>ERZ780168.3671-NODE-3671-length-11619-cov-2.673123_pt1 | contig 11619 bp, 9 predicted proteins | sample MGYA00510981_ERZ780168 | MGnify/ENA primary metagenome ERZ780168 (study PRJEB29588, sample SAMEA2158769) | human gut metagenome | biome: human gut; feature: human-associated habitat; material: faeces | place: Denmark | collected 2008/2010 ...
AGCTTCTTGTTTTCATGAATATGAAAACAAGAAGATGTAATGGCTGAACTGTAACCAATATTTGTGGAGCGAAAGTCTCATTTTTCCAGCTGCTGCACGGAGCAGGCGGTCTCTTCCCCGTCATGTTCCGCCGATGCTTTCTCTTTATTTTTGACCTTCTGGGTGTTCTCCAATTCCTGCTGTCTCAACAGTTCGTCGAGAAACTTCTGCTCCTTCTTCGACAGGACCGCATCCTCAAGAAGCTCCGGCCGGTTCTTTAACGTTCGGATAATGGACTGTTCCCTGCGCCACTTCTCCACATTCGCGTGGTGGCCGGAAAGCAGGATATCCGGCACCTTTTTGCCCATGAATACTTCCGGACGGGTATACTGGGGATACTCCAGAAGATTATCATGGAACGTCTCAAACTCCGCAGATACGTTATTGTTCAGCACTCCCGGCACAAGTCTTGAGATGCAGTCGATCATCATCATCGCCGGCAGTTCACCGCCCGTAAGGACATAATCTCCTGCGGAGAGATAATCTGTAGCGATCATCTCGAGGACACGCTCATCCACGCCTTCATAATGGCCGCAGAGGAACACCAGATCTTCCTCCTTCGCAAGATCTTCCGCGATGCTCTGGTTGAAGGCCTGACCCTGCGGTGTCATATAGATCACACGTGGTTTCTTTCCGATCTTCTCCACAAGAGCCGCGTAAGCGCGGTAAATCGGCTCTGCCTGCATGACCATCCCGGCTCCTCCTCCGTATGGATAATCATCCACCTTGCCGTGGCGCTCCAGCGTATAATCACGGATGTTCACTGCCTCAAATGATACGATTCCCTTTGCAGCCGCGCGGCCGAGAATACTCGTCTCCAGACCGTTCATGATCATTTCCGGGAACAGGGTAAGTACATGAAAGTTCATCGATACCTCCCCTACAGATCGAGAAGTCCCGGGAGAACATGAACAAGCATTTCTTCCTTGTCGAGATCCACGTCCAGGATGCAGTCGCGGATCGCCGGGAGAAGAAGCTCTTTTCCCTCCGGTGTCTTCACGCAGTACACATCATTCGCTCCGGTCTCCATGACATCCGTCAAAGTTCCAAGTGTCTCTTCCTCGTCTGTGACAACGTTAAGTCCGATGAGGTCTGTGATAAAGAACTCATCCTCCTCCAGCGGGATCGCCTGATCTCTTGTAATAAGAAGATCCTTCTGACGCCAGCCTTCCACCTCGTTCATGGTGTCCACGCCATCAAATTTCAGGATGACCATATTTTTGAAGAATTTCACCTGACGAATCTTTAACTCCCGTGTCTCTCCTCTTCCGAGATCCAGAATCACTTTATCTAATTTTTTAAAGCGCATCACATCATCTGTGGTCGGATAGACCTTCACCTCGCCGCGCACGCCGTGCGGGGAGGTAATGACGCCTACGCGAAGATATTTTTCCATATTGTCTCCTTAATGACAGAAAGGGGACTGCAGCCGGGAAAAATCCTGTCCACAGTCCCTCACGATTACTGAATTTCAACAATCACTTTCTTATCCATCTTGGAAGAAGCCGCCTTCACAACGGAGCGGATGGCTTTCGCGATCCTTCCCTGCTTTCCGATCACCTTTCCCATATCGGTCGGGGCAACCTTAAGCTCAATGACGATCTCTTCTTCTTTTTCAGATTCCGTAACAACGACTTCATCTGGATTATCAACCAGCGCTTTGGCGATAACTTCTACCAATTCCTTCATTGAATCCACCTCGATTACTGGATACCGGCTGCCTTTAAGAGCTTAGCAACAGTCTCAGTCGGCTGAGCGCCTGTTCCTAACCACTTCTTAGCTGCTTCCTCGTCGAATTTGATGGTGCTCGGCTCTGTGTTCGGATCGTAGTATCCAACCTCTTCGATGAAGCGACCGTCTCTCGGGGAACGGGAATCTGCAACGATAATTCTATAGAAAGGAGCCTTCTTCTGACCCATTCTTCTTAATCTCATCTTAACTGCCATGACAATTTCACCTCCTTGGTTTTTTCGTTTATCAGCCATGCGGGAATCGCATTTGCCTTCTTATCATAAATTGCGGTATTTAGAAAGGTAATTTCATCTTTCCAAGCATCCCGCCCAGTCCGCCAAGCCCTTTCCGCTTGCCGCCTCCCATCATTCCGGGAAGCTGCTTCATAAGCTTTTTCGACTGTTCAAACTGTTTGACGATCCGGTTCACCTCGGCAATATCTACGCCGGCTCCCTTTGCAATCCTCTGTTTTCTCGACGGATTTAAGAGGGACGGATTCGCCCGCTCCCCCTTCGTCATAGAGAGAATGATCGCCTCCACTTTATCCATGGATCTCTCGTCTATTTCAACATTTCCCTTCATCTGAGACATTCCCGGCATCATGTTTAAGATGCTGTTCATGCCGCCCATTTTTTTGATCTGGCGCATCTGATCCAGGAAATCGTTAAAATCAAATTCTGCTTTGCGAAGTTTCTGGCTCATTTCTTTTGCCTTCTCTTCGCTCACCTCAAACTCGGCTTTCTCAATCAGGGAAAGGATATCACCCATTCCAAGGATTCTCGAAGCCATACGGTCCGGATAAAACTGTTCCAGATCGGAGAGCTTCTCGCCCATACCGACGTAGAGGATCGGTTTTCCCGTCACGGCACGGATCGATAACGCCGCACCGCCTCGTGTATCACCGTCAAGCTTTGTTAAGATTACGCCGTCGACGCCGATCTTATCATTGAAGCTTCCGGCTACATTTACTGCATCCTGACCGGTCATCGCGTCGACAACGAGGATCGTCTGGTCGACATCGACTGCTTCTTTGATGTTGACGAGCTCATCCATCATGGACTCATCGATCTGAAGACGTCCTGCCGTATCGAGGAATACGAGATTCATGCCTTCTTTTCTGGCATGTTCCACAGCGGCTTTCGCGATATTCACCGGATTCTGGTTATCACCCATCGTGAAGACCGGAACTCCGACTTTCTCACCGTTTACCTGTAACTGCTTGATCGCAGCTGGTCGGTAGACGTCGCAGGCCGCAAGAAGCGGCTTTCTGCCTTTTGCCTTGAACTTTCCGGCAAGTTTTGCCGTAGTCGTTGTTTTACCTGCGCCCTGAAGACCGATCATCATGATGACCGTGATCTCATTCGATGGCCTGAGCTTGATCTCTGTCATCTCAGAGCCCATGAGCTTATCCATCTCTTCCTTAACGATCTTGATGACCATGTGTCCAGGATTCAGACCCTTGAGGACTTCCTCACCTACAGCTCTGTCACTCACCGATTTGACAAATGACTTTACAACCTTGAAGTTGACATCCGCCTCGAGAAGTGCTCTCTTGACTTCCTTCATAGCCTCCTTGACATCATCCTCAGTAAGTACGCCCTTGCTTCTCAGTTTCTTAAAAACGTTCTGCAGTTTATCTGATAAACTGTCAAATGCCATAGACATTCTCCCTTCTGATATTATCTATCATCAGAAATCTTCGAGTATCTTATCTGAATAATTCACTATATCTTCAATTCTGCCCGCAAGCCGTTCATCCGAGTTCATCGCCTTGAGCTCATCCGCACATTCCTTGATCTTCTGAACCTGTTCCTGTGCCTTCATGAACTTATGTACCAGCATAAGCTTCTCCTCATACTCCTCGAGGATCTTGTCACAGCGCCTTACCATATCATATACGCCCTGTCTGCTTATGTTGTTGAGTCTCGCTATCTCTGAGTAAGACATGTCATTGTTCACAACATCCTCGTACACGCTCTTCTGATGCTCTGTGAGCAGCTCACCATAAAAATCATATAACATAGACTGTCTGACTATCTTCTCCATAACAAACTCTCCGTAACGCACTTGCATGTAAAGTGTTTTTGCTTTACCATGGGCTATTCTAATACAGGCAGGGTGGGTTGTCAAGTGTTTTTTCTTGACAAAGTGAATTATATTTATATTTGCAGCAAATCCTCCGTCTTACAACACAAAACCCTGTATGTTTGTTATATCGCTACAGCGATAGTTTTACAAACTGTATTCAATATATCTTCCTCACATCATCCACCCGGTAAAGCCTCTTAAACCCCTCAAGATCCTTCTCCGACTGTATCACCATCACACCCACAAAGCTGCCGTCCTCTCTGCTCCTGAATCCGGCAACCTGTTCCCCAGTGCATATGGAACATCTGATGACGGCCTCGTGCTTTGCCTCGTCATATGGGAACAGTTCCGCGTTCCCCTTGTGTTTTGACTTTAATTTTGAAATAAAACTCTTTCCAGTCACTATATCCACCTCTATACATACCATGTAAACAACTGACAATATACATTCTGAACCATCATCTTATCATTGTGCCGACACTACGCCTCGATCTGGCCCAGTATATACGGATCCTTGATCTTATTGTCCTCGGCAAAGAACAGTATCTTCGTGAGCACCTCCGATGTCTTTGGATCGTCATCCACAAATGGCAGGAATATTCTGCCCCGCCTCTGGGAGTGTACAGGGAGTACATTTATCATAGGGCCTGCCTCCTGATGCACCACTCCGCTTCCAAGGTGGACTGTGTAATTGGCACGCTTGCCCTCTATCACTGCATGATTCTTTGTAAATGTGACATTTGTCAGTCTGAAAAGTGGCATGGTGAATTCTGCTATCGCCTTTCGCATCTCAACAGTTGAGTGTGAAGTCTCAGGATCCACGCCTCCGGCATGTGCCACGGAAACCGCCATGTCCACATCCCTCATGACCTCAGAGAATATGATATCCGGGATGTCCTTGATCCGCATCTCCTTGCCAGTCTTTCTATCAGAGAACACCACCCATTCGAGGGTCGGTGACTCTATATCCGCAGGTGAGAACCAGTCTGCAAGAGCGTAGATCTGCGCTACTATATTCTCCTTGTAGTACACTTTCTGAAGACCGTCCTCTATATCAGCTACCCAGTGTCTTGACTTCAGGCAGCCGAGTGTCTTCTTCGGCTGGATCTGATTGCCCGCGTATCTGAGAGAATGCTCCATGTTCATCTCCTCTTCGGTCTTCACGTAGAGTTCTCTGAACACCTGCTTGAACGGCTGAACGATCTTGTTGTCAAATACATACTTCTGTATATCGTGCCACTTGCCAACCATGTACATGTGAAATGGATGTGCTACTGTGAGTCTGGTGTCGTCTGACAGCTCTATGTGCCTTACAGTCTGAGCACAATTCTCTGATGGCTGTACAATATCGCCGTCAGTAGATTTCTGCCCACCCGATGTCTGATCACATTCATCACCAATAGACGTTGCCACAAATGTATTGAATCCATCCTCAGCAGCAAATCCCAGCACAACATTCTTGCTATCATAAAGTTCATTTGCCCCTGACATAATACTGTCAGCCGCATTATCAAGCTCTGCCTTCACGCCATCCGGCTCCGCCACCTTGAACACCAACGCAGCTACCATGTCATGTATAACAGGATTCTCCAGCATGCCCCTGATCTCAGCCCAGGTGTATTCCTCCTGACTCTCCATCGCATCCTCAAGCATCGCCTTTGTACGCCTTGACTGCTCCGCCATCTGCTTCTTGGCATCCATCAGAGCCAATACATACTCATCCTTCTTGATCTTTGCCGGAACGGACTTTAACTGTTTGCCGTTCTTCTCACAGATGACAGCGCATTTGCCGCCGTCCTCCATCTCAAGCCATACGGTCACTTCTCCGATCTCATGCGGCCGAAAATATTCTGTCATGCCCTGAACTACAAGGCTTTCCATACGTAGGGTAAGTCTCGTCACGTCCTGATATCCGGCATTGATCGCCATATTGCGCATAGCTGTAGAAACTGCTGCCGCCTCGCTGGCTCTCCTCTGTGCTCCGAACTGCCTGCTCTCCTTCTTGAACTTCTGAAGGAACATGTATCTGTCCTTTATCTGCTCCTCATTCTCTATCGGCACGATTCCCACCGCCATGAGCAGATCCTTGTTTCTCTTCGCCTCGATCTCGGCTATCAGCTCGGACTCATTGTATTTGCCAAGCGCCGCATCCGCATATTTTCTCGCTCTGGTGTGCTTTGCACCGTCCGAAATGTATTTCGCCGCCTTGTATATAAGCTGGAATCGCTTGTCACCCAGCCTGTCATAGACTTCGGTAAACCACGTCCTGTCAAATGCGCCGTCGTTCAGCTCATCCACCTCAAGCGGTGTAAATCTCGCTATCATAGCCTTTCTCTTGTCATCAAATGACTCGTTCATGTGCGCCATGAAGTAATAGCATCCCGCAGTAAATCCATCCCATCCAAGATACTCTCCAACTATATCTATCCACTCCGGAGAATACATAGCTGCCTCTATAAGCCTGGCATCACTTATATCCGTACCTGTAAGATAGGCCTTCAAAGTCTCCGCACTGTCATTTGCATCAGGCACACACGCCTGAAGAAGATGCGACATACTATTCTTCTTGCTGACCTTCTGACGGTTATAGTAATAACCGGTATTGAAATACGTTGATCTCTCCAGGGTCTCCTTGCCGAGGGCTGACAGTATCCTGACAAAATACTCCGCTCCGAATATTCTTGTAAGCCCGTATATATATGGAGAGAATTCTGTCTCTGTATCTCCCCTTGTGAGCTCTGCAGAAAGCACAAGCTCAGACATATCAGTGTACAGCTTCTTAGCTATATCCAGCCTTTTCTCGTCCGTCTCCGAGAACTCTCCTTCCGGACTGTGAAGAAGTATCTGCCTCACACTCCTCAGCCTTTCACGCTCCGTATATCCCCACTCATAGCCTCTGGTCTGCACCTTCCTGTTGCGCTCCGTTATAAAACGCATCACGTCAGATACACATTTGAGGCTCCTATCCAGGGAATTCCCCTCAAATGCCATCTTGTACATATAATCCCTGGATATAATACCACGGCTATATGCGGCAATATAGTTCAGGAGACCAGGAACCGGCATGACACTTCCTGTGTGTACCCAGTAATATGAATTTCTATCATTTACAACGTCTGAAGGTATATTAAAGTTATGACACTTTGCAAGGGCATAGTTGTATGGAAACAAATGCCTGAAATTCTCTTCATTCTGCCTTGCCTCGTCAGAATCCTCTTTTACATCTAATATATCGCTGTCACCATCGATCGCAAGCCACCTTGTTATTATCATGATCTGCTCATTTGTGAGCACACTTCTGTGATATACCTTTGAATCATCACCAGATATACTGCTGCCACCTTTATTCCCGCCAAATGTATATATGAGCTCATCACTTCTTCCAAGCAGATAGTCTGCTGCCACAACGGCAAGTCTCATCTTGTCACTATCCATCACATATCTTCTATACAGGAATCCAATTACAGCTCTGACAATGGCAAGATATCCGAATGCCGGACATTCTTCTATATATATATTTCCAAACATATCCAACATAAAGCTCTCGCAGTACTTTTTGAAATCCTGTTTGTCACTGTTGTAGCCATTCAGATACACATAGAGCTGCATGCACATATACGGAGTCTGAATATTTTTCTCGTAGAAATCTACCCACAATTCCTCACATACCACCTTGTCACGGCTCACATATATGTTCCCACCTGACTCACCAAGCAAGCCGACCTCTCCGTCGGCCATCTCATACTCATCATTTTTGTGCTCATCCACAAATGCATCAAATTTTCTTAATATATTTATAACTTCTGAATCAGATGTCGTGTCTTTCTTTTTAGGCACAATCTTTGATTTGAGTTTTGCAAATGCACCCTCGCTCTTGGCAGTCTTGCACAGATTATCATTTGCAATCCCGCTTTCAGGGAAATACTTTTTGTACAGCTCAAGGCACTCAGCCAGATAACTCTTGTCAAATATCGGCTCATAGTACGTATTTACATCATAAAGTCCATATCCCTCATCTGCACCAGCCCGGTCTGTGCCAACATTTTTAATCTCACGTATAAGAATCTGCTCCTTAGTTGTAACACTGGATCTTCCATTCGCAGACTCCCTCTGCATAGCGTCTATATGACCAACACAATCTGCAAAAAGTTTCTGCCTGTTCTCATCATTTTTGAGCTGGAGCAGCAGATCAAGTCCCGCTGTTCTCTTCTCCTCCTTGGAATCCGCGAGAAGTCTTCCGATGAGATCGTCCATGTCATCACCGTCAAGTTTATAAAGTATAGACAGTACAGTCTCCCTTATGTCTGACTTCTTGTACTTGAGCATATTCTCAAGCTGTACATAATTCTCCGGCGAAAGTTTCATATCCTTAACGATCATCGCCGCCTTATTTCTGGTATATGTCTCCTTGTCGGCAACCGCATCCACCAGTATGGCACGCTGTCTGTCATTTGCCGGCTGCCTTACAAGCAGAAGCAAAAGCGCATCTCTGCTGTACCTTGCGGAATCTATCTCAGGAACCATCTCCGCTATGTAAGTGATCTTGTCCTCATCCCTGAGAGCGCTTGCGCAGACCGCAAGTCTCATGATGATTGCGGATCTGTCCAGATATTCGGCATTCCATGGAAATACACACGGATCAAACTCAAGCCTCTTCTTTGGCATGCGCTCAAGTATGCCCATGAGGATGTCGTACATCTCCTGACATTCTTTCCTGCTGTCAAAATATTTGTCCACCTCGGCAAATGTCATTTTCTTAAGTTCATTGTTGTACGATCTGCCGTCTTTATATATGAGACTATTCATATAAGGCTGGTAATCCGACATAAAGCTTGGCATGATGACCGCCATGGTGTCCATCTCGTCTGGGAATCTCTTGATAAATTCCTTTGCAACGCTGTGTGTGTACACCTTTCCCAGACTCATTGCCCTGATATATGTGCCAAATACCAGTCTTTGGTGTCTGCTGCCATCAAGCGCCAGCTTGTTCATCACATGGCATGCCTCGTCCACATCAAAGAAACCATAGCTCCACAGCGCAAGATAGATCTGCATGGCATCCTCGCCGGATAAAGCTTCACGCCTTGCATTTTCATCATTCAGATATGTATCTATAAGAAGCAGCTGTTTCTTCTGTATACGGTCAAGCTTGCTCTCCTCGTCAGCCACAAGTCCCGTCCAGGTGGCTACAGCCCTCATGACAGATGAGAATCTCAGAAGATCATTCTCCTTTATCACATGGAACAGGGTCATAAATGCACCTGCCGTTCCATAATCCATGTTCTCACAGATCGCCTGCCTGAGTCCCTCCTGAAGCTTTGCCGCAACGAGCAGCTTGCCTACAGCCTCATGGAGTCTTGTGTTGGAACTCATATATATTCCCCTGAGGATATTTGTCGTGAGCCTTGCCTGCGCACTCTCACCGAACATGATGTCCATGAGCACTTCCTCAAGTTCTGCATTCCCCCTGTCGAGCTCCGCCTGTATCCAATATTCAGATACTATTCTATACCCATTGCTGTTGCCATCCCTGTAATAGCACAATATATCCTGCGGTAATTTCTCCTTGTAGAGAGATACTATGTCACATCCGTATATCCCCATGGAGTGATATTCATTCATGATCCTGAAATATCTGTCAAGAAATGCCCCATACCTCTTCGTACGCATGGTTCTTCTGTAATAATACTGGCTTGTCTGCCACTTGATTATGCTGTCTATAGAAGTGTAGAAATCTTCCATCAGATGATCTGGCACCCACCCCGGCAAATGCTTCAGCTCGTTCCTGAAGAATTCCGAAGGAACATTCTTTTCATTCTCAAGAAATGTCTCAAGTCTCTTGCCGATCGTTGACTCTTTTACATCTCCATAGTAATTATCCATCTCCTTAAGAAGCTTCTGCGCATCCGCACTGTAGCTCTTTCTGAGCTTCGTGGAATTCTCGTCAAATGCCTCTCTCACTTCATCTGCGATCTTCTTCTGCTCCTCAAGCTCAAACCTTGTCTTCTTGTCCACCGCCATTGTAACCCCTTTCTTTATGTTCTACCACATTCTGCCCGCCAGCATTGTGAGGCGGATAAATGTGATCTCATCCCCTTCGTTAAACTTCTCTTCCCTGTCCAGCTCCGTTAATTCATCCATACCGCGGAACACTCTGAACAGCCCATCCTCAAATCCTTGAATGGCTGTCTTCACTGCTTCATCCACATCCGGTTTCTTCTCCCCATAGACGATCCCGAACGCTATCTTTCCTATTCTTCCCATATCATCGATCTGTTCATCTGTCAGCACTGCATCGCCGCGATCCATGCGGGATATGTACTGTGCCACGCAGATCTTTACTGTCTCTGTTATGAGTTCCCGCAGCGTGCTCGGTGCTGTGTCATATTCAAATGGGACCTTGTGCACTGTGTTCTTCCGCTTGCCAAGCTGTTTTATGTTCATGTATAAAGTCATGTGATTCCCCCGAAAGTTATTATTTTTGTACATTTATCTCATTCTGCTTGAGCATTATAAGATTGCTCTATGATTTCCATAACCGTGTCGAGCTCATCATTATGTTCCATGAACAACTCAACATCTCCATTTCCCCATCTTCCCAGTCCAGTAACATCCTTGCAGATTCCTTCTGGATCTACTATATCTGAGAATTTCATATTTATACTTATACGAAGTCGTTGTTTCTGAAATACAATGTCTACAAAATTTGTATCAAGTTTATACGCTACATACAATTTCTTATACTCTCTTTTTACCGCTGGAGAAAGATTCATTATTCTTTTATCTAAAGCTGTAAACAATATCTTAGTGAATGCATTTGTATCGTATGTATCTAAACTATATTTCTGAGGAACTTTTTCCTCTATCTTATATGGGGCGAGCTCATGATCATTCATTGAAGGATACGGCCATATCTTCTCCGCTTTTTCAGCCAACAACCTTGCCCTTTCCTGGATATGAGATTCGTTCCATTCAGTTAACCCTAAAATATATTTATTTAATCTAAGTGCGCTTTCTTTAAAACCACCCTCCATATTCATTTTTTCTATGAACGATTTATCACTCATTTCTGAATTGTAAGCAGTTAATGTTAAGTTTCCAATTGTGTGAAGATATCTTTTTTGAATACTCTCCCAATTATCTCCTAAATCACGCTGCCACTCTGTAGAAAGTTTCCTATTCTGTGGCATAATATGCTCTATAGTATAGTTCTCAATAACAATCGGTGCCTTATTGTCATAATTCTCAAGTCTGGTTAGAATATAGTTTCTAACACGCATATTATATATATCTCTACTAACAAACGCAGCTCCAAACTTGCCATCATCTGGAAATTCTTTATATGTGTCCTGCAAAATAAAATGAGCCTTGACGGAATTAAGATAATCATCCTGTCTAATGAAATTTTTGAATGTTGCAAAAGTCTTATTCATAGAATTTGTTGGTATGTCACAAATTCCTCTTCTAAGAACATAACTTATACACAGTCTCAAAATTTCTTTAAGTTCATCTTTTGATATAACTTTTTCACAACAATCATGATGTAATTTTAATAAGAATGGATAAGATACTTCCATCCTCAAATCAACAATATCTCCATATAGCTTTCTTAACTCTACGTCATCGTTTCTCTTAAATACTATATCTGTATAATATTTCGCATAATCCAACAAATCATGACACAATTCCGAAATAGTACCAAATTCGCAATTTAAGTGATATAATTTAAACTCTTCATACACTCTCCCTTGTTTCGGTATA
>ERZ780168.3682-NODE-3682-length-11589-cov-9.501561_pt1 | contig 11589 bp, 8 predicted proteins | sample MGYA00510981_ERZ780168 | MGnify/ENA primary metagenome ERZ780168 (study PRJEB29588, sample SAMEA2158769) | human gut metagenome | biome: human gut; feature: human-associated habitat; material: faeces | place: Denmark | collected 2008/2010 ...
ACTCAAAGCCGGAATTGGCCAGCTCGACGCCGATCTGGTAGTAGTTCTTGCGGGTCTTCTGATGTGCATAGAAGGCAGCGGGGGTGGCGTGGTCGATGTTGACGGTGGACACGACGCCCACCTTGTAGTTCTTCTGGGCGTGGAGCTTCTCGGCGATGGTCTCATACGGCACATCGCGGGTCCACGGGCACATATTGATGACGCCGCTCTCGGTCTTGTGGCCGGTGGCGATGGAAGTGGCAGTGGAAGCGGAGTCGGGGCAGAAAGAAGTGCTGTCGTAGGTGGTCACACTGCCCACCTCGGGGAACTGAGTGAAGCTCAGCTCGCCCTCGACGACAGCGCCGTTGTTCTCCACCGTACCCTTATAGAATCGGGCGGACTGTATCTGGGCCGTACCCATGCCGTCGCCGATGAAGAGGAAAACATACTTGGGTTTGCCGCCGAACACGCCCAGCAGTCCGTTCTCTTCCTCTGCTGCGTTGGCGGCATTGGGGGCAGCGGCGTTGGCAGCGGCAGGCGCTGCGGCCAGCATACCGGCGGCGGATGCAACGGCACCGACCTTCAAAAAGCTGCGGCGGGACATTTTATTCTCTTTCATGCGAAAGTCCTCTCTTTCCATGAGCCTCATGGCTCCTTCTCTCTTTTTCGATTTACCGGGAACGGCCTTATTCTACCGCCGCAGCCGCCCGGCCCGAAACCATACGGACGCAAAATCGGCGTAAAACCCCGGCGGCGGCTTTGGGCCGTCTGTAAAAAAGAAGACTTCTGCTGCGCAAAAAGCGCCCCTCCGGTAAAACGGAGGGGCGCTTTTGTATGTTACAGGTCAATTATGCGTTGAACTTTTCCTCGTCCAGCAGACCCTCGCTCTTGGCCACGCAGATGCTGGCGACAGCGTCGCCCACAACATTCAGGGAGGTGACGAGCATCTCGATGGGGCGGTTGATGGCGAGGATGAGGGAGTAGGCCAGCAGGGCGCTGTCATTCACGAAGCCCGCACCGGACAGGATGGTGAAGAGGATGACGGCTCCTGCGCCGGGGGCGGCAGGCGTCCCCACCGAGGCCAGCAGAGCCAGCAGAGCGACCACGACCAGCTGGGCGGGAGTAACGGTGTAACCGGCGCAGCCTGCGATGAAGACAGTGGCCACCACCTGCATGATGGCGGTGCCGTCCATGTTGATGGTCATGCCCAGAGGCAGGACGAAGGAGGCGATGGACTCATCGACGCCGAAATCCTCGGTGCAGACCCTGATGTTCAGGGGGAGAGTGGCTGCGCTGGAAGAGGTGGAGAAGCCGAAGACGGCCACGTTGGCGATCTTCTTAATGAAGGTGATGGGGTTCTGCTTTGCGCCCAGCGCCACCACCAGAGGATAGGCCACCAGCAGGAAGACGAAGAGCAGGACCACCGTGACCACCACATACACCAGAGCGGGCTTGAGGTAATCAATGCCGTAGATGGCGAAGGTGCGGGTCAGCAGCACGAAGACTGCAAAGGGCGCGAAGTTTGTAACGACGAAGTTCAGGAAGACCACCACCACGTCGTTCACCTCGCCCAGCAGGCGGCGGAGGGTGGAAGTACGGCTCTCACCCAGCACATTCATGCTCAGGCCCACAGCCACCGCGAGGAAGACGGAGGAAAGAACAGCGTTGTTGCTGCCGAAAGCCGTGACGATGTTGGAAGGGATGACATTCAGCACCACGTTCAGGGGGTTGGAACCGGTGGAGCCGGCGGCTTCCGTCAGGCCCTCGATGTGAGCGTTGAAGAGACCCATGGAATAGGTGGCGTAGCCCACGCATCCGGCCAGTGCCAGCGCCATAAAGGAGCAGAGCAGGAACCAGAAGAGGGTCTTGGCCGAGATGCGGCCCATGGTGCGGGTATCGGCGATGCTGCCGATGGCCAGCGCGATGGAGGTGAAGACCATCGGGATGATGACCAGCTGCAGTGCTTTGATGAAGAGCTGGCCGATGATGTAGAAGAGGCCGAGCGCACGTTCCGCGCCCTCTGTGGTGATGTCCTGGAAGAGCAGGTCGTTGATGGTCTGCCAGATGCCGCTGTTGCCGGAAGCCACGAGCTTTTCGCGCAGCATCATAAAGGCAAAGCCTGCCGCCAGACCGCAAACCAGAGACACCGCCATCTTTCTTGCCAGTGCCGCGCCGCTGTTCTTATTTTTTTCCATACGATTTTCCTCACTTTTGTCCATTTCCCAGTGTGTTTCGTTCATATTCGATCTATCTTACCACGGCAAACTGTTGGACGCAAGGGAAAAATCGGCTTTTCAGGCGATTTTTTCGCAAAAGTATGATGCATGAAAATTTGATGTAAAAATTACGTTTTGGATAAAAGACTAAAAGAAAACCTCTCCGTCACGCCTACGGCGTGCCACCTCCCCTATCGAGGGGAGGCCTTGGCATTCCGTAAAGCTTCACCTTTTCGCCAGAGGCTCCCCCCTACCAGGGGAGCTGTCGAGCGGCAGCGAGACTGAGAGGTTATTTCTTATGTATTGTCTGCGCCCAGCTCTGCGGCTTCCAGCACCTTGATGCCTTCGGCCTCGAACGCGGCGCGCAGAGCCTCGGCAAAGCCGGGGCGCGGCACCTTGTTCTTGACGCAGAGGGTGATGATGCCATGCAGGCTGGTGCATTCCAGACCGATGGAAGCGCCGTCCGCCGGCACCCAGATCTGGAAGTCCTCGATGTACCGGGTCAGCTCCGGGCTGGACGGGGCGAAGGGGTCGCCCAGATAGCTCACCCAGAAGTCCGCCGGGAAGCCGCTGATGTACTCGCCCATCTGGAAGATGCGCTTTTTGATGCTGAGGCTGGCTTTCTGCTGGTAGACCCGGTAGACCCAGCCCATCTGCTCCGCGATACGGAACAGTTTTCGCTCAGCGGAAAGGTTCTCTTTCAGGTCAGCGTCCACGCCCACGGCCACTTCGGCCAGCGGGGCATCTGCCGTCAGCGGCAGCTTGCGCTGGAAGGAGGCCACGCAGTTGTAGAGGGCGTTCGGCGCACCCAGCGCGTCGCGGGCGTCTGTCGAGTAGCTGTAGAGCACCTCGTCCTTGTCCAGATACGCCCGCACCGCCTTACAGAGCAGGGCCGTGAGGGTACTGAAAGGCTTGACGCCGCAGCGGAGGGCGGCGTCCACAAGCCCCGCCTTTTCCAGCCGGATGCGACAGCAGGTGGGCGTCTCTTCAAAGGTCTGCACCACGGGGCGCTGCATATCGTTGGCCACCTGACTCTCGGGGTACTTTGCAAGGATGTCCTCGATGTCGTAGGCAGGGTCCGTCTCAAGGGTCTGGCCCTCGAAAGCCGTGCCGTACCGCAGGTTGCAGTAGAACTGCAGCACCATGGTCATGAAGGGTGCTATGCCCCGGCCATCGGTCAGAAAGTGGAACCAGTCGAAATAGACGACTTTCCCCTCATAGCTCAGGGCAACCGTAAAGCCGTTCTCGTCCGGAAATTCGGGCTTTGCGCTGCCCTGCCGCACCGGGCAGGGGGCGTCCGACGGCTCGAGGTGGAGCAGCTTTTTCTCCCACACCGGCTTCTGGAAATAGTAGGGAGCCTTTGCCCGGGCCGCATCCAGAGCCTGCTGCAAAAGCGCACCGTCCACGGCATCTTTCAGCGTGACCTGATAGCGGCAGTTGACCATGTTTTCGCGGTAATAGTAGACGATACCCTGAAAAACAGAGCGCTGTTCGGCATCCATTCCTTATTCCCCCGCGTGTGCGGCCAGATAGTCGGCCAAATCGCTGACGGTGACGAAGTTGCGCAGCTCCTTTTCGGGGATGCGCAGGCCGAAAGTCTCCTCCAGGTCGGCGACGACGGTCAGGATCTCCATGGACGACAGGTCCAGATCGTCCATCAAGACGCTGTTCTCGTTGACATCATCGGGGGAAATTTCTGCAACATCTTCCAGAATTGCAAGGATCTGGGACACGATCTCGGTTCTTTCCATAGTTTGAATCTTCCTTTCGTAATTCCATTAAAGGCGGCTGCGGCTCTTTTCCAGTATTCCGCAGCCTGCCCGGTTTATTCTTACTTGCGCAGCAGCTTGCCGGTGCCGGTGCGGGGCAGAGGTTCGGTGCTGAACTCCACGGCGCTCATCCGCTTGTAGAGCGGCAGGGTGCGGTTGGTCTCGGTGATGAAGTCGCGGACGGTCTGCTGGTCGGCCTCGCCGCAGTAGATGACGGCACAGATCTTCTTGCCCTTCTCCCTGACGATGCATTCCTTGACGGCCTCGCACTTGGACAGCAGATTTTCCAGTTCTTCGGGGCTGACGTTCTCACCGTTGTCGAGGATGATGATATTCTTCTTGCGTCCGGTGATGTAATAGAAGCCGTCCTCGTCCACACGGGCCAGGTCTCCGGTGTGGAACCAGCCGTCGGCGTCGAGGACTTCTGCGGTGGCCTCGGGGTCCTTGTAATAGCCCAGCATGACGCAGCCGCCGCGGATGCAGATTTCGCCCGTCTCGTCCAGCTTGTACTCGGCGTGGTCGTCGGGCTTGCCCACGGCGCGGATGTGCTTTTCGTCCTGCTCGTAGTTGATGATGCCGTCGCCGCAGGTCTCGGTCATGCCGTACACCTGAGTGATCATCATGCCCTGCTGTGCCAGCTCGGCCAGCATGGCGCCGTCAAACATGGCAGAGGAGCCGCAGGGGTTCCAGACGCCGTTCAGGCGGGCGCGGCGGCCCCGCTTGACGTCTTTGTAGATGGCCTCCATCAGCATGGGAGCCACAGCGATGGCATCGCTGTGCATCAGGCCGAGGTCGCGGTAGAAATCGCGGATGTCGGCGGAGAGGTTCAGCGCCCAGCCCTTGCAGGCCCAAACGAAGAGGCAGATAAACGTACCCAGATGGAACAGGGGCAGGATGGCGAAGTTGCTCAGGACGTCGTTTTTGTCCTCGGGCATATGCTCGTGCTTATAGTCCAGCATGGCGTCGCCGAATTTGACCTGGCACTCCACCGTGGTAAAAAAGTTGCGCTCCGAGAGCATGACGGCCTTGCTGCGGCCGGTGGTGCCAGAAGTGAACATCAGCACAATCAAATCATCATGGCCCACGCAGTCAACAAGCTCTGCAGGCGCGCTGTCCTTGAAGGCGTCCATCGGGCGGAGTTTATCGCCGTAGGCGGCCTCGATGCCGGGGCGGCAGCCATAGTCGATGCCGTCGTTGACGATGAGGGAAGGCTCGACAAGGCCCAGCTCATATTCCAGCTCGGGCCAGGTCTTTTTCTGGTTGATGGTCACGACGACGGCCCCGGCGAGGATAGCGCCGAAGCTGTTGACACCGTACTCATAGCAGTTGCGGCTCATGATGCCGACACGCTTGCCCTTGATGTCGGGGATATTCTCCTTAAAATAAGTAACGGCCCTGCGGATGTCCTGCACATACTGGGCATAGGTCTTTTCCACCACAGTCTTGCCATCGGCGGCCACATAGCGGAAAGCCACCCGGTCGGGGTACTGCTTCGCCATGACGTCCGTGATGAGCTCATATACAGTATTTATCATTTTTGTCGCTCCTTGCTGTTTTTCTTTATTGCAGCGAAACGCCGGCATTTGACATATTCTGCCTCAGAGTAATAATACCTGTTTCGGCAGAGAAATGCAACTACGCGGCGTATCCTTTTCACTGTTTCTTCTTACTTGTTACTTGCGCAGCAGCTTACCCAGAGCGTTGCGGGGCAGGGGCTCAACGGTGAACTCCACGGCACTGATGCGCTTATACAGCGGCAGGCTGCGGTTCACCTCGATGACGAAGGCTCTGACCTCTTCCTGCTTATCCTCAGGGCAGTAAATGACGGCACAAATTTTCTGGTCCTTCTCCTTCACGATGCACTCGGTGATGGCCGGGCAGAGGGCCAGCTTCTTTTCCAGCTCTTCGGGGCTGACGTTCTCGCCGCTGGCGAGGATGATAAGGTTCTTCTTGCGGCCGGTGATGTAATAGAAGCCTTCCTCATCCATCCGGGCCAGGTCGCCGGTGTGGAACCAGCCGTCGGCGTCGATGACCTCTGCCGTGGCCTCGGGGTCCTTGTAGTAGCCCAGCATCACGCAGTCGCCCTTGATGCAAATTTCTCCGGTCTCGTCCAGCTTATACTGAACGTGGTCGTCGGGCTTGCCCACGGCACTCATGTGCTTTTCGACCTGCGTAAAGTTCAGGATGCCGTCGCCGAAGGTCTCGGTCATACCGTAGCACTGGTTGACGACGAAGCCGTTCTGGGCCAGCTCCAGCAGCATCTTGGGGTCGAGGGCAGCGGAAGAGCAGCACAGGTCCCACAGGCCGTTCAGACGGCTGACGCGGCCACGCTTCATGTCATTGTAGATGGTCTCCACCAGCATGGGGGCCGAGGCCATAACGTCGCTGTGCATCAGGCCCAGGTCGCGGTAGAAGTCGCGGATGTCGCCGCAGAGGTTCAGAGCCCATCCGGCAGGCGGGTAGGACATAACGCAGACGAAGCAGGCCATGTGGAAGAGGGGCAGCAGGGTCATATGGCTCAGCGGCAGCTTCTGGCCTGCCGGGAGGCGGTTGGTGATCCAGTTTTCTGCCACCTCCGAATAAGTGTGCAGGCTGGCGCACATATTCCGCTCCGAGAGCATGACGCCCTTGCTGCGTCCGGTGGTGCCGGAGGTGAACATCAGCATCATCAAATCATCGTGGCCCACGCAGTTGGTCAGCTCGCCGGGGGCAGTATCCTTATAGCAGTCCATGGGGCGGAGCTTCGGGCCGTAGGCGGCTTCCAGCTCGGCGCGGCAGCCATAGTCGATGCCGTCGTTCAGGATGAGGGCAGGCTCCACGAGGCCCAGCTCATATTCCAGCTCCTCCCAGGTCTTTTTCTGGTTCAGAGTCACGAGGACGCCGCCGGCGAGGATGATGCCGTAGGACGCCACGCAGAATTCATAGCAGTTCCGGCTCAGCAGAACGATGCGCCGGCCCTTGATGTCCGGCACTTCGGCCTTGAGATAGGCCACCATCCGGCGGATGTCCTGCGCATACTCGCGATACTTCTTCTCCACGACGGTCTTGCCGTCCTCGGCCACATAGCGGATGGCCACATGATCAGGAAACTCCTGCTCCATGCAGCGGGTCACCATGTCGTATACGCCTGCAGGTACTTTGATGTATTCAGCCATCGGTTTTTCTCCTTTTTTGTCAAATTTTCAGCTCAGCACTTTTTTCATTCACTTTCCAGAGTCATTCCGAATCTCTGGCAGTTCGAGGAAAACTTTGGCACGGCTCCTTATGGCAACAGTATACCGCAAGCAGAGCGCAAACGCAAGATTTAATTGCACAAATATGCAACTTGAGCTTGCATTCGATTTGTGCAGGCAGATGTAATTCTTTCCTTTTGTTGCGATGTGCGAAAAGCTGTGATACACTTTTTTCGTCAGGACGAAACTTCGCCCGGAGGTCGAGTCCTTATCAAATTGACAGCAAGCCCAAAAAGCATTATACTGTTTATATCATTTAGCAAAAAAGCTCCCCGCCGAGCTTCATATTTTTATTTATCGCGCCTAAAACACGGCCTTCCGGGGCCTCCGGGACGAATGGCGCACAAGGAGGACCCTTTTCATGGAAGGCACCAAGCCCCGCACTGTAAGCAGCCTTGGCATGTTCGACCTGCTGAAAGGCATCGGAATGCTGGCCATCGTCTTTGCCCACACGGCAGAGCTTTACCCCCTCGGCACCAACGACGTCACCCCTTTCGCGTTCGCGCTGTTCGCTTACCGCGAAGCGTTGATGGCCGCCTTTTTTATTGCCAGCGGCTACGGCTTCCGCAAGCGCTCCATCCACAAATGCATCGAGCAGCAGCTCAAGACCCTGCTCAAGCCTTACGTTTATACTGCACTGGCCACCACGGTGCTCCACGCTTTCATTCACCACGCAGCTTTCGGCTCGTGGGATGCTGCCATCTCAGAATCGGCCAAGGTCTTAGGCGGTTTCCTGTTAGGCCTGCCCCACACGGCCACTTACTTCGGGCAGCAGTTTTTCTCCTGCGGACCCATGTGGTACTTAGTGGCTCTGATGCTGGCGTGGGTGCTGCTGGACGTGCTGCTCGAGGTCTTCCCCGAGCGGTACATAACCCCCGCAGTCGTCGGCGTCACCCTGCTTGGCTGGGGCGTCACGCTGGTGTGGGAGGCTCCTTTCTGCATCGCACAGGGCATGGTGTCGCTGCCCTACCTTTACATCGGCTATCTGGCCAAGAAGCGCCGCCTTTTCGAAACTCCCCTTTCCGGCAGAGCCAAGGCCGGCCTCATCGCGTCCGCGCTGGGCGTCGTCGCGGGCGTTTTGCTGACCCAGAGCACCGACTGCGTTTCGCTGGGTGAGTGGACGATGGGGCCGCTGAGCATCCTGCTGGATGGCGCAGTGGGCTACGGCATCATCCGGCTCTTTTTGAAATGGCAGCGCCGAGTGGACGGCCCCATCTCCCATGCCATCGAGTGGGTGGGCCGGCGCTCGCTCTTCATCTTCTGCATCCACACTGTGGAGCTGACGGCCATCCCGTGGTATCTGATGGCTGCAAAGTATGCTGACCATCCGGTGCAGGGGATGCTGCTGCAGTTCGTGTTCTCGCTTGTGTCCATCTTCGCCGTCACCGAACTTCTGATGCGCCGCAAAGAGCTTGGCCGGAAGCTTCGGGGCGGCAAGCCTGCGGACAAGCCCCGGCAGCGGAGCAAAACTCGCCGCTATGCGGCAAAACACTGAAATTCCTGCGCTTTGGTATCCAGCCATTTTGAGGGCAGACTATAGTTACTTTTGATGCATAGGCTTGCAGCGCGGGTTGTACGCCTTGCGATAAATTGGAGGAGGCCCCGGTAATGATGAACGAAACTCCTGAAGCGGCTCTGCGCAGCCGCATTGCGGACCTTGAACAACAGCTCAAACTTGCAGACGAAGGCACTTCGCGGCTGGCCCAGCGCTGCCTTGAGCTGGAAAAACAGCTGCAGACCTTCTATGCTGCCCACCCCCAGAGAGAGAGGCAGACCGACTCGCCTGCTCTGGTGCAGCCGCTGCTTTACTATGATGCCGGGTTCGGCTTTTCCCAGAAAGACACCGTCAAGGCCCCGGACTACGAATACGACGAGCTGAACGGCATGGTGACAGCGACCTTCGAACTGCCGGAGACCGCGTTCAATCTCCGTCTCGACCCCGGTGAACTGCCTTGCTGCATCACCGATTTCGTCTTCTCGGATGACCGCATCCTCTGCCGCCCGGTGAACGGTGTGCCGCTCCACGGCGACGGCATCCTGTTCCTCAACAACGACCCGAATTTCATGCTGGAAGGTCTGAACCGTTTCCCCGCCGGGATGAAGCTGGGCGTGAGCTACTGCTACTTCCCGCTGGAGCCGCTGGCTGACGACCCATTGTTCGCCGCCGTTCTCGAGGGCGTACAGTATTTCCAGAAGACCCGTGTCTGCGAGCAGAAGCACCTCGACCAGCTGGAAAAGACTACGGCTGACCAGAAGCAGACCATCGAGGCCCTGCAGAAGAATCTCTCCGAGCTGCATCAGGCCAACGCCGAGCTGAGCGCCCGGAGCAAAGCCTACGAGAGCTCGCTGGAAAACATCCTCTCTTCCAGCAGCTGGAAACTCACGCTGCCCCTGCGCCGCCTGCTGGGGCTGTTCCATCGCAGCCATTGAGCCTGCCTGCGGAGAGGAGGATACGATGTACAGCAGTTATACCACTCTGCAGCGGGCTCAGCTCGCCAAACAGGAATATCTCGACACCCAGGAAGTTTTTCTCGGCGTCTATGCGCCGGGGCGGAACGCCGCCCTGAAAGCTTCTCTGCAGGACCAGCTCCACCGCAAATTTTTATTGACGGACAGCCTCCGCCCCGAAGCCCTCGGCAGCGCCGCCGGTGTGCTTCTGGTCAGGGAAGACCTTTTCCTGATGTCCACGGCCCTTTCCTGCTTTGCGGACGCACTGCGCAGCGGCGCAGACTACGTCACCAGCGACGCCGTCTTCGGCTACTCAGGCGTCACCACCCTCTACCACAGTCAGGGCTTTGCAGCCTGCCCGGGCTGCGCCCTCGTCTCCCGGGAGCTGCTGCACCGCTGTCAGGCGGAAGCCCGCGACCCGGAAAATCCCGTCGAACTGCTGACGCTGGCGGCGAAGCTCAGCCGCAGCCACGTCTGCCTCCCGCTGGCGCTGGCCCACTATGAGCGGGACATCTGCGCCGAAGACGTCTGGTCTGTAAAGGGGAAGCGCGTCTTTATCATGAGCCACCTGCTGGACATGACCGGTGCGCCCATCGTGCTGGTGAGCGCCGTGCCGGTGCTGCGCAGCATGGGCTACGAAGTGGTCGTCCTCGGCCCTGAGGACGGCGGCTCCATGCCGCTTTTCCTCGAGGCGGGAGCTACCGTCATCACCCGCAAGGGCTGTGTTCAGTCGCCCCTGCTCTGGGGGCTGGCCCTTTGCGCCGACCTCGTTCTGGCCAACACCGTCGTGGAGGCCCGGGCCGTCCGCGCCCTGAGCGGTGCGCGGGTGCCGGTGCTCTGGTGGCTCCACGATGCCTTTGCAGGCTACCCCCACATCGCCCACCAGATCCCCAGAGAGCTGGGCGAAAATATCCGGCTCTACTCCGTCGGCAGCCACGCCGCCAACGCCATGCACTCGGTGCGGCCGGAGTTCAACATCCGGCCCCTCATCTACGGCCTGCCGGACTACGCCGCCGAGAAGTTCTCCCACTACGATTTGAGCTATGCGGGCGGGCGGCCTCTGTTCGCCACCGTGGGTTCCTTCGAGAACCGGAAAGGTCAGGACATCTTCTGCAAAGCCATCCGGCTGCTGCCGCCTGAGACCATGAAGAAGGCATCCTTCCTCTTCGTGGGCAAGGCCGCAGAGGCTGAGATGATGGACGCCGTGCGGAGCCTGACCGCTGACTGCCCCGACAACGTCTTTTACGTCAAGCGGCTCACCCGCGACGAGATCAAGAGTCTGATGGCCCAGTGTACCTGCCTCGTCTGCGCCTCCCGCGACGACCCCATGCCTACTTTCGTCACTGAGGGCCTCATCTTCGGCAAGCCCGCCATCGTGTCGGAGCACACCGGCACCGCCGGGCTCATCACCGAGGGCGTGGACGGTTTCGTCTACGAGGACGACGACCCCGAAAAGCTGGCCGAGCGGCTGGCCTGGGCCATCGAGCACCCAGAGGCGCTGGCTGCCATGCACGGCAGCTGCCGCCGCCTGTATGAGCAGCAGTTCTCCAACGAATCCTATGTCGCCACCCTGACAAGGCTGGTAAAAGAGCTGACGGACGGGGAAGAATCATGAAAAAACACTGCCGGACAGCTGCACGCTGCCCGGCATTGCTTTTTCACGGGAGAGGTCTCCCCATTTTATCAAATCCCCCAAATTGCCCAACAAAGTTCCGCTTCCGTTCACAAAGGGCGGCGGGAGATGTGCTATACTGGTTCCAGAATTTCCGGTTGTGAAAGGAGTTTTGTTTCCATGAGCCAAGCCGCCGCGCAGCAGCCCTCCCGCAAAAAGGCCGTGATCTCTCTGCTGGTGCTGCTGGCACTTACCTGCATCATCGTGTTCACTTTTAAGGATCACTGGGCCGAGATCACTGCGGCGCTGGCGCAGCTTTCGGTGTGGCAGGT
>ERZ780168.3689-NODE-3689-length-11569-cov-65.763505_pt1 | contig 11569 bp, 12 predicted proteins | sample MGYA00510981_ERZ780168 | MGnify/ENA primary metagenome ERZ780168 (study PRJEB29588, sample SAMEA2158769) | human gut metagenome | biome: human gut; feature: human-associated habitat; material: faeces | place: Denmark | collected 2008/2010 ...
ACCGGGTAAGGGGGGGCTATGTCTCTATTTTTGTCTTAAATGAAAGAGCCGTGACAAATACACATTTTTAGCCTGCACAATATCTCAGTTTCTACCAGGACGTGGTGCAGTGCTGTAGGTTTAATTTCCCCGAAAAATAGTATATTTGCAATAGAAAAAAGTAAACAAAGACTATGAGTAACGAAATTCTTTATATACTTCTGCCGGATTATGCCGCGCATGAGGCTGTGTATCTTTCGCAGGCTATCGCTTCCGATGAATATGCCCTGAAAGAGATGCCGAAATATGTCAATAAGGTTGTGGCGCCGACGATGGAGCCTGTGAAGTCGATAGGCGGTTTCCGCACGTTGCCCGATTATTCTTTTGACACGATGCCCGATGATTATGCGGCGATTGTGCTGATTGGCGGTTTCGGATGGAGCACGCCGGTTGCCGACCGCGTCGTGCCGATAGTGCGTCAGGCCATCGCCGGCGGCAAGATTGTAGGAGCAATCTGTAACGGCGCTTCGTTCATGGCAAAGCATGGTTTCCTGAATGATGTGAAGCATACCGGCAACGGATTGGAGCAACTCAGACTGTGGGGCGGCGACAATTACACCAATCACGACGGATACGTCCATGCCCAGGCTGTCAGCGACAGGAATATCGTTACGGCTAACGGCTCAGCCACACTTGAGTTCGCTAAAGAACTGCTTACGCTGCTTGAAAACGATACTCCCAAGCGCATCGAAATGTACTATCTGTTCAACAAGCGGGGATTCTGCGAATTGTTCGGATAATCCCCCGGCGAACGGTATGTTTAAATTACGATACATAATTTCTATGTGCGCTTTAGCGGCTGCATTGTATGCGTCGGGCGACGCCTCCGTATCGCCTCGCGACAGCGCCATGCGCGTCGAGGCTGACCGGTTTCTGCAGGGATTGCCTCCCGATATGCAGCAGCGGCAGGCAGCGGCCATACGTGATGCCATTGCCGGCGATTGCAGTGCATTGCAGCAGGTGAGACAGGCAAGAAATCATCCTCCGGCAATATCCCCCAATGTCACGGCTAAAATGCTGAATGACCGATTGTGTCTCTTTGAACCGAAGGATTATACGGGCGAGCCGTTGCCGCTGCTTGTTTATCTGCATGGGGGCGGATGGACATTCGGCAGCATTAACAGTTGCGGACGGTTCTGCAATGAACTGGCGGCTTCCGGGCTTGTTAAAGTCCTTGCGGTGGACTACCGTCTTGCACCTGAAAATCCCTTTCCCTGCGGCCTCAATGATTGTATCGAGGCATTCGACTATGCGGTCGCCAACAGCGCATCGCTCAATATCGACCCGCATCGCATCACGGTAGGCGGCGACTCGTCGGGCGGCAATCTGGCGATAGCCGTTGCCCTCACTGCCCGGCGTGATATTATGCCGCACTCACTTCTGCTGTTCTATCCCGTTACCAAGGCTTTTGATGACAATTACGCTTCATGGCGTGACTACGGCGTAGGCTACGGTCTTGATGCCGGGATTATGGAGGAGTTCAACCGCGCTTACACAGGAAGCGGGGATGCCGCCGACACGCGTATAAGCGTAGGGTTGTGCGACGGAAAGGCTCTCGGACAATTGCCGCCGACGCTTCTTGTAGCCGCCGGACGCGATATATTGTGTGACCAGGGTAAGGAATTTGCAGCAAAAGCCGCCGGAAGAGTCCGGAGAATAGAATTTCCCGAAGCTGTCCATCTGTTTATAACTGTTCCGGGACAAGAGACGGCATTCCGCAATGCCGTCGCGCTTGCTGTCGACTTTATGGTGAACGATAAATAATTGGAATGATATGATTGAGACATCACGGATGCTGTTGCGCCATTGGCGCGTGGAGGATGCGGACGCGCTCTATAAATATGCTTCCGACCGAAGGGTAAGTGAGCTGGCTCTTTGGCCGCAGCATACCTCATTGGCTATGAGCCGCGAAGTGATAGAGCAGATATTCATTCCCAATCCATATTCATTTGCCGTCGAGCTCAAGGAGTCGGGCGAGGCAATCGGATGCATCGGTCTCGTACCTGAGACATCCGAACACTATCACCCCGCACCTTTCGAACGTGAAGTCGGCTACTGGATAGGCCGCCCGTACTGGAACCGCGGACTGGTCACGGAGGCGCTCTTCGCCCTGATAGGATATTGCCGCGACGTAATGGGACTTCACTCGCTGCTGATTACGGTCGATGCCGTCAACGCAGCCTCCCGGCGAGTGGCTGAGAAATGCGGTTTCGCGTTGATTGAGCATTACACGTATGAAGGGGTGCCGAGCAAGGCATACCGCCTGCATCTCAAGTAGACGGGATAACTCTTCGGTAGACACCCACAACATAAAGTGTCAGTTATCAGTGTAGGAAGCTGTCTAACAAGTTTTGGCAGTCTCTTTTTATAGTCTACACAGGCTGAAAAAAAAATAAGGCTTTCGCGCTGAATTTCAGCTTGAAAGCCTTTGTCATGTCATGAATATTTTGTAAATTTGGGTTGCAGTTAAATCACTAATAATCACGGCATAACATGGCAAAGTTAGCGATAAAATCTGACAATAGAAAACAAAATCTGCTCCCTCCACCATCACTTGATGAGCTTGTCCCCGAATATTAACATTTAACCGGGTTATATGGTTGCTTTTTTATTTCGGGAGGGGCTTTGTTCGGTTGGTGTGGTGAGATTTTGGCGGAGAGGGGATTATGTGTCGATTAAATTTAGTAACTTTGTGGGATATTAATATTATAATAGTTATGCAATTGCCGTCATTAGCCGGTATCAAATCCGGATTGATTGAGTTTATACGGAGCCGCCAGACTCGCGGATTCCTCTTTTCAGTGGTCATCATGGCCATTATTTCCGTCGCATTTTTTTATCCCGACAATTTCGAGGGTAACGACCTGCGCCAGCACGATATGCTGCAGGGCATGGCCAACGGACAGGAAATAAAGCTGTATGAGGAAGCCACCGGACAGCAAAGCCGCTGGACCAACGCGCTGTTCTCCGGCATGCCCACGTTCCAGATAGCGCCCACCTATCCATCCAACTCGCTCTTCGCATGGTTTACCAAGGTCTACGGCCTTGGTCTCCCCTCCCCCTCCAACCTGCTGTTCATGATGATGGTCGGGTTCATGATAATGATGATGGCGATGCGAGTGCGGTGGGAGTATGGCCTTATCGGCGCGATAGCGTGGGGATTTTCCACCTATTTCGTAATAATCATCGGTGCCGGACATATATGGAAATTCGTCACCCTCGCCTACATACCGCCGACAATCGGAGGCATCATGCTCGCTTACCGCGGACGCTATCTCGCCGGCGCGGCAATGGCATCGTTCTTTGCCATGATGCAGCTCAATGCCAATCACATACAGATGACCTACTACTTCTGCTTCGTCATCGGCATACTCGTCGTGGCATACCTTGTCAAGGCATTGCGTACCAAGGAGATGATAGATATGAAACGCTGGTGCAAAGCCACCGGAGCACTCGCCGTGGCCGCCGCGCTTGCCATCTGCGCCAACCTCCCCTCCATCTACCATACGTCGAAATACGCCAAAGAGACGCAGCGCGAGCAGAGCGAGGTCGACAACAATGACCCCGCTACCGCCGACCGCCTGAAACGCGACTACATCACCCAATACTCCTACGGACGCAGCGAGACATTCTCCCTCTTTATCCCCGACGTGAAAGGGGGCGCATCCATACGTCCCGCAGCCGGACAGCTGAAACCTATGTCGCTTGCCGACCTCGACGGAGCCGAAAAATATACCGACGACCCGTTCGTCGACCTCTACCTCAACTACTCCACACAGTATTTCGGAGAGCCTGAGATGACCAACGGTCCAGTCTACGTGGGCGTCATTATCTTCGCCCTGTTCATAATGGGATGCGTGGTCGTGCGCGGGCCCGTGAAGTGTGGACTACTGTTCGTGCTCCTCGTCACCATCATGCTGTCGTGGGGACGCAACTGCCAGTGGCTCACCGACCTGTTTATCGACATGGTGCCGATGTACAGCAAATTCCGCACCGTGGAAAGCATTCTTGTAGTAGCCGAGTTCATCATACCGATGCTTGCCGTGCTCGGACTCTACCGCCTCTACAATCCCGCTCCGCGCCTGCAGCCCGCAATTCCGGCCAAAAGCAATCTCCCGGAACCCAAACCCGCCAAATTCCTGAAAGAGAAAGGTGATATAGCCATTGCCGCCGGATTCGGCATCGTCGGCATCATCTGCCTCTTAGGCGTGCTCAACCCCGGAATATTCGGCAAAGGCTACAACGAAATGACCGAACAGCGCACATCGCAGATGATTGCCCGGCAGCTCACATATCAGGGCTATGACGACGAAGTCATCGCGCAGGCAAGTTTTGAGAATCCCAAGGTACGCCGTGCCGTGGAGGAGCTGCATCTGTCGCTTGTCAGAAAAGACTGCGTGCGTTCGCTCATCTACCTTCTCTTAGGTTTCGGCGCGGTAGGCATATGGCGTTTCAACCTGCTTAAGGACAAGAAATACAGCACAATGGTATCGTTAGGCGCAATCGGCATACTGGTCTTTGCCGACCTCTACACCGTCAACAAACGCTACCTCAGCCATGACAGTTTCTTCGTGCCCGAACTCAGCGCCGCAACCGAAGCCATCGAGCCGACGGCCATCGACCGCGATATACTTCAGGACACCGACCCCAACTACCGCGTGGCCGATTTCGACCGCTTCGGCGATGCCGGTCCCTCCTATTTCCACAAAATGATAGGCGGCTACCACGCAGCCAAACTCGGCCGCTACAACGACCTCATCAACTCCGGCGCAATATCATCCGAGCCTGTACTCAACATGCTCAACGCACGCTATATCGTCGGTGACGGACAGCTCTATACCAACGACCGCGCACTCGGCAACGCATGGTTCATCGACAATATACGATATGTCGACAATGCCAACGACGAGCTCAACGCCCTCACGGCGCTCGCTCCCGAATATGAAGCCGTAGCCGACAAGTCTATGGCCGCGATACTCGGCAATGCCGCTCCGGGCGACAGCACCGACGTAATAGTCGAGACATCATACGCGCCCGACCGCCTGACATATAAGTCGACCGCATCATCGCCGCGCGTGGCCGTATTCTCCGAGATATATTTCCCGTGGGGCTGGGAAGCTACCATCGACGGCAAACCGGCCGAGATAGGACGTGTCAACTACGTGCTCCGCGCTATGGCAATCCCCGCCGGAACGCATGAGATAACCATGACATTCGACCCGGCATCTGTCCACACCACCGTCACCATTGCCACCGTAGCCATAATCATGATATACCTGCTGGCGGTCGCCGCCATAATATGCAGTCTGACAGGCTGTAAAAAGGACAAGGATAACGAATGATATCGTTCCGCAGGACAATCACGTGGCCCAAACGGCGCTGGCGCGCGGGTGGATTCGGCATCCACTCCCCTTTCGCCTACTCGTTCGTGACCGAAGTACTCTCCCGACGAGGCGCGGCAGGCCATGAAAAGCTGCTTGAAGGCCTCACCGGCGATGATTTGCACTTCGCGTCCCTGATGCTCCGCTGCATCGAGTATCTAAAGCCGGCGACCATCGCCGTATATTCCGATTCCGACGACAGGCTCAGGCGCATCATCAAGGCGACGGGACGCGACATTAGCGTTGTCGGTGACGACATTACGGTCGTACCCGACATGACCGTCGCAGGAGCCGCCGGAAGCCCCTTGGAGCGCGACAACGGTTCGCCCGTGTGCATCATCACCCGGATAAACAAAGAGCCGTCACGAAGCCTCTGGAAGCGTGTGACGGCCACATGCAGCCGCGGTATGGATTTCAGCGACCGCCGCACGGGCATAATATGCCGTTTCAGCCACTTGCCACGGCAGTCATTCAAAATAGTCATCAAATAATCCGTCATTATCTTGGGGCGCGTATTACCATCAGCCGGAGATTTGCTCGACCGCTTCACGATGCATCTGCGTCTTGAACGCGGCATGTCGGCCAACACGGTCGAAGCCTACGGCGAGGACGTGCGCAAACTGCTCAACTATTGCAGCAGCACCGGACTGGCCGTCGACCGCATCACCCTCACCGACCTGCAGCAGTTTGCCGCCGACTGCTACGACCTCGGCATCGCCGTGCGCACCCTCGCACGTATTATTTCGGGCGTTAAATCCTTCTTCCGGTGGCTTGTACACGAGGATTACATCGACACGGACCCTACCGAGCTGCTTGAAGGCCCACGCATCGGACGCAAGCTCCCGGAAGTGCTGTCAATCGGGGAAATCGACGCCATGATTGACGCCATCGACATGTCGAAATTCGAAGGTATACGCAACCGCGCCATAATCGAGACACTCTACGGCTGCGGACTGCGAGTGTCGGAGCTAATCAACCTCGAGATTTCACGCATCTACGCCGACGACCAATACGTGATAGTACGGGGCAAAGGCGACAAAGAGCGCCTTGTACCGATGGCACAGGCAACAATCGACGCAATAAAGGATTACATGGAAGTACGCGGCGACATAAACATCAAACCCGGCGAAAGCAACATACTGTTCGTAAGCCGCCGCGGCGGACGCCTCACCCGCATGATGATATACTACATAGTGAGCGGCCTCGCCGAAGCAGCCGGAGTCAACAAGGAAATATCGCCCCACACCATGCGCCACTCCTTCGCCACCCATCTCCTCGAAGGGGGAGCCAACCTCCGTGCCATCCAGCAGATGCTCGGCCACGAATCCATCTCCACAACCGAAGTCTACCTCCACCTCGACCGCTCATTCCTCCGCGAAGAAATCCTCACCCACCACCCCCGCAACACAAGGTAAACGGCAGCCACCCCCAATACAAAATAAACATCCTACTTACATGAACGCGAGTCAATGCGTTTTTCGTAAAGAAATGGCGCCCGCAGGTCGCCGATTTAACAGTAACCGGGTACGCCGGAGCTTGCGGAGGCGTGCCCGGTTATGATACATCTCAATTGGAGGCGCCCGAAGGCCGCCGATTTAGTTTAAGTATTTTTTGCATAATGTCCGAAATGTGATTATATTTGGACATGAGTCATGTTTCCCTAACTTATCACATCATTTTTGGCACATATAAACGACACTGTGTCATTTCGCATGACCATGAGCGTGAATTATACAAATTCATGTATGATTTTGCGAGTTCCCGTGAAGTTTACGTACGACGCATAGGCGGAATGCCAGACCATGTCCATATATTGTGCGATATCCCGCCCAAGTTGGCAATAGCTGATTTCATAAGGCTGCTGAAAACTGAAAGCAGCAAATTTATGCGTGTAAACCCTCATTTCCCTAACTGGGAAAGATGGGCTGACGGTTATGGCATTTTCACGGTAGACGCATCTTCTCGTGAAACGCGGCGACAATACATAATCAATCAACCTGAGCACCATAAACAATTTGATTTCAAGGAAGAATACCGTAATTTCCTTATAGAAGCCGGATTCCCCGAGTATACTGAAATCCTCGGAGAATAAGAGGGTGTCTCATAACAAAATTTTCGACTCAGTGTTTAACTTTTGTCATGAGACACCCTCTAAAAATCGGCGGCCTACGGGCGCCTAAGACTGAGGGATACCAAAACCGGGCACGCCTCCGCAAGCTACGGCGTACCCGGTTATTGCTAAATCGGCGACCTGCGGGCGCCATTTTATGCTTATAAATAGCGAATTATACACAGGTTATATCGGTTACTCCTTTACGCCGTAGGCGAGGTCGCCGGCATCACCCAGGCCTGGGACTATGTAGGAGTGGTCGTTGATGTGCTCGTCGACTGCGCCTACCCAGATTGTGGTGCGGTCCTTGGGGAAGGTCTCGGAGATGTAGTCGATGGCGCGCTGCGAGGCTATTACGGATGCTACGTGGATGTGACGCGGGGTGCCTTTGGTGAGCAATGCGCGGTAACTCAGCTCCATCGAGGCGCCTGTGGCAAGCATCGGGTCGGCTATCACCACTATCTTGTCCTCGAGGTTGGGCGAGGCAAGATACTCGATGCAGACATCAAAATTCTCTTTCTCCTTGTATTTGCGGTAGGCCGACACGAATGCGTTTTCCGCATTGTCGAAATATTCGAGGAAACCCTGATGGAACGGTACTCCCGCACGGAATATGGTGGCGAGCACAACGGGATCGGATATGCGGTGGCATTTCGACACTCCGAGAGGTGTGGTGACATCGACCTCCTTGTAGTTGAGCGTGCGCGATATTTCAAACGCCATAATCTGGCCTATGCGCTCGAGATTGCGGCGGAAACGAAGACGGTCATTCTGTATGTTGACGTCGCGCAGTTCCGACATATACTGGCTTATAAGGGAATTTCCCTTGTCAAAATTTATTATTTTCATCGTATATTTAAGATTTTATTTTCTCAAAGATACGAGTTTTTCTCCGATAAAGTTTCCCCATCGGCAAATTTTTTACATTTTCATTCAATGGTGTTGATTTATATGTTACCTTTGTGCCGAATATTCCCGATATATTCATTTATGCATAAATAATTACATAAAATCACGTATATATGTCAACAAATACAACTGACAATCAGCGTAAAGTCACTACATTGCGGCTTACAGAAATGAAGCGCCGCAACGAGAAGATAGCCATGCTTACGGCCTACGATTATTCGATGGCACGCCTCATCGACGAAGCCGGAATGGATGTGATACTCGTAGGTGACTCGGCATCAAATGTCATGGCCGGCAACGTAACTACCCTGCCGATGACTCTCGATCAGATGATATACCACGCATCGAGCGTTGTAAAAGGTGTTAGCCGTGCTCTTGTGGTGGTCGACATGCCGTTCGGCACCTATCAGGGTAACTCTAAAGAGGCTCTTGCCTCAGCTATCCGCATCATGAAGGAATCGAATGCCGAAGCCGTAAAAATGGAAGGTGGAGCCGAGATACGCGAATCAATCGAGCGCATACTTTGCGCGGGCATTCCCGTGATGGGACACTTGGGACTCACACCCCAGTCAATCAACAAGTTCGGCACCTACGCCGTGCGCGCCAAAGAGGAAGCCGAAGCCGAACGACTCATCAGCGACGCCAAGATGCTTGAGGAGATAGGATGCTTTGCCCTCGTGCTCGAAAAGATACCGGCCGCACTGGCTGCACGCGTGGCATCGGAACTCACCATACCGGTCATCGGCATCGGAGCGGGCAACGGCTGCGACGGACAGGTGCTCGTGATGCACGACATGCTCGGCATCAACAAAGGATTCTCCCCCAAATTCCTGCGTCGCTACGCCGACCTCGCCACAGTCATCGACTCGGCTGTAAAGGGATACATCAACGACGTCAAGGACGGCGACTTCCCCAACGCCAACGAGCAATACTGATAATTGCAACGAGACAACAAAGGCGTCATTTTCGCTCAGAAAATGACGCCTTTGTCATTAATTGCCATTGCTGACGCTATCAGTTGATGTTCATGCCTGATACAACGTCGTCGCCACCCTGGGCGTAGACTACCACGAGTCCGGCACCGGGCATGTTGACACTTACGAGAGCGCGTGTGCGGCCGTCTTCCTGCTTTGCAGCGTAGCCTACCACATGGTTGTTGTCCTGAGCTTTCTCATCGACTACGACGGGGTCGGTGATTTCGGCAAGCACTTTCTGCACTTCGGCGGCGGTGGCGGGAGAAGCTCCGATAAACATCACTACCTTGCCCCAGTCCATACCCTCTTTTGTACAGTCATATTCAGGTACGTCGGAAAGAGCCGCGCCCGGGATTTCGGTAAGTTTGTTGTAAGCCTCGTCAACATTGATAGCCTTAACAGTGACTGCAGCGAGTGCCACAATCATCAACATCAGAATCTTTTTCATAATTTCGGATTTTATCGTTGAAATATTAAAATTGTTTTTCTATTAGACGCAAAAATAACAAAAAAGTTACATATCCCCGCAGTTTCTGTAAAAATTAAATGATTAAAGAGCGTATGAATTTGTTTTATCAACAGAAAAAGCATATCTTTACAAAATGATAATATTTTATCAGTTAAAGCTTATTTTATCGATATATGAATAATATATTATCAATTTTAGATAACTTCGCATTTGAAAACAGCGATGATATTGCGAAGAATATCGCCAACGATTTCCGCAAACGCCGTATCGAGAAAAACATGACTCGGGTTCAGGTTGCCGAAAAATCGGGAGTGGCACTCAGCAATATCGTACGATTCGAGCAAAAAGGACTTATCTCGCTGAAAAATCTCATTGGCATAGCAGTTGCCTTGGGATACACGTCGGAAATAAAAAACATTTTCAACGAGGCGAAGTATTCCACTATGGATGAACTGCTTCAGATTCACAAAAATACCGGCAAGAAAAAAGCGCATAAATCATGAAAAGCCTTGACAAACTTACTGTTGGATACCATGACAAGGAGGTAGGCACTCTCTGCTTTACTCCCGACCGCAAACTGTGCGTTTTCGAATACAGCAAACAATGGCTTGGAGAAGGATTCAGCATATCACCGCTCGAACTTCCTCTGCGCCCGGAGCTTTTCATAGCCCGTCCACAGCCGTTTTATGGCAATTTCGGTATTTTTGAAGACAGTCTGCCCGACGGCTACGGACGCTATCTCCTCCATAAGGCTCTCCTCAGGGAGGGCATCGACGACCGTAACCTTTCAGCCCTTGACAGGCTCAGCATAATAGGAAACAGCGGAATGGGAGCGCTGACCTATCAGCCGCAACGACCGGTCGCAACAGAAAAAGAAGTTCTCGATTTCGACATCCTGCAGGCCAAGGCTCTTGAAGTACTGAGGGAGAAACAGGACAAAGACGCAGGCCTCCTCCTTTACAACAGCGGTAACAGCGGGGGGTGTCGCCCGAAAGCCGTATTTTCGGACTGTGAAGGGCACTGGCTCGTAAAATTCAGACATACTTACGACGATACGGATATAGGACTCCGTGAGTATCACTACAATGAGGTGGCACGCAGATGCGGTATTGATGTACCCGATTTCAGATTGCTTAACGACAGATATTTCGCTACAAGACGTTTTGACCTGACCCCGGCAGGCGAACGCATTCATGTGGCCACGGCCGGAGCATTGCTTGGAATCTCGCTGTCGACCCCGGTATTAGACTACAGCAACCTGCTGGCACTGACGGGCTATCTGACTCAAAGCGCAAAAGAAGTCGAAGAGATGTTCCGCCGCATGGTATTCAACTACCTGACTGAAAATAAAGACGACCATTGTAAAAATTTCAGTTTTCTCATCTCGAAGGATACAGAAGGAAAATGGCGCTGGCAATTGGCTCCGGCCTACGACTTGACACTCTGTACCGAAGGATACAACGGCCAGCATGCTACCTCTGTCAACGGAACCGGCAAACCGACCGCCGGTGATTTCATAGCCGTAGGCCGAAGAATAAAAATGCCGGAAAAACGGTGCCTGGAAATAATTACCGAGCTAAGTGACAGTTGCGGAGCTCTTTTGCGGTACAGGATTTAAAAAGAGACAGAAGCAACACGGCTCTTTCATTTAAGACAAAAATAGAGACATAGCCCCCCCTTACCCGGT
>ERZ780168.3692-NODE-3692-length-11563-cov-6.456726_pt1 | contig 11563 bp, 14 predicted proteins | sample MGYA00510981_ERZ780168 | MGnify/ENA primary metagenome ERZ780168 (study PRJEB29588, sample SAMEA2158769) | human gut metagenome | biome: human gut; feature: human-associated habitat; material: faeces | place: Denmark | collected 2008/2010 ...
GGCAGGTATTCTCGATCCGACCAAAGTTACGCGTAGCGCACTCCAGAACGCCGCGCCCCCCGAGGTCACGACGTTGTTCACCACGTTCGATATCGCCTGCGTCTCGCTACCCTCAAGATACGCCCTGTTCATCAGGGTAACGTCTTGGCCTGTGTCCTGATACAGCTTGGTCAGGTTGGTTTGCAGGTCGGCGTCCATACGTGTGGTCGCGTACGTGTTGAACTCGGTGTTGGCGGCCTGATTCTCGTTGCTTGATGATGTGCGCGCGCTGTTGTTCGCCGCGGTGTTGTTGGTCGCGGCGGTGTTCGATCGTTGCGTGTTGCCGAGCGCGGTGGCGTTCGACCGTTGCGCGTTCCCTTGGGCTACGTTGGCGGATTGCGCCGCGTTCTCGTACGCGGTTATCGCGTTTTCGCGGCCTTGGACTATGGCGCGATTGTAGTTCGCGCCACGGTAGGCGTCTATGTTGCGCCGCTGTAGCGCGTACGTGGGGATGTCATACGATATGACCGTGCGTAGCGCGTCGGCGTTCGGTATGTTGCCGGTTACGGTCTGATTGTTGAGGTTCAGCACGTCCATTCCGGTGACACCCGACGCGCCCACGCCATCGAGGTATGCGACCTGGCGTATGAGCGGGTAGGCGGTGGACACAAGCGATCGTACGGATAGCCGCCCACAATCCTCGATGTTTACGGTTACGGTCTTACCCCACGTATCCGTTATTTCAAGGACGGAATACGGCGATACGTAGAGTTTGGTCACGGCTCTCACCGTGTCGGGCATGTCGAAATCATCCGGCGATAGCGCGACCTCGGCTATGGTACGTTCCGTATCCACGGCGGTCTGCCACGCCACGCCGTTCACCGTCACCGGCTGTGACGCGCCCCGCGTGAACATCGTCTCGGATAGCACGAAACACGCGGCGATCCCGTTGGCAATATGCGGATAATGGGCGAACAGATCGTTGATATAGTCGCCGGTGACATCGGAGGCGCGTAGCGCGAACGTCGTGTGATTGTTCGGGATGCGGTCGCGTTGGCTCTCGTATGAGGTGCCGAGCGTGCGGCACGCGCCCACGTCCACGCCGCCCGCGCCCCACGTCCACGCGGTCACGGTGCCGTCATCGCCGGAGTATGTCGGGTCGGTGCTGGTTATGTCGGTGCCGCGCGTCGCGGCCATCGCCGTCAATTGCGCCGCGTCGAACGTGCAGGCGAAACAGATGTATTTCACACCGTCGGTCAGGTTGACGGGTTTAACGTCGGTGATACGGTTCGGTGCCGTCCCGTAGTTGACATCGGGCGCGAGCATGTCCGCGCTGTTTTCGCGCGGATTCTCAAGAAGTTTCGCGGGCGTGGTCTCGGTGAGCGGCGCGTGTCCGCGCGTCAACAGCAAACCGTTTATCGTGGTGGTGTTGATATAATCCGTCCATACGTCACGCTCAAGAACAATCGTGGTGGTGTTAGGCGCCTCGGCGGTGATGCCCGAAACGAAATAATGATAGCGCGTCTGCGCATCGGTTTTTTGATACGGCGATTGCAGGATGTCCGTGCTGAAATCAACGACAAGGTAATTGTAGCGTTGCGCGGTCATATACGGCACGGGTATCTTCACACCGTCCACGTCCGCGCGCGCTATGTACACGTTGGTGGTGAGCGTCACGGTTTCGCCGTCCAGCGCGTCGAACCATGCATCGCGTGTCGCGTCGTCCTTGAATTTCACGGCGTCGTGCATGTCGTCGCGCCATTTCACGCGGCAAAGCTTGATCTTGGTTTTCGGTGTCCACATGTGATAGTCGAACGTGTTCACGTATTGTTCGTACACGTGCGCGTCGTCGCCGGGGAATACGGTCGCGCCGTCCAAGTGTGGGAATTTCATAAAGCCTCTTTCATACAAAAATCGGGACACCGGAGAATTCCGGTATCCCGATTCTAACACGCCGATATCACTCGGACGCGGCAACGGTGAACGTGCACGTCGCGCTGTATTCCGTGGTCTCCCCGTTCGGGTTGACGTAGGTGGCGGTGCCCACCACGGTGATGATGTCACCCGCCTTAAGACCGTCGCGCTGGACATGCAGGCGCGCCTGATCGTCAACGAACGTGTTCACGTTCAAGTCGAACGACTTGCTACCCGACGCGGCGTGTTTCGCCGACACCTCGTATGTGGCCGAGTTCGGCGCGACCTGAATGGCGGTGCCGGTCGTCGCGACCTCGGCAGTCAGCTTGGGCGTGAGCTGAAGCACGTCGCCCGCCTTGACGTTCTGTGTCGTCGACGTCAGGGTGAAGCCGGTCACCGTCTGAGTAACCACCGTGATCTCCGTGGCCGTGTCCGTGGTGAACAGCGCACAAGGGGTGAACGGCGAAACGCCATATATACCCCAATGGTTGAGGTACAAGGTGTTGGTGAGCGTCTGCGGGTTATAGAACTGCGAGGTTCCATACATCGTGTCGCGCACCTGATACCAATCGGCGGACACGAGCAACGCCACCGCCCCGTCGATACCAAGGTTCGGCACCTGAATGATACGGTACGGCACCTCCGCCTTATCCAGTTGGAACACGGCAGACAAAGCGTCAACGTCCAGCGAAGCGAGATATTCCGGCTCGATCAGCAACACCATCTGCTGGGGGTTGGCGTACGCCGGGATGTCGGTCACGTTCAACGCATTGTACTGCGTAGACGGGAACTGCATCCGCCCCGCCGTGCTACGCAACGCCTTAAGCAACGTTTTGGCGGTCGTTTCGTCGGACGGAACCGCGTCCAGATGCACCTTATAGAAACCAAGGTTCTGTTCGTAGTGACGGATCAGCGCAAGCATGATGTTCATTTCATCATAGTTATCCGAGTTTCGCGGCGTCTCCATGATCTGCGCTATGAACCGGTTCAAACCGAAATCGTCCACGAACGCCTGCCGCAACTCATCATCAGTCCACGAAATCGGGTATTGGTCGCGCCGGTTCATCTCGTAGAACCACACCGCCGCCTCGGGGCGGTGCATCTTGAGAAGTTCCTCGGCGTCATCCTTGTACCCGTGCGCCTTGATCCACTTTACGGCGATCTCCTGCACCGTCGAACCCCAGTAAAGATTTTCCTTCTTGAAAACCGCAAGGGGGTTTTCAAACGGCGTGTTCTGAGCCATGACCGTCAAACCGATACGGTTCACCATGTTCCAAACACAGTCGTTCAGATACTGCCGGTTCATGGGATCGAACAGATACCGCATGGTGTTCGCCACGCCGGTCTGCGTTGCGGACGGTATCCGCTGTTGGTAATCATCGGTGCCCTTGGTGCGCACCTTGTCCAATATGGTCGCGTTATCCACTGCCATGATATCCTCCTATAGTATTAGAGCGTGTAATCGAGGTTTTCCAAGTCGTCCGCCGCGGCCTCGGCTATGGCCTCCGCCGCGTCATCCGTTTCCTTGACGGTCGCCCCGTTTTCGATCATCTGCGCCACGGAATCGGTGAAGTTGTCATAGATGCCGTCTATGCGTTCGTTCATCGCGTCGATCTTGTCAAGTACGCGCGTGAGCATGTCGCGGAGGTCGTCGAACTCGCCTACGCGGTGTGCTTCATCGGGGGTGATGTCGTCGCGCTCGGCGGTCTCCTTTTCCTCGGTGGTTTCGTCGTCCATTGGTATTCCTTTCATATATGAAAAAGAGCCGTACCGGTACAGTGTACGCCGGTACGGCTCAATGGTAGCATACGTGCGACACGGTTCATAACGGTGGTCGGCGCGCTTTCCCGTCGCGGCCATATCATCGGCGGAGTCAACCGTGGGTATCGATGATGATGTTTTGGCGACACCGCTGTGACGCCTCGCCTTGTATGCCGCATGTTATTTTACGCCGAAACTCTTAAGCATTTCCGACACGGCGTGTTGCGTTTCCACCGCATCATAACGTAAATATCCCATTGCATAGTACGATGTTAGGTTTTTAATCAGGTCTTTTGCGATATTCGCAGTAAGGTAATTCAATTTGTTGTCATCGCGTGTGATGGCGAAATATGGGACGTTGGTGTTTTTATCGTATTTTGATGATATGAATACATACCCGCATCTTAAATCAATGTTCATGCCATATTCTTCACGCATCCATCGAAACACGTAATTGAGTTTTGAATGTTCGTGCGGTTTTTCGATGAAATCGGTGTCATGGTGCTTGAATTTGTTTTTAGCCACCATATCGTTATCGTTTTTCAACATGCGCCCGGCTACGGTGTTCTTGGTTTTCTGCTCGGCGTATTCATCATCCCGGACGTAATCGAACAGACATGTCTTTCTGCCGAGCCATTGCAGGCCGAAATCAGGTTCCAACGGCACGTCGTAATGTTGAAAATAGGGGTTGAACGCATCGCAGGCGTTACCCAATAGGAACACGCGCGGTTTGCGTAACTTGGTGTCGTCGGCGCGTTCGCGCGTCACGGTATCGACAAGTTTCGCCAACTGTTCGTACTCGTTTTTCAGGTAATGGTGATAGCGGTCATCGGTATCTATTATGATTTCATCCATACAGATGTTACGCACGTTAACGTAGGTGCTTTTCTTTTTCTGCTGTTGCAATGAAAGTGGGATGAAATACCCGCACGTTTTCCATTCCTTGTCGCCCGTGTGGCGTATTTCGGCGACCTTGTTACGTACGCGAAACTCATAATCCGGGAATATATTATCCTCGATTATACGGTCGAAATAGTTCGCGGCCACGTCGTTGTTTTCCTCTCGATACCGTGTGACCTCCACAAAACAGATACCGTTTTTCAGATAGTCCTCGATCATATAACGGCGCACGCCATAGGTCTTACCAAGGCCGCGCGCGCCGATAATCAAATTCACGTCGGCGTTACGCGGCAGTATCTGACTTCTCAGCCGATCATAATAATACTTCGCCATCGATACTCACAATCCTAGATTTTCCATCCTGTATAACCAATTCGCGCGGAGTCGTCTCCACATTCCGATTATAGACGTTCCGCAGATACGCGATGTTCTCACCGTTGGCTTGCTTGTCCGATTCCCCGAGCCACCTGCCGGACGGGTACAGCGCGATGGCCTCGGGCACGTCAACACGCGCCATGTCGCCACGGTAATCCGTCACAAAACCCACATACCGATCCCACACATGCGGACGGTTGCGCTGAAGGGTGTGGCAGATTTCGTAATCCACAAGCACGTCGTATCCAAGCGCCATCCGCGCGACATCGGCGAAATCGCACCCCGATTCCATCAAGTCGCGTATGAAGTCCTCGGCGGTATACGCGCCATCGGGGCGCGGCAAGCCCGCGCATGTGATATGCACGCGCCCCGCCGTGTCAAGGCTCACGCGCGCCTTGTTCCACAATTCCATATGCCGTGCATACCGGGTGGCGTCACCGCAGTCCTCCACCTCGAACTTACCGATATGATCGAGCGTACTCGCCATGTCCGGCGCGGTTGCCCGCACACGGCGCATGGTATGGTCTATCGCGGTTTCGACCGCATCATGCAACGGTGACAAACAATCCAGCAAAGCACTATCGGTCACGGTCGCGTCGCATCGTATCTTGAGGCTATCGGTGTCGCCACCCGTCACCGTGACGCCATCGCCCAACCGCGCATACACAAGCATCATGGCGATCAATAGGTGCATACGGCTACCCGCGACTATCCTCATGCCGTAGGTGTACAGCACGCGGGGTGTCTTGGGGCGTTTCGCCGCGAAATTATCCGGCGTGCATACCGTAGACCGATCCACCTCCAATTCACCGTTTTCCGTCACGCGGTAATCCGCCTTCATGACATCCTGCGCTTGTGTTCCATAGATGCCGTTGAATTGACCTTTTACGGTCGATCCGTAGTATGATTGCAGGAATTTCATGCTCAGGGTGCCGGTTTTCGCGTCATGGGCGATGCCCTCGGGTATGGACTCGGGAATATCACCCGCATACGGTGTACCTTCGGTGTAGTGTTTAATCAGGTTTTTCACGTCGGTTTTACGCGCAAAAAGCATATTTGACTGCAAAGTTACATAATCAGGCGGAATTATCGTTTTCGTTGTACTCTCACCATATAACACTTGCATTTCATCATACTCGTAGACTTGCGCAACATTCCATAATTCAATCTCATTCACATGCAATATGCACTCATCCGCGCTATACAATTTGCCGAACGCATACACCGGATTAACGGCGCTATCCACGTAACCGTGCGCCCTGATGCTGTTTTCCTGTGTTTTGGCACGTTCGTTATTACTGTAATCGGTATCCGCCTGCAATGTCTTCACAAACTTGGAACGTGGACATATGGCGATACCCCAAGCGTCGAAACATGTGCCCTTGCGTAATCTCAGATTAATGAATTTCACCGCCACGTGAACACCCGTTTTGAACGGATCATCGTAATTGGCCAATACATCATCAATGGAGGTATCAGCTATATTCTCGCAGGCGATCTGTAGAATCTCCGCCGGCGTGGGCGCGAATTTCACCGGCAGACGCCGCCCATTGATGAAGGCATGGTGCATGGATGTCACGTCCAAGGACGCCACGTTATCCACGACGACGCTTGCGGTTTTCGCCGCCGTGAACGTCAACCCGCCGCGAAAACACGCCTTGCGCAAGGCGTAGCTATCGTAGATTTTCGGAAATTCCTGATTGCAGGTCATCTCGAAGGCGCGTTGCAACGTGAGTTTCTTGCCACCTCGCAACGTGATACGCCGCCCGCCGATCTCACGCCGCGCCATCTGCCTGACAAGCGAGGTCTTGGTAAGGACGCGGCACCCCAGCATGTCCGGTGTAAGCCAATGGTTTGCACGCAACAGCCATTGCAGATACTGGGGTATCACCTGCACGTCACGCCGCGCGTAAAATTTTTCTTCATCGGTCAACGGCGTTTCGGGCGTGCGTACCAACGAATAATCCCAGCCGCCCACCGCCTTGGGCAGGCCGCACGTCTCACCCATTGCGCGTAGGCCGCCCGTTTCGAGGTAGAACGTATCCCAGAACCGGCATACCACGTCGCCGCCCACGCACAAGTCAAGCGTATATACGCTTGTTGCGGTCTGCGCATTGACCTCGATACGGTATGCCTGCGCAAGCTCAAGCAATAGCGTTTGCATGTCGAACATCAGATTATACGCCGCGATAACCGGTATATATCCGTGTTCCCTGCCGTGTTCCACAAGATCATCGATGTACGCAAGCGCCTCGCCGGTGTGGCGATAGAAGCGCACATCATCCGTATCGGGCTTGTACGATTCAATCGGCGTGTTACGGAGATCGTTGAATATGTACAGTATCGGGTAGGCGCGTGTTTCGGCACCCTCGCCTATGTTGGTTGTCTCGGTGTCGTATATCGCGGCTACCCTGAATTCCTTGCGCTCTTTCATCGGATCACGTCGGGAGATACCGCCACAAGCCACACCGGGCTACCGCCGTCAACGTCCGTATAATCCTCCAATTCCCCCGTATGGGTCTTCATACGTTCGGCGTATCGCAACGCTTTTTCGTTCCTTTGCATGATGGTGTCAAAAAGCTCACTAAGCGAGGTCGCGCCGTAAGCCTCCATGATGGCCTCCAAACGTTTATCGGCGGGTATGCCCGGTTTCTGCCATACGTTCTGCGTATACCTCCAGAAAATCTTTATTTTCTCCCGACCCATTTCACCGAGCGCTGACGGCATACCCTTGGACGCCATACGCATTTCCTGCTTGAAAATGTTGAACGCGCGCCGTCGTTCCCCGCGTCTGCCGCCTCCACCCCTTACGGTTGCGACCTGCCGTGTGAGCGCATCGGCGATCTCGTTGGCGCGCGCGTACGCCTCGGCGCGTAACGCGCGGTTTCGGATACGGCCAACGTAGGTCTGTTTCAATTGGTTTTCGAGCCGTTGCACGTAATCCGTACGTACACGGCGCTCACTCTCGGGCATTGCATCCGTGATACTTTTACGTATCGTATTGATTGCGCGTTGCACGCGCTTGCGTTTCGCCGTCAAAGCGTCCGCCGCCTTACGCGCTCTAGGCATGATATGCGACCTCCTACAATAACGGCCTGCACATCATGTGCAGGCCGCGTTCATACTACACCAATCGCCGTCACTGGATCTCAAGCGACTTGATGGTCTTACCACTATCCAGCTTGGTGGACTTGACCACCACCGTGATACCGCCATTATCCGCGTTGAAATCGGGGAACATGTCCGCGATGTCCAGCACGCTACGGTTGATACCCTCGGACTGGGTAAAATACGTGGTTCCGTCCGCCGCGAACAGATACACGTTCGTGCAAGGGGTGCCCGACTGGGTACGGATACCCGGCGTGGTGTACGCGCCCACGACGTTGAACGGCTTACCGATGCCGAAACTGTTCTTCAGGCTCACGGCGCTGTTGCGTGCGTTCACAAGCGCCTTCTTACCGGCGAACGTGGTGTCGTCCACGGTGCAGATGAAACGGCGGGTGTCCATCGTCTCGTTTTCGGTGTATTCAGTCATTGTAATCTCCTTCTATATTACTCGTTGTCGTTGTCGTTGTCGTCGGTTTCGTCGTCGGTGACTACCGGTTCCGCAAGCTCGAAGAAGCGTTCGGCGTCCATCGCGTAGGTCTGCCGTTCAACCTTGATGTCGTCAACAAGCACATTATAGATATCGTGCTTCATCAGCACTTTCACGGCCTGTTCGACGGTTCTAACGTTGCCCGGCGTCGTGAGGGTCTGCAATACGCCATCCCGATCATAGTAGGTGATCGCGCTTTTGGCGAGTATCTTTCTGATTTTCCTCATATCTTGTTTCCTTGTTTTGTGTTGTTATTTTGTCAACGTTTTTGTTGACGTGATATTTTATAACATGAAAAAACGGCGTGCGCAAATTGCGACACGCCGTAATCGTAAGAGCGATTATCAATACCGCAGAACCTGACCGGGATAAATCAGGCCGGGGTTAGACAACCCATTAAGCGCGGCGACACGCGCCCAATCGGCACCGAAAATCGACCACAACGACTCACCCGGCACCACGGTATGAACACGCGCCGACGCCTCCGGCGCGGACGCCGAGCCGCCATAGCACACGGTTTCACCCGAATAAATCAAACCGGGATCACCCGACCGGTATCCAGTCCACGCCGTCCAAGGGTGCAGACCGGTACGCACGGCGATACCACTCAAGGTGTCACCGGCGACAACCACGACACACCGCTGTACAGACGTGTCACCTGCCGGTCGATCGGCAACCGTTTCGCCACCCACCGGTCGGTCGATACCACCGCCGCGTTCACCCGTCGCGTAGGCGTCCCACTGCCATTTCTCGCCACGGAAATAGTTCAGATCGAGACGCCCGGCGTAACCGGAGACATACCCGTTAGACGTATACTGCCGCATCGCCTCACCATACACGCCGTAATTCCACGGACGCGACTGCCATCCCGTCGCCGCGGTCGAGGCATACTGGGCAACCCATATCCCGCAATGTTCGCGCACGTACGAGTTGAGCTGACCCAACGCGGACGCCTGAATATAGATTATCGGCCACACGCGGGTACGTTCATACACGCGCCGTACCCACGAATCGATCCACGCGCCGTTCCCGAACTGGGGATTATCCGCGCTTTCCCAGTCCAACACAAGCACGGCGCGCCCGATGTACCCCGCAACGTTGTCCACGAAAAAATCGGCCTCCGCCGTCGCGTTGTTGCCCATAGCGTAATGGTACACGCCGATACTCTTACCGCTATCCGACGCGCGCCCAAGCTGATAGTTCGCGGCCTGATTCACACCGTTCACAAGACACGAATTGTTGAAACCGCCCACGCCCCAAGTGGCACCCGCCACGACGAAATCGGCATCCAGCACACCCGTGTCGATAGCACACTGCCAATTGCTCACGTCAACGCCACGCATATCCGCGCTAGCCGTGGGCACAAGCACCAACAGCAACGCACACACACACGCGATCACGCTACGCAACGTTCGTTTCATCATTGACACCACCGTCCTTAAGCAACGCTATAAGTTCCTCGGTAAGGATATTGTTCTTAGTCATAAGATTATTGAAATCATTGAAAGTCGTGGCGATGAACCACGCCATAGCGCCACAAGCCACTATCGGAAAACCGACACTGCCGATCGCCGATACGATCGTACCGACATCCATGCTTCTACCTCCAATACGCAAAAATGGTCACGACACGCCAAACCGGCGCGCCATGACCATATTAACAGACTATCGAGAACGATTCTCAACTATAGAACAATATCGGCGTTTCATCACCAACCAACGATTTATACTGCCCGATAACCCACGGATCACCACAATTCATGCAATAATCATACCCATAATCAGTATGTTCACTAATATACCGACTCATAAGCCGCTTAGCCGACACCACACTGATTCTATCCCGGATACGCGGAAACTCACTCACCCACCAATCAACGCTACGCGCCGCGCTGAACATATACAAATACACCGGAATCAACCCGTTTTCATCACGCGCACACTTATTATCATTCACATACTCAACAGCAAAATACATAATAAACCCTTTCAGATAGCAAACTGATTACACCGTTGTTTCAACTCAAATTCAATACGCTGTTTCAACACAACAAGATAATTCAACATATAATTATATTGAGCAGTCAACATATCACGACGTTCATCAACAATATTGGAATCTTTCAAATAAAAATCAAGCTTCTTAAGCTTACTTTCCAATTCCAAAAACTCAGCAAACAACCGTTTAAACGTATCATCAGGCATACCATAGCCTCCTTTCCGTGGCCTATCCGAGAATTGAACCCGGCACGCACACTTTATAAGAGTGTCGCTCTAACCACTGAGCTAATAGGCCAAAATATGGTGCCACATCACCGACCAACAAACAACCCGACACGGCACCACAACACCACACTATATCACAAACACCACATGTTCCAAAAACGAGCCTAAAACAATACTACCGATAATCAACAACCACAATAAAATCACCTTTATACTCCCAAACAAACTCCAATTTATCACGCAATCTATCAATTAACTTCTTCATCATCACTCCATTCATTCCGCCTCATACACTCAATATCATCCGCGTAATGACTCATACAAAACTCATAACAATCACTACTACGATCAATACGCCCATGATAACCACCATGTCTACCCACATGCACACCAACCTTAGTGCCCTTGATATAACCCGTAACATTCTTCTTAGCACCCATAAACATCACCTACTAAAACCAAGAAACAACATATTAGAATCAGAAAGAAACGAACTATACACACCATACGGCAACACATGCAACGTTTCATACTTCACATTATACCAACATTGCACAAACTCCCACAAAGAAGCACCATTATACACAGCATTAACAACTGCCATATCATTCATAAAACTATAACCAAACATATTTCCTCGCTTTCAGCTTGTCGTTTTTTCTGACATCTTCTATTATGACACGCGCAATACCGCGACACGCCGAGATGGTTCATTCCGCTAGCACGCGACACGCACCACGTCAAATTTGCACGGCGTGTCGTGTGAAGGAAATGTGTAAATGGGAATGGTTCTCAATAAGGTGTGTCTATCCG
>ERZ780168.3695-NODE-3695-length-11552-cov-2.787858_pt1 | contig 11552 bp, 8 predicted proteins | sample MGYA00510981_ERZ780168 | MGnify/ENA primary metagenome ERZ780168 (study PRJEB29588, sample SAMEA2158769) | human gut metagenome | biome: human gut; feature: human-associated habitat; material: faeces | place: Denmark | collected 2008/2010 ...
CGGCCTTTTTCCTGAATCATTTTTTCGTCAGCTTGGTAGCGGGCTGCCGTTACGCCGCCTTCGCTCGTACCGGCGATGATGGCACGTCCGTCGAACCAAGGTGCGTGCTTAATTTCCATCATGGCCAAAGCCAGTTCCTGGGAACGCATCTTGTGGATGATTTCATAGTCAGCAGCCGGGACGGGAGAGGAGTAAGTCAGACGGTCTTCGGTCTGCATAGAGTCAGGAACAACAACCGCCACTCTCAAGGCATCAGCAAGCCACTGAGCGAAAATTTTTATCTGAGGATTGACACCGGAGCTGCCGTGGCAGAAAACCACTGCGGGATAGGCTTTGGTCTCTCCTTTGAATTCTTCTACGGTTCCGACTTTCGGAGCACCGCCGGCATTCGGCAAAACGACATAGGCATTCAGCCAAGTGGCAGCCAATGTCTCGGGAGTGTGAGCACGAACCTTGCCTTGAAGGGAGCCGGTATATTCAATTGCCATATAAGGACCTCTTGAGATTGATAATTTTATTAACGCTATTTTAGAAGCTCGAGGCCCAGAGCAGCTCAACTAAATCTGGACAAAATAACAGGTTTAAAGACTGAAAAAATAGGCACGTTCCCAAAAGAAACCATGCCCAAGAACTAAAGAGAAAATTAACTTTCAATTCGGAGTGCTTACTTCTTTTCTTCTGCAGAACTTTTATTTATTCAGCAAGCCGATTCCTTTCAGCCATTTCGAAACTGCAGGTGTTTCGTCATCCGTCGTGCCGAAAATCGTGAAGTGCGGAAGAAGCTTGTTGCCTTTGAGCAATGCTTCAAAGTCTTCGCTTGTATGCATTGTTCCGCCGCCACCGTCGGTGTTGTAGGTAGCAATCGTTTTGCCCTGCATCGGATGCGCTTTAATCCATGTCTGAAGCGGCATGGCTACATGGTGCCACCAAGTCGGGGTTCCGAAAATAATCACGTCGTACTTGGAAAGATCGACTTCGGGGGCCTTGATCTCGCGCACGATGCCCTTTTCCAATTCTTTCTTCACGACTTCGGTTGTCGAACGATAGGCCTCAGGATAAGGTTTAACGACCTCAACTCTGAGTTCATCGGCACCCGCCAAACGAGCAATGGTGTCGGCAATATTCTTTGTGTGGTTCGTCTTGGAAAAATATACAACCAAGATTTTCGGTTTCTTATCAGCCTGTGCATTGGCCAAACCAGAGACACCGACAGCAGTGCACATACTGAATAACGTAAAAGTTCTGCGATTAATCATTTCGAATCCTTTGTCATTTGGCTGACCTGGTTCATTGCATTCAGAGTCCGCGGGAATCCCAAGTACGGAAGCATGACTCTCAGTGCGTCAACCAACTGTGCTTTTGTTGTACCTTCGCGGAGATTGGCTCCGATATGACTGCGCAGCTGAGCTTCGCAGCCTCCTAAGGTAGCAATTGCACCAAACACAACGAGTTCTCGATCTTTGAGGCTTAATCCGGAGCGAGTGTAGAAATCGCCGAAGCAGAAGTCATACAGGTCGTTGACTCTGAGGTCATATTCATCTTTGGGGACCTGAGACAAAATCTGCTTCATGCGGTCGCCGTTGAGTTTCATGACCATCTGCTCTCCGGATTCTCTTCTGTTCTTATCCGTTACGGTCGTTGCCGTCGGCAGAGGCAATGAAATGTGAGCTTCTTTAAATGCATCGTTGACGCCTTCCATGGTTTCCTGGACGCGTCCGATTCCCACGTAGGGAGCGCATTGATAGACGATTTCTCTGATTTCGAGCGGCGAGACTTTGTCTTTGAGAGCTCGAAGAACAATCTTTTCTGCGGCTTCTGGAAGGGCTTGAGCCGTCACACAAGAGAGAAGCGCACAGTATTTTTGGAGGGGGCTGAGCGTTTCACCGCGTTCTTTTTGATTTAGGAGTCTTTCGAGAACACCGTCTAAATCCGGATCTTTTGCTTTGCTTGTCTTAGCTTGGGTTTCTTCGACAGAGACTCCGACTAATGCGGCAGCGGATGCTACAAGAACTGATCTTCTTTTCAAGGTATTGGTCATAACGAGCTCCTATTAAGTTAAGAATATTTTAGGGAGCTCGTTTTTTTATCTTTGCCTTGAATAATACATATATTTGCCTAATCCTTTTGCAATTAAACAAGGCTTGCGCAAAATTACAGGTAATGTTTGCTTCTTTTTACCAATAATTAGCTATGAGCCGGAGACATCCTGAACGGGAGGCTTACCGAACAGGCGCTTATATTCACGATTGAACTGCTGAACACTTTCGTACCCCACTTCAAAGGCAGCGCTTGAAGCGTTATATGACTCGGTAATCATTAAACGCTTGGCCTCGTGCAAGCGAAGACGTTTCTGGTACTGAAGAGGTGTGAGCGACGTGACGTTCTTGAAATGGTTATGGAAGGTAGACGAAGACATGTAAACCATGTCCGCGAGCTCTTGAATACGGATTGGCTCCTTGTAATGCTGCTTCAGCCACTCAACTGCCTTGGAAACTCGATTGCTCGGCAAACCTCCGGTGCAAAGTTCTCTAAGGTTGCTACACTGAGGATCCGTCAAAGCAAAATAATGCAATTCCCGCTGAATACAAGGGAAAACGAAATCCATGTCCTCCGGGTGGTCGGCAAGACGAAGAAGCCTTAAAAAGCAATCTGAAATTTGAACCGGCGTTCTTGCGACGCAAAATGCATTGCTGTCTTCAGAAGGCGGAAATTCTTTCTTTCCCGAGATCTCTCCCATAATTTCAGCCAACAAAGCGCGGTCTAATTTCATAGAGGCGGAAACAAAGGGATGTTCGGGACTGGCGTTGAGAATACGATAGGAAGTCGGAATTTCCACGGATGTAACGATCATAGAGCCGCCGCCATACTGGTATTGGTTGTCGCCGACATCGACTATTTTTTCGCCCTGAAAAATCACGGCCATAGAGAGAGTGTAAAAGCAGCTTCGATTAACGGCGTCTTTTTCCAGAACGCTTACATTAAATCCGGGAATTCTTTTCCAACTGAGATCATGGGCTCGATGGCCTTCAATCGCCTGGTTTATGAATTTTTCTGTTATTTCTTTCTGTTCTGTATCTCGAGTTTCCATGGTTGTTCCTTTTGGCGATACAGGATTTCGAAGTGACAATCCGCCGCCATGATTGCTATTGTTACGCGGATTGAAAAGAGTGAAAAGACAAAAAACCGTTAGTCTTTTGCCTGATTCTGTTAAGTTTGCGGACTTAGAAACGAAAAACGCCCGATCTCGCCGATTGAAGCGCAAGTTGAACGCTTAAATTAGAAATTTCTAGCCGTCCTTTTATCTCTCAGAAAACTCAGAATTGAGAAATCCCGAAGATTTATCCCCTGGCTTTTATTAGTTGAACAACTTCTGATTAGAAGCTGTAGTGACTGCCGGAGCAAGCTTCCGCGATTTTCGCCCCTAACACGTTGTTGTTACGCATACAAGTCATCAAATATGAAAAAACTGGTATTGGATTTTTTATTTGGGAGATCCTTTCCTCTGGATAATTCAGTACCACCTCCTCTCGAAAAGTTTGATAAGCAGCTCAAACTTTGTATGCCGAGAAAGAAGGGCCGGTGAACCGAAGTTCTATGAAAATAACGATTAAGCGTCGAGATATTGACGAAACAGTTGCCCAACCAAAAATCCTAGCAGTACTGGCGGAAAAGCGAAAACCCGACGCTAAACAGCTATCGGGTTTTCAAATAATGGCGTCCTCACGGGGATTCGAACCCCGGTACCGACCGTGAAAGGGTCGTGTCCTAGGCCTCTAGACGATGAGGACAATTTGTGAAACCCGGTCAAAAAACCAAGTTTCTAAAATCTTGGTGGAGGTAAGCGGGATCGAACCGCTGACCTCTTGCATGCCATGCAAGCGCTCTCCCAGCTGAGCTATACCCCCGAAAGAAATGCGATATTACGGGACATTTTTGATCTTGTCAACTCCATCTGAGAAAATCGCATTCTAAAAAGTAAAAATTAGTTTCCGGCTCTCTGAGCAGCCCACTTCTCCATACCTTCGTTGAGGCGGGTAAGAACGCGCTCTTGGCCATACAGTTCCAGGGTTGCGTCGATAGACGGAGTCTTTTCAGCGCCCGTCACCAAAACGCGCAGAGGAATTGCAAGATGCAAAACCTTGACACCCTGCTCATCCATGATTTCTTTCATCAGACCATAGATGTTTTCTTTCTTCCATTCGATGGTAGGTGCTTTGCGGACGAAAGCAGCCATCGCTTCGAAAGAAGCATCTTCCTTGTCCTTGAGCTGAGCGGGCAGAGAAGAAGCATCAACCGGATTGTTATGGCAGAACAGCATTGCTGCTTTTGCAAGAGCCTGAAGGGTCGGTTCGCGGCTCTTCAGAAGAGCCATGACGCCGGGAAGATCCTTGACGAGGCTCAGATCACCACCGAGCTTCTCAATTCTCGGCTTGACGAGCTCCGCAAGCTTCTTGTCGTCATATTCTTTGATGTATTCGTGATTCAGCCAGTCCAGCTTCTTCATGCTGAAGCGGGCAGGAGAACGGCTGCAGTCGGAAAGCTCAAACCATTCGGCCAGTTGTTCGCGGGAGAATTTTTCGTCATCCTTGTGGCCCCAGCCCAAACGAGCCAGGTAGTTGAACAAGGCTTCCGGCAGATAGCCCTCTTCGTCATACTGCAGGACGCTGACAGTGCCGTTGCGCTTAGAAAGCTTCTGACCGTCTTCACCATGGATCAGCGGCAAGTGTGCGAACGTCGGCAGGGGTGCGCCGATAGCGTTGTACAGATTGATCTGACGCGGAGTGTTGTTGATGTGGTCAGCACCGCGGATAACGTGGCTGATCTGCATATCCCAGTCGTCAACAACAACGGCAAAGTTGTAAGTCGGGATACCGTCGCCTCTCATGATCACGAGGTCGTCCAATTCGGAGTTCGCAACAGTAATTTCGCCGTAAACACCGTCTTCCCAGGTCACAACGCCGTCATCGGGGTTGCGGAAACGGATAACCGGAGTTACGCCTTCGGGAATGGGTTTACCAACACAGTTTTCAGGACGCCAGCGGCCGTCGTAGCGAGGTTTTTCGCCGCGGGCCTTCTGGGCTTCACGCATCTCATCAAGCTCTTCCTTAGTGGCATAGCACTTGTAGGCTAAGCCTTTAGCCAACAGCTGGTCCACCACTTCCTTGTAACGAGGAAGGCGATTCATCTGATAGACGACTTCCTTATTGTCATAGTCGAGGTTGAGCCACTTCATTGCGTCCAGAATCACTTGAGTTGCTTCAGGAGTGGAACGCTCACGGTCGGTATCTTCAATGCGAAGAAGGAATTCACCGCCGAAATGACGGGCAACAGCCCAACAATAAATCGCTGTACGAGCGGTTCCCAAGTGCATCATTCCTGTAGGACTCGGAGCAATGCGAGTACGGACTTTTGTAAACATGGTTCTAAACTAATCCCGTGAATATTGAATTTCCCGCAAACGCGCGGGGCAAGCATAAATTTTGATTTTACCGCGTTAGAACCAAGCTGGATATGAGCAGTTCGACATCGGCAGCCGATAAAAACAAAGGCCGGCCAAAAATCGACCGACCTGAGTTATGAAACTGTACCTGTTAGCTAACGAATTGCCAGAGGATGAGCAATACAAACTGGCCCGAAAGAATTCGCAGGAACATCGCCAAAGGATAGACCGTAGAGTATGCAACTGCGGAAACGTTCTTCTCCGTCAGCGTGCTGGCATAAGCCAATGTGGGAGGGTCGGTTGTCGCACCCGCAATCATGCCCACAATGCTGTGATAGTTCATCTTGTAGACCTTGCGGGCAATACTTCCGATGACAACCAAAGGAATAATCGTGATGAACAAACCTAAGAAGGCGTAGAGCAGTCCGTTGCCTTCGACGATCGCATCAACGAACGGACGGCCTGCAGCTAATCCTACACTCGCAAGGAATAATGCGATGCCCATTTCTCGAAGCATCAGATTGGCCGAAGCCGTGGTGTAAGTGATGAGCTTGAAATTCGGACCGTAGTAACCCAGCAGAATCGCAACAATCAGCGGGCCGCCGGCTAGACCTAATTTCAGCGGAACGGGCATACCGGGAATGGCGATCGGAAGGCTGCCGAAAAGAATGCCAACTGCAATTCCGAGGAAAATAGAAATCAGGTTCGGATGGTCGAGTTTCTTTTCCTGATTACCGAGCTTGTCGGCCAAACGGCGAATCGAGCGTTCAGGACCCACGCAGTAAACCACGTCACCGATCTGGAAACGCAGATGCTGGTACGGGAAAAGGGTCATGCCGGCACGGAAGATACGTGTGATGTTCACACCGTCATAACGGCTGAGGTGCAGGTCGTGAACCGTCAAACCGTTCATGGCGCTCCTTGTCACACGAATATTGCGCGTTGTGATCGGAGAGCTTTCTGTGGCCAGATCAACATCTTTATCTTCAGCGCCGCAAAAAACCGTAATCGCGTCCTTGTTTTCAGCGGAAGCAACAATACGCATCACGTCGCCGACGTGGACCGTGTCCTTAGCATGAGGACTAATAATCGTTCCGTCATGCAGCAATCGAGAGCAGATAAAGGGACGGCCGATAAAGTTGCGGAGCTGCTCCAGCTGTTTACCTTCTAAAGCCGCATTTGTGACTTTGACGTGGAAGAAGATAGGGGCTTCGTTGTTTTCTTTTTCCGATTCTTCCCACATGCGGTCTTCTTCCTTGAGATCAATACGGAAGATAAAGCGCAGGCAGATAGACGTTGCGATGATGGCCACAACGGCGAGCGGATAGGCGCATGCATAGGCGACGGCAATATCTTCGCCTTTGTAATCCAGCATGTTTAATGCTTCCTGCGTGGCACCGAGACCCGGTGTATTTGTCACGGCACCGAAGTAAACGCCGAGCATCTGCGGCAGCGAAACAGTATCGGAAAATGCGAAATACAGCCCTACCGTCACCGCTAAGCTAAGGAAAACAGCCAAAAGCGTCAGGAGATTTAACTGAATACCGCCGCTTCTGAAAGAGGAGAAAAAGGAAGGACCGACCTGCAGGCCGATAAAGAAGACAAAGAGAATCAGACCGAAGTCGCGCAGAAAATGCATGACCGTCGTGTTCACCGTAAAGCCGAAATAACCTGCTGCTAGGCCGGCGAACAGAACGAAGGTCACGCCGAGCGAGATTCCGAAAATTTTGATTCGTCCGAGCAGCAATCCGACCGTGATGACGATCGCATAAACCAAAAGAATATGCCCGACCGAATTTGAGTCGCTCCACAAAGAAACGAGCCAAACCATATTGATACCTTGGGAAATGATGTTTAATAAATAGAGAGTTTTACCGATAGTGATAAGGTCTCTCACAATGTGGAATAAATTTTAATTAGTTCTCGGAAAGAGAACCTTTATTTCCGAGGAAACATCCTATTGTTTTCCCTAGCAAACTTTAAACTTTTGAAGAGTTGCAGGCGTTTTCACTTAAGCCGGATTCATGATTTTGGACAGGTTAGGCTATTGATGAGTGAAAGCTGGCAGGAAAATCTCCTTTGCCGTTTTTATGAATTCTGTCAGAGCGTAACTTTGATATTTCCCTTGCTTCCAAACTAGAGAAACATTGTTTTGAGGAACATCGTCTCCAAGAGAAAAAAGCCGGACATTTCTGGCCATACAATCGTCTGCGATCGTGGATGGAACCAAAGCAGCACCGACGTTAGCCGAGATGAGCGCGGGAACCGTAAGAATGGATTGAGTTTCTAACACAACTTGCGGGGGTACCCTATGCTTCTGACATAAGTCGTAGTAGTACTGATTGAAAATCTGTCCCCTCTTCATAATGATGAAAGGCGTACCATCGAGCTCCTTAAAATCCACTTTCGGGAACTTCTCTTCAAGAGAGGCTTCGCCGGAGGCTCGTTTCGTATAAGGATGATTCGGCGGTAGGCCCACTAATACCTTTTCGCTGTAAATCTCGACAGACTCGAGAGAGGACGGAACCATCGAAGAAATAACAAATGAGCAATCCACCTTCCCGTTATCTGCAAATTCAGCAACTTCCTGAGTCGTCCCTTCCTCTATTCTGACAATCACGTTGGGATACTGTTTTTTATACACAGAGAGTATCGGATTCAATATTGTGGCCGTGCGATATGCTGTCGAACCTATTCTGACAGTCCCGCTCTTTAAACCTTTTCGATCTCTAAAAAACTGTCGGCATTCTTCATCAAGCTGTTGTATTTTTCTTTGGGTCTCAAGAAGATGCTCCCCTTCTTCCGTCAACTTCCAAGGACTTACGGATCTGTCAAAAATCACTATTCCGTACTCAGCTTCCAGTCTCTTGATGTACTGACTTAGTGCAGGCTGTGATAAGAACAATCTTCTGCATGCACCGATAACAGAGCCGCTCTCAATGATGGCTTCCAAGTGATGAAGAATCAGATTTCTCATGTTTATAACATTTTTGTTAATTAGACAAATCATAAATAATATTTTTCAAGTGAAGTAGCGAAACCTAGAATTTTTCTCAACAAATTCCTGTTTCCTCAACTTCAAAAACCATGTTTGATCTCATCATTCACAACGGAAGGGTCGTTGATTACAAAAACCATCTCGATCAAGTTACCGACATCGCTGTAAAAGACGGTCGAATCGCTTCTATCGGCACTGCACTGGGAAAAGCTAAGAGCCATCTCGATGCAAAAAATCTCCTTGTTGTCCCGGGAATTGTCGACAGCCATATGCATGCATCCTCCTGGTTAGGAGGCCCCGACAGCCTGAAAATGCTGGCTTTAGCCGGTGTTACAACTGCCATAGAAATGGCAGGCCCTGTGGACAGCGTTAAAAAATTCATAAAAGAAAACGGGACCGGATTAAATATTGGCTGTCTGGAACAGCTCAGACCCGGCGTCAATCTCAGCTCAAACCATCCTTCATCGCAAGAAATTCTTCGGGCCGTTCAAATCGCTCTTAAGAAAGGAGCCTTCGGAGTAAAACTATTGGGCGGCCATTACCCGCTTGAGCCGGAATCCGTGGATACGTTATTTTCAGTTTGCTCCGAAAACGGAACCTTTTTGGCGGTCCACGCCGGCTCCACGAAGCAAGGATCGAATATCCGCGGAATGGAAGAAATAATCAAAATAGCAAACGGGAGGAGTTTCCATCTCGCACACATAAACGCCTACTGCCGTGGTGCTGTACTTTCTGTGGAAGAAGAGATTCGCAAAGCCGAACAATTGCTCGAAGAACATCCTGAAATCCTTTGCGAAAGCTATCTCTCCCCAATCAACGGCTGTTCAGGAAAGTGTATCGACGGCGTTCCTGAAAGCGGAGTCACAAGAAACTGTCTAATTGCCAAAGGCTATGCACCAACCATCGATGGGCTGAGAGCGGCCATAGAGGAAGGCGCTGCCCATGTTCACGAAAGAGCCGATGGTGTTGTTGTCCTGACGAATAAAGAAAAAGGTTTGAAGATCTGGTCGGAAGCTCAGACGGATGTACCTATGAGTTTCGAAGTCAATCCGGCACTTCCTCGTTTCTTTTTCGCTACTCAGAAACGAAAAGACGGTAAGCACTTCCTAGTTGACGCCTTTTGTACTGACGGTGGCGGAATTCCTAGAAACGTCATCATTTCAAGCGGCTTCAGCCTTGTGAAATTAGGCGCCCTCAGCCTGCAGGAGTTTGTCTTCAAGTCCAGTTATTCCGCTACGAGGCTTTACGGTCTCAAAAACAAAGGACACTTCAGTCCCGGCGCCGATGCCGACATCACCATCATTGACTTTGAGCGTCAAAAGCCAATTCATTCTTTCGTAGAAGGCAAAGAAGTACTCGTCGATGGCTGCGTTAAAGGGCAAGGAGGCAAATTCATCACAACGCAGGAAGGATTATCGGCTTGCAAAGAATACGAAATCGAACCGTACCTCATTGATATCAAAGATATTTTTTCTTATCGCACTGAAAGATTTGCAAAAAATCAATAAAAATCCCATCACCCAAGGAGTTAATTATGTTGTGGATAGGCATCGCTATCGTTATAGGAACCTTTTGGCTCATTTATAAAAATTATGAAGCCCGTTTGGTTCTCTTCTTATCCGGCATTTTGATGACCGTCGTAGGAGTTTTTGTAGCAGGCTCCTCGGTCGGTTTCGGCCAAGCTATTGACGCTTTCGTAAAACAATTAACCAACCCTGGCTTAGTCCCCACTTACACGACCGTCATGGGCTTCGGGTACGTTATGAGCTACACCAAGTGCTCAGACCACTTAGTCAATGCCCTGGTACGGCCTTTAGCCAAAGTTCCCATGCTTGTAATTCCTGGAGCCGTCATCATCACGTGGTTTTTGAACATTGTTCTCCCATCTGCTGTCGGTATCGCTGCAGCTGTCGGCGTTCTTCTTATTCCTGCTTTAATTGCTCTTGGCGTTCCTCCGGTCATGGCCGGAGCTGCCGTTTTCCTCGGTACGTGGGGATCGGTTGCCAGTCCCGGCTTAATGTTTAATCCGCAGGTCGCCGACCTTGCATTCAAAGCCGGCGAAATTAGCTCCCCCGATGCAATGATCGTCATCATGTCTGAATTTTTCCCGGCTTTATGCGGTGCTGTAATTGCAGCCATTATCCTGGCCTTCCTTGCTGTTGCAATGAAAGAAGGCGTAGGAAGTCGTAAATTCTCAGAAGACATTACAAAGAAGGCTGATTGCTCTTGGGAAGTGAATTATCTCTATGCACTGATTCCTATACTCCCACTCTTCTTACTGGTTATTGGTTCTAAGCAAGTCGGCTGGCTGCCCACGAAAATTTTCACTGTCCCCTGCTGCATGTTAATTGGAACCGGCATCGGGCTTATCGTAGGCGTCGTAAACAAACTGAAAGCCGGCGATATCTCTAAAAAGTTCTGCCGCGGCTGCGGAGACGCCTTCTGTGACGTCGCCCTGCTCATTGGTGCAGCTGCTGTCTTTGCCTCCGGTATGAAATCTATTGGTCTGACAGGCGCTCTTGTCGATACAATGAAAGGCTCTCAATCCATTGCAATGATTTCAGCAGCCGTCGGCCCGTGGCTCATGGCGATTGTATGCGGATCCGGCAACGCTGCGGCCCTGGCATTCAATGAAGTCATCACACCTCATGCTGCTGATTTCGGTATGACAGTTGTTCAACTGGGTGCCGTTGCGCAAGTTGCTGCAGGCCTCGGAAGAACAATTTCTCCTGTCGCCGGAGGCGTTATCGTTATCGCCAGCATCGCAGGTGTTAATCCGATCGACATTTGTAAGCGAACCTTTATTCCCGTTTGTGCGGCACTCGTCGTATTTACAGTCGGAATGTACTTATTCTGATTAAGTTCTTCCCCTAACAGTTCCGGCGAGTTCAACACTCTCGCCGGAATTTTTCGTAGGAGGAAGAAACCAGAAATTGATTTTCACGGTGTAACCGTTTACGTTCAATCCAAAGAACATTCTCAACCCTGGAACAAAATGAAGTTAGTAATGTGTACTAGGGAGGAACACAGCGGATAACTGGCCGCCCGAACTCCCAGAACATAGCTCCGGGATTTTTTCATTTTGAGAAAAATCTTTCGTAAATTTAAATAGTT
>ERZ780168.3701-NODE-3701-length-11538-cov-3.315510_pt1 | contig 11538 bp, 6 predicted proteins | sample MGYA00510981_ERZ780168 | MGnify/ENA primary metagenome ERZ780168 (study PRJEB29588, sample SAMEA2158769) | human gut metagenome | biome: human gut; feature: human-associated habitat; material: faeces | place: Denmark | collected 2008/2010 ...
CCCGCGCAGGTGACCTGCGGCGCGGAGGATACGGCTCCGCAGGAGATTACCGTGACCGCTGTGGGTGTGGAGTGGGAATATGTACTGCCCTCCACGGCCGACTGGATTACGGTGGAGGACGGAACGGCCGGAAAACTGCTGGTTACGGTCGCCGCGAACCCGGCGGCCGAGGCGCGTACCGCCTCCGTCACCGTCCGGCCGACGGATAACGACGACGTGAAGGCCAAGAGCGTGACCGTGAAACAGGAGGGCAATCCCGCTCCGGTCGTTTATTCGCTGACCGTCGAGCCGGCCTCGCTGACCTTCGGTGCGGAGGGTGCGGCCCCGCAGGAGGTGACCGTCACGACCGAGGGCGAAGGCCTTACGTGGAGTACGTCGACGGAGGCCGACTGGCTTACCGTGACGGAGAAGGCGGGCGGCTTTACGGTCTCGGCGGCCGATAATCCGGATACGTCGGAGCGTACCGCCGACATCACGGTGACGCCGAGCGAAAGTTCCGCTTCGCCGAAGGCGGTGCGCGTGGTGCAGGAGGGAAAGGTGCTTCCTCCCTCGATGGAAGTTTTCTACGACGGCGGCGCACTGCCCGAGGAGGGATTCGTTTTGGCATACAACGATAATCTTCCCATTCGGATAGATATCGAGGCCGTAAATGTCGAATGGAATGCCTCCGTCGAATATGACGGAGACCAAAAAGGGTGGCTGACGGTACAGCCTATCAGGGACGGTAAGAATCAGTATGTGGTATTGCAGGTAATCAACGGACATGAGAATATTTCTTCGTCGGAGCGTAGCTGTGTCGTGCGCATTACGGCCGACGTCGAGGGAATCGGCCCGTTCGAGATACCGGTGACGCAGGAGGGAAAACCCGAGTTCGACAGCACGCTGGCCGAGGATGTCGATTTCGGGACGCTGACCGAGGCGAGGGTCTTGCTATATGCGACAAAGGAAGGAACGGATTATGCCGCTTGGGATTTGAGCTTCTGGGGTGAGGGTGTGGAGTTCGACCCCGCCTATGGCCGATGGAGCGGAACAGGGAACCGGTTGCAGGTCTTTCTCGCTTCCGAACCGGTGTATCGGAACGACGACGGAATCTATTACTTGGCTGACGGTACCTATACGGTAGTGGCCAGTTTCTATTCCGACAGTGCTTTATATGTTCCTTTTAATATTAGCGGTGGAATGAAATCCTACAGTTATCTCCATACGTGGTATGTACGAATGGCTGATGGCACCGTTACGGGCGACGCCTGCATCTCTTCCGGTACCATGACGGTGAAACGTACCGGAGAAACGTACAGTATCTCGTTCGATTTCGGCAGCGATGCGCTGTACAGCGTGAAAGGTTCGTTCGAGGGGACTTTCGATATCGGAGGAGTTTACTGATTGTTCGGATGTGCGACAACCGGCCGGCCGCGGGCGGCACGCGGCACGGGCCGTTTCATAATGACCGGAATTGACAAATAGAGGTTTTTACCAGGCCGCACACGCCTGTCCGGAGGGTCTCGCACCTTTCGGGCAGGTTTTTTGTGTTCGGGCCGGTGTTTCGTGTTTGGGCAGTGTTTCGTGTTCGGGACGACGTTTGGGCTCGGGGTGATGTTCGTATTTGGGGCGATGGGGTTCGGAGGCCGGTCGTCTTTTCCTGTTCGGGCCGGGTGTACGGTGTGCGGGCCGGTGTCCGGGCTCGGAGCGCTGCGGCCGGGAAGAGCCGGTTTGTACGGGCAGCGGTGGCAGGAACGGTTTGTGCCCCGTCGGGCAGGGCTGGAGAAGAGCTGAAAGACACGGGGCGGGGCGTCGGGTATGACAGGGCAGGGCCGTATCGGAGTGGATGAGGACAGACCGCATAGGATGCGGTGGAAACGAATGGCTCGGAAGGCATGGCACGAATGACTTTTCGTCGGGGCAGGATTGCTTTTCGGCGTGTCGCTATATGCTCCGTCGTGTCGTTACGGTGGCATAGGGGCGATTCAAAAGGTTTGTCGCAAAGGATTTTGCATCAGTGAGGATTCATGTGCTCGGTCGGAGCATGTTCCGGCAGACGTTGCGCGGGCACGGAAAACGATAAAAAAAAGAGACAGGCCGCAATGACCTGTCCCTTTTCGTCTAATCGTTTCTATGGTTACGGAGTCCCTCTACCGTCCGCAGACGGCCGGGTGTATCGTCCGTCTTATTTGACCTCTTCGAATTCCACATCGGTCACGCCGCCGTCGTTCTGGCTGCCGCCCGCATTGTTCGGTGTACCGTGCTGCGTTCCGGCATCCTGTGCACCCTGTTGTGCACCGCCGGCCTGCTGCTGGGCCGAATACATATCCTGGGAAGCCGCCTGCCATGCGTCGTTCAGCCGCGTGGTAGCCGAGTCGATGTCGGCCACGTTGCCTGCGGCGTGTGCGGCTTTCAGTTCGGCCAGCGCACTTTCGATGTTGGCCTTCTTGTCGGCCGGTATCTTGTCGCCGTACTCCTTGAGCTGCTTCTCGGTCGAGAAGATGAGGGTGTCGGCCGCATTCACCTTGTCCACCTTCTCGCGCTCTTCGCGGTCGCGGGCCTCGTTGGCTTTCGCCTCGTCGCGCATCCGCTGTATCTCCTGTTCGGTAAGCCCCGAGGAGGCCTCGATGCGGATCTTCTGCTCCTTGCCCGTACCCTTGTCCTTGGCCGATACGTTGAGGATGCCGTTGGCGTCGATGTCGAAGGTCACCTCAATCTGCGGCACACCGCGCGGTGCGGCGGGGATGCCGTCCAGATGGAACCGGCCGATGGTCTTGTTGTCGCGTGCCATGGGACGTTCGCCCTGCAGGATGTGAATCTCCACGGAGGGCTGGTTGTCGGCCGCAGTCGAGAAGACCTCGCTCTTGCGGGTAGGTATCGTCGTGTTGGCGTCGATAAGCTTGGTGAAGACGCCGCCCAGGGTTTCGATACCCAGCGACAGCGGGGTGACGTCCAGCAGGAGCACGTCCTTCACTTCGCCCGTCAGTACGCCGCCCTGTATGGCCGCGCCGATGGCTACCACCTCGTCCGGATTCACGTTCTTGGAAGGCGTCTTGCCGAAGAAGTCCTGTACGACCTTCTGGATGGCCGGAATACGGGTGGAACCGCCCACGAGGATAACCTCGTCGATATCCTTCGCCTGCATACCCGCATCCTTGAGCGCCTTGCGGCACGGCTCGATGGTGGCCTGTATCAGCCGGTCGCTGAGCTGTTCGAATTTGGCCCGTGTCAGCGTCGTGACCAGGTGCTGCGGAATACCGTCTACCGGCATGATGTACGGCAGGTTGATTTCCGTCTGCGTGGAGCTCGAAAGCTCGATTTTCGCCTTTTCGGCAGCTTCTTTCAAGCGCTGCATCGCCATCGGGTCCTTGCGCAGGTCGATGTTGTGATTCTTCATGAACTCCTCTGCCAGCCAGTCGATGATGACGTGGTCGAAGTCATCGCCGCCCAGATGCGTGTCGCCGTTGGTCGATTTTACTTCGAAGACGCCGTCGCCCAGCTCCAGAATGGAAATATCGAACGTACCGCCTCCCAGGTCGTACACGGCTATCTTCATGTCCTTGTTGGCCTTGTCCAGACCGTAAGCCAGCGCGGCGGCCGTAGGCTCGTTGGCGTACCTTCAGACCGGCGATTTCGCCCGCCTCCTTGGTGGCCTGACGCTGCGAGTCGGAGAAGTAGGCCGGTACGGTGATGACCGCCTCGTCCACCGTGGTACCGAGGTAATCTTCCGCCGTCTTCTTCATCTTCTGGAGAATGATGGCCGAAATCTCCTGCGGAGTATATTTACGCCCGTTCACCTCCACGCGCGGCATGTTGTTCTCGCATACCACCGTGTAGGGGACGCGCTCGATGTCGCCTTTCACCTGTCCGCAATTCTCACCCATGAATCTCTTGATGGAAAAGATGGTGTTCTTCGGGTTGGTGATGGCCTGCCTTTTGGCCGGGTCGCCCACTTTGCGCTCGCCGCTGTCGGTGAACGCCACGATGGACGGGGTGGTGCGGTGCCCCTCGCTGTTGGGTATCACAACGGGTTCGTTGCCTTCCATTACTGCTACGCAGGAGTTGGTTGTTCCTAAGTCGATTCCGATAATCTTTGCCATAATTGATATATTGTTTTAGTTATTTCTTTAATTTCCGTTCGTCTTACCGTTTCGGTTTGTCCTGAGAACTTCAATCTTTATGCCAACCGCGCAAAGTCCCGTGAAACTGACAAAAAGGAGGTGGCATGTCAGTCCCGCTGCCAGAAAAGGTGACATGCGGACTGTCACCGGCAGACTAAACCGTCCGCTCCGGCGTTCTTATGGATGAAGACCCGGAATACTCCTCGGAAGGGCGTGTTGCACGGCTGTTAATTATGAATGACAAAAAAGATACGTTTCATTTTTTTAGTCCGGAATTTTTTGTTATCTTTAAATCGTTGGATATTTCACATAAAACCATATAGCTATGACAATAACCTTTAATGAGTTGCGCCGTATCAAGGACCAGCTTCCGAGCGGCAGCACCCAGCGTATTGCGGATGAACTGGGAGTGGATGTAGAGATAGTGAGGAATTACTTCGGCGGACGCCATTTCGAGAGCGGCAATACCGTGGGTGTACACTTTGAACCGGGGCCCGACGGCGGCGTCGTCACACTGGACGATACGGCCATACTCGACTGCGCAAAGCGCATCCTCGACGAGCGGCAGGCGAACTGACGCGGCCGGGTTTTGAAGAAAATACTGTCCGTTCCAGACGAACATCGGTTGGCGGGGCTGTCCGGAAGGGCGGCCCCGTTCCGTTTTTCTCTCCCGCCGGGCTCCCTTTTTCCCCTTCCGGATGCGAATAGTGGCTGATACCCTGTTGTATTTTACGAAAAAATATCTATTTTTGCGCACTATTGGGAAGAGTGTCTGCAGCCTCCTCGTGCGGCTGCGGCTTATGCGACGCAATTAACCGAAAAAATAATAACTCTTACTTACAATGCAAAACAGAGGCGCTATCAAAGCAATTGCGATTATTTTGGCTATCGCTTGTGCTTACCAGCTTTCGTTCACATTCGTGGCACGGAACATCGAGAAGAAGGCCGCCCGCTATGCCGAAGGGTTCCCCGTCGAACTCCAGCAGGAGAGGCAGCAGTCTTACCTCGACTCTATCAAATCCCAGAAAGTATTCCTGGGCTTCACCTACAAACAGGTCAAAGAGAGGGAAATAAACCTCGGCCTCGACCTGAAGGGCGGTATGAACGTCATGCTCGAAATCTCCGTCGAAGATGTGGTGAGGGCCCTGTCCAACGACAGTCAGGACCCCATCTTCAATGCGGCGCTTTCGCAGGCACGGAGCGAGCAGAAGAACAGTGCGGAAGATTTTATTACGCTCTTCTCGCGTGCATACGCCGACCTTTCGGGCAATGCTCCGTTGGCGCTCATCTTCAATACCCAGGAGCTGCGCGAAAAGATTACTCCCACCAGCACGAACGAACAGGTCATCCGTGTATTGAGGGAAGAGGCCGAAAGTGCGATAGACAACTCGTTCAACGTGCTGCGCAGCCGTATCGACCGCTTCGGCGTCACGCAGCCCAATATCCAGAAGATAGGGGCCTCGGGTCGTATCCTCGTGGAACTTCCCGGTGTCAAGGAGCCCGAACGCGTACGCAAGCTTCTTCAGGGAACGGCGTCACTCGAATTCTGGCTTACCTATAATAATACGGAGATATTCCCGATGCTTGAACAGGCCAATGCGGTGGTGAAAGAGCTGCAGAAGGCTTCCGATGCCGCAGCGGCCGGAGAGGAACAGCAGGCGCTGCAGGATACCGAGGTGGTGGACGTGACCGAGATAACCGACGGACAGGTTACCGAAGTGGCAGTCAGTGAGGAGAGTGCCGAGCAGGACCTGCTGGCCGAGTTGGAGAACCGGCCCGATGCCGCTGCCATGACGGGGGCCGATGAGGCGGTTATGGATGAATTCCCGCTCTTCGCGAAACTCTCCCCTGCATTGAGCGAAACGGGCCAGATAATGAACGGCCCGGTGATAGGGTATGCGAAATCGTATGATACCGCCGCCGTCAATTCGATGCTCAACACCCCGCAGGTACGTATGCTGCTGCCGCGCGACGTGAAACTCATGTGGGGCGTGAAACCGATAGACCCGGCCGAAACCACCTATGAACTTTATGCCATCAAAGCCAATACGCGCGACGGCAAGGCTCCGCTGGACGGTTCCGCAGTAGCCGATGCGAAGGGCGATTTCGCCGAGCAAGGCTCTGCTGCCGAGGTTTCCATGACCATGACGCCTACCGGTGCCAAAACCTGGGCCCGTATGACGGCCGATAACATCGGCGAATTCATTGCCATCGTGCTCGACGGCTATGTCTATTCCGCACCGAGGGTGAACAGCGAGATACCCAACGGACGTTCCTCCATTTCGGGACAGTTCACCATTCAGGAGGCCAAGGACCTTGCCAACGTGCTGAAGTCCGGTAAGCTGCCGGCGCCGGCCCGCATCACCCAGGAGGCGGTGGTTGGTCCGTCGCTCGGACAGGAGTCCATCAATTCGAGCATGATTTCGTTCGTGATAGCTTTCTGCTGCGTCCTCATTTACATGATGTTGTTCTACAACAAAGCGGGTATGGTGGCGAGCATCGCACTGGTTGCGAACCTCTTCTTCCTGTTCGGAGTACTCGCTTCGTTCGGAGCCGTGCTGACACTGCCCGGTATCGCGGGTATCGTGCTGACGATGGGTATGGCGGTGGATGCCAACGTCCTCATCTACGAACGTGTCAAAGAGGAGCTGCGGGGCGGCAAGGGATTGAGTCTCGCCGTGAACGAAGGATACAAGAACGCCATGTCGGCCATCATCGACTCCAACGTGACGACTATCATCACGGGTATCGTCCTCTTCGTATTCGGTAACGGCCCCGTACAGGGATTCGCTACCACGCTTATCATCGGTATCCTGACCTCTCTCTTTACTTCGCTCTTCATCACCAGGTTGATATTTACGGGCATGCTCAGCCGCGGGAAGAACATCCGCTTCTCGAACAAGTGGTCGGAGAATTTCCTCCAGAACGTGCATGTCAATTTCCTCGGTATCCGCAAGTGGGCATACGGCGTATCGCTGCTGCTCATCGTGATAGCCGCCGTGTCGCTGATGACCCGCGGCCTCAACTACGGCGTGGAGTTCTCCGGAGGCCGTACCTTCGTGATACGGTTCGACCAGGTCATCTCCGACAACGACGTCCGCTATGCGCTCGACCAGACTTTCATGTCGGACGACGTGGAGGGCGATGCTGCCTACAAGAGCTTTGAGGTGAAACAGTTCGGCTCGGAAGCGCAGATGCAGAAGCGCATTACTACGCAGTACAAATACGATGATGACAGTCAGGATGCGAATACCACGGTAGAGCGGCTGATGTACGAGGCACTTGCACCGCTTTTTGCTACGCCGCTGACGTTCGAAGAGTTCCATTCGACGGCGACCAATCCCTACGGTATCATCTCCGCCGACATGGTGGGCCCGAGCGTGGCGAGCGACATTACCCGTAACTCGTTCATCGCGGTATTCATCGGCCTCTTCGCCATCGGTATCTATATCATCATCCGCTTCCGCAGATGGCAGTGGGGTGCCGGCAGCGTCATCGCCCTCGCCCACGATGCATTCCTGACCATCGGTGTCTTCTCCCTGTTCTACGGCATCCTGCCCTTCAGCATGGAGGTGAACCAGTCGTTCATTGCGGCTATCCTGACCATCATCGGTTACTCCATCAACGACAAGGTGGTGGTGTTCGACCGTATCAGGGAATATATGGGACTGTATCCCAAACGTTCGATGTTCGACAATATCAACAATGCGATAAACCATACGCTGTCCCGTACGATAAACACTTCGGCTACGACGTTCGTGGTGCTGCTCGCCATCTTCCTTTTCGGCGGTGAGGTTATCCGCGGGTTCGTATTCGCCCTCATGTTCGGTATCGTTATCGGTACGCTCTCTTCCATCTTCCTTGCGACGCCGGTCTCCTATGACCTGATGTCGCGCAAGGCCAAGGCGCCGGCAGCCCCCGTAAAGACGGCGAAGTAATATCATCCGGATATTCCGGACCTGTTGCAGCCGGAGCTGCCCTTTCGGGGCGGCTCCGGCTTTCTGTTCCGGTTCATTCGGCAGGCGTTTTTTTGAAAGCGGCCGGACTGCCGGCCGGCTCTTTTTCCCGCTGCGGTTATTGACATGTCCCGTTTTTTTATTTAGTTTTGTGTTTCAAATAGAGGCTGGTATGGATTTCATCCGGATAACATTCGTCGATATCCTTGACATCGTGTTGGTGGCGATGCTGATGTATTACCTGTACAAGGTGTTGCGCGGTACGCATGCGATGAGCATCCTTTCCGGTATCCTGTTGCTCTTCGTCGTCTATATCGTCGTCCGTGCCCTCAACATGGAGCTGCTGACGTCGCTTATCGGCAGTCTGACCAGTGTCGGTCTTATCGCTTTGGTCATCATTTTCCAGCCGGAGATAAGGCGTTTCCTGCAGGTGTGGGGCAATCAGTTCCGTGACCGGCAGCGCTCTTTTCTCGGACGCATATTCGATTTTAAGGGGAGCGGCAAAGTGGCGGACCTCGAATACATCAACCCGATAGTCAGTGCATGCGGCGATATGTCTGCGACGAAAACGGGAGCTCTGATAGTGATAAAGACGGAGGGTAACTTGCAGGAGATAATCGATTCGGGGGTCCGTGTGGATGCCATCATCTCCACGCCGCTGGTCAAGAACCTTTTTTTCAAGAACTCTCCGTTGCATGACGGGGCGGTAGTCATAGCCGATAACCGGATAGTGGCGGCCAAGTGCGTGCTGCCTTCCACCCGTTCGGAGGTACCTATTTCGTTCGGCATGAGACACCGGGCTGCTCTCGGCGCCAGCGAAACGACGGATGCCATCATCGTGGTGGTGTCGGAGGAGACGGGCAATATCTCCGTGGCCCATAACGGCAAGATAAACGTGGGCCTCTCTTCCACCGAACTCAAGGCCGAACTGATGCGGCTCTCCGCTCCCGAAGAACCGCACGCCAAGACTGCAAAAGCCTCCTGAGAGGCGTAACGGCAGGTGGACGGCGGTGCCGTTGGCCGGTAGAGACAGGGTGTCGGGGGTGTTTTTTTCGGGGAACGGGGAGAGCGGAATCTTTTTCCCGAATGTCGGTCGGGATTTACGGAAACATGGAAAGGATAAACGGGACGGTTCTTTCGTCCCGCTGTTTTTTGGTATTTCTCGTCTCTGTGTGCGGGTAGGGGGGACGGGGGATATGCCTATGCCGGGAATGATAGAAGACAGGCGGCGTTCGTGGGAAGGTTTTCTTCTCCGGTGCGGTGGAGTGATTCGGCCCTGTCTGTCGGGATGTCGTTTTTAAGTCGGGAGCGATGGAATACAGGAGGGGCCGTAAGGAGGTTTTCGTGATGTATGGAGCGGTTCGGTGCGGGGACGGCTTTTCTTTATTCCGGGATGGAGGGGCACTGCGGCGGAAGACCGGGCCGTACGGAGGCTGCGCATGGCGGGTTTCCGTTCGGTCACTCCTCGACGGGCAGGTCGTCGGACTCTTCCAACATGGACTGGGGCAGGGATTTGGAAACTTTGATGTTCAGGGCGCTGAGCCGCTGGGCTCGGCTGACGAGGTTGCCGGTGCCGGTGCGGAGCTGTTTCATCGCCTTGTCGTAATTGCCCTGCATGGTGTCGATATTCTTGCCGATTGTTTCGAGCGTAGTGACGAATCCGACGAATTTGTCGTACATCATGGCCCCCTCGCGGGCGATGCGGTTGGCGTTGCGTCCGAGGTCGTCGCGTTTCCAGAGGTCGTCCACAATCTTGAGCATGCCGAAGAGGTTCGTGGGTGAACTGATGATGACCTTTTTGCGGTAGGCCTCGTCCCACAGGCCGTTGTCGTACTGTACGGCAGCCAGGAAGGCCGGTTCCGTCGGAATGAACATGATGACGAAATCGGGCGAACCGAGCACGCTCTCCTGGTAGCTTTTGCGGCCCAACTCGTTGACGTGGTTGCGGACGGAGCGCAGGTGTTCGGCCATGGTCCGGCGGCGCGACTCTTCCTCCTCGCATGCACAATAGTTCACGTAGGCCGTGAGCGATACCTTGGAGTCGATGACCACCCGTTTGCCGTCCGGCAGGTTCAGGATGACGTCCGGCCGGAGGTTGTTCCCTTCGGCGTCCTTCACGTTGGTCTGTGTCGTATAGTGGATGCCTTTCTGCAGATTGGAACTTTCGAGAATGGTGTCGAGTATCATTTCGCCCCAGTCGCCCTGTACCTTGCTGTTGCCCCGCAGGGCGGAGGTAAGGTTGTTGGTCTCCTCGGTGATGCGGCGGTTGAGCTCCATCAGACTGTTGAGTTCCGCCTTGAGGGCGCCGCGGTTCTCGTTCTCTTTGGAGTAGATTTCCTCCACCCGCTGCTTGAAGTCGGAGATGTTGTCCTTCAGCGGCTTCAGAATGATGTCGAGCGACTCTTTGTTGACATCCTTGAACTGGCGCGTCTTGCGTTCGAAGATGTCGTTGGCGGTCTTCTCGAACTGGAGCATCAGCATCTCGTTCTTCTCCTTCAGCTTCTCTCCCTCTTCGTCGAGCCGGGCCGTGAGCGCTTCGATGTCCTTGCGGGCTGCCACGAGGTCGAGCTCCCGTGCGCGCAGCTCGCCGGCCAGCTCCGTACTCCGTGCCGTTTCTGCAGCCGTGCGGGCCTCCTCCTCCCCGATGCGCAGGGACTGCGCGTGCAGCCGGCGGCGCTGGGACAGGCAGAGAACGGAGAGGATGCCGCATGCGGCGGCGAAAATGACAGCGGTGATTATCAGAAAGATTTGCATATCGTCTTATTTCGTCGGAGAGCTCTCCAAAGTTACCCGTTTTTTTCGGAAATTGCCTTACCTTTGTGCAAATGTTTTAAAACGCCATGGAACGCATTATCTCCCCTTCTATGCTTTCGGCCGACTTCGGCCACCTCGACCGCGACACGAGGATGATTGACGAAAGTGCCGCGCAGTGGATACACATCGACGTCATGGACGGCGTCTTCGTGCCCAACATATCGTTCGGCTTTCCGGTGATGAAACCCATCCGTCGGGCGAGCGCGAAGTTTCTCGATGTACATCTGATGATAGTGGAGCCGGAGAAGTACCTCAGGCGTTTTGCCGAGGCGGGAGCCGACCTCGTGACTTTCCATTACGAGGCGACGCAGGACCCGCTGGGCGCCATCCGGATGATTAAGGAGTGCGGCGTGAAGGCGGGAATTTCCGTCAAGCCGGCTACTCCGGTGGAGGTGCTCGGAGAGTTGCTGCCCGAGCTCGACCTCGTACTCATCATGAGCGTGGAACCCGGTTTCGGCGGCCAGAGTTTCATGGAGGGCAGTTGGGAAAAGGTGCGTCGGCTGCGCCGCATGATAGACGACCGCGGTCTGCCGGTGCTGATAGAGATAGACGGCGGCGTATCCGCGTCCAATGCAGGCGACCTCTTTGCAGCGGGCTGCGATGCGCTCGTGGCCGGAAGCGCGGTGTTCGGTGCCGCCGACCCGAAGGCGGAAATCGTGGAGATGCTG
>ERZ780168.3704-NODE-3704-length-11529-cov-2.670995_pt1 | contig 11529 bp, 8 predicted proteins | sample MGYA00510981_ERZ780168 | MGnify/ENA primary metagenome ERZ780168 (study PRJEB29588, sample SAMEA2158769) | human gut metagenome | biome: human gut; feature: human-associated habitat; material: faeces | place: Denmark | collected 2008/2010 ...
GTCCGACCTGCTCCGGCAACGGCGTGACACAGAAGAAGGTCAAGATCTCGGTAAATATCCCGGCTGGTATCGCTGACGGTCAGACCATCAGACTCACCGGCAAGGGCAACGCAGGCGCTAACGGCGGCCCCCGCGGCGACCTCAAGGTGCGCATTTCCGTGCTTTCCGACAAGGTGTTCGAGCGTGACGGCGACAACATCATAATTGAAGTTCCGCTGACCTATACACAGGCGACGCTTGGCGCGGAAGTAGACATCCCGACCATCGACGGCCCGATGAAGTACACTATCCCGGCTGGAACTCAGCCCGGAAAGGTATTCACCATCAAGGGCAAGGGCGTTCAGCACGTACAGCGCGGCGGCCGCGGAGACCAGCTCGTCAAGGTGTCCATCGAGGTTCCGACCAACCTCAGCAAGAAGCAGAAAGACGCTCTCCAGGCGTTCGAAAGCACTCTTGAGGATAAGAACTACTCAAGGCGCGCGAGCTTCTTCGACAAGCTGAAAGATTTGTTCAAGTAAATAATGGCTTTAAGAGCCGCTCCGGACGACGGGGCGGTTCTTTTTTCTTCGTTTTTCTCAATTTTTCGCCGGAATGCGCAGATTTTTCGTCAGAATTATGGGGTTTACCTCTTGAAATGCGCGTGAGTTTGTGGTAAAATATAATCTGAGTTATTATGTACAGGTAGTCTTGAGTAAACTGTACTCAGAAAGGACGCACTTTACTGTGCGCATGGTGGAAAATATGGCTAAAATGAAGATAGCGGTACTGTTCGGCGGAGCTTCAAGCGAGCACGAGGTCTCCTTGGTGTCGGCGTATTCCGTGCTGACGAATATTCCCAAGGATAAGTACGACGTGATGTGCATAGGCATCACGAAGAAGGGTCACTGGCTCTGCTACCCCGGCGAGTACGAGGATATCAGGACCGGCGAGTGGGAGAACAACCCCGATAACTGCACCGCTGTGATAAGCCCGGATACAGTCAGCAAGGGAGTTATCCTCCTCGGCGCGGACGACAAGTGCTACATACGCCGCCTTGACGCGGTGTTCCCGGTGCTGCACGGAAGATTCGGCGAGGACGGCACCGTGCAGGCTCTGTGCGCACTCGCGGGGCTTCCCTGCGTAGGCTGCGACATGACCAGCAGCGCCGACTGCATGGATAAGGCTATTACTCACACTATCCTCGACGCGGCTGGTATCCGCACCGCTCCCTACTGCTACATCACCAGGGATTCCCTGCATGATATGGACGGCGCATGCGATACTATAGAAAAGAAGCTCGGCGGCTATCCGATGTTCGTAAAGCCCGCCTGCGCAGGCTCTTCCGTTGGAGTGAGCCGCGCCGCTGACCGCGAGGCTCTCAAGAACGGCATCAAGATAGCGTTCGCACACGGCGAAAAAGTGGTGATCGAAGCTGAGATAATCGGCAAGGAAGTCGAGTGCGCGGTACTCGGCAACGGAACCGACCTCATCGCGTCCATTCCGGGGCAGATAACCCCCGCCGAGGAGTTCTACGACTACGACGCAAAATACAAGCTGGGAACCTCCGTTCTGGATATTCCGGCGAAGATATCCCCGGAAATGACCGAGGAGCTCCGTGAGACCGCAAAGAAGGCGTTCATCGCGATGGGGTGCAGCGGATTCTCCCGCGTGGATTTCTTCGCGACAGAGAACGGTCTGGTGCTCAACGAGATAAACACTATCCCCGGATTCACGCCGATAAGCATGTACCCCAAGCTGATGGCGAACATGGGAATTGAATACGGAGAACTGCTCGACAGGCTCATTGAGCTTGCGGTGGAGAGAAATTCTGAAAACTAAGGCTGGAGTGATAAAATTGGCAGATAATGCAAAGATAAAGCTCATATTAAAGCAGACCGCGGACGGCAGCACGGACAGCTCCGAGCTGTTCACACGCGGGGAATTCCGGGAGCACGGCGGCAGCTTCTTCATCGACTACGACGAGAGTGAAGCCACCGGCTACGCAGGAAGCCACGTGCAGCTCCGCATAGGCCAGCAGGACGACACCGTCACCATGACCCGCACCGGCAAGGCGTTTTCGAGCCTTGTGTTCGAGAACGGAAAGCGCCATTTCTGCCAGTACGGCACGGAGTACGGCGACTGCATGATAGGCATTTCCACGGTAGATATGAGGAACGGCATGACCTCCGACGGCGGCGAGCTTTACGTCCGCTATACGATAGACGTCAACGCGGGACTTATGCTCGAAAATGAGATAACGATACACGTAAAACCCCACAACAACTAAGAGGAGAACAACAGAATGTACAACGCAGTAGAAGAAGCAAAGGCACAGGTCAAGGAAATAATCATGGGCGCGCTCGGCAGGCTCGTCGGCGAGGGAAAGCTCCCCGCAGAGCCGCTGCCGCCTTTTCAGGTGACTATCCCGGCTGACAACAGCCACGGCGATTTCTCCGCGAACACCGCGCTGGTGTCCGCGAAGGCGCTGAAAAGCAATCCCCGCGCTGTCGCGCAGATGATAGTTGAAGCCGCTGTGCTGGACGGCACCGATTTCAGCAAGATCGAGGTCGCAGGACCGGGCTTCCTGAATTTCTTCATCGGCGGCAAGTGGTTCGCAGACGTTGTTAAGAACGCTGCCGCGCTCGGCGGGGATTACGGCAAGACAGACCTCGGCAAGGGCAAGCGAGTGCTGGTAGAGTTCGTTTCCGCGAACCCCACCGGACCCATGCACATAGGCAACGCCCGCGGCGGCGCTATCGGCGACAGCCTTTCTTCGCTGCTCCAGGAGGCTGGCTACGAGGTCAGCCGTGAGTTCTACATCAACGACGCCGGAAACCAGGTCGCAAAGTTTGGTAAGTCCCTCGACCTGCGTTACCTCCAGCTTTGCAGCGAGGCAGGTCAGAAGGTCGTTGCGGAGTGCGGCTCCGACATGGAGAAGCTCACCAAGACCATCTACGACCAGACCTCCACGCCGGACGAAAACGGCAATATCCCCGAGGAGCAGAAGGACTTCCCGTTCACAATGCCCTCCGACGTATACCTCGGCATGGATATCATCGAGCATGCCAAGAATTACTATGACCTCCACGGCGGCAGGGAGCTTTCCGCGAAGCCCGAGGAGGAGCGCCGCAAGGCTCTGGTAGACTATGCTCTGCCGCTCAACGAGAAGCGCCTCGAGGAGGATCTGCTGAAGTACCGCATAAAGTACGACAACTGGTTCAAGGAGAGCACCCTGCACAACAACGGCGCTGTAAAGGCGGTTATTGAGAAGCTGAAAGAGGGCGGCCACACCTACGAGAAGGACGGCGCGCTCTGGCTGAAGGCTACCGATTTCGGCGGCGACCAGGACTTCGTTCTGGTGCGCTCCAACGGCTTCCCGACCTACATCGTGCCGGATATCGCGTATCACTACGACAAGCTCATCACCAGAGCCTACGATAAGGCGATAAACGTCCTGGGCGCAGACCATCACGGATATGTTCAGCGCATGCGCATCGCGCTTTCCGCGCTGGGTATCGACGACAAGCGCCTTGACGTAGTTATAATGCAGATGGTAATGCTTATCCGCGACGGCAAGCCCTGCAAGCTCAGCAAGCGCTCCGGCAAGGCAATCACGCTGACGACGCTGCTCGACGAAGTTCCGATAGACGCGGCGAGATTCGTATTCAACCAGCGCAACGCCGACACTCACCTTGAGTTCGACCTCGACCTCGCGGTAGAGGAATCCAGCAAGAACCCGGTATTCTACGTTCAGTACGCGCACGCGCGCATTTGCAGCGTTATCCGCAAGCAGGTTGACGAGGGCGTGAGGTACGAGGGCGGAGCCGTATCCTACACCGAGCCGGCTGAGTTCGCGCTTATCCGCAAGATCGCTGAAATGCCTGAGATGATCAACACTGCCGCGAAGGACTACGACCCCTCCGCGCTGACCAGATACTCATATGAGCTTGCGCAGGCGTTCCACAAGTTCTACGACAGCTGCCCGATAAAGGACGCTGACGCCGACGTCAAGCAGTCTCGCCTTGCGCTCTGCGAGGCTGCGCGCACCACGCTCAGGAATGTGCTTTCGCTGCTGAAGGTGGAAGCTCCGGAGAGAATGTAAAACTAACGGCGCCGCGCAGTGAACGGCTTTCGGCTCTGCGCGGGCGCTGCCATATAGAAACGGGAAAATATGTTCAGACAAGAAAAAAAGTATTACGCCAGGGCGTTCCTGTACGCGCTGGCGATGGCGGCGGTGCTTCTGGCGCCGTTCGTGCTGCTTGACGGCGGGTACTTCGTGTACTACGGCGACTACAATGCGCAGCAGATACCATTCTATAAGACCTGCATAGAGGCGGTGCAGAGCGGAAATCTGGGCTGGAACTGGCGAACCGACCTTGGCGCGAACTTCGTAGGCTCCTACAGCTTCTACACGCTTGGAAGCCCGTTCTTCTGGTTCGCGGCGCTGTTCCCGGTGGAGATATCGCAGTACCTGATGGCTCCGCTGCTGGCGCTGAAAATCGCGTGCTCGTCGTTCTTTGCGTTCGTGTATATACGGCGGTTCGTGACGAATCCGCAGCGCGCGCTCATCGGCGGACTGCTGTACGCATTTTCCGGCTACTCGATGTACAACATATTCTTCAACCATTTCCACGAAGCGATAGTTTTCTTCCCGCTTCTGCTGATAGGGCTTGAGGAATCCGTTGTAAACAAGCGGCGGGGCGCGCTGGCGGCCGCAGTCGCGATAAACGCGTTTGTGAACTACTTCTTCTTCATCGGAGAGTGCGTGTTCCTGGCGCTGTATTTCGTGATACGACTGATAGGCGACAGCCGCTTCCGCATTGGCGTGAAGGACTTTTTCTGCTTGGCGTTCGAGGCGGTCTGCGGCGTTCTCATTGCGGGCGTGCTTTTCGTTCCGTCGATATTCCAGGTGCTGGACGTTCCGCGTTCAACTTCAATGCTGAACGGCTGGGATTTCCTGTTCTACAATAAAAACCAGCGCTACGGGCTTATCCTTGAGGCTATGTTCTTCCCCGGAGAGGTCCCCGCGCGCACCATCATGTTCGAAAAGGCAGACTCCAAATGGAGCAGTGTAGCGCTGTTCCTGCCGCTGTTCTCAATGTCCGGCGTTATCGCGATGGTCAAGGGCGCAGCCACGGAGGCTTCCCGCCGCATGAAGTGGCTGAGGATACTCCTTCCGGCATGCCTTATCATTGCAATGATCCCGGGACTTAATTCTTCCTTCGTGCTGTTCAATTACAGCTTCTACACGCGGTGGTTCTATATGCCGGAGCTTCTCTGCGCGATGGCGACGGTCTACGTCCTTGAACACGAGGAATTCGACCTCGGATTTGGCGCGAAGTTCAGCGCCGCGGCGGCGGGGCTGATGATCGTGCTGACTCTGCTGTTCCCGATAAAGTCGGATACCACCGACGAAGCCGGGGAGACAGTTTCGCAGACTCTGCCGAGGCTGTTCACCGGCATAAACCCCGGAATTTTTGCAAATATAGCAGTTTGCCTGGCAACTCTGGCAGTGCTTTTCAACGTGCTTTACTGGCGCAGGCGCATGACCTCCGCGGCGTTCACAAATCGCGTGACGACGGTGACGGTGGTATGCTGTATGCTGCTTGGATACTACTATGTAGGCTACGGAAGGATACTTGGTCCGTACATCGGGGAGTACAACAAGAAGGTATCAGCCCAGATACACATTGACGATCCCGAATTCTACCGCATGGAGTCCACCGACAGCCAGAACAACATAAACATGCTGTGGGGAATGAGCTCCCTGAAGAGCTTCACCAGCATAATTCCCAGCTCGACCTTCGAGCTCTACGACCTGCTGGATATCAAGCGCGACGTGAATTCCAAGCCGGAAACGGAGCACTACGCGCTGCGTGCGCTGACCCGCGTGAAGTACCTCATGATAAGCGACGGCACGTCCGAGGAGGACGTCGAAAAGACCCTCTCGGAGCTTCGCACGTTTGAGTACCGCGAGGAGCAGGACGGCTGGAAAATTTACGAAAACACCGCCGCCCTGCCGATGGGCTACGCATACGACACGTATCTGTCCGTGGACGACGCAAAGGGCGGCAGCCACGTTGACAACCTTATGACCGGCAGCGTTATCCTCACCGATGAGCAGATCGGGAAGTATTCCGATATACTCACCGCCGGTGAAAACGAGGGTCTGACCGGAAGCAATCTGTATCAGAAGTTCCTCAGCGACGTCGAGGACAGGAAGTCGCTTGGCGCGAAGCAGTTCAGCGTGAACGGGAGCGGCTTCACAGCCGTGACCGACTACGGCCGCGAACGGCTGGTAGTGTTCAGCGTTCCCTACGACAGCGGCTGGAGCGGCACCGTTTCGGCGCAGGGCGGGGAGAGAGTCCCGCTGGAGATCGAGAAGGTCAACGGCGGATTCATCGGCGTGAAGGTGCCAGCCGGAGTATGCGAACTGAGCTTCACATACAAGACCCCCGGAGCTTCGCTGGGAGTTATCTGCACCATCGTCGGAGTTGTGCTGTTCGGCGGATATATCCTGCTTTGCTTCGTGATACTCAGGCGCAGACCGCGCCGTTATGTCCACCTTTACACGCAGGATCAGGTGGACGGCGTGAAGGCGCATAAGTCCTACATCTCGCAGCTTTCGAAGCAGATATATGAGTCCCCGGAGAAGGGCGCGCTGAAGCTGGATTCCGAGGAGGAAAAGCTGTCCTGGCCGGACGTTGAGGAAAGCTTCATGGACAGGGAGATATACGATTTCAAGAACCGCGGTCCGAAGCCGCGCACCTCGCACATCACCGAGGACGACGAGGCGTATAATGTGCTCAAGGAGCTTGACGAGCAGAAGAACAACAGCGACGACATAGAGTAAAGGAGAAAACAATGGCACATCTTGAGGAAAAGACCATCTCCAGCGAGCAGAAGTTTGACGGCAGGATAGTGAAGCTTTACGTTGACAAGGCGGAACTGGAGGACGGAAAGATAGTCACCCGGGAGGTTATCCGCCACCCGGGTGGAGTATGCGTGCTTCCGCTGACCGACAAGAACGAGGTAATGTTCGTGAAGCAGTTCCGCTACCCGCACCAGACCGTACTGCTGGAGATACCGGCAGGCAAGCTGGAGTACGGCGAGAACCACAGCGAGTGCGGCCTGCGCGAGCTTAAGGAGGAGACCGGCTGCACATGTGACGACTATACCTATCTTGGCAGCCTTATTCCGACCCCGGCGTACTGCGGCGAGGTTATCCATATGTACCTGGCGCGGGGACTTCATTCCGGCAGCCAGAAGCTCGACGAGGGAGAGTTCCTCGATGTTGTGAAGATACCCCTCGACGAGGCCGTAGCAATGGTAATGCGCAACGAGATACAGGATTCCAAGACCCAGATAGCGTTGCTCAAGACCAAGCTGCTGCTTGAAAAGAACGCTCACTGAATGTAGTCGCGGTAGGCTTGCAGAATGCGTTCCTCAAGGCTTTCGCGCGCAGAGGTCGAGATAGGGTGGATTATATCCCGGTAATCTCCGGTGGATTCACGGTGGCTCGGCATTGCCACGAACAGACGTTCGTCCCCCTGGACTATTTTGATCTCATGGACTGCTATAGCGTTGTCGATGGTGATCGAGACCAGGGCGCGGAGCCTTCCCTCGTGCATGGTTTTTCTTATTTTGATGTCGCTTATTTCCATAACTGACCTCCATTGTTTTTGGTGTTATTGTGGGAATTTCTGCGCGGATTATTCATAAAATAATAGTATTATTGCTCTGGAAGGAGTCCTTGCTTTGGAAGATTTTCTCACTGGTAAAAAGCACATTCACTTTATAGGAATCGGCGGTTCGGGAATGTATCCGCTGGCTCAGATACTGCATTCCCAGGGGTATTACCTGACCGGCTCAGACAATAACGAAACGGCGACCCTGGACGCGGTTCGGAAAATGGGTATCCCGGTACATCTGGGGCATTCCCCGGCGAATATCGAGGGCGCCGACCTCATCGTGCACACCGCCGCGATAATGGCTGATAACCCCGAGCTGATCGCGGCAAAACAGAGCGGAGTTCTCACCGTGGAGCGCAGCGAGCTGCTCGGATTAGTCACGAGCTGGTACAGCAAGGCGTTCTGCGTGAGCGGCACCCACGGCAAGACCACCACCACCTATTTGCTGAAGGCTATTTTAGAGCAGGCACGGGGGGCCAAGGTGGGCCTTATCGGTACCAATCAGAACATGATCGGGCAGGAGGTCATCCCTACGGACCGCACCACGCCGGAATCCTTTGAGGTCCAGCGGCTCTTCCGGGAGATGGCGGACGCCGGGTGCGCCTATGCGGTGATGGAGACCTCCTCCCACGCCCTGTGTCTGGACCGGGTCTACGGCGTTCACTATGCGGTGGGCATCTTCACCAATCTGACCCAGGACCATCTGGACTTCCATGTAACGATGGAAAACTACTGCGATGCCAAGGCTATTTTGTTCCGGAACTGCGGCGTCGGCGTGGTGAACGGTGACGATCCGTGGACGCCCCGGCTGCTGAAGGATGCCACCTGTCAGGTGCGCACCTACGGCGTCAAGTCCGAGGCGGACCTCCGGGCGGAAAACGTGGTGCTGTCTGCTGACGGCATTGCCTTTGACGCGGTGACAAAAACCGAGCGGGTACCCATCCGGGTGAATATCCCCGGCGGCTTTATGGTGTATAATACGTTGGATGTGCTGGGGGCCGCACTGGCGCTGGGCATTTCCCTGAAGGACAGCGCTGCTGTTCTGGCCAAGGTCCCCCATGTGCAGGGCCGGGTGGAGGTAGTCCCCACCCCCGGCAAGGACTATACCATCCTCATTGACTACGCCCACACGCCGGACAGCATGGTGAACGTGCTGCAAACGGTGAAGGAATTTGCCAAGGGCCGCACTGTGGCTGTGTTCGGCTGCGGCGGCGACCGTGACAAGACCAAGCGCCCCCGCATGGGCAAGGCGGCGGCGGACTGGTCCGATTTTGCCGTTGTCACTACCGACAATCCCCGGACCGAAGAACCTGCGGCCATCATCCGGGATATTTTGCCGGGCTTTGACGGCAGCAACACCCCTTACGAAGTGGTGGAGGACCGGGTGGAGGCCATCCGCTGGGCCATGGACCACGCCCAGAAGGACGATGTGATCGTTCTGTGCGGCAAGGGCCACGAGACCTATCAGGAAGTGAACCACCAGAAGTTCCACATGGATGAGCGGGAGATCGTGGCGGAGCACCTGAACAGCGGACGCTGAGCACCGGCAAACTTTAGGCATCCCCATTTCACAAATACAGCCGCGTGTGGCGGCAAAAACACCGGCCGGATGTGTACCGGCCGGTCAGCAAGAGAAAGGCCCTGACGGGGAAAGCTGTCAGGACCGGGATAAGGAGAAAGCATGAGTATCTATGTGGCGTTACTGGCCGGCTGTGTGCTGACCATAATTCTGGGCAAATTCGTACTGGCGGAGCTGCGGAAGCTGAAGGCCGGACAGGAGATCCGGCAGGACGGCCCCACCTGGCACAATTCCAAGGCGGGCACCCCCACCATGGGCGGTATTGCCTTTATTCTGGGCAGCGGCATCGTGACCTTTGCCTGCGGCTGGCAGCAGATGCTGGCGGGGGACTTCGCCCATCTGTATGTGTACCTGTTCGCCCTGATCTTCGGGCTCATCGGTTTTGTGGATGACTACCGCAAGGTCCGCCAGCACCAGAACGAGGGCCTGACCGCCAAGCAGAAGTTCGCCTTGCAGCTTTTGGCGGCGGTGGTGTTCCTGGTGCTGATGCGGTACGAGGGCCTGCTGACAAACGACCTGTATATCCCCTTCCTGAACATGAGCTTTACCATCAACTGGATCGTGTATCTGATCTTCGCCGCCTTCGTCATCGTGGGCTGCGTCAACTCCGTGAACCTCACCGATGGTATCGACGGTCTGGCCTCCAGCGTCACCGCTGTGGTCATGGCGTTCTTCATGGGCGCCGCTATGATCTGGAAATTCACTACGCTGGGGATCTTTTCCTCCGCCCTGTGCGGCAGTCTGGTGGGCTTTTACGCCCTGTATAACCGCCATCCCGCCAAGTGCTTTATGGGAGACACCGGCAGCCTGTTTTTAGGCGGCGCGGTGGCGGCACTGGCCTTTGCCTTTGATATGCCGCTGGTGCTGATTCCGGTGGGGATCATCTACATTCTGGAAACTTTATCCGATATTATACAGGTTGGATACTTCAAGGCCACTCATGGCAAGCGGTTTTTCAAAATGGCCCCTCTGCATCACCATTTGGAGCGGTGCGGCTGGAGCGAGGTGAAGATCGTAACGGTCTTTGTGTCCATTACGGCAGTGTTCTGCCTGCTGGCGTATTACGGCATCCGGGGCCGCTATCTGTAAACCGGTAAGACCTTGACTTGATTCGGAGAGAAAGGAGGAAACATCCATGACCCAGACACGGCCCCGCCGCCGTCCCCTGACCCATCAGGAGAAGCTGGCCCTTCAGGAGCGCAAGCAGCGCCGCCGGGAAAAAATGGAAGAGAGCCGGGAACTGGCCAAAGGTCCCATCGACCTGACCTTCTGCTTGCTGGTGATGCTGTTGATGGCCATCGGTCTGGTGATCCTCCTGTCCGCCAGCTTTCCCTTCGCCTATTATAAGGAGAATCCGTCCCGGCATAATCCTCTGTACTACTTTGAGCGGCAGGCGGTGTTTGCCGTACTGGGGACGGCGGTGATGCTGCTGGTCAGTAAATTCAACTATCAGCGGCTTCGCGGCGCGGGCAGAGCCTTGATCTATGTGTCCGTGATCTTTTTGATCCTGGTCATCATCCCTCATAACCCCATCGCGGTGACGGCCAAGGGCGCTACCCGCTGGCTGAAGATCGGTGTGCAGTTCCAGCCCTCGGAGATCGCCAAGGTGGCAATCATTACCTACTTTGCCGACAGCATTTCCCGAAAAAAGGACAAAATGCGCAGCTTCCGCTACGGCGTTCTGCCTTACGCATTTATTCTGGTAGTGGTGGCGGGCCTGGTGGCCGTTGAGCCCCACCTCTCCGGTGCGATCCTGATTTTGGGCGCGGGGGCGGCCATGATGCTTGTGGGTGGCATCAACTGGATCTGGGTAGGCACTGCCGCTGGCGCGGCGGTTGGCATGGTGTATGTGGCTTTATTTGTCATCGGCTATAACAAATCCCGCGTTATATACTGGCTGGACCCTTGGGCAGATGCCGCGGATAAGGGCTATCAGCTTTCCCAGAGCCTCATTACCATTGGCTCCGGCGGGTTGTGGGGACTGGGCCTCGGTAAGAGCCGGCAAAAATTCCTGTTTCTGCCGGAGGAGCACAACGATTTCATTTTCTCTATCGTCTGCGAGGAATTGGGACTGGTGGGCGCGGGGATCATCATGCTGTTGTTCGCGGCGCTGATCCTCCGGGGCTACTGGATCGCCCTCCACACCCGTGACCGGTTCGGCACGCTGTTGGTGGTGGGCTTTACCACACAGCTGGCGGTACAGGTGTTTTTGAACATCGGTGTGGTGACGGGACTGCTTCCCACCACCGGTATCTCTCTGCCGTTTTTCAGCTACGGCGG
>ERZ780168.3708-NODE-3708-length-11524-cov-2.382597_pt1 | contig 11524 bp, 7 predicted proteins | sample MGYA00510981_ERZ780168 | MGnify/ENA primary metagenome ERZ780168 (study PRJEB29588, sample SAMEA2158769) | human gut metagenome | biome: human gut; feature: human-associated habitat; material: faeces | place: Denmark | collected 2008/2010 ...
TGATTCCATTGCCGTTTCCATTGAAGTGACCGCCGAATCAATATTAATTGCTGTCTGATGATTGATCACTCCTGATGCCCGGTTCACTACATTCTGTCCCACATCAAAAATTGCCATAGTAATTGTGAATGCATTACTTACGAACCAGACTGCAACCCACATTTTAAAAAAATATTTGAAGAACATCCATGTATCAATGTCATGCATGTTGTTCTTCTCTGTGAGCATGGAAATCAGCTCATAACACAGCACAAAGGTTATAATCATCCCGGCAATCGGCACGATCACAGAATCTGACAGATTCTGAATCAGACTAAATATACTGCCATTCCATCCCTGGGGCGTTTGCCCAACCTGACTTGCAATATCACCGGTTTTTTCATTTACATCGGTAAACATGTTCGTCAGGTTTGAGCTGACCATGCCTGTAAGGAGGTTACGCATCCATTCTTCTATGGACTCAAAAATCTTATCCATGCGTGTTCTCCTTTCTTACTGCCCCGGCTAAAATAAATTCGCCAGTAATGGTACAAGCTGTGTACCGATTAAAACGACACCTCCACCTGCCATAAGCTGCTTGATTCCCTGTGACTTCGCACCCGGATTATCATTACCATAACCTTCCAGAAGATTGATAACTCCCCAAACTGCAAGTCCTGCTCCGATTGCGACAACGAGTGTCTGTAAAATATTAATTGCTGATGTAAAAAACGCCATAATCTATGTTCTCCTTTCGTAACTCCTGTTTTTCATTGTGATTTTTTACTGGTTACTACTCGGAGGGTTCCGCCCTGATGGGCGGTCTTTCATGCTTGTGCATATCGCTACCTCCCAAAAGGGCATAAAAAAAGAGCTATGTATGTTTTACGTTACATGCCCTGTGCCTTCATTTTCATTATTTGATTGTTCTTCCAGTTCACTGCCTTCATACATATAAAGGTCAAACTGTTCTTCCGGATCTAACCGGACTTCCATCTGATGTTTCATGTATTCTTCCACATGGAACTCATTCTTTTTATCATAATCGGATAACTGCTTATACCGTTTATGTTTTGTAATGTCAAATTTATCACTGTAAAACGGACGGACACCTCGAAGCTGTAAAATACACTTGTTACCGTCCATGACTGCCAGTTCATCCCGACTCATCAATTCTTTTCCTGTTTTCTGATAGTTCAAACCGTAAGATCTGCTCTGTCCTCTTGTATCAGAAGTGTTATATAAGTCAATGGTTTCCTTACCCAGTGTTTCTGAAATTTCTTTCAGAGTGGTACTTTCCTTACCTCCCAGGAACAACATTGTGTCACAATTTCCCGTAATGGTTTCGGCTGCATCCTTGTAAATTGTCTTGAGCTGCGACTGGGACTGGAGTATAATGGAAGCAGAAATTTCCCTGCTTCGGATCGTTGCAATCAGCTTGTCAAACTTCGGAATCTGACCAATATTTGCGAACTCGTCACAAAGGATTCTCACATGATAAGGCAGTCTTCCATGATGAACATCATCGGCTCTGTCGCATAACAGATTGAAAAGCTGACTGTACATCATAGCAACCACAAAGTTAAAAGTATCGTCTGTATCCGAAATTACAATAAACAGTGCCGTTCTCTGATCTCCAATCATATCCAGTTCCATTTCATCATAAGAAGTCAGTTCCCTAAGTTCCGCAATATCAAACGGAGCAAGTCTGGCACCACAGCTGATCAAAATCGACTTTGCCGTTTTTCCTGCAGCCAGTTTGTATTTTTTATACTGCCTTACTGCAAAGTGGTTCGGCTCATCCCTTTCCAGTTCCTCAAACAGCAAGTCTACCGCATTTTTAAATTCTTCATCCTCTTCCCTGGTTTCACTGGCATTGATAAATTCCAGCAAGGTTGAGAAATTCTGTTCTTCTTCTGGTGCTTCATAATAGATATAACCAATCAAAGCACAATACAGCAGACGTTCCGCTTTCGTCCAGAAATCCTCGGAAGATTTTTCTCCCTCGCCCTTGGTATTTACCATGATTGTATTTACCAGTTTCAGAATATCTTTTTCAGAACGAATGTAATGAAATGGATTATAATGCATACTCTTGGAAAAATTGATGGTATTCAGCACCTTGATTTTGTAAGGAGCCATTACCACCCTGCCATTTTTATCACGCAAAATTTTTCCGTTTTTATCTTTCTTCGGTGTCCCTCTTGCTAACATTTTACCACATTCCACGATAATCGTTCCCTTTGGATCGGTGACCACAAAACTTACATTGTCCGGCATCTGCATAAGCTGCGGTTTTACATAAAATCGAGTCTTACCGCTACCAGATCCACCTATCACTATAATATTCTTGTTTCTGGCGTACTTCGGTTTCTTTGGTCTACTGTTCATGGTCAGACGTTCCGTTTGTGTCAGCAGAATATTATTCTCAAAAACCGGATCAATAAAAGGTGCTATATCCTTTTCATTTCCCCATCTGGCAGAACCATATTCCTCCCCCTGGCGAAACTTCTTTCCATTCTTTCCCTTAAAATACACCACTGCCCATATACCGACAGCTGCGATTGTTCCTGCAATCAGACTCTTCAACTTCATACTTGGCAGTAACTTCTTAAAAGCTAATGGATAATTCATAAGAAGAATCATCAGCCTGTCTACTACTGTACTGCCTCTGCAATACTGATACAGCCAGGTACATTTATTTACCACATAAAACACAACTACATACGGAATATGTAACAGAATTTGCTTTAGCACTTTCTTATTCGGGGGACGAACCTGAAAACCTTTCAGTTTTTTCTTTATATTTTTTATCCCACTCATAATGTCGGCTCCTTCTGCTTCTCTTTCATTTTTTCCCGTTCTCTCTGTTTGTCCTGGTTACGGGCTGTGATTGCCTGCTGTAATTTCTTACGGACAGATGGTTTCTTGGTTTTATTCAGTGTCTTTCCGGTAAACTCCCGAAATGCTGCTGTCATCACCTCCACATCTCTTGCCTTAAAGAAAACAAAATATCTTGGTGGATCTACAGACTTATCACGTTTTAGGCTGAAATCAATACCATATTTTTTTGCAACCTTTTCAAAAGCCTTAATGTTATTATCTGTAATCTCAATGTTGGAAAGTTGAATATTCTGCTGTGTCAGCTTCTTTAAACTCTGCTTTCCATGATATTCTTTATCCGGAGGTGCCTTTGTCTGCTGTTTTCTTGCTTTCTCTACTTTTTCTTTCTCCACTGCCGCCAGAAAACGCATCATTGCCTGTTTCAATAAACGGACTGTCACTTTTCCACCAGTGATACATAACGATACGGTTTTCTCATTTACTTCTTCCTGCAATAGAATCACTCCCTTCCTGAAAATCTAAAATTCATATATTCCCTTCGTACATATCATGCTGCACCAAAGATGAGTAATAATTGCTGATGGTCAGCGGTGCATTATATAATACTGCCAACAAATACTGACGCATATTTACTACTTTACTGGTATTTTCTTTCATGCAATGCAATACGAACCGAATATGCTCTGCATCCAGTTTTAAAAACTGGCTTTTTACTACGGATAAAGGTTTTCTGTCCCCTCCAATCCGTATAAACTCCTGTTCCGAACACACCACATCTACCATTAACCCCACAATCTCATCCAACATATGCCGGTTGAAATCATCTACGATATAGTCATATCCAATGTGTTCAAGGATAATCTGCTGATAGGCATTCCTTTCAGCTTCTTTCCTTTTCACTTCACTGGCATCTGAATAGAAAGAAAGATACTCTGTATCGTTATTCTCAGTATTACTATCCTCTATATCATTACCTGGCAGTTTACACCTGTCTGCATCGGTCATTTGTACCTTTCCTGAGAAGTCATTTTGACCTGTCCGGAAGTTCTCTTTGAACCGTTCTGGTGATACGCATTTTTTTACATAGATCCTATCGGGATTTCCCAATCCCTGTCTGACTCTCGTAATCAATCCGATTCCTTTCCGGTCATCCAGTTCCTTTAACAAGCACCGGACTTTTTTTACTCCACATCCCATAAGCCCTGCTATCTGCTCCTGCGAAAAATATATATACACTTTTCCCTCCGAATCCATCCACCGATTCTTCACAGATAACTGCATCCGGTCTAGCAATAGACCATACAACAACTTAGCTTCACAGGTCAGTTTTCCAAATACCGGACTAGTAAAGAGAATCTTGGGAATCCGATAGAACGTATACTGTTCTGCTTCCTCCCCGTAGTGATACGGGAATATGTATGTATCCTTATCCAGATTGTTTTTTCCTCTGCTCTTTTAGAATTTTAGCCATGCAATAGCCAATACAGGGATTTCTTCCATACGGACAGCCTTTGCATGGAACCCAAAACCTGTGTGCCGGATCTGGATCAGGTGGCTTTTCAGGAAGCTGATAAAAGCATCTCATCTGCCTGCATTCCTTTTTCTTTTCATTCCAGAAATAACAATATTCACAGGATTTCGGCTTGTCCTCTGCATATCTAATCGCCATCGCTTTCTGACTCCTTTCTCCTGCTCAGTTTTTCCAACATCTGATCTTCCTGTGATGCTACTCTCAGACAGCAATACATCACAAAATTAACTGCTGCAATAATTGCTACAACCGCTATAATTAATACCTGTTTCATAATACATTCTCCCTTCATTTTTCCTAGTATTAACCAGAAAGAGAGCATTTATGAATCTTTTTCGTCCATAAATGCCCTCTTAACTAACTGATTTTTATTTCTTCTTTCTTGCCACCCATACCGCTGACACTACACCTGCCATACCTGCTACTGCAAGCAGAATCCAAAGCAGCATATGTGTATCATCTCCGGTTTTCGGTGTATCTGTTACCTGTGTAGATGGTGTTTCCGGTGCTGATGTTTCTTCCGGTTTTACCTCATCTTTCATCACAACTTTCTGAATCTCTCCGGTATCTTCCACTGTGAACTTCACGTCCTCAGCTACCAGATAGCCCTCAGGGGCAGACTCTTCCCGAAGTGTATACTCCCCGATCGGAAGCATTTCAATGTAATGCGGTTTTTCCTCAGAAGTCCAGCTCTCTACCGTTTTACCGTCTTTGTCGAGAATTGTCAGTTTTGCGCCCGGCAGTTCTTTACCAGAAATATCCGTCTTGGAGATTTCCACCTTGGTCACATCGTCTTTCATCTCGATTTTCTGTGCTTCTGCGTTATCTTTAACGGTAAATGTAATGCTTTCCGCTGTCACAAAACCGTCTGCCGGTTTTGTTTCTGTCAGGGTATACTTCTGTCCGACTACCAGTTCTTTGATGATATGAGCTTCTTTGCCGGAAGTCCAGGAATCTACAACCTTACCGCTTTCATCCGTTACCTGTAACTTGGCACCTTCCAGCTCTTTTCCGTCTGTCAGGGAAGTCTTGGTAATCTCGATTACTGTCGGTTCATCCTCAAAAGTAAAGGAGTATGATACTTTTTCCTTTTCTGCACCTTCGTACTCAAATGTAAACTCCTGTGTTTCATCCGTCGTTGCAAATCCAGGTGCCGGGGAAGTTTCCTTGATATAATACTCAAAACCAATCGGTAAATCTGCTGTAAAAGTCAGTTTGCCGTCTTTATCCGTTGCCAGTTCTTCAATCACAGTATCCGCTTCCAGAATAACTTTTCCGTCTGCTCCTGTAATATCATTCTTAGCACAAAGGGCAAATACTGCACCTTCCAGTACACGATCAGAATCTTTCTCTTTTTTCACAACTTCCACTTCCGCTTTCTGGCGGTTGTTCTGCCAGTCAGCAGAGTAAGTGACTTCTGCAGTATCCTGGTCACGATATGTCAGATCAATCTCTCTTGCCTCATTATCCAGTACAAAACCATCCACTGTAGCTTTTTCTTTGACATAATATTTGCCAAGAGGAAGTCCTGATAACTTTGCAATGCCGGTATCATCCGTTGTAATGGTTGCTACCAGTTCGTCTTTTTTATAATAATCTTCACTTTCTCCGTCAGCAGATTTCACGTCCTCTAAAGCAAATACTTCAAAGGTAACATCTTTCAGACTGCCTGTTACATACTGGAATAAATGGCTGATCCATCCTCCAACAGAATCCAATGCCGTTACTTTATCCAGAAACTCTCCATTTTTATTGATGATGATCGTTCCTGCCGGCACATCATCTTTCATTTCCACTTTCTGGATTTCCCCGGTATCTTCAATCGTAAATGTGATTTCTTCTGCCTTGAGGTATCCATAAGGAGCCATTTCTTCCCTGAGAGTATAGGTTTCCCCTACAGTAAGCCGTTCAATCATATGCTGCTCACCTTTTACAGACTTCCATGTATCAACTACATTGCCATCTTTGTCCAGTACCGTAAGAGTAGCACCAGATAATTCCACGCCAGTAGTCAGATCAGACTTGGAAACCACAACTTTTGTAGGCTGATTCTTAAATACAGACGATAACTGCACGACCTTAACATCCTGTCCCTGGTACTCTGCTTTTACTTCCAGAACTTCATCTGAAGATACATAGCCATTCGGTGCTGCCAGTTCTTTGATATAATACTCTCCAAATGGCAGATCCTGTGTAAATACAGCTTTTCCATCTTCTCCGGAAACAGCTTTTCCAAGAAGTGTGTCTGCTTTCACAATCACAGTTCCATGAGCTTCCATATCATTCTTCGCATAAAGTCCAAATTCTGCCCCTGCAACTGCTTTTTCTGTATCAGCATCCTGTTTTTCCACCGAAATTTCTACCTTCTGGCGTTCATTCTCAAAAGTAGCTGTCTGCTCAATGACAGGTGTTTCCTGATCTTTGTAAGTAAAAGTGACTGTCTGTGCTTCGCTGTTTAAAACAAATCCTGTTGGCGCAGACGTTTCCACAATCTTATAACTTCCAAGTGGAAGATTCTTCAGGACCGCTTTTCCCTCTTTATCGGTTGTAACAGTTTTTACAAGTGTTCCGGCTGCATATTCCAAAATACGGTTTCCATTGTCATCTTTCTGGAAATCAGCGGTATAAATATCCTCCGCAGCATAAATGGCAAACTCTGCTCCTTCCAGATTTTCTGTCTGATATGTAAAATCATCCTTGAATCCGTCCAGAACTTCGCCCTTTTTCACGATAGTCAGTTCTCCCTTAACTGGATGGTTCTCATAAATTGCTTCAATGATCACATCCCCGGAAGTTCCATCCATCTGATATGCAGTATTAGAATCAACTGTTACCTCATAATAATTTTTATTCAATGTGTAACCGAACGGGGCATTCACTTCCTCAATACGGTAATTTCCGATTTTCAGATTCTGCGGAAGAATCAAATATCCCTGCTCATCTGTAAAATAAGATTTGTGCTTAACCGTTGTCGGATAGGTTGTAACCTGCTCCACATACTTCTTATGATCCAGGTCATAAATCTTAAACTCTGTATTTTTCTGTAATACTGGTTTCTTAGTTTCATCATCCTGTTTGATGATTTTCAGCTTCGCTTCAAACTCATCATCCAGAAGTACTCTCCACGTCTGTGGCTGGTTCGGATTATTCTCTGTGATACGCACTGTAAAATCAGCTACCGGAGTATAATTGTGAGGAGTTGTAGTTTCACGCACAATATAAGTTCCATATGGAAGTGCGATACTGCAAGCATACCCCTTTTCATCTGTGAACATTTCTGTTGCACCATTCTCCCCGATTACAACTGGTGTCGCAGAATCAAAATCATAGCTTCCGTCTGCTTTCTTCGTCAGGGAAGATTCCAGATATGCCGTAAATCCGGCACCTTTTAACAAATCAGCGTCTGTTTTACCATTATTGGCAGCTTTAATAATCTGGAATGGCTGTTTCATTACCTGCTCTAATGAAGTACAGTCACGTTTTACCTCTGCTACCAGATCGCCTTCATAATTGCAGACCAGATCATGTTCTGTTTCGTCTGCCAGATAACCCACTGACGGACTAATCTCTTTCACATAGTAATCTCCAAGGTATAATCCGTCCACAGAAGCCTGTCCATTCTTATCTGTTGTAAGAGTAGCCACCTGCTCCCCTGCTTTATAGATCACACCGGTAATTCCGTCCGGATGAACAATATCATTACGGGCGTACAGTCCATAAACTGCTTTTTCCAGTGTCGCATCTCCCTGTGCAACCGCCTGTTTTGTTTCCGCATCTCTCTTTTCCAGAGAAATCTTTGCTTTGACTCTCTCATTTACAAATGTATGAGTGAATGAAACTTTCGGCTCACTGTCACTGGTATATGAAAACTTAAATGTATAAACATCTTTAGAATTTCTCAAATATCCCTGTGGTGCCTGTTCCTCTTTGACTACATAAGAAAATCCAATCGGAAGATCTGCGGTAAATGCCGCTTTTCCATCTGCTCCTGTCGTTAATTTTTCAATCAATGTGCCTTTCTTCACTACTACATTTCCGTCTGCGTTGGCAATATCACTGCCAGCATACAGAGCAAACACACCTCCAGATAACGGATTTTCGGTATCCTTGTCTTTCTTTACAACACTCACATCTGCCTTCTGTCTGTCATTTGTGAATGTCACATCAGAAAAGACTACTTCCACATTCTGTCCAGCATAGGAAAGTGTAACTGTCTTTTCCTCTCCAGCATTATAAAAGTTCTCCGGTGCCTGCATTTCTTTGACAACATAAGTTCCAAGATGCAGATTTTTCAGGATACAAGCACCGTTTTCGTCTGTCGAAAGGTTTTCTTTCACAAGATCGCCTTTGCTGTAAATCTTCGCACCATAGGCAGAGATAATATCTTCTCCTGCATATACATTATAAACAGCACCTTTCTGACGTCTGTTTTCATACTGGAATACTGTACCATTCTCGCTGACATCTGCCCCTGCAAGAACCTGTCCTTCTTTATATACAGTCAGTTCGCCAAGCTGCTCTTTATCCGGTACCGTTGTTGTCGTGGTCTTACTTGCTACCAGCTTCACATTGTAAGCGGTTGTATTTACCACATAACCTTTCGGTGCTGTGATTTCTTTCAGATATACCGTATCCTGTGTTTTTACAATCGTTGCAGAAGATTTGCCATTGCTGTCTGTTTCCGGCATTGTAGTAATCAGATTTTTGCAATCTGCATCACTGTAAATACCAAATACGGCTCCTGCAAGGTTTACATCTGCTGCTGAATCTTTCTTCATAACTTCTACAGTTGCAAGTTCAATCCAGGATACTTTAAAATCCACGTATTTTTCATCATCCACGCCTTCACCAAACACCAATGCCAGATCCTGATTTCCAGATCCTGTAGAAATCTTATAAGCTGAATAATCTTTAGTAATGCTTCCTTTCATTGTTGTAGACCAACTCTCTGCCACATCACTTACCTGTGTCAGTGGTGCTGATAGATAAAACTTCGTACCACCGCAGATTTCTACATTTGCTCCAGCTTTGCTTGTTTTTCCTGTTGACAGGTTATGAAGTTTTACACCTGCAGGGAGTTTCATAGTAATTGTCTGTAATGCATCTGCCTTAAATGTTATATCCTTTGTTCTCTGACTGTTACCCTCTACATAGGCTTTTACGTTTGCATCTGAAAAAGACATTGCCACTGATGGAATATCCGGTTGAGAAACGCAATAATTATAAAGTTTCTTTGCAAGATTCTGTGCAGTGCTGTTTGCACCTGAAAAAGCGTCCCCACTACCATTTGCATAAGATGCTGCAAGGTGTACCAGAATAAATCTGGCTCCGGCACTTAAATTGCCGTATCCATTCTCTTCTGTGAAAAATCCATCATCTCCAGAAGCTTTTGTGCCATAATAACATACCTTAGCAAGTGCTTTTCCATCTCCCACCTTATTGATTGTATAAGTTCCACTTCCTGGTCCCGGCTTAGATGGCTGTACACAGTATGCTGTGGCAGATACATTACCAAATTTCACAGTATACTGATAAGTAAGGTAACTACCATATCCATAATCTGCGTAACGATACATGGTTCCCCTTGTAACAGAAACCTGCTGTGAACTTCTTGCATTTCCTGCAGAAGCCATAAAGGTTACGGTTTCTCCTGCATCCATTGCATACAGATCAATTCCATTTGTTTCTGCCTGTTCCAGCACTTCAGGCACCGTAAGTTCAGTTTCCGTATCAACTGTGTTTTCCTGGTGCGACTCTGAATCGTCATCACTCTGCTCTGTATCTCCAGTGCCACTATCATCGTCCACTGTAATTTCAGAAGAACTCTCTGACTGTGTTTCTGTTTCAGGCTCTTTTACAGTGATATTTCTGCTGATTCTGTAAGATGGATGACCACTTACCGGCTCTACCGCATATACTGCCTTGTAGGTGTCCGGTGTATGTGTATCGAAATCAGCTCCGGATTCATTTTTTGCTTCATGGAACATGATTTTCATTTTACTCTCATCCACTCCGTCAATACCGGACAGATCTACTTCCACTTCAAATTCTGCTCCATAAGACAGCTCAATATCGTTTACAGTTACAATTTCATCTGAATCAAGTAAATCCTGGACATCTTTTAATTCCGGATACTGCTGCTCAAACGGTATTTCTTCCGGTTCTAATTCCGATGCAGAAACAGCTACTGGCTGAACGATTACAGACGCTAACGTGGCAACTGCCATGACTCCTGATAAGAATCTTTTGAACTTCATTTTCATTTTGACTTAATCCTCTCTTTCTTCACTTATCATCGTTTTTCTTTTCAGCAGGTCTGTACCTGCACTATTCAATCATTGGAACCACCTCCCGATGTTTTTGTTACTGATTACCTGTACATTTCTGAAAAGATAACAGCACATGCATATGGCGGCACCTGCACTAAGCGAAGCACCGCCACATGGTATCTGCTGTCATCTCCATAAAAATGGAAATAACAGTTTTAATAAGGATCAAGCATTTAAGCCGCAAGAGGCCGTTCCTTGTAAAAGTGCCTTTCATCCGTTTCCCTTTCACGTTCTCTCCGAATCCTGGCCGCTGGTTATTATGCGTAGCTGAGTTTCCGGGTATCCCCTCTTGCTATCTATATGAAATTGTCAAGGTACAAGTCCGGGCTTTTTCTTTTTGAAGAATTAACCCTTGAGGCGGCGCCGTATGGCCTGCCTGCTGACGATCCCGAGAGGCAAGGATCTTTTGCATTTCCTCCGGCTTTCTCTCTCCCAATCCCACTTCTATCAGTGTTCCCGCAAGGATTCGGACCATATTGTAGAGGAATCCATTTCCACGGACACGAATGGTAATAAGTTCCCCCTCTTTCTCTACTTCCAGATCATAAATCGTGCGAACCGTATCTTCCACCTGAGTATGAACATTACAGAAGCTCTTAAAGTCATGCTCCCCTTTCAGGTATTCTGCTGCTTCTCTCATCTTCTCAAGATCCAGGTCAAAAGAAACATGATACGTGTCTCTTCTTCTCATCGGATCCGGGAACTTGCTATTTAAGATCTTGTACTCATACGTTTTCTCCGTATCACAATATCTTGGATGCCAGTCTGCTTCCACCTCATCTGATGCCACAACCACAATATCTTCCGGAAGCAGTGGATTCCATGCATAAGCAAATCGGTC
>ERZ780168.3717-NODE-3717-length-11502-cov-8.651961_pt1 | contig 11502 bp, 8 predicted proteins | sample MGYA00510981_ERZ780168 | MGnify/ENA primary metagenome ERZ780168 (study PRJEB29588, sample SAMEA2158769) | human gut metagenome | biome: human gut; feature: human-associated habitat; material: faeces | place: Denmark | collected 2008/2010 ...
AAAAGCCTGTGTTGGCGATTGAGGTTGACGGATATGAATACCATAAAGAGGATACTGTTCAGGCTTCAAGAGATTTGTTGAAAAATCATATTATGGAGTTGTATGAAATTCCATTACTGAGATTTATGACTAATGGTAGTGGCGAAAGAGAAAAGATTGTAGAGATGCTAGATAAGTTTGTTTGATAGCGTGAAAAGAAAAAGGAGAAATTACCATGGCTGTATCTTATAAAAGATTATGGAAATTATTAGTGGATAAAGAAATGAGCAAATCGGATTTGCGTAAAAAGGCAGAAATTGCTCCTAATACAATGACAAAGCTTCGCCGTGATGAAGAGGTGAGCCTAACGATTCTTAGCAAAATCTGCAAAACTTTACATGCAGATTTTGGGGATATTGTGGAGTATGTGCCGGATGCAGAAATATGGGATTTGTATAATGAGAACAGAGAGCTTCTGGGAAAAGACCATGTAAGAGGAGAGCAGCTACCGATAGATGGATATCATTTGGTGGTGCATGTATGGATTCGTAATTCAAAGGGAGAGTACCTTATTTCGCAGCGTTCTGCAAATAGGCCAACATATCCTTTGATGTGGGAATGTGTAGGTGGTTCGGTTGTGAAGGGAGAAGATAGTTTACAGGGAGCAATTCGTGAGGCAAAGGAAGAGGTTGGCGTTGATTTAATGCCGGAAAATGGACAAGTGCTTTTTACAAAGACACGAAAAATCATTGAGGGAAAAATCTTTAATGATATTATGGATGTTTGGCTGTTTGATTACGATGGAGAGGTTGATTTAGGCAATGCCACAACAGATGAAGTGGCGCAGGTTGCATGGATGAATCGGGAACAAATTAAGGAATTGTTTGAGCATAATATGTTTGTGGAGACGTTGGAATACTTCTTTACGGAAGTGGACAAGAAGTGCAGTAAAATCAGTAATTTTGAAAAAAATTAAAAAATTTGTCTGAAGTTAGTCCCACATAGTCTCATTTTAGGGATGAGATTTTGAGACTAAGTTTGAGACTGATAAAAATAGAAAATTCTCGAGTAGAATTGGAGGTGAACAAGTGAATTTTTTTGATTATATAAAAAATGATGCCTTTTTTAAACCATTAACATTGAAATACAGAAGAGTATATTATGATTGTATACAGATCCTAATTGATAAAACAAAAGAATTACCAGTATTGTATGAATCAGATGCAAAGGATAGCATTACGGCTTATTTAAAGAATGCTGGAATAAATGAAGTAAAGAAAGACATTTCCAGTGATATTAATGCCGTTGAAGAAATAGAGGCTGGGGAGAGTGGTACTGAGTTGCAATCATCAGGAATTCTTTCCTTGTTTCGTGAATGCGGCTGGTTACTTCCTCGTGAGATAGGTAGAAATGGTGAGTATATTGCTAATATTTCAATTGACTGTAGAAAATTAATGGATTTTCTAAGAAAGATGACAGAAAAGAGTGGAGAAGGCATGATGTCAAATCGTATTTTCTCTATGTATGAAATTATAAAATCTGCGTTTGAGGAAGATTCTGTGCGAAGAGAGAGACCTTATACCAATATTCTTGTACCGCTAATTGATAATGAGACAGAATTAAAAAATGAACTGACAGATTTGAAAGACAGTATTTCCAGTATTATGAAAGCAGTAATTATTTTTCAAGATATAAATAGTTTTGGACAGTTTATAATGAAAGACGAAATGCTGGATCGATTCTTTAGTGAATACTTTTTTGTAAAAAACAATGGATTAATTCCGGCACAGCTATCATTCATAAAAGCAAAATTGAGGATTCTTAGACAGGAAGAAGCTTGTGAGAAAATTATAAAGGAATGCTCAGAAAAGCTCCAATTGAATTATGAAGAGGCAAGGGAGCGTGTTGAACGATATTTTGCAGAACTCCAATATTTTTTGAGTGTTGAGTATGAGAGCAACATGGAGTTAATCGATAGCCGCATTAATAATTATTATAATCTTGCAAATACTAGAATTATGTTGATGGCAAGCAATGGGGTGAGACTGGAATCAGTAATTAATGATTTTTTAAATACAGTGTCAAAGATGACAGAAGAAGAGCAGAATGTTGCAATGGAAAAAGTTGCAGATTGTATACGTATTACTAATCAAAAATATGTAGGATATAAGTCTTTTGAAAAGAATAAGCGTGTAAAAAACGAAGGAGAAAATATTGGTCTTGTGACAGCAGAGCTATCGGAAGAAGAAAAAAGGATTGTTCTCCGAATAGATATTCTGTTGATAGGGTAAGTACTTTTCTTGGTGTACAATTGGGTAGTGAAGATGAAATGAATATTAAAGAAAAAACGATTCAGACAAAAGAGGAAGTATTGATGTATGCAGCGGCAATGCTTTATGCTAATAATTCGGAGTTCCCATATGATATTCAATTGTCGGAAGAAACTGTAAAAACCGAGATTGCAGATATTACTGATATAACAGTAATTAAGAAATAGAAGGAGAGTCTGCTTATGAATGATTTCACTTTTATGAAAAAAATGAATGAAGAGGATGCATATTTATTTAAGAGATGTATTCGTAAAATGCTTGATACAACATTTATTGTGGCTGATAAAGATGAAAAATTATATGATTTCATATCATCAGAGTCCAATCAATATGATGTTAATACATATTTGGCAGCAATTGGGTATAAAGTTGTTGTTGAAGAAAGAATCAAAGTAGCCATGTTACAACAAGCGGATGAAGATGTTGAAACAGTTGGATTAAAAAGAATAAATTTATACCGATTTGATGCGAAGCAGGTAAAATTATTAATGGTACTTTGGCTTTTGTTTTTGGAACGTATGGGATATGCAGATCCGGTACATATAACAGTTGGTGATATTATTGATAAATGCAAAATTTATCAAATTAATATAAAACCGGCAGATTTTAAAGATTCGTATCGTATATTTAAAAAGTTTAGTCTGATAGATTATAGTGACGACATAACAACAGAGGAAGGAAAAGTACGCTTGTATCCATCATTACAGTTTTGTATGGATATTGGACAATTGAAACAAGTTATGGCGGAATATGCCCTAGATGGAGAAGGCATAGAGGCTGAGCAGGATGAATTCTTGGAAAGTGAGGATGTAGATGAATAAAACGATTTTGCGAAATATACATTTGATAAACTGGTATGGATTTTCCAATAGGACAATCCCTGTTTCTGAAAATCTCACATTAATTTCCGGTGAAAATGAATGTGGAAAATCAACAATATTAGATGCTATTAAATATGCATATACAGGTGATACTCAATTTAATAAGGCTACAAGTGGCTATAATACTGGTGTAGGAAAACGAAATTTGGTTTCATATACAAGATGTTTGGTGGATGCGAGTGCAGGAATATATGCAAGACCTGCAGATAAGATACCAGTAGTGTATACACACATTGCGTTGGAATATTTTGACCAGATAAATGAGAATCCATTCGTGTTGGGAGTAGTAATAGAAACTGCTGTTACAGATATCAGAGGTACGCATTGGTATGCTCTGGACGGAAAAAGAATTGCAGATATTTCATTTGTATATGAGGAAGACTCACTTATAAAACCTTATGATGCATCGGGTTTTCAAAAGAAATATGGTGTACAGATGAAAACTAAAAAAGAAGGTATTACTTTATTTATGCAAATGATAGGACTTAAATTGCCTTATCAGGAAGTACCTAAATATCAAAGAAAACTTAGAAATATAATGGCATATAATCCTGCTGCAAAAATTCAAGAATTTATAAAGGAATCCGTTTTGGAAGAACATGATATTAATTTTGATAAATTGAAAGAAGCAAAGAAGAATATTGAACAGATAAATGGCAGTTTGGAACAGATAAATCAAGAATTGCAAGATTTGGATTCTATATTGGCAGATTATGACGAACATGATAAGAAGGCTGTACAGCTGAAGATAGATGATATAAAAATTAAGTATAAAGACCTTGTTCAGTGTCAGAGAGATATCCGGGAAGCAGAGGAATTAATAAAAAGGAGTAGTATTACATGTGAAGCTTTAGGAAAGAAAATTGAAGAGCAAAACCAGGAAATTGATGATATTGACAAAACATATTCGGAAACAAGAAGAGCTCTTCTTGATCTAGATGTTTCAAAGGCAATAGAAGCTTCTAAACAATTGATTGATACATATGAAAAGCAGTTGACGAAATTGAATGACGAAAAAGAAAGATTGGAAACCTTTCAGCAGAAAATGAAAGAAATGATTGTTCAATTATCGGAGATGGGAGTAACGATACAAAATGATAATGTACTTGGAAGATTGACATCAAAAAATCTTGAGGTGGCTGAAAAACAGAGATTCATTGATTCACTAAAAGAAGAGGTACAAGAATGTCGTGATACATTAATTGAAAAAAATATTTTGCTGAAAAAAGAGTTGGAAATAGTACAGAACGAATGTATAGAACAAAATAATATTATTGAAAGCTGCAATAAAAACAGGATGGACTATTCCAATGTTCAAGAGCAGGTAGAACTTATTAAGGAAATTAATCGTGAATTATTAAAGCATGATATTAACGAAGAAGCGCATATGGCTTATGAATATGTAATAGAGTTGAAGGATGAGAATTGGAGAAATGCAATAGAAGCTTTTTTAGGGGTACATCGTTATGCAGTTATAGTGTCGAAATATGCTTTTGATGTTGCGAATGCTGTGTTGGACAAGTCTAGGTATCGATATGTTGAACTGGTAAATACGAAGCGATTAATGTCAAAGGTGAAGGATTGTGAAAAAGATTCGGTTTTTCACTATCTTTCTGTACAAAATGAGACTGCAGCAAATTATTTTAAATTTTGGTTAGGAAGAATTCATGCAGTAAATATAGAAAATGTTCCCGATTACGATAATGCTATGTCGATGGAAGGAAAGCTAAGCCGTAATATGGCTGTAACCTATATTAATACAAGAAAAATCAGAAGTTATTGTTTAGGAAGTCAGGCAATAGAGCTGAATCGAAGAGCAGCAGAAAAAAGGTTGCATGAGTTGGAAAAGAAGGAAAAGGAAATACTTTTAGAACAAAGAAGTGTGCAGGATAAATCAAAATATCTGCAGGATGGGATATCGTGTTTTAAAGAGTTCAATTTAAATTCTCATAAGGAGTGGACAGATGTATCAGTTGATTTGAATAATGAAAAGGGCCATTATAAGGAATTGTTAGAAGCTCAGAAGAATAATGCTGAATTTATGGCATTAAATGAAAGGGTTTCTGTACTTGGCAATCAATTAGAGATTAAGAAAAAGGATCTTGAAGAAAACATAAAGCAAAAAATAATTTTAGAGACAACTGTATCAGAGAAGAAGAAATTAGTTAAAGATTTGAAAGAAAAGGAAATAGAAAAACAGGCAGAATTGAATAAAGAAAGAATTGTAGGCAATTCTTCTGTAGAAAAGGCGATAGAAGAATATGACCAATATTTGTCCGGGGATAACCAGAATGGTGGCCTTATGGTTCGTGCGACAAAAGAGAGAGTAGATCGCAGAGTGCGTGAAATAGAGGGAAATATTATTGGTAAGGAGCAAGCATATAATAATCGAAAGCAAGAAGTAGATAAATTACCTATCGGATTGGAGTATGAAGCTGACTATCAGAGAAGAAGAGGAAAAATCTGGATTGATGATTTGCAAGGTATACAACAAAAACTGAAAGAACAGACAATAACTTATGAGCGAATATTTAAAAGGGAGTTTGTTCTTAATATTTATAATACAGCCAAAGATGCAAAAGATGATATTTCGGATATAAATAAGGAATTGCGAAAACTTCAGTTTTCCACAAAGTATCAATTTGATGTTAAGATGTTGAATGATAATTCAGATTATGCAAAAATCTTACGATATGCAGAATATTTGCAGGAAACAAACAATATGTCTGATGGACAAATGACATTTACAAGTCTTATGAGTTACGAAAATGATGAGGTTGAAACGAGAGAGAGGGAAATTCGAGATATTATTAATAAAATTATTGATCATAACGACATTGCAGAAATAAAGAAATTTGCAGACTATCGAAATTATATGAGTTATGAAATTATTATCAATAATGATGAAGTAAAGGACGGTAAGCTATCGAAACAGGTGGGATATAATTCCGGCGCTGGGACGCAGATACCATACACACTTATACTTTCGGCAGCATTGTCTATGTTGTACAATGTCAGAGTAAATTCAGTGCGATTGATTTTTATAGATGAGCCTTTTGAAAAAATGAGCGATCATAATATAAAATTGATGCTGGATTTTTTTAAAAACCAAAATTTTCAGGTTATATTCTGTGCACCTCCTAATAAGTTGGAATCTATTGGTAGTGAATGTGGCGTAATCATTCCTGTTCTTAAGATTAGTAATGATAATATGCAGATAGGAGAGATTAAGTTCCATGAGCAATAAAGATTATAAACAGATAATACTTGATGGGTTATTGAAAAAATATAATAATCGTTATGCAAAGAATATTATTACTAATAGAAGGATTATATTAAAACCAAAAGAAGTATATAAAGATTATGACAGAAACAATGCAGACATATTGGAAAAGCAAGGAATTAATGAAGCTGTCACTGTATTGACTGATATGGGTTTTGTAACTGCTGATTATTTGAAATTTAGTGATGACATAGAAAAGATATATTTTTCTGAAGAAAAATTAAATGCAGTATATGAATATTTAAAAGAAGAATATGGTGTCATTCCTCAAAGTATTATTTCGAAACAAGTACATGAAATTGTAAATAAGTATATTTGTACAGAGAAAATTGTGCAACATTATTGTGAAAGTATTCTTGCTCAGGTTGAAGATCCGAGGTGCGTACTTGTTCCTGAGAAAATTGAAGCAAATCTGAAAATGTTTAGTTTTTTGGAAAAGAATAAAGAAAATTTATATGTAAGAGAAGCTTCTATGTTGGTGTATGGTGATTCAAAATGGTTTGAAAATAATAACTATGAAGAGATATGTACATTTTTGAGAACTGCCACTGGTAGAACTAAAGAAGAAGGTGAAAGGAATGATAACATTTTAAGTTTCTTTTATGTTACACCGGCAGAACAGGAAATCTTTATAAAAGGTAATTGGATAATTGAATTGGAGCAGTATGCTTTGGATATATCAAAACTTCAAGGTGGCATAGCAATAGCATCCAGCGATGTACGAAGAATAAAAAGTATTAGTGTTAATGCTGAAAGTGTAATGACGATTGAAAACAAGACATCTTTTCAGAGATTGAGAAATGGGAAGTTTGCTATGATGTATTTGGGAGGTTTTGCTAATAGAGATCAGATAGAGTTTTTAAAAAAAGTCATTTCAGACAATCCTAATATCAAATATTATCATTTTGGAGATATTGATATTGGCGGATTCTTAATTCATAAGCATTTATGCCGTGAAACTTCTAAGAGTTTTGAAATGTATTGTATGGGTATAGAGCAATTATGTGATATCCGTTTTAGTCATTGTCTAAGAGAATTAACGGATAATGATATGAGTAGGATCGGGACATTAATGGAAGAGAATTTGTATAATGAGGTTTTAAAATATATGAAAGAAAATAATCTAAAACTTGAACAGGAAATAGTAAGTTATTATTTGGTAAAGGATATAAATTATACAATCCCACCGCTATATTGATTTGATTTTTGAAAAGGAGAAGGTTTCGATGAAAAAGAATAAATAGCCTATATTATTTACTAGGAGGTGAAATTATGAGCGAACTAATGCGTCTTGATGAGGAATATAGAAATTGGATACAGGAGCTTGGAGATAGATATAGAACAAGCCAGATTAAAGCGTCCATTCGTGTGAATAATGAGATGCTAATGTATTATTGGTCGGTAGGAAAGGATATTACAGAGAGACGTGCCGACAGTAAGTGGGGAAACAAATTTTTTCAAAATATGAGCATGGATATGTCAGATATGATTCCTAATGCAAAGGGATTTTCTCCAACTAATTTACGTTATATGATGCGTTTTTATGGACTTTATAAGGATATCGTAATTGTTCCCCAGGTTGGGGAAAGATTGTTGGAAAATAATGGTAATCAAATTGTTCCTCAAGTTGAGGAAGATTAATTGACTTTACAATGGATATAAATGTAGCATTGTTTTTTGCTTGTTGTGAAAATATTGAAAAAGATGCGGCTATATTTATATGGTCATATTCGCCGTATGATCCTAAATGGACAAGAATAAAGATACAGTGTGAACTTGTTAATGTTAAAAAGCAACGTATAAGTGTAAGTGAATATGCAGAGATACTTTTGCAGAAATATCCGGAATTGAAAGACAATTATACTTATAAAAAGGATTTCTATACTGATTTAGTTTCTTATTTGGACCACGGCTTTATGATTATGCAACTACGTAATCCGTATTTGGAAAATATGAGAATACAAAGACAAAAAGGGTGTTTATATGTTTGTGGTGTGAAATTTGAAACTCCGATTGATAAAATGAGAACAAGTGTTAATGCGGGGAATAATATATTGTGCCCGCATGAGCCGGAAGCTCCTAAAGAATTGGACGGAGGTGATTTTTTGGTAAAGGTGGTCATTCCTGCAAGATTAAAAAATGTGATAATGAAACAATTGGAAGAAAAGGGAATTACAAAAGAAGCTTTGTTACCCATGTGATGTAAATAGGCACTTGTTTAATGTAGAAGGATGGTGAGAACTATGGATATAAAGCAGCTAATCGGCGAAACCACAGATTACGATAAAAAGGTTGCACTTGAGACAAAGAAACCCAAAAGCTGGTGTAAGAGTATAAGTGCATTTGCAAATTGTTATGGTGGTAGGCTGGTATTTGGTGTGGCAAACGATGATGCGTTGGTTGGTCTTTCGGATGCTGAAGGAGATGCAGAGAAAATTAGTGAGATAATTAAAACACATCTTAATCCAATACCAGAGTTTGAGCTTTCATTTGAAAAAGATAAAGACAAGACGTTTGTTATTGTAGAAGTTATGAAAGGGCAGCAGACACCATACTATTATGAAGGCGATGGACAACTTATTGCGTTTATGCGTATTGGAAATGAAAGTGTTCCAGCAACACCTTCACAGTTAAGAGAGTTGGTACTTCGTGGAAGTGGTGAAAGTTATGATAGTCTGAAGTCAAGATATGATTTTAGCAATATGTCTTTCACAAAATTAAAATCGGTATATAAGCAAAGAACAGGAAATGCATTTGAAGATACAGATTATGAATCTTTTGGTTTGATTGATGAGAAAGGCAATCTGACGAATGCAGGAGCACTTCTGGCAGATGAATCTCCGGTTCGTCATTCCAGATTATTTTGTACAAGATGGAATGGACTTACGAAGGCATCTGGAATTGTAGATGCACTTGATGATAAGGAATATACTGGCAGTCTTGTCACATTATTACAAGATGGAACAGATTTTGTAAGAAATAACTCTAAGAAGGCATGGCGTAAGGTTGGGGACGGCAGAATTGAAATGCCGGATTATCCGGATCGGGCAGTGCTTGAAGGTGTGGTAAATGCATTAATTCATAGAAACTATATGGAGATAGGCAGTGAAGTTCATATAGATATGTTCGATGACAGAATCGAAATATATTCACCCGGTGGAATGGTAAGTGGAATATCTCTTGAGGGAAAAGATTTATTAAAAATTCCATCAAAGCGAAGAAATCCGATATTAGCTGATATATTCAGCCGCTTGAAATACATGGAGCGTAGAGGTAGTGGTTTCAAGAAAATATTGGCAGATTATGAGGGACAAGTCGAATTTGATGAGTCTAGGATGCCAGTCTTTGATGCGGATAATGATGATTTTACATTGACTTTGTATAATCTGAATTATGGACATGATTATGTGATGAATGTTAATGATACTCAGGGAGGCATTCAAGATGGCATTCAAGATGGCACTCAAGATGGCACTCAAGGTGGCACTCAAGGTGGCACTCAAGACAAATTGCAGAAACAAATCTTTGACATGATAGAAGAAAATCCTCAAATTTCCACATCAGAAATTGCAACAAGGTTAGGTGTTGGTGTAAGGACTGTGAAGAGAAGAATAAAACAAATGACGAATATTGTATATGTCGGAAGTGGATATAGCGGTCACTGGGAGATTAAAGGGGAGTAAGTAGGCATATTTTATGGACAGGAATCCAATGTGATAATAGTTCAGAGAAGTTATAGCAAAATTAAAAAGGAGAATGAAAAATGAAGAGACAATTGTCACAATTGCAGAGACTACTTGTGGCGGGAATATATATTTTTATAATTGTTATGATATATGGATTGCTAAATGGGGGAATAGCGGATATATTGAATCAGTCGGAGGCTGCATCAGTTTGGTTTTTCTCTGGGATCTTATTGATTATAATGGGAATGTACGTAACTGAACCATATTTTTCATCGCCAACAGACACTTTGTCTAATAGTATTTCGTTGATATTGGTTTTACTAGCTATTACAAATCGGCAGGAATTGAATGGTTACATTGAATTACTTGTTTATGCAGTTTGTATGTTTATATTAAGTATTTTTCATATGGTTGTAAAAAATTATAATGAAAAGGCAAAACGGATTAGTTTTTGGTGTTTAAAGCATTTAGGAAGTTCTAAAACTATGTTTTCTGTGGTGTATCTTGTCTCGGCATTTTCGTTTTTTAGAGATAATACACCTATGTTATTCGCAGCGATTGCTTTATGGATATGTATGGTACCAATTGGACTTGTAGAAAGCATTATTGCCAAATTTAGTCAGTTGATGGGGATAATAAAAGAAAAAGATATTGATTCGTGTATTGGAGTAGCTATAAAAAATTCAGAGTCAAACTTATATACAATTTCAGTTCCTAAAACAGACGAAAAAGAAAAACTTGTATCTTCAAGTAGAAACTCTGTGTATGCGGTAAAGGTAGACTCTGATTCTTATTGTTTGGGAATAGAAATACAAAGAAAGAACCTTATTGATTCAACTTGGATAAGCATAATGTTATTGGATAATGCAGAACTGGAAATTACACTAAATGATTTGGAAGATATAGGAATTAACATTAATTATACGGAAAATTTAGGAACTGCACATGTTTTGAATAATGGAAAAATAAAACAATCAATTCTTGAACAGTTGAAATTATCAACTATTTTTATGGAACGTGATGATTTTATTGGATTTGTTCTTCCTGAATCGAATGTTAGTACTATCAGGTTTAATACATGCAAAATAGATGAAACGCGATTAACAGAAGGAACAATAGTTAAAACACATATTGCAGGAAGTGAAGTTCTTTACCAAGTAATTAATGGCATTACAAAGATAGCTAGTAACAGTGCGGATAGCGAGTATGGATATATATGTGCAGTAGCAAGAAAATTAGGGCATTATGATGCCGGACATCATGAGATAAAACATGTTAATTGGACACCGAAAGTTTATGAGCCTGTATACCTGTGCAAAGTAAATCGAGATATTGATTTGCAA
>ERZ780168.3718-NODE-3718-length-11491-cov-2.804477_pt1 | contig 11491 bp, 12 predicted proteins | sample MGYA00510981_ERZ780168 | MGnify/ENA primary metagenome ERZ780168 (study PRJEB29588, sample SAMEA2158769) | human gut metagenome | biome: human gut; feature: human-associated habitat; material: faeces | place: Denmark | collected 2008/2010 ...
GGGCAACGATGAAGGAAACGATATTATCGGAGCCAATTCCGCCGGTCTCGACGCAGCATACTTCCGTACGGAAATTTCGCCGATGAGCGACCCGCCCAAGTCGGAGCATGCGGTATGTTCGTTTACCGGTGCCGACTACGACGGTCTGCTGAAATTCGTGCTGAACGCGTGAAACGCGCGTAGGTTGCGTCTTGGGCGTACTGGGCGTCTTGGGCGCACGAAAGGCCGTATGCGGAACTGAGGAGGACATATGGAACTATACTACGTTATAACTATAACCGACCGTGCAAAGGCGTCCGCTATGCTTGACATACACCACGAGCTGTCCCTTTCAATGGTGCTGACAAACCTCGGTAAAGGAACGGCGACGACGGAAAATCTTGCGCTGTACGGACTGGAAATGACCGAAAAAGCGATAATCAGCACTGTTGCCGACGCGGAGTCCACAAAAAAGCTGATAAAAAACGCGAAGAGAAAAATGTTTATTGATATTCCCGGAAACGGAATAATGATGGCTGTACCGATTAAATCTGTAGGAGGAGGAAAAACCCTCGAGTACCTTGCCGATGGGCAGAATCTCATGGGAACAAAACCTGATATGCAATTTGAGCACGAACTGATAATAGTCATACTGAACGAAGGATATTCGGATATGGTAATGGACGCCGCAAGATCCGCAGGTGCAGCGGGAGGTACGGTGCTCCACGCGAAGGGAACGGGAAAGACCAAGACGGAAAAATTCTTCGGCGTGTCCCTTGCTGAGGAAAAGGATATGATATACATAGTGTCGGCTGCCGGGAAAAAGTCCGATATCATGCGCGCGATAAACAAAAACGCGGGACCTGAGACAAAAGCCGGTGCGATATGCTTCTCGCTTCCCGTATCTGAGGTAGCGGGACTGAGAAAGTTCGACGAAGAATGAGGAAGCCTCTGATTTAAAGTTATTTTTGCGACAAAAGTCCCTATATTTTAGCCTTTTATCGCAAAAATTCGATTAATTCAGAGTATCCTTTGAATACACGCTGCTGTTCCATGAAGCCGGAGTTTGTCCCACCTGATTTGCAATGTCCCCAACTTTTTCGTTTACGGTATCGAACAGTCCGGTGAGGTTGTTCATCGTTCCGGCAACGAGCAGTTCTTTCAGCCATTCCGTAATGGATTCTTTTATTGCATCTATTGCTTATCCCCCCTTTCCGGTGCATCCCCCTACATGAGAGACGCACCATACAGGTTTATTTTCACTTATCCTAAGAGCCCCGAAAGCAGAGGAATTAATGTAATTCCGATAAGTGCGACACCGCCGCCGGCTACAAGCTGTGTCATCCCCAAATAGCAGGAACAATCACAACTCACAGCAGGCGGCGGTGTTACTCATCGACATCACCCTGATCCCTGCACTTACTATGTAAGTGCGCTCTCCGGTCTGTGGTATCTATTCAGTTATCATGTATTTTCGTTTGAACCCATGAAGTTCCAGTGAATCTCAACCGTCTGGCGGACAGTCTCGCCATCCAAATCCTCATGGATCACAATTACCCGGATAAGGCGGTTCAGCGTCGTTGCGTCAAGCTCGCGGATGTCCGCGTATTCCTTGATCGTCTCAATCCATCTCACGCTGTCAATCTCTTCCTGCTCACGCTCAGCAAGCCGCTCGGAATTCAGTCTGACACGGTTCTTCAGCGTAGCCTGTTCGGTTTGCTTCTGCTCAAGAATCGAATTGAACGTGTCCTCGTTCAGTTTCCCGGAAACCATATCCTCGTAAAGCCGTCCGATCACTCTTTCAAGCTCGCGTATCCGCTCGTTGTCACTCGAAATGCTCCGCTCGATGACCTCACGCTCCGAAACCGCTCCGCTCTCTGAATGCATCTGAAGCTCATGCTCAATAGCTTCTTCATCGGCAAGCGCGGCTTTTGCACACTTCTGAATCTCGCCGAGAACGATCTCATAGAGCGTATCGAACTTTATCCGGTGCTGACTGCAATGCTTCACCCCGAACTTGTTGTAGCGCGAACAGGTGTAGATTCTATCCTTGCCTTTCTGGTTCGCACGTCGGATATTCATGCTGCTGCCGCATTGTCCGCATTTGATCAGTCCTGCGAATATGCTGTAGTTTCCCCACGCGTCGGGACGCTTACGGCTTTTCACCTTGCTTGCGACAAGCTCGAACGTTTCGCGGTCGATGATCGGCTCATGCATGTTCTCGACGGTGATCCAGTCCTCGGGCTTTTTTGCTCCTATCCATCCGACCTTGAATTTGTACTCGGATTTCTGTGAAGCGATAGTGCCGATGTAAACCGGATTCGCGAGAATGTCCTGAATCGTCGTGAAGTCCCAGACAAAGCGTCCGTTTTCGGGATCAAGCTTCTCGAATTTGGAATAGACCTTCCTGAGTCCCTTCTGCCTGTTCCACCACGTCGGGCATGGTATCTGCTCGTCCTCCAGTTTCCTGCGGATATAGTTCGGTCCGTGACCGTCAAGTGCGTATGCGAACAGCTTGCGGACAATCGGCGCGGTATCCTCGTCGATGATGAGATGATTCTTGTCCGCCGGGTCTTTTTTGTATCCGAACGGCGCAAGGCATCCGGTGAACTGACCTTCCTTTGCCTTTATGTCGTATGTCGCGTGAATCTTGCCGGAAATATCCCGGCAGTAATGCTCATTGAAATACGCGCGTATCGGAATGAATCCGTCGTCTCGTTCGCTGTCAACATTGTCGGTCAGTCCGATATACCGGACATGATTCTTCGGAAAGAATTTCTCAAAGAGAAGCCCGAAGTCAAGGTAGTTCCGCGCAAGTCGGCTTGAATCCTTTGTGATGACAAGGTCAATCTGACCTCTCCGAATATCGTCAAGCATCCGCTGTAGTCCCGGTCGCGTATCCATTTTCAGACCTGAAATTCCGTCGTCTTCGTAGCACGAGACGATTTTCCATCCCTGCTCCGTACAGTAGTCTGTCAGCAGCTTTCGCTGATTCTGTATGCTCTCGCTCTCACTGTCGAGATTGTCATCCTTGGAAAGGCGGCAGTAAATTGCCGCTCTCACCTCCGTTTCACAGTTTAATTTGTTGTTTCGGCTGTACACAGTCCTGTTTTTCATAAAATTTTCCTCCATAGTGGCACGTCAGGCTGTGTATACCGCATCAGGAGTAATATAATTATACGTCTGATTACGGTCGCCGTCAACGTTTTCCTTCCTATTTAAAATATTGTTTTCATTTCGAGGCTCGTTCCTGAGCTTCTGCTGTCTTTGAAGTATCAGTTCTATAAAGGCTTGCCTGTCGGTTCTGTCTCCATCGTAGACCGATTTTACGGTAATTACGGCATCCTTCGCTTTTGTCATAGGCATAAATCCTTTCTCCGTTTGACGGAACTGAAATCTGTAGGTTTTCGGGTGGTTTTTCGAGCATTTTCAGACGCATAAGCTCTGTTTCCGTACTGCCGATACATAGATGAGGGTATGTAGTTATCGTCAGGCACAGAAGATTTTTCGGGAGCATATGCACCTTTTTTCAGCGTTCGTATTCCTGCTGCTTTTTCAATTCGTGATTCTGTTTTTGTTCGCTCGACTTGTCGTCAGCCATGACGCATGAGACGCAATAGCGGACGGATTTGAGTTCGTTCAGGTCAGACCTGCATTGTTCGGTCGTCTTGTCATGGGACTTGCTGACCTCTTCCAGTCCCGCAAGCTCCTTTCTCCATTCGCTCCGGCTGTGATTCCTGCCGTCAAGGTGCGAGCGGAGGAATCTGTCGGCGGCATAGAACGCGTCAAGTTCGTCCTTATGCTTTTCACGGAACTTTTCTTTCTGACCTTTCCAGTGAATCGAGCGGTATTTCTCATCAATCGGCTTGTACTTCTCGTAATTCTCGGAATGTCGGATAAGACGGCGCAGCGTTTCCATACGCTTCTGTTCTTGCGATATACGGTTTAATTCGTTGGTGACGCGCTCAATTTCCGCACCGAGTTCATCGACTGTTGCAATATTTTTCCCTTTAAGAAACGAAATCGCGTGAGAGATTTTCCTGAGGTCGGTCAAGCCGCATTTGTTCTGCGCGGCAATGCTCCAGTCCATTCTCTCGGCTTTCCGCTTGCTCATGTAATCGAGAAGATATTCCGGTAAGGTTTTCTCCCGCTCTTCCTCGCGCAGAGCTTCGCGGAGTGCGTCCTTTACGTCGATAAGCCAGTCGAGCAGGGAGCGGATCGTCTTTTTCAGCGCAGCTTTCAGGCGATTTGTTCGATTTATCTCACGATTCAGATTTCCCTTGTTCGTCCGGATTCCTTTGCGCTCCAGTCCTGCGGCTTCAGGTCCGAGATGAACGGTCGGAATTCGGTCGATCCCCTGACGCGCATAGGATCGCATATCCAGACGCTCGGGACGGTTATTCGCTTCGAGATATTTGTTCGCTGAAACCTCCCATTCGTGCCGCCAGATTTCGGCGTACTTTCGGTCGTTCCAATCGACGGTATACTCCTTGTGGGACTTCCAGCTGCCGGACGGAAGTTTTATCCGCTGTCCGTTCTCGTCGAGATCATAGACCTTGCGGCTTTTCGGCAGCCACTTTCCGTCCTCGCCTATCGCGCGCATGGTAAGCATGACATGGGCGTGCGGGTTGCCGTCTCCCTTGTCGTGAATGGCGAAGTCGGCGCACATTCCTTTTGATACAAACTGCTCCTGACAATAATCACGGATAAGCCGCGCGTGCTGATCGGGTGGTATTTCTTTTGGTATGGCGATGACCATGCGTCTTGCAAGCTGTGAGTTCCATTGATTCTCAACCTTCTCGACGGCGTTCCATAATGCTGCGCGGTCACGGTATTCCTTCGGCGCGTTCGGCGGCAACAAAATCTCGCTGTGAACAACCTCATTCTTTCCTGTATAATCTTTGACCTTCTGATCGTACTCGCTGAATAACCTCTCGCCGCTCTGGTATGCCGCTCCGGCAACAGCGGATTTGTTCTCGCTTCGTTTGGCAATTGTGATTTTGAAATGCGGACAGGGCATGAATCACGCTCCTTTCAAACAGGGTAGACAATTCATTGTCGCAGGGAGACTCCCTGTGTTTTTTGATGAGTCAGCACACAAGACGAATCATCAAAACGCAGTGAGCACCGATAACGGTGTATAATTGCGCCCTTTATCAAGGGTCAGAAACTCTGCGTCCCGTCTTCTTCGCTCTTTGCAGCCATGTTTTCCCTGAGAAAAGAATGAATCAGCGCAGTCACTTCGTCTCTCCTGAATGCAGACTTCAGGATTTCCATGACCTGATCGTCGGTAAGGACTCCCGGATTGATGAGGAACTTTTCAAGCATCCCGCCGCGTGTACAGAGCCGGTGTGTCCGTTCCTTCCATGTCAGCTTTTTCTCGGCTGATTCGAGGTACTTCTGCATGTGTGTGGCTGCACGGAGCTTTGCCTGAACGTCTGATTTTTCTTTTTCAAGAGCTTCGATCTGTTTACAGTTTGACATATTTTCTCCTACCTTTCTTTCATAAAAAAACTGGTACTGACCTGAAAGTACGCGTATTTCGCGTACTACGCGTATTTTGAAATTACTGTAATTGCTTTTCGCATACGTCAAATACGCGAAATACGCGTATTTTTGAGTTGCTGTCAATATTTTTTTACGCGGTCACGATGATGAGCGGTTCAATCCCAACAAAGCCTCTCACAAACCTGCCTTTGGCATTCACTCTGTTGGAGTATTCAAGGCGGTAGTCGCTCTGGTGTCCGATGAGGTACGCCGCAAAGCTCTTTGATGACAGTGCCGTCGCCGCGTTGTCCTCGCACCATTGGCGGTAGATCGCGTACAGCTCACGTGAAGTAATCTCGTAATCTGCCTTGAATCGGATATATCCCTCGGAGGACAGAAACTCGACGATGTTGTTGCCGTCCCTGATCGCCGCCTCCATGTTTTCTTCGGCTCGTCTGCTGACCGTGAATCGGTAACTGTTCGCCATCAGCCTGTGCAGTCCTTCAATCGCCCAGAGGAATATTCCCTCAGCCTCTGCGCACATTTTCTCGGCGATATACGGGTCGTCGATTCTGTCCGCGGGCTTGTCCTTTGTCGTGAAGATGATCTGCCGACGGAAGAAGCCGACGCTCCGGTCGTACAGACTTTGCAGTGTTCCGTTGCCAAGTCCGATAAAGCGGACATACAAGTCTCCCTGATAGCTTTGCTGTCCCTTGCGCTCCAAATCCATCGGAAGCTCCGCTGTGATGATCGCCTTGATGTTGTTTGTCTGCGGGAGAGCTTCCAACTTCATGTCGTCGTCGAGCAGCAACAGCTCGTGCTCAAGATCGGCTCTGGCGAACGGGCTTGTCTCGACCTTTGAGATGCTCCCGGTATTCATATTCGCGCCAAGAAGAGAGCGCAAAACCAGTCCTATCCGCGACTTTCCCTCGCCGCCTTTGCCGATCAGGAGAAGCATTTTCTGTCCCTTTGTCGATGGAATGAAGCAGTAGCCCATGAACTCCTGCAAGGTCAGAATGTCGTCGCTCTCAAGCAGCTCCGAGAGGAATCTAAGCCATTTCTCCGGCTTTGGCGCGTTCGGATTGTAGCTGACCGGCAGACGGTTCCTGCAGTAATCCTTGTCCGGGGTGAAATGCCCGTCAAGGAACAGTGTCCCGTTCTTCACATGAATCCGGTCGTGGTGAAGCGGGAGGTCCGGCGAATAGCATTCCATCCGCATGGTGTCGATAAGGGCGGTAACGCGCTTTGTAATTCCCTGTGTGAAATATGGCTTGATGCGGTCGTAGACCTCCTTTCGCAGCTTGTTCTCATCCGTGATTCTGCCCTCGGTTGTGAAGAACGCGCCGTTTATGCTTTTCATCGGATGGTCACGTAGAAATTCGGAGCAGAACAGGACTTCGTTCAGGTGCTTTCCGTCAAACCATTCCGGATAAATCCGATTATACGGCGAGCTCGGCTTGGATTCTTTTGTTTCGGTCAATCGCTTTTTCCTCCATGTTTTTCTGTGCGGTGTAGCTTCGAAGCTCGTCAAGATAAGGTTTGAGTTCACGAATTGCAGTGACGCGCTCCTTAGTGCTGCCAGTTATGAAGATGTCGCAGAGATATTCCACGTAGCATTTCATCTGGCAGGCTTCAATAAAGCGCGGATCGGGCATTGCAATCTGTGAGGTCGGAGAATACTTTTGCTCCCACAGCTTGAGAAGCTTGAAGTAGTCAAGCAGAGCGAGATAACACTCTTGTTCGTCCTCATGGAACTGCCGTGTCTGCTCGTAAGCAACGGAATGCCTGATTGCAGGAGCCGCGCTGTCATTGCATATCCCGAAATCCACCGCCAACCGTTTTGCCGCTTCATGGTTTGTTATCCCGAGAAGCTGTGCCGCAAGATCGATCACGTCTCCCGATTTCTGACAGCCGAAGCAGTAGAAATGATCGTCATACAGCTTCATCGACGGTGTCCTGTCGTCGTGGAACGGACAGCAGATCATGTTTCCGCGATGGATCGGCGGTCCGTAACGTTCCGTGACGTGCTTGGGGGTAATGTGCGTTTTGATTTGTTCGTACAGGTTCATTAAAATCCTCCTATAGCTTTTGTAATGTGCCGCATACCGTCCGTCATTCCTGTCCCGGAATTGCACCGCAACGTATTGACCTCTCAGTTCAAAATTGAACTGCTGCACGCATCTTTTTATTGGTCATCGCGTACTTCGCCGATGGTCGTATACCGTCCGATATGCGGGTATTCAATTGTGGTGTATAAATCATAACACACGGAAACTGCTCGTGCCGTATATTCGAAACGTAGGAAATCCATCAAAAAAACGCCGGTTTCCGCGTTCGTGGAAAAGGACGTTCTGAAATATTTACACATTTGCATTGACTTCGCATAGAATATGTGATACAATGGTTATACTAAGATATGGAGGTGCTACCTATGGCTAAAACAGAAACCCTTCACGTCAGAATCGATCCTGACACTAAGCGGAGTACCGATGAGATACTCTCGGTTCTCGGATTGTCCACAGCGGAAGCCGTGAACATTTTCCTGCACCAGATTGTGCTTCGCGGGGGTCTTCCGTTCCAGATTATGCTCCCGGCGCCGAACGACGAAACGCTTGCTGCCATGCGTGAAGCACGCGAGATTGCGTCCGGGAAAATTCCGGCGAAATCCTACAACAGCGTAAAGGAACTGATGGAGGACTTGATGAGCGATGCTGACGATCAGACAGACGAGTAAATTCAAAAAAGATTTCCGAACAGCTATGCGTCGCGGCTGCGATCCGGCTGTGTTCGAGTATGTCGTGAACGAGCTTGCAAATGAACGTCAGCTTGCCGAGAAGTACCGTGATCACCCGCTCAGCGGAAACTATATCGGCTTCAGAGAATGCCACCTTGCTCCGGATTGGCTGCTCATCTATGTGATTGACAAAGGTCAGCTTGTTCTGACTCTTTCGCGGACGGGAACACACTCGGATTTATTCTGAAAAAAAAACGACGCAGGTCGGACAGATGTTGTTCGGCTGTGCGTCGTTTTGCATTATTGGATATTTTATGAAAGGAACGGAGACTTACCATGTATGATAAACTCACGATACAGGAGCGTATACGCGATCTGCGGTACGAAAAAAGACTTACGCTTGAAGAGCTTTCCGACAAAACAGGACTTTCAAAGTCTGCACTCGGCTCGTATGAATCGAATGACACAAAGGATATTTCCCACTATGCCATTATGCAGCTGGCGAAGTTCTACAGTGTAACTACCGACTACTTACTGGGATTGTCGGAGCAAAAAACGACATGGGATACATCCTGTCAAAGTCCGGATAACGCTGAAATCTGTGCGTATATATCCGATAAAAAGCTAAACAAACGGCTTCTGAGAGAGCTAATCTCACACGAAGGATTCCCGCGGCTGCTTGCGGATATTGAAATCTACATAGACAACATTGCCGGAATGCAGATTCAGAATCTGAACGCATGGATTGATGTCGTCAGACAGGAACTGATTGACAAGCATAATCCCGATAAGGACGATCCGACGCTTCGTGTGCTTGAAGCTGCGCATATCCATGACGATGAATATTTCAGCCACCTTGTGAACGAGGATATTGACCGCATTATACGCGACTTACGCGACAAACACCGCAAGGACAGCACGAGCGCGCCGGAGGTTTCGGTTGCACAGCAGATGAAAAAGGATCTTGATGAGGTGGCGAACTTCAAGGGCAGCAGGCTTGAAAAGCAGATGGTTCTTTACTGCAAGCAGCTCCAGATTGACTATCGGAAGCTGACAGAGGAAGAATTCCGCTGGTTCATTCGGATTCTTAAGAAGTCTAAGCTATACAAAGGCGGCGGACGAGGGAGATGAAGAATTATTAAAATCATCTTTAAGAGAGTCGAATGCATGGACAATACCAACAAATTAATGTGTTTAATATCGTGCTATTTGCCTATTTTGATTTTAACTAAAAATTAGTATTGACATTTCAATCTTATTATGTTACAATAAAATCGGTCAGATAGAGAGGTTCCCTATCGGGCATCTCTCATCACAATAGATCAGTTGGAATTTTATGAATGGGCGTGATCGATATGGTATTCTTCCGGTGCTTCGAAGGCACAGTGTTCCATCCTATGCCTAATACATCGGATAAACATGAACTGATCAAAACAATATTATATCCGATTAAACGCATTCACATTAGCGCATAGGGTTGGATCGTAGGATGGTTGCTTTTCCTGCGAATCACGCTATGCGCTTTTTTTCAAGCAAAATTCGAAGAAAGGAGGATAATACGATGAAAAGGAAATCTGTTATATGTGTGTTGCTTATACTGATGCTAATAGTTCTCTCCCTCAGCGTATATGCTGCTTATTATTCATCCAATGCTACAGGTAGTGCATATGCTAGTAGCTCATATACTTCCGCGAGTATTTCTGGCGGGGGCAATGACTGTTATCTTGTCTGCAAGTTCAATCATGCTATCCGCGACGACGACAGAAAAGAGTGGACAGGATCTGGTTCAAAGAGTATTTCACACACACCAACAAATGTATCTGAAAACGGTAATCCTGACCCCGTACAGAGTTCTCGTGCCTCTGCTTGGGATGGCGAGGATGAAGTTGCATTTGATTCTTGGCCTTAAGTCATTAAGCCACTACACATAAAAATAGCAACTATTAAACCGGGAATTATGTAAAAGTTCCCGGTTTGATAGTATCGGAGGCAATAATCAATGAATATAAGTATTTCACGAATTTTTATCACACTGTGTTTATTCATGGTGTTATTAACCTCATGCAATAACGAAAAAACAAAAATAAAAATTGAAAGTAATCTTGACAAAATTGATGACATTTTCAGTATTGACAGAAGCGAAAAAGACAATTACTATGGAGCATACACTAAAGAAATTACTTATTCTCCTCCCTCATATGATTCATTCAATGGAATATATCCTATCAACTCATTGGAAAATGGTAGATTTTATTGTATATTAAAAAAAAGATTTGAAACAAAAACCAATCTAAGCAGCATACAGATGCTATCCTATGTAAATCTAGATAACGGAAAAACATACTACGCTTGCCAAGACCCCCTTTGCAGTCACACACCTGATTCTCAATGTAATTATTTAGGCTTCTTCCAATATGAATCACTAAACAACTCCATCTTTGCGACTCGCCAAAATATTACCACTACCGATACAGATACAACTGCTCAGTGGTGTATATATAAAATCTCTTCCGAGCAAAATTTCCCAGAAATTATCTACCAATGTGAGGATATGTCTTCATTTATTCTTTTAATCGGTACAGAAGAAAACATACTATATTTTTTTGTGGTACATAATGAGGAGGATCTTGAAAATAAAATAACAATTTCCTCATATACTCTCATGAGTTATGATTGTGTATCAAAACAAGTGTCTTCTTATTCGCAACTTCCTTCGGATATGGTTGATAGAAACTCTGAAGCATTGTTCATATATGATGGATATATATATTTCGCTTCAATCGATGGTCTATGCAAAACAGACATAAATTTTATACACAAGGAAACTATTTACACTTATGCAGAAAATGAGTGGTATGGAGCATACTATTATGATTCACACACAGATGAATTTATATTTAACATCCAAAATGATGAGATGAATTATGGATGTATTTATACTTACTCAAGTGGTGTTTTAACAAAGCTCTTGCTGCCCCATGAAAATATATATTATTTTCAAGTAACTAATGAAAAGATATATTATTCGCCATACAATCCCAAATATTACGGAACAAGTCCGAGAGGTGGCGAAGTTTACGATTATACCGGCGGAAAAATATTTGAAGTTAACAGAACTAATTTATCCGACAGCACGTTAATCTTTCAATGCGATGATGATTTCGCACTCAAAGGAGATTATATAGTCATAGGAAACTATATATATTTTACATATTGGGAAATCATGCGCGAGGGCGGGAGTGTTTGGTTTTCCACTGCGTTAGATTTAAAATTGGCTAGAATTAATTATAT
>ERZ780168.3720-NODE-3720-length-11490-cov-3.865588_pt1 | contig 11490 bp, 24 predicted proteins | sample MGYA00510981_ERZ780168 | MGnify/ENA primary metagenome ERZ780168 (study PRJEB29588, sample SAMEA2158769) | human gut metagenome | biome: human gut; feature: human-associated habitat; material: faeces | place: Denmark | collected 2008/2010 ...
AAAAAAGCGATGTATAACAGATATACACCGCTTAAAATATATATTTTAAATTTCTATAACTTTCCCAACTCTGGAATTTTCAAAAATTCCATCAGAAAGCTGCCCCCCGAGCTCTGCGATACATTCTTCTTCTGTGTCACAGGTGACAGAAAAGATACTGTATTCGTTTGTTCCTGTCTTATCGGAATTTTTAACCTCCAACAATCTTACTTTTCCATTTTCAGAAAAGTCATATTTGCATGACTTGTTAAAACTCTCACGCTGTCTATGTCCGTCCATTCCGTATATTTTCCACGATTTTGTCACTGCCATATCGTCCACCTTTTAACCTTTCTTAATTGTTTTCCTTTTCACATTCAAAACCAAACAAAATATCATTTGCCAGCTCTTCACTTATTTCTTCCTCTGCGATTGGCTTTCTGTTCTCTGCTCCAATCGCTTCATCAAGACTTGCGTCTATGTCCGCAAGTGCTTTTTCTCTGCTAAATCCAAGCTCAACAACCTTGTTTAATAACTCTGCTGTTTTCATCCTTTTCACCTTCCAGCCTTTCGGCTGCCCTTTCTTTGTTTCTGCTATTATAATAAACTATTTATCGTTTATTGTCAACACTTTTTAAAATCTTTTTTGGTTTATTTTTTCTCTACATATTTAATGATATTTCCCGGCTGCATATCTAAAAGTTCACACAGCTTTTCCAAAGTTTTAATGCCAATCATTTCATTTTTTCGCAACCTCTGCATTGCTGATTGACTTATTAGCCCCTCTTTTAATATCCTTGTGCTGTTGTATCCACTCTCTTTTAAAGATTCCAGCACGTTAATTTTATATACAAGCATTTTTATGCCTCCTCATTGTTTTATACAATATATAGTAGCTTTTTTTAATCGTTTTGTCAACAAAAAATAATCTTAAAAAAGTTTGTTTTGCCTATTGACTTTAAACTGTTTTTAGTTTATTATAATTATATCAAATGAAGCACAGAAAGAGAGGCAATAAAAATGAAAGCAAACGATACAATCAAAGTACATTTATATGATTCAAGTAATAAGGAGATACGAACCAGAAACTACGGCAAGACTTTTTGCGTGTACGAAAAAAATGGAAAACTTGGCATTGACTGGAATACAGAAAAAAGCCCGTACACATGCAAGGGTGATGCGTTTACGCCACTTGAAACCTTTGCACAATCTGCGATATTTGAAAATATTGAGACTAAGGAACTTTTTCACTTCTCAAATATCAAAAATGCAGTTGTTAGAATAGCATAGCCGAAACGCTCCGCCTGGAGCGTCAGCCGCGGGATGGTCTCCCGGCTCTGATGATGACAGACCAAAAAAGGCGGTCGCTCCAGCAAGAACGAACCGCCACCAATCAAAAAAGAAAGGTAAGCCGATTATATCACAATCGGCGAAATGGTACAAGATTATGACAGTTTACAGAATTAAAATCGCAGGCACAGAATACAACGAAGATTACACATTCACAGAGCCAGCAGAGGGCAACGTAAAAGAAGAAGTTAGCACCATTCTGGAAGAGATGAAAAAAGGCAATATTGACAGCTTAGAAGTTAAAAGGGAGGCATAAAACTATGATAAACGAAACAGCAGAACAGAAAGAAATAAGAATGTTTAATTTTTATAAAAAGGATTTAGAAAAACTAGGAAAAGAGCACGGACAAATAAGAATGATTTGTATTGAGTATGTTTGCAGTTTTCCAAAAATTAACCCTTTTAAAATAGCTAAGACCTTAAAAGATGACGGATATAATATACTTTTTGATGACTCTAGCATAAGCAGAGCAGAGAACGAAAAGAAAAGACGAAAAGTCGAAAAAATCGCATAATTAGCAAGATTGGCACCTCCGGGGTTCGACTCCCCGGCTTGCTCTTGTCCTGTAAGGGATAATATTAGAATATATGGAGGTTAAATCAATGAATGAAAACATTAAAAAATATTTGACATGGGTTTTAATAGTAACGTGTCAAATTATATCGACTATGACGTTATCGATTATGACGACGGAACATTTCTTGGTATCGAAGAGTGTGAGCAGATATATGAAGAGTATTCAGATTTCTGCTGTGAATTCGCCGGCTTTGTAAGAGAATTCGGCGACGATGAAAACGCCTTGAACAAATTCAAGACAGACTATCCACAATATGCGGATTTTGTCAAGCTCGACCATGCCAGCAACATGGAAGTGTGTGATTTGCAAGACTTTGCAAGTGACGCAATAGATAAATATTTAAGCAAGCAAAGAACCCAGCTTGCGGAAAAATAAATATAAAAAGGCTACAAATGTAGCCTTTTTTGTTGTATAATAAAATCAAAAAACATTGAAAAGGAGAAAAAATGGCGTTTGTAAATAGTGAGGGTTTATCTGTGCCGTTTGAATGCACAGATTTGATAAAAGAATTAAAGCAGGATATTGCGGAATTTGGCAACAACTTAATAGTTGAAGTCATTACTAAAAAAAGTTATGGCGTTACAATTTACACAGACTACAACTTTATTATGGATGATAAAGACACTGAATTTGAATTGGAACCGGGTGAACAACTTGTGAAGATGCCAGCTGTCGAGCTTCTTAAATTGTACGAAAAAGAGAACGAGGTTTTTTAAATGCGAACAGAAAAGCAAATACAATTATTGCGAGAGCAAAAAGGCAATGAATTAGCCGCTAAGAGCGAAAATCTTGATAGTATCGCCGCCAAATTTGACGATTCCGTTAGTTGGTTTCCTGATATAAAAGATTCTGATGTATTAACATACATCCCAATTCTAAAAAATGGCGTGTTTATCGCCGATTACAACGACTTTCAGGAGCGTTTTATTTTTGATGCCGAAGTGAGTGAAAATACGCTGATTTTAAAAACTGAAATTTTCGACAACTTTTATAAAAAATGGTTGTGGAAATGTTCGATTGCTTGCGAAATTCCGGTTACTTGCAACCGAAATTTAAAGTTGGTTATAACAGATTACAGCGATGCAGCATTAGTGATTTTTAATCGTCAAAAACGAAAGCTCGAAGAGCTTACAGCTTACAAAGACAACATTGTTCCGCAAGCAGGACAATGTTTAAATTTCTTTTTTCGTGCTACGACTTGGATTAATTGGCTCTTGGAACACCCAGAGATTAAGGAAGTCGAAAGAAAAGGAGGAAAGTCAAGAAAGGCTAAAAGTTCGCAAAACGAAAATATTAAAAATGTTGATAATGTCGTAAAAGAAATTAAAATTAATAATATAAAATTTAAAGTGTCGAATAATAAGACAGCTAACGCAATAAAAAGCAATACACCCTGTAAAATGTGCGGCTTAGGCATTGGACTTTAGCACTTTAAACTGTGAAAATTACGGAACTGTTTTTCAAGGTAAATCTAAACGAAATCGAGGTCAAAATCTGATAAAAGTTTTCAACCGATTTTTAAATTTCAAAATTGAAAGTGGCGGGGGTATCAAAATTTTCACATTATATTTTGTGGGAAAATTTTTTCAATTTTTAGAACAGTATTTGAACAAAATCTGAACCAAATTTTGAAAATTGTCAAAATTGAAATTGTGAATATAAAATGCCATACCTGGGGGCGTATCGAATGCGTTACCCTGAAATTTTTTGGCAACATTTTTCTGTATAAATCAATGCTTTGCTTGCATACCGGCATTGACTAAGCTCATATATCAATAATTCCTTTGTCATAGTCGGATTAGTTTTTTGAATTATCTTTAACAACTCATCAATACTCATTATCCCACTCTCCTAACTGCCCCTAAAACCATATCAACAATGTCAAATACTTCATCACCATATGTTGCTACAAAATCACACAATATCTCTTCCTGTTCGATAGGCAAATACACATCATAGGACATACAGATTGCGTGGCATACTTCGTGTATAAGCACTTTGCGTTGCATAAATCCACGCAAGGCATTTGACAGATAAATTGTATGTGTATTTCTATCAGTTACGCCTAATACAGAAACATTGTCTGACCGCTTTAATTCACCCGAATTTGAATTTTTATATTGCACTTGCCACATTGTACCATTGATTGTAAAAACCATCTGTATGCTCCTTTCTGAATAAAACAGGCTATGAATATTGCTACTCATAGCCCTTAAATTTACAGCTTAGAAACAAGTGTGCTAAGCTTTGTACGCATAAGATTGCGTTCCTCTGCTGTCATATCGCCAATAAGCTGTGTAATATCACCGCCAAGCTCCTTGATATATCCGTCAAGTGCTTTCATCTTATGTTCCTTATCCTCTGGTGTGTTATTCTTGTGCATTTCCTTAGTTTCTGTGTAGTTTCTCTTTGCTCTGTCGTAATTACTTTCAGACATTGGCTCTGTATAGTACATCTTGCCATAATCTCTATCCATATCCCTCATATGTTCTGCTTCTGGGTACATATGGTAATATGGCGGCTCTTCATATCCTCTGCGATATGTTCCTCTGCCTTTAGGGGCGAATCTGCCATTAGCATAGCGGTAGTGGTCGTAGTATCTTCTATCTGGATAATCCTCGTACTGTTCAAGCATACGCATGATATCCTCATTATCTTCTGACTTTTCCATAGCTTCAACAATTCTGTAATCCTTATCAAAACAAGCTATGTTCTTCGCTATTTCTGTAAAATCCTTTAAATCGTCAAGGTTCTGCCCCTCAAAGCTATCTAATCCGATTGCTTCAACTTTTGTCTTAACACATTCCATAATCTGTTTAGCCCATTTGTGCATATCATCAAGCCTCCCTTACTGCAATCAAATTACTGTTCTGAACTTCAATAGCCTGTGTAGATGTATTCTGCACCGCTACTGTACTGCAACAGCCGCAAGGTACATCAACATATGCCTGTGCTGATACATTAAAGAAATTCTCAACTGCGGCTGGTGTTACAATCATTCTTGTTGACTGCAAAGGCTCTCCGTCTACTGCAATGGCAAGTGAAATAGCTCCAACTGTACCACCTGTAGGTATCTGAATGTTTCCACTATAAGATACTAAAAATCTTGCTCTACACTGATTTGTAATACCTCTTAACTTAATGATTCCACTTCCTTGTCTGTGGACTATGCATTTAGTTCCGCATACCGGTGTTTCTGTAAATGCCACATCTTCTCCGGCGGCAACTGTTTGTAATGCAATTCCTGTTATTTCCATTATTTTTACCTCTCTTTCATAAAAATAAGGGCAAACATTACAGTCTGCCCTTTGTGGTTAAAAGTAATACTGCTTAGCAGACATAATCGAGTTAAACTCAATTAAGATACTCAATTATTCAGTTTTAGCAGCCACATCCTGTATTGCAACCACAGCCATATGCGTAACCATAAAGGTTAGAAGCTGGGAATGAAGGGACCGGTGTAGGTCTTACTGCATCAATAATCTGATTTGTCTGTGCTGCCATTGTAGTAGTCAGAAGTGCGTTCTGTCTATCCTGTGAAGCTGCTCTGCGTAAATCATTGTTCTCTGCCTGTAAGGTTGCAATCTTGTCATTTGTCAGGAAGTCAAGAATTGCTCTTGTTCCTGCCTGTTGGCTGTCAATAATATCTCTTGTATTATTGTTCATTGTGTTCTGTAAAGCACAGGTGTTAGTTGCTAAATTGTAATTAATTCCCTGAATGGCTTCTCTCGTCTCACAGCAGCAGTTAGCAAGCTGTGACTGTAATGCGTTTGTATTCTGCATATTAGCGACTGTATCAGCGTTAATAGCCTGCTGGATGCCATAGCCTGTCTGCATGATATTTGTGTTGATACCATTAAAGCCAGTAAGCATACTGTTGTTCATGGCATAGAAGCCATCACAAAGTCCGTTAGAAATGCCATCTAACTTGCTGATAACTGCAGAATTATCAAATCCTCTCTGAATATCAGCCTGTGTAGCAGCTGTTGCAACATAGCCACCGCCATTGTTGCCACCAAAACCGCCAAATCCACCATTGCCCCATCCAAAGAGCAATGCGAATACAACGATTATCCAAAGCCATCCGCCGTCAGCCCATCCGCCGTTATTGCCGTTGCCGTCAATATTAGCGACTAATGGTACGCTGGCACAATTTGAGTTTGAAAACATATTGTTACCTCCTAAAAATATATTCATAAAGATGTCACCTAGGTAGTTTGCAAAGACATCTAATATGCTACTAATTACCAAATCTGCTTTTTATCTGATTAAATACATCATCTGCATTTAATCCCTTTTCCTTGCATAAATTTCTAGCCATCTGCTCTATGCCTTGCATATTACCCTGCTGTGCCATCTGCATAGTGTTTTTCATCATAGGATTGCTCATAATCTGATTATTTCCCATCATCTGTTGTATAAACTGTTGCGGACCAGCTTTCATCATCTGAAAAATGTTAATTGGGTTCATTCTTCATCACCGCCTTTGCTTTGAGTTCTTGAAGTTTTTCTTTGTGTTCCTAAAGATTTATCAAATCTATCTTCTAACTGTCCTATTTTTTCCGATAACTCTTCAAACTTATTTAAGAATAGCTGTGTGCTTTCGTCTGATAGGGTAAATTTAGTGTTTTCTGCATTAGCCATAGAATTTACTGTCTGATTATCTTTAGGGTCTGTATAAGGCTTATACACAATCGTTCTAATCGTTCCGTCAGCATTCCAACCTTTAACATAAATCTCCGACATATCCTGTTTTGGGAAAAACGCCATGGAGCCATCCATAGGCACTTCATTTGCATTAATATTTTCAACTGCCTGCACAATTCGTCCATTAATGCCTGCTATCTGCTGGGGCACAGGTTGTTGGATTTGTGGCTGTATCTGTTCCTGTGACTGGAATCTCTGTATATTTGCCATAGGGTTGTATTGATACGCTCCATATTGTGGCAAATAATTATTCATTATAGGTGTCTGATAAGGATTGTTCATTGTCTACCTCCTCTAAAGCCTCTTCGATTGCATGGATAACAAGAGATAATGTCACTAAGTCAAGTTTCTGTAATTCTTCTTTGCTCAAGATTTTTTCTCTAACTTCATCAGAAAACATTTACACTACCTCTCTTTCTGATTATATTTTGGCATAAAAAAAGACGCTCATAGCGACATATAATAGACATATATATGACACATAAGCGACATTATTAAAATTATGCAATTATAAAAACGTGATAAATGCGGCATTAGCACTTCCTATATGCCATGCCAATGGCATTAAGTTTCTGCTAAAAATTCTTTAATTGTATTTCGATATTTCCATTGACTATAATAATCTTATCTATTATAGTTTTAAGTATCATATTTTTTTGTTTCTTGTCGATGTTATCCCAAATGTCGGCAAGTTTTTTTATGTTCTCATAAACAAACTCTTTTTTCTGCGTATTGATTGCATTTTTGCTTTCTGTAGCAATATTTGATTTCATTTCTTTAATCTGCGTTTCAAGTTCCTTAATCATTTCTAAGACAGTATTGTTTCCATCAGCGTACAGATTGTATAATCTTTTTAGCTTAATCTGTTCTTTTTCAAGCTGTGATTGCATAATTTCAAGTTTTGTCGCCTTTTCCTTTGGTTTGTAAGATGATAAGTCAAGTGATATTTTAAGGATTTCTTCTTCTATCTGCTTTTCTATTTCATCAGCCCATTCAAGCGAATTATCACAATTTGCATTGTAATTAGGCAAATATGAAAGTTTTTTATCTCTTGAGCAGCAATAAATCTTATGTTTTTCACTTCCCCATTTCTGATAACGCATTTTGCAACCGCAAACGCCGCAATAACATAATCCAGTAAGTAGATTAGGTTCGGTTATGCAGGAAACTTTTGCTGAACGCCTTGACCTTCTTAGTTCTAATGCGAGCTCAAATCTATCTTTATCAAAAACAGCTTCGTGCCTGCCTCGATACACCTTGCCTTTATAGGGTATCATTCCGACGTTGACAACACTGGTCAAGATGCTCCTTGTTACAATTTCGGACTTAAAACCACAAATTTCCTTAATTTTGGCGTCTGAATATCCGGATATAAATAATTCAAGTGCTTTCCTTGCTTGCTCCGCACGTTCTGGAATAGGTATTAATATGCCTTGCTCTTTACTATATGAGTAACAATAAGGCAAATTACCGCCGCCAAACCAATAACCTTGCTTAACTCGCTCAAGCATACCGCCACGCATACGCAACATCATAGTATTTTTGTCAAGCTGTGCAAATACAGCCATCATCTGCGTGTAAGCCTGCTCCATAGGGCTGTTGTAACTGACAGAATCGTGAACACATTTAAACATGACATTATACTTTTGAAACACTTTCTCGATAAGATATATCCCATCAATCATATTTCTTGATAGCCTATCAAGCTTAAAAGCTACAACACAGCTTACTCTTTTACGGCTACAATCGTTCACAAGTCTTTGAAGCTCCGGTCTATCCATATTAGTGCCGGTGTAACCATCATCAATATACCAATCTGATATAATTAACTCATTTTTTCTGCAATAATTTTCAATATCTCTTTTCTGGCTATCAAGTCCATTGCCCTCAACAGCCTGCTTTTCAGTAGATACTCTCATATAAGCAACACATTCCATATATTTTACTCCTTATAAAAATGTGCCGCATTTATCACGTTATACGGCACATTGTAACACATATTTACTTATTGTCAATTATCTCTGCAATTATCTTTAGTAAGCTGTCTGAAAGCGTTATACTTTCTGTTTTTACATTCTCGCCGTTCTGGGTAATTTTAATCATTATATCCCTCCAACTTACTTATTTTCTTTTTAATTTTATTTATCTTGCGATTAACTGTCCTATCACATACAGACAGCCGCATAGCAATTTCTGTAATGCTTCTGCCCTGTGATAGCAACTTAAATATTCTCAATTCTTCTTCTGTAAAATTGGCATTTTCTAAAATCGTATCAAGCTCCGGCTTAGTAAGTTCTGAAAACTTCATAAGCCATACTCCTTATTAAAATTTTATTCCTGTTTCCTTTTCTAACTGTTCAATTAAATCTTTTGCATTTATATATCCACCATTGTATGCTTCTATAATCTCATGTATCTCGTCTACAAGTTTTTCTAATCTTTTGCCGCCAAATCCAAATTTGTCATGTAAAACCCAACAAAAAATTATTAAAGCTGATGTAAAACTTTCTTTTTGTTGCCTGTTTTTAATTCTATTTTCTTGAACTCTCATCATTTGCTGCTGAAATCTTCGTTGTTCTGGCTTGCTCATTTTTTATCCTCGCTTCCTTGCTTTTCTTTGCATAAACTAAAGACTTAATGTAATGCTCTTTACATAATTTTGAATGATTATAAACCGGCTCACCGCAAAACCAGCATTTGCCATTCATTACCCATTCGCGTTTAATATCAAGTTTGTAATTTTTCTTGGCATCCCTTATTCTTTTTTTGATTTTCTGCTTATTGCGGCACTTGGTACATGTTTTAAAATTCTCGTCACTTTTAACTTTGCCACAATATACACACAAACCGTTAGCGGCTCTTTTTTCACGTATTTTTTTCTGCTCGATTCTGTCTTTTTCTTTAAACTTTTCGGGATTCAAATTATAACATGTCATTCTTTTTGCGTATCTCTTTGCTGAACATTCAATACATTCTTTTTCGTCGCCAAATAAATTGTTTTTACGGCATATAGGGCATATTCCATTTTCTTTATACCAACTAATAAGTTCTCGCCTATCTTTGTTTGTTCTGTCGCGGCATTTGCTACATTTAACCCCAGCAATATCAAGTGGCTTTCCACAATTTACACATAATCCAGCTTCTTTTCGTCTGTAATACATTCTCATTTGCGGACTAATTGGCGTTGTTTCCATTAAAAATCAACCTCTCATTCTGTCAATTCTATCTTGTATCTCTTTGGGTGCTTCAATATACTCTTCTGCGTTTGCATTTTGACCAATAAGGACATTTTCTTTAATTTGTAATGCATTTATATCTCTTTGGAATTTTTGCTCGATTTGAGCCTTATACGAATTTGCATTCGCCTTTTTGATAAGTGACTTAATGTTATCCGGCATACGATTTATTTCATTCGCACGCTTAACAACTGTTTCATAGGTTCTTAGAAAATTTGATTGTATTACTGTTTCTATCGTCTGATAATCTGATGTCGCCCAGTTTTTAAGGTTGTCTGGCATACCAACCGCCTGTTTTACAAGTGGCGGTAGCTTGTTAAATTCTTCAACCGCCCCATATGTGCCGTTCCTTAATGCTTTACTGACTAATCCCCAAGCTGCCATTCCGTCAAGTTCCTGCGGCTGTGATATAGCCTGTATTTTACCTATCAACTGTCCTATGCTTGGGGCAAATCCGCTTATATCAGAGTTGATATATGCTTTAAGTGCGACTGACACTTGTTCATAACTGTAATCTTCAAGCATCATATTCCACACATCTACTGTTTCGGATAAGTTGTTAGGCTTGTAGTTAGGGTAGCAATCACACATAATGCGGATAATTTTAACTGTTTCTTCTCTTGTCATTGCTGCTCCCTTTTAATTGATTAGAAATAGTATCTAATTTGTCACATATAATAGCACTATTGATTGCTATTGTTCTTAAAAGTGATTCAATCTTTCCGTTGTACGGATAATCACTTCTAAAATTTATTTTATTGAGCGTATCATCTAATCTACTCATTCTTACCACCTGCCCTTACTGATTCAAGTGCTTTAAAAAACTCACTACCTTTTATCTCTTCAAAGCCATTTTCGCAAGGAGTTAATGAATTATAGCAATTAGTACTCATACGCAAGTATTGTTTTCCATTGCATTTAAATCTTGTTATTGAATAGCCACCCATTTCCGTTTCTTTGAAGTAGTCTCCGCACATCAAAGGACAAGCATTAATAACTATCTCCTTTTCAATGCATTCATTTTGAAATTGCTTTAATATTTTGCAACCTTTTTTAAACTTTCTCATACTTTGACCTGCAAACATTTTAGGCTTGTTTAATTGATTGCCAAATTTTTCGCCATTTTCCTGTATATCATCAATATATAATTCAATATTACTTTTTGTATTTTCCTTAAACGCAACATTAACACTACCATTTCCACACATATAATAATGATTTCCACTTATTCCTATGCGATTGAAAAAATCTTTGATAAATTCTCTTCTACTTTTTTCTATTACTTCATCACGATGTAGCTCTTTTAAATAATCTTCATTTGTAACAACATAAAATTTTTCCATTTTTATCGCTCCTTTACACATTATCCCAATCAATAGCACCCTTGCCGAAATTCTGATTGCCTTGCTTTTCAGAAACGACATTCTGATTAAGGTAACTCTCAAACTTCGTGCCAAACAAGGTATCTGGTCTTAAATATCTTTCCCTTTCAGTTCCAAGCCATTCATTAACCTTTTTATCTATGACTGTGTAAAAATCCTGTTCAGTATATCCCTCTTTGATTCTTGCCCCGATATGCTTCTTAGTATTAGGTGTATTGTATCTATATCTGGTATTACATCTGTTATTTAAGTAACTAA
>ERZ780168.3730-NODE-3730-length-11478-cov-7.476582_pt1 | contig 11478 bp, 10 predicted proteins | sample MGYA00510981_ERZ780168 | MGnify/ENA primary metagenome ERZ780168 (study PRJEB29588, sample SAMEA2158769) | human gut metagenome | biome: human gut; feature: human-associated habitat; material: faeces | place: Denmark | collected 2008/2010 ...
ATAGCCCATCAGCGGGGAGGGCAGGTCGGCCTCAATGAAGTAGCCGCCGTACTCGAGCAGCTGCTTGAGCAGAGGCTCGGTATGCGCGTCGTTGGTGCAGAAGTAAGCGGCCTTCTCGCCGTACTTGTTCACCCACTCGGGAACCTTTTCAAGGATGTAAGCCTGCGCACCGGCAACGCCGACATCAGAGGTGGGGTCGGGAGCGGTTTCCATCTCGAAGCTCATGCCGAACTCCTCGCAGGCCGCCTTCATGACGGCGACGCGGCGGCTCATGGTCTCGTAAGCGAGGTGGCGCGGGAAGGAGATATGAACAAAGGTGTCGCAGCCAAGCTCGTGCGCGGTGCGGATGATGAGGTAGCCGCGGGCAACGAAGTCGTTGTTGCACACGAGGTCGGCAGCAGAGCCGATCTCGGGCAGATCCTCATGCGCCTCACCGGCGATGCAGAGGATGTCGGGGCGGCGCTCCTTGATCTTACGGAAGGCCTCGGTCGTGCCGGGGACGGACTGGTTGACGATGATCGCCTTCATGTCGGGGTCGTCGGACAGGTTGACGATGCACTGGATGGTGGTCTCCAGCTCTTCGGTGAAGTTATCGGGATAGGTCACGAGGGTGACGTTCTCCTCACCGTAGAGCTGCTGGAAGGCCTCGGCGCCGCGGCGGTCGTCCTCAGACTGAGAAACGGAACCGGTCACGATACCGATGTGGATGGTCTCCTCCTGCTTGTCAGGAGTGTCGGGGGTGTCAGGGGTAGTCTTGTTGCCGCAGGCCACGAGCGAAAGCACCATGACCATAGCGAGCAGGATACTCAGGAATCTTTTCATGCGGAACCTCCAATTTCATTTTTACGATGTATTGCCAGGGTGTCTTATTACTATATACAAAAATATTCACCTTGTCAATGACAGAAATTAAACAATATAGCGAAAAGCGGTGCAAAAAGGACTGCGGCACCTGCGGAGACGGGGCCATTCCGCACTCAAATGGAGAACCGAGCTTGAAAAATCCGAATGAGGTACACAGCGTCCACGGCATGAAAGAAAAAATTATCGCATACCCTCTACCAAAATAAAATGGGGAGGATATGCGGATGTTTTTGTATTTTAAGCGGAGAGAGAAGCGCGGGAAGAGGGAGGCGCCGCGGCTGCGATTTCTTGTCCTGCGGCGCAAAACACTGACAGTTGGCACTGCGCTGCTGGCTGCGGCAGCCATTTTCGGTGCTGTGAATGCGCCCGCTGCCGTGCGGGCGTCAGTTGCGACGCGCCAGCTGCCCATCTACTGCGTGGAACGCGATCAGAAGGTGTGCAGCATTTCCTTTGATGCCGCATGGGGGGCGGACAACACGCAGAAGATTCTCGATGTGCTCGCGGACTACGGTGTGAAGTGTACCTTCTTCGTCGTCGGCAACTGGGCGGACCAGTACCCTGAGCAGGCCAAGGCCATCGTCGAGAGCGGCAACGAGCTGATGAACCATTCCAACGCGCACGACCACTACAATTCCCTGACCGCCGACCAGATCATCGCGGACGTGAACACCTGCAACGATAAGATCGAGGCGTTGACCGGCGTCCGCCCGACGCTCATCCGCTGCCCGTTCGGCGAGTATGACGACCACGTCATCTCCACCATCCGCTCGATAGGCATGGAGCCGATCCAGTGGGACGTGGAAGCGCTGGCAGCGGTTGGAACCGTCTGCGGCGCAAGCGATATGCGCGCCCCTTACTCATCTTCCCGCTCCGGCCGGTGCCGTTCCGCAGGGTGCAGCAAAAAGCTCCTCATGTAAAGCGCGTCGCCCGTGCAGAGGAAATCGAAGGTCATGCCATCGCCAGAGTCGGTCGATACGCCGATCTCCGCCTGCTTGGCAATGTGGTAGTGCGAGCGGATACCGCTTTTGAAATAATCTCGGGTGTAGTTCTTCTCTCCGTTCAAGGGGTACATCTCCCGCAGCCTTTGCAGCGAGCGGCTGTCGGGGTCAAAGTAGAAATAAGTGCCGATCACGGAGGCAGAGGGCTTGAGATACTGCCGCATCCGATCGAGATAGAAATCGTCGGCGTAGATGCCATATTCGTTCGTGCTGCAATAGTCGATCAGCAGGTCGACGCAGCCCTTTCGCAGCGGGAAGGTAGTGTTGTCCGCTGCTGCAATGTAAAGGATCTCCGGCTTTGCGGGCAGGCGGTCGATGTAGCCCTTATAAAGCTCAATGATTGCAGGGAACTTGTCCTGCACCACATAGATGTTGCTTAGATCGATCTGCGTCAGCTTCTTGTAAAGGGCGAAAAACGAGTTCAGGTGCGTTTCCATCACAACGCTGCCGCTCGGCAGGGAAAGCTCCTTGATCCGCGTCCCCATCCAGTTGTAAGACTTCTGAATCAATGACACCAGCTCGCTCGGCGCGCTGCGGTACAGCTCGCGGTCAATGTCCGGTTCGTCAAAGGGGTACTTTTCCTCACACTCGGCGTAGACGATCCCGTTGCGGATCTCCGCACGGTAGCCGCAGCTGCAGTGGAGGTCGGCGGAAAAAATAGCGGACATATCCATATCTGCCTTGCTGATCTGGAACGCGCCGCCGCAGCGCGGGCAGCACAGCAGTGAGAGCGCGCGCAGCGGCACGCCGGTCGGCGCAAGAGCGCTGCCATGCGGCGGCGCCGCCTGGCGGTTCAGCTCATCTGTAACGAACTTCTTTGATCCGTTGTATACGATCAAATTTGAGATAGCAACACAGGAAAATAAATAGGAAATCGGCGGCACAGCACAGAGTCTTGCAAAATGAGGGACGGATTGTTGAGTGCACATCGGAAAGCAGAAATCGTTTATCGTTCTCTATTTGCCCCTGAATGGCATAGTGGCGAGAAGTTTCACACAAAACTTCTCGCCACTATTGTCTTATATGTGTCCTTACACGGTTAGATTCTATGATCACGCGGTACAAAACCGCTGCTCCTATTCCAGAGCTTATCAGACTTTACGAACAGCGCCTTTTGCAGTGCGAGCAGTCTCCGCAGCAGCCGCTACCTGATCTGGCCTTTTTTCGCCAGTGCAGGATAGCTGTGATAGCTGCAGCTGCGATGAGGACAAGAAGGGCCCAATCTAACAGATGCATCACAGGATCCCCACCAAGGTATAGACAGCAAGAGCCACGATCCATGCCACGCAGCACTGCATCATCACGACCCCAACTGTCTTCAGCGCTGAGCCGAATTCTCGTCGAATCGTGGTTACCGCCGCGATGCAGGGAGTATACAGCAGCGTGAACACCAGAAAGCTGATAACGGAACGACCGGTAAACATCGTAGAAAGTGCAGCCCCGCCTAACAGGATCTGCAGCGTACTGACCACAGATTCCTTTGCGATAAAACCGGAAATAAGGGAGGTTGCGCAGCGCCAATCCGCAAAGCCCAACGGTGCGAACACCGGCGCGATCCATCGACCAATGAGAGCCAAAAGACTATCGGCACTGTCGGTAACTACATTCAGCCTGGTATCAAAACTCTGGAGGAACCAGATCACAATGGTAGCAAGAAAAATCACAGTAAACGCCCGCTGCAAAAAGTCCTCGGCCTTTTCCCAAAGCAGCAGCGCAACGCTCTTGAGGCTCGGGAGCCGATAATTGGGCAACTCCATAACGAAAGGCACGGGCTTTCCGCGGAACACGGTTTGGTTCATGATGAGGGCCGCAGCAATTCCAATCAGAATGCCCAGCAGATACAGTAGGATCATTATGAGCGCGCGGTGCGTTGGAAAGAACGCTGCGGTAAAAAATGCATAAATTGATATTTTTGCCGAGCAGCTCATATAAGGCGTGAGCAGGATCGTCATCTTGCGGTCACGGTCACTCGACACCGTGCGCGTTGCCATAATTGCCGGCACAGAACAGCCGAAGCCGATGAGCATAGGGACGATGCTGCGGCCGGACAAACCGATCTTTCGCAGAGGCTTGTCCATTACAAAGGCGACGCGGGCCATGTAGCCGGTATCTTCCAAGATAGAGAGGAAGAAAAAAAGCGTCACAATGATAGGTAGGAACACCAGCACACTGCCAACACCGGAAAAAATGCCGTCAATAATCAAGCTGTGTACCACAGGATTGATCTCATAGGCAGTCAAAGCTTGGTCTACAAGAAAGGTAAGGCCATCGATCCCGCCTTGCAGCCAGTCGGACAGACGCTGACCAATAACATTGAAGGTGAGATAGAAAATCAGCAGCATGACAAGCAGAAACGTCGGAATGGCTGTGTAGCGACCGGTGAGAATTCTGTCGATCTTCATGGAGCGGGCGTGCTCCCGACTTTCATGGCATTTCACCACAGATGATGCCACCACGCCTTCAATGAAGGTGTAGCGCATATCAGCAAGCGCCGCGTTGCGATCAAGTCCTGCCTCACTCTCCATCTGCACGATGCAATGCTCAAGCAACTCGCGCTCGTTTTGATCAAGTGCCAGACGGTCGGCAAGGTCATCGCCGCCTTCGATCAGCTTTGCTGCGCAGAAGCGAGCCGGCACACCGATGCGGTCGGCGTGATCGGCAATCAGATGCGTAACGGCGTGGATGCAGCGGTGAACGGCGGAATCATCCGCGCAGAAATCTGTCACCTTTGGCAGAGTTCTGCTCCGAGCCACAGCAATCGCCTGATTTACCAGCTCGCTCACGCCCTCACCCTTTGCGGCCGCGATCGGTACGACAGGGATGCCGAGCGAGGCGCTCATCTTCTGCACGTCGATGGAACCGCCGTTGGAACGCACTTCATCCATCATGTTCAGCGCCAGCACCATAGGTATCCGCAACTCAAGCAGCTGAAGTGTCAGGTACAGATTCCGCTCAATGTTGGTGGCATCCACAATGTTGATGATGCCGTCCGGCTTTTGGTTGAGGATAAAGTCACGGGAGACGATCTCCTCCTGTGTATAGGGCCGCAAGGAGTAGATGCCGGGCAGATCCACCACGGAGCAGCCTTTTTCGTCTATGATCTCTCCCATCTTCTGGTCTACCGTGACACCGGGAAAGTTGCCGACATGCTGATTGGATCCGGTGAGGGCGTTGAAAAGAGTCGTTTTCCCGCAGTTCTGATTTCCAACAAGTGCAAAGATCATTTCGGCTCGTCCTCCACTTCGATTTTTTGAGCCTCCTCTACGCGCAGTGTTAGCTCGTAGCCGCGCACGCGGATCTCGATAGGATCACCCATCGGCGCGACCTTCTGTAGTGTCACGCGGGTGTGCGGGATCAAGCCCATATCCAGCAGGCGGCAGCGCAAGGCTCCATCTCCGCCAACAGTGGTGATCACGGCAGAATTCCCCACTTTTAATTGATTCAATGTCATTCGCTTTCCTCTTTTCTTGCCCAGTTTTAATTTCATGGTAGCATTCCTGCTGCGGACTGTCAATACAGCCGAACCGGCATAATTCAAAGTGTGTAATAGGAATATTTGGCCTTGTGCTGCAGAAAATGTTGAAAAGGTTCCTGCGGCAAGGAAAAGTCTTACAACTCTTTCGCAATTTTAATCGATCCGCAGCAATTCGTCATCGTCGGAGCATCCGAAGCGGTTAACATCGGAGGCAGGGAAAGACTGGTAAATGTGCACGTTCGAACGCGGAAAGCATTCTTGCAGAAAATCGCGGACCGGGAAAAGATCATGGAATCCGCTGAAGTGCTTTTTGCCGTCTTCAAAGGAGACCGAGTTCACGACAAAATGCAGATGACAGTGCGCAGAGTCCATGTGCAGGGCATATACGACTTGGTGCCCAGGGAAAAGATGGCAGATATCGTAACCTAAGGCAAGCATATCGTCTGCACTTAGACGGTAGGCCACCGTCGTCGAAAAGGATACAATAAAATGCAGCAGCTGCCGACCATCGATATTCTGATAAGCGCTTTTAACAAGCATAAACTCACGGAACGCATAGACTGGATCGACGGCATATCCGCCTATCATTCCGGAGCGGCACGCATAGTCAAGAACGCGGTGCAAAGCTGCTGCGTCTGGATACTGATTGCGGATCAAGATAACGCCTGGCACAGCCGGTTCATCTCCTCTCTGATCATTACGTTCGTCCTCTGAGAGGCGGACGGACAGAATGCGATTTTTCATTGAAATCCTTCTTTCTTGTTGCTCGTGGCAAGGAGCGCAAATTGTATGACGCCCCTTTATTCGGATGTTTGTAGCGTGATAAAAAATTGGTGCAGACTATGAAAGAACCCGATGAAGCGCACGCAATTGTGCAGCCCCATCAGGCCTTCCAAATGATGTTGACATGGTTGCCGTCGAGTTCGATCCGCTCGATGAATTCGGCGGCGATCAATTTTTTCTCGTCAAAAGCAGAGCGGGAAAAATCCAACCGCCGAATCTGAGACGCAGAATGCGGGGCGGTATGTAAGAGCTGTTCCCGCTCGGCGTGCAGTTTTTCAATCATTTTTGAGATATACACGACCGCCACATCGCTGCTCTCGGCGAGAGCGTTCACCAGACGATCGATTTTCTGCTCGATTTCCAAAACAGCTTTCGCCTGCGCGTGGCCTTCATTTACTGAGGGAAGCTCAGCGGGACAGGCATCGAGAATGTTCTGGAGCTCATTGGCAATATGGGTCTCCAGCTCTCTAAGGTCTACATCAATCGATTCATCACAGCTGCCGAAGTTGGACCGACCGGAGCAGACCAGCTTACAGCGTTGCTCCGACTTTATGTAGTTGACCTTGACGGCATAGCCGCACTTGCCACATTTTAAGAGGCCAGTCAACCAGGAGTATTTACCCGCGTTGGCGCGGGGAAGCTGCATCTGTCCGGAGAGCTTGTCCTGTACACGCAGCCAGAGGGAAGACGGAATGATTCCCTCATGCGTGGACAGGCTGAGCATCTGCTCATCCTTTTTCGTGTACGTGCCGCGGCTGCGGTCGCGCTTCCCAATCAGAAGACAGCCATGGACGCCGTCAAAAACTTCGGGCATCTGGCGGATCTGGATGCCCTGCGCAAGGTAATAGCAGTAGACCGCTTCGTCAGCCTGCACGTAGACGGGGTTCCGCAGAATACGGGACAGAGTCACGTTATCCCACGCCTCGCGCTTGGGGCCGTGAATGCCCTGCTCAGTCAGAGCTTTGGCAAGGGCGCGCAGCGATGTTTCAGACCGGACATATTCTTCAAAAATGCGGAGAACAGTCTTTGCGTTTTCATCGGCTATCAGAGATGAGACCTTGCACCCGTCAAGCTCAGCTTTGGAAAGCGCATACCCGTACGGTGCGGGCCCACCCGGCCATGCACCGAGGGAAACGCGGTGATGGTAGTTGTCGCGCACACGCTCCGCGGTCGTTTCGCGCTCAAGCTGGGCAAAGGTCATCACAATGTTGAGCATGGCCCGCCCCATCGGTGAGGAAGTGTCAAACTGCTCGTTGACGGACAGAAATTCGACATCGTTTTTACGCAGAAGCTCCCAAATCTGGCTGAAATCCGCGAGAGAGCGGCTGAAGCGGTCCAGCCGGTACACGACGATTTTTTTGACGCGGCCCGCCTCCACCGCCTCCATGAGCTCGCCGAAAGCAGGCCGCTTGGTGTTTTTGCCGGAAAAGCCCTTGTCCGAAAAAACAAGGGCATCGTCCACAGTAAACTTCCGGCACAGTTCGATCTGTCCCTCGATCGAAAGGCTGCCCTTTTTATCGATGGACTGACGCGCATAAATGGCATCCATCGGCCTCACCTCTGCGCGCGGGCAGCCAGCAGCAGAAGGCAGCGGCGGCAGATCGCCGCCTGACGCGCAGAGCGCTCTATAGGGTCAACGGTTGAATAAGTGTTTTTGATAATCATAAGGGTCTCCTCCTTCGAGAATGTATGAGCCAGGACCAGAAGTTATTCCGGACGGCTTTACCACCCTGTTGAAGGCTGTGTAAAAATGTATTATTTTTTCATAAAATCTTGAAACCCTTGAAAATACTGAAAAATCCAGACGACGCATGGCTTCCGCTGCGCTGATGGTACCCGCACGCCAGAGTTTTTCCACCGCATCAAAATTGCTTCGCTCAATCGGCACCAACCGCAAAGCAGTGGCTTTCGATTCTGGTGTCCTCGGGGATTGTGGCACTGATCCAGCCCTACTCCAACAACGCCTTGAAGCGAGTGATCAGGGCTCCGAGAATGTATTTTCTGGACACAGGGCTCTGCGCACATCTCACCAGATGGACCAGCGCAGAGACATTAGAGCGGGGAGCGATGGACGGCGCGTTCTTTGAAACGTGGGTGGTATCTGAGATCTACAAGAGCTACCTCAATCAGGGGAAAATCTCAGCCGCCGCTGTATTTCTACCGTGACAGCAACAAGAAGGAGATCGACCTTATCATTTATCAGGATGGTGTCGTTTCGCCGATAGAGATCAAAAAAATCTGCGCCAAAGGATGCCGCAAAGAATTTCAGCGTGCTGAATCCTATTGAGAAAGAACCAGATGCTGACAGCATCTCGGCTGGAGTAGCGCATCTGAAAACGAAGATCGGAACCGGTGCCGTGATCTGTATGCCGCCGGATATGATCCCGGTCGATCAAAAAAACTGGTATGTTCCTGTTTGGCTGATTTGAGCAAACGCAGATTGAATTTCACAAAACTGCTGCCGCAGAATTGCGGCAGCAGTTCCTGCTGTGTGTCTGGTGAACACACTTTACTAATATGGAATTGATTCTGGGCATGTTCAGCGGTGGGCTATGAATAGGCGGAAAGAAGACAGTCAGCGGAGGCCATGAAGCGAGGCACGACAGGCGTTTCCAAGTGCTGCCAGTGGGGATTCCCTCGACTGGAAGGGCATCTCGGCGGGTGAGATCACGAAGCGTGTGACGGGCAAGGTGCAGAGCGGGTCGATCGTGTTGTTCCACAATGCGGGCGAGCATACGCCCGAGGCGCTGCCGGATATCCTCGATTACCTGCTCGCCGAGGGGTATAAGATCGTACCGATTTCGAAGATCTTGCTCACCTGTGACTATACCATCGACCACGAAGGCCGGCAGTGCCCGGCAGTGCAGTGAGCGTCCGATACCGCACTTGCTTGACCGTGTGTAAAGACGCGAAAAGGGGAGCCCTCTATCACAAGAGAACTCCCCTTTATTATTTCTTCCGTGCATTGCGGGGTGATTTTTTACGCGCCGATGATGATCGGCACCAGCGCTGCGGAGGTGATGCACATCAGCATGCCGGTACAGAACGAGTAGGCGACCGTTTCCGAGTTGCACACCCGCTCGACGATCGGCAGGCACACGTCAGTCGAGGCGGTGCCAGGGATGGTGATGGCCTCGATATAGCCGATCTTGCCCGCGATGACGGGCAGCAGAATGATACCGAGCATCTCGCGCAGCACATTGTGCAGAAACGAGACCGCGCTCGCCATCGTGTGCCCCGCGCTTGCGATGACGCTCGGGGCCATCGTGTACCAGCCGAAGCCTGCGCTGATGGCCAGTCCCTCGCGCAGCGTCATGGGTGAGAGCGCGGCATAGACCGCGCCGCCGAGCAGCGTGCCGAGCACGGCGAAGATGGGGACTAAAATGACGCCGAGCCCCGCGTTGCGCAGAATGCGGGCAATGCTGCCGTCCAGCCCCATGGAAAAGCCGATGAGCCCCAGCATGATACACAGACCGACTACAAGATAGTCGCCCGAGCGGGACTGAAAGGCGGGTAGGTCGGTGCACACGCGGCGGATGACAAGATCACCGAGCAGCATCCCGACAACGACCATCAGCAGGATGATAAAAGACATTTTCGCGCCCGAGACGTCGGCCTTTTCGTGCACAGCCTCCGCTTCGTTGACGACTGCACCGGCGGGATGGGCGTGGCGGTCGATGTGCAGCAGCTTTCGCACGGCGAACGCGCCGAGCATGCTGCCCGCAGCAGTCAGCACCGTGACAAAAAGCGCCTGAATGCCGATGCTGCCGAGGCTCGACGTGACCTCCTCGTCTGCGCCCATGCGCAGGCCCATCAAAAGCACCAGCGCATAAACGGAAAGCGACATGAGCTTGTCCGCGAATTTGAATTTTTCTGCGTACTTTCGCAGGCGCGAGGCCAGGAGGTAGCAGGCGATCATAATGGACCAGTAGAGAGCGAGCAGAGTCATAAAGTGTCGTCATCCTTTCGCCGCGGTGCGGCTAAAATTGAATGAGGGCGGCGCGTGATCCGCGCCGCCCTCTGCTGCTTTGGTAGAATCGGGGAATATCAGGCGAGGGTGTTGACCCAGGCGGAGTATTTGACAAGGTTCGCGTCGCGCTCTTGCGCATCCGCGCCCTTGGTGAGGATGTAGACCTTGATCTTCGGCTCGGTGCCGCTCGGGCGCACGACGATGTGCGTGCCGTCGCAGAGCTCGAAGCGCAGCACGTTCGAGCCCGAGAGCGCGATCTTCGTGACCTCGCCGCTTGCGGCGTCGCGCGCGGTGCCATCCGAATAATCCTTGTACGTCGCGACCTTGACGCCCGCAATCTCGCTCGGCGGCGTCTCGCGCAGGGACTTCATAAGAGCGGCCATCTTCTCCGCACCATCTAAGCCCGGCATGACGAGGTTGTGCGTCTTTTCACCGTACCAGCCGTACTTTTCAAAGAGCGCGTTGAGCGCGTCGAAGAGCGTCATGCCCTGGGAGTAGTACCACGCGGCCATTTCGGTGAGCAGCAGCGAGGCCGTGACTGCGTCCTTGTCGCGCACGTAGTGGCCGATCATGTAGCCATAGCTCTCCTCGTAGGAGAAGATGACGGTGTTTTTGCCCGCGCCCTCAAGCTCATTCATCTTCTCGGCCATGAACTTAAAGCCCGTGAACGTGTCGTAGCAGTCGAGGCCGTTCGCCTCCGCCACGGCGCGCGCCATCTCGGTCGTGACGATAGTCTTGAGCGCGGCGGCATTCGCGGGCAGCTTGCCCGCGCGCTTCATCGCACCGATCAGATAGTCGAGCAGCAGCACGCCCGTCTGGTTGCCGGTGACAGGCTCGAACTCGCCCTGCTTGTTGCGCACCATGATACCGACGCGGTCGCTGTCGGGGTCGGTGCCGAGGATGAAGTCGACGTCGTTCTTCTTGGCGAGGTCAATGGCGAGGTAGAAGCCCTCGGGATTCTCGGGGTTCGGGGACACGACGGTCGGGAAATTGCCGTCGATGACCATCTGCTCGGGTACGCATAAAAGGTGCTTGATGCCAAGACGCGTCAGCGCCTCGGGCACGAGCTTGTGGCCGCAGCCATGGAAGGGCGTGTAGACGAGCTTGAAGTCGTCGGCGACCTTTTTGACGGTCTCATAGTCGTTGACCATGCTCATGACATTTGCCATGAAGCGCTTGTCACAGTCCTCACCGAGCATCGTGATGAGACCCTTGTTGACGGCTTCATCGAAGTCCATCGACGTGACGCCGGTGAAGATGTCGATGTGCTCGAGCTCCCTGGCGATCGCGGCGGCGTGCTGGGGCGGCAGCTGCGCGCCGTCCGACCAGTAGACCTTGTAGCCGTTGTACTCCTTGGGATTGTGCGACGCGGTGACGTTGATGCCCGC
>ERZ780168.3736-NODE-3736-length-11464-cov-5.094837_pt1 | contig 11464 bp, 10 predicted proteins | sample MGYA00510981_ERZ780168 | MGnify/ENA primary metagenome ERZ780168 (study PRJEB29588, sample SAMEA2158769) | human gut metagenome | biome: human gut; feature: human-associated habitat; material: faeces | place: Denmark | collected 2008/2010 ...
AGCCGCGCGCCTGCCTCGGCCAGTCGAAGTACGGCGAGATCATCGCCCTGCTCGTCGAGGGCCGGCTCGCGACGTCGGTCGGCATCAGCGTGCCGGACTGCGCGGCCATCATGGCCAAGCACGACTGCATGCAGGCCATGAACCTCGACGGCGGCACCAGTGCCATGATCTGGTACAAGGGCAAGTACATCATGCGCAGCTCCAACCCCGCGCTCACCGCCGGGCGCACGCTGCCGAACGCCTTTGTCTACGCCGGAAAATAATATTGCACCCAACGTCCCTGACCACCGGTCAGGGACGTTTGTTTGCCTTGTACAAATCTTTTTTTGCTGCCTCCATGCAGATTTGTGAAAATGGGGCTTGCAATCCGGCGCGGGAAGTGGTAGAGTAACACCATCGAGAAACCGATGACCGAGAGGAGTACCCATTTACGAAGCTTTCAGAGAGCAGCGGACGGTGGAAGCGCTGCAGCGGACGAATGGCGAATGGACTCGCGAGGGCAAACCGATTGCAGCAGCATGAGGGGCGACGGTGGCCGCGGCCGTTATCCGGCGGAGCGTATGATCGTACGTGCAAAGTGGGCGCATGAGCGCCAACATGGGTGGCACCGCAGGAGTTACAGTCTTGTCCCATGAAACGGAAGGAACCGTTTCGTGGACGAGGCTTTTTTTGTTGCTTAAATCACCGCAGGAGGGATGCATATGACCCGCAAAACCAGACGATGGCGTGGCGGCCGGAGAATTTTTGCCGCGTCAGACCGTATCCGAATATCTTAAATCAACGATTATCAGATTCAAATAGAAGGAGAATATATTATGAGTAAGACTTTCCAGAAGATCGTCGGCGGCGTGCTCGCCGTCACCGCGCTCATGGGCCTGTCCGCCTGCGGCAGCAAGGCCGAGGACAACAAGGCCGAAGGCAAGACCTATAAGGTCGGCATCGTGCAGTTTGTGGACGATGCGTCCCTCAACCAGATCGAGGCGGCCATCGAGGCCGAGCTCGACGCGAAGGCCACGGAGCTGGGCGTGACCTTTGACTACACGCTCTACAACGGTCAGGGCGACGCCACGACGCTCAACCAGATCGGCGCCGAGCTCGTCGGCAAGGGCGTGGACCTCATCGTCCCGATCGCGACCCCGGCCGTAAAGATCATGCAGTCCGCCACCGAGGACACGGAGATCCCCATCGTCTTCTCCGCCGTGTCTGACCCCGTCGGCGCCGGCATTGTCGATTCGCTCGACGCGCCCGGCGGCCGCATCACCGGCACGAGCGACGCGCTCAACACCAAGGGCCTGCTCGACCTGATGCTCGCCCAGAACCCGGACACCAAGACCGTCGGCCTGCTCTACTCCAAGAGCGAGGATTCCTCCAAGCAGCCGATCGAGGACGCGAAGGCCTACCTCGAGGGCAAGGGCATCCGCTGCGTGGAAAAGACCGGCACTACTACCGATGAAGTTTCTTCCGCTGTCGACGCGCTCATCGCCGAGAAGGTCGACGCCGTCTTCACCCCGACCGACAACACCATCATGACTGCCGAGCTCGCCATCTATGAGAAGTTCCTCAATGCCAAGATTCCGCAGTACTGTGGCGCGGATTCCTTTGCCCTCAACGGCGCGTTTGTCGGCTACGGCGTGGATTACACCAAGCTCGGCACCATCACGGCCGACATGGTCGTGCAGGTGCTGGTCGACGGTAAGGACCCCGCTACGCTGCCTGTGACCACGTTCGATAACGGCATCGCCATGATCAACACCGATAGCTGCGCCGCCATCGGCTATGACATCACCGCCGTGCGCAGCGCGTTTGAAGGCAAGTGCAGCTCTGTGCTCGAGACGACCACGCAGCAGAATTTTGACTAATTGATCTAACATCCCGAAGGAGGGAGCTCCATGCTGACCGTTTTGCAGACGGCGCTTGAGGTCGGCCTCATTTACGGCCTCGTCGCGCTGGCGCTGTTCATCAGCTTTTCCATCCTGAATATCGCCGACCTCTCCACGGACGGCTGCTTCACGCTCGGCTGCGCCGTCGGCGCCATGCTCACCATCGCCGGCCACCCGATCCTTGCGCTGTTTGCCGCCATGGCGGCGGGCATGCTCTCGGGCTACGTCACGGCCTTTTTGCAGACGCGCCTCGGCGTCGAGAGCATCCTCGCCGGCATCATCTCGAACACCGGCCTCTACACGATCAACCTCGCGGTCATGGGCTTTTCGTCCAACGTGTCCATCACCGGGGTCGACACGGTGTTTTCACTCTTCAAGGGCCTTGTCGGCGGGCAGTGGAGCCGGCTGCTCCTGCTCGCGCTTATTGTAGCCGCGATCGCGTTCGCGCTCATCCGCTTTTTCGGCACGTCGCTCGGCCTGTCCATCCGCGCCACGGGCGACAGTCTGGATATGGTCAGCGCTTCCTCCATCAACCCCAAAGCCACCATCACGATCGGCCTGTGCCTGGCCAACGCCCTCACGGCGCTGTCCGGCTGCCTGATCGGGGAGTATAACAAGTTTTGTGACATCAACCTCGGCACCGGCATGGTCACGATTGCGCTGGCGAGTCTCATCATCGGCGAGGTCTTTGCCGGTCACCGCGGCGGCGTGGGCAAGCGCGTCGTCTGCGTCGTACTCGGCAGCATCGTCTACCGCTTCATCATAGCGCTGGCGCTGCGGCTGAACATCTCGGCCGAGTATTTCAAGCTCGTGTCCGCCGTCATCGTGGCCGTCGCCATCGCCGCGCCGAACATGAAGGGCTATGTCCATCTGGCGAAGATCAAGTCCAACGCCCGCAAGCTGCGCGCCCTGTCCGGAAAGGGGGACGAGACCGATGCTTGAAGTTTCCCACATCTCCAAGACATTCAACGCCGGCACCGTGAACGAGAAGCGCGCCCTGTCCGACCTCTCGCTCCGGCTGGCCGACGGGGAGTTTGCCACCATCGTCGGCTCCAACGGCGCCGGCAAGAGCACGCTCTTCAATGCCATCGCCGGTGTGTTCTATGTCGATGCCGGCACCATCACGCTCGATGGGCGGGACATCACGTTCCTGCCGTCGTATCAGCGCAGCCGCCGCATCGGCCACCTGTTCCAGGACCCGCTCAAGGGCACCGCGCCGCACATGACCATCGAGGAGAACCTCGCCGTGGCCTACCTGCGCTCTTCGGACCGGCACGTGCTCTTCGGCCGCGTGAGCCGCCGCGACCGCGACTTTTTCCGCGACGCGCTCGCCCAGCTCGACATGGGGCTGGAGGACCGCATGAACACGCCCGTCGGCCTGCTCTCCGGCGGCCAGCGCCAGGCGCTGACGCTGCTCATGGCCACCATGGTCACGCCCGAGCTGCTGCTGCTCGACGAGCACACGGCCGCGCTCGACCCCGTCACGGCCGACAAGGTGCTCGCGCTCACGCGCAGCGTCGTGTCGGAGCGCAGCATCTCCTGCCTCATGATCACGCACAATATGCACCAGGCGCTCGAACTCGGCACGCGCACGCTCATGATGGATGCCGGCCGCATCGTGCTCGATGTCTCCGGCCCGGAGCGCGCGGGCATGACCGTGCAGGGTCTGCTCGATGCCTTCGCCGCCAAGGCGGGCGAGGCCTTTGATAATGACCGCGTCCTGCTGTCCACGGCCGAGGACAAGGAAAATTGAATCCCGACAAAGAAAAATCAGCCGCCCATCGGGCGGCTGATTTTTTGCGTTTGTGCACTTAATAGAACGTGGCCACCGGTTCCTCCGGCTTTTCGACCTCCTGCACGGCCACCTGCGGTATATGCAAATGCATAGAAAAGACGGAACGCAGGGTGCGGATTCATACACGTGATGAAGCCGTGACAGCCGCGTGACAAACCGCGAACGTGACACTTTAATTCGCTACCCAGCAAAGGTGAATCCGACAATTGTGCAAAACCTGTGGATTACGCGAACGCATACGCCGTCCCGAGCGGGACAGATTGCGCGCCGCTGTGGAAAACGTTCGCCGGAATCGGTCAAATCTCCCACGATATTCGATGATAGCACCGCCCGTCAAGGCCAAGACGAGCGGGAGCGGATGAGGGGGCGCTTCTCTGACGAGAAGCATACAGCCGAAAAGAGGGGACCCGTCCGTGCAAAAATGCCCGTCCGCGCCCCCTTTTTCGCCTGTGTGCCGCCCGCAAGCGTGCAGCACGCCCCCTCATACCGCCCCCGGCCTTGACAAGCGTGCTGCGGCGAAAATAAAAGGAGATTTGACCTATGATTTCAGCGAACATTCCGACTTCCACCCGCAAAGCAATCTACCGCCGAGACGGCTACCGCTGCGCACTCTGCGACAGCACGCAATATCTACAGATTCACCATATCATCCCGCGCGGAAAAGGTGGAAACAACGAGCCTGACAACCTCATCACGCTGTGCTCCAAATGTCATGGAGCCGCTCACGGATGCATCCCTGAGGGCTGGACAATGACCGCTGAGGACGTAGAACAAGCCTGCGTAGAATACGTCAGCGATATGTACGCCGGAGATTGGTACCCGCTGGAATAAGCGGGTCTCCATCTTATCATCAAAAAGGTCGCGGGGCGGGTCCCCCCCACAGGCTTGTCAAAGCTGGCCCCCCCGCCCCGCAGTTCCGCGCGCGCCGCTTTGTTTTTGTCTGGGGTTCGGCGGTGCGGCGCGCGCTCGGTCCTCCGGGCCGCCCCCGTCAGCGGGGCCGTCCCTGCGCGGGTGTCGGCCGTGCGCGGCCGCCGCCCTTGCGTCTCGTCGGGCCGCGCCTTGTTTTGGTGGGGGGCGTGGTGCGCGGCCCTCCTCGAGATTCCGCGCGCTGCGGCGCGCGGGCGGGGGAAAATAGCGCTCAGGCCAGACACTACCCCTAGCGGGGTAGTGCCGGCCTGAGCACTATATCTTGCGTTTAATAGAACGTGGCCACCGGTTCCTCCGGCTTTTCGACCTCCTGCACGGCCTGCACCGTGAACACGGGGCCCTTGCGGCCGTAGGCGCGGTGGAACTTGTAGTCCAGCCGGGCCGTGATGATGGCCCACTCGTCGTTGCGGATCTCGTCCGCGCGGTCCCACACGCAGATGATGCCCGCGAACTGAATGTCCTGCACGCAGCAGGTCATGATGTGCCGTCCGGCGATGAAGCAGCCCTTCGGCACGTTCTTGCGCACGAGGCAGCGGCACTTGACCTCGATGGTCTTGCCGTCGTATTTCTTCGGCTCCTCGGACATGTCGCGGTACCAGATGGCGAAGTCGCGGTCCTCGATCTCGACGACCGGGGCGTCGAGGTCGAATGGCAGCGGATCCTCAATGTCGTCGTACACGACCTTGCCGTCGGTGTATTCATACGCGATGTCGCACCGGCGGGAGATGGCGCGGATGATGCGGTGCATCTCCATGCGGTCCATGCTGTCGTTGTAGCGGTTGAGCACGACGAGCTCGGCGCTCTTGAGCTTGTCCACCATGAGCTGGCGCATGTTCGCGTTGTAGCTCAAAAACGACGTCGCGTCGCAAAACAGGAATTCCTGCGCGACCGCCCAGCCCTCCGGCAGGTTGCCGTAGAGCGAGTCGAGCATCCACATGCCGTTGTACTCCACAAGCACACGCTCGGGGCGGATCTCGTCCTGCAGCGCCTTCAGGTATTCGACCGTGAGGTCGGACTCCTCGTCAATGTTGCGCACAAAGACGTTCCCGGCGCAGAACTTGTCCGGCTCATAGACCTCCTCGCCCTCTTCGCACAGCAGCAGCAGCGTGCGCTCGCCCTTGTGGAAGCGGCTGTCCTCAAGCGTCTCCTGGATGAATTTCGTCTTGCCGGCTTCCAGAAAGCCGGTGAACAGGTATACCGGCAGATCCGGTGCCTGCTGTTTTGTGTCAGCCAATGTGGAACAGCTCCTTCAGTGCATCCTCGGCCAGGTGCGACCCGATCACGCACACGCGGCCGGTGACCTGTGCGCTGCCGCGGCGGACGTCGGACTCGCCGGGCACGTAGTCAAAGTGGATCCAGCCGCCGTCGGTCGCGGGCACGATGCCCTTGGCGCGCAGCACGACGCCGTAGCGGTGCTCGTTGATGAGCGCGTCGAGCGCGGTGCGGATCTCGTCGTCGGTGTATTTGCGCGGCGTCTCGGTGCCCCAGCTCGTGAACACCTCATCTGCGTGGTGGTGATGGTGATGGCCGCAGCAGTGGTCATGGTCGTGCTCGTCATGATCGTGGTCATCGTGGTCATGATCGTGGCCGCAGCAGTGATCGTGGTCATGCTCGTCGTGGTCATGATGATGCTCGTGCTCATGTTCGTGGTCATCGTCATCCTCATCGTCGTCATGGTGATGGTGGTGGCCGCAGCAGCATTCGTGCTCGTCCTCATCCTCCTCGGCGGCCTCGGCCTTGAGGTGCTCGAGCTCGGCGGACAGCGTGTCGCGCCGCTCCATCGTCTCGAGGATCTGCTTGCCGTCAAGCTCCGTCCACGGCGTGGTCACGATCGTGGCGGTCGGGTTCTTCTCGCGCAGCAGCGCCACGGCGGCGTCGAGCTTCTCGGGACGGATGCCCTCGGTGCGCGAGAGGATGATGGCGCTCGCGTTCTCGACCTGGTTGTTGAAAAACTCGCCGAAGTTCTTCATGTACATCTTGCACTTGTTCGCGTCCACGACGGTCGTGAAGCCGTTGAGCACCAGCTCGTCGGACTGTACGCCCTGCACGGCGCGGATGACGTCGCTCAGCTTGCCGACGCCCGAGGGCTCGATGAGGATGCGGTCGGGGTGGAACTGCTCGAGCACTTTTTTGAGCGCATCGGCAAAGTCGCCCACGAGACTGCAGCAGATGCAGCCGGAGTTCATCTCGTTGATCTGCACGCCGGAGTCCTTGAGGAAGCCGCCGTCGATGGCGATTTCACCGAACTCGTTTTCGATCAGCACGATCTTTTCGCCCGTGTACGCCTCAGCAATCAGCTTTTTGATCAGCGTGGTCTTGCCGGCACCGAGAAAACCGGAAAAAATATCAATTTTTGTCATAAAAGAAAGCACTTCCTGTCTGGGAGCACGCGCTCCCGAAATTTTGTCCATTATTATAGCACGAAATTGTGAACGAAACAAGTCCGCCGCGTCGATGGGATGTGGTTGCGTTTTTGCTGCCGCTGCGGTAAACTGGAGCCATGAGTTGGAATACATTTTGGAAAACTTTAAAGCGAAACTGGCGCGCAGCCGTCTATCTGCTCGTGCTCGCGGCACTGGCGGTGCTGCTTGTGGTCGTGTGCGTCCGCCGCGGGCAGACTGCCGCGCAGCCGGAGCCCACGCCCCGCACGTCCGCCGCCGTCCGGAAGGACGCGGCGCAGACGCTGCTCGACGGCATGACCACGCGCGAGAAGATCTGCCAGCTGCTCATCGTGCACCCAGAGGTGCTCACGGACGGCGGCACCGTCACGGCCATGACGGACGAGCTCTCCGCCGCGCTGCGGGACTATCCCGTCGGCGGCTTTCTGCTCTCGGCGGGCAACATGACCTCCGGCGAGCAGCTCGCGGCGCTCACGTCCGCGCTCTCGTCCGCCAGTGCCACGGCCCCGCTCGTCACCGTGGACGAGGAGGGCGGCCGCGTCGCGCGCCTCATGAACACTGTCGGCACGACGAAGCTCAACAGCATGTACAGCTACCGCAGTCTCGGCACGCAGGGCGCGTATGACAACGCGCAGACCCTCGCGCACGACATCGCGGCCTACGGCTTCAATACGGACTTTGCGCCCGTGGCCGATGTCTGGACGAACAAGAAAAGCAGTGCCGTCGGCGACCGCGCCTACAGCGATGATTACGGCGAGGCGGCAGAGCTTGTCGCCGCCGCCGTGAGCGGCTTTCGCGACGCGGGGGTCATCTGCTGCCTGAAGCATTTCCCCGGTCACGGCAGCACGGCCACGGACTCGCACAACGGCGCCGCCACGGTCGACAAGACGCTCCCGCAGCTTCGGCAGGAGGACCTCAAGCCCTTCGTCTCCGGCATTGCCGCCGGGGCGGACATGGTCATGGTCGGCCACCTGACCGTGCCGACGATGGACGATGTGCCCGCGTCTCTCTCGCACAAGCTCGTCACGAACCTGCTGCGCTACGACCTCGGTTTCCGCGGCGTCATCGTCACGGACGGGCTGCAGATGCAGGCCCTCGCGCAGTATACCGACGGGGAGAAGGCCGTGCTCGCCCTTGCCGCCGGCAACGACATGCTGCTCGAGATCAGCGACGTGCCCGGCGCGGTCGCGGCCGTGGAGCAGGCGCTCGCGGACGGCACACTCACGCAGGCGGCGCTCGATGCGAGCGTGCTGCGCGTGCTGCAGCTCAAGCTCGCGCACGGCATCGTGCCGCTGCCGGAGACCGGCTGACACTCATGATTTTTTAAGAAAGGTGTGGTATCCTCATACTGGGCGCGGCCGTCCAGCCCGCCCGGCATCCTCCCTTTTTTCTTCCCCCCAACAGATCAGCCGCTGTCGAAAGTGACAGCGGCTGATCTATTATCATTTCCGGTTGTAGACCGGCGCAAAACGTGGTATCCTAAGCTATCATGACCTGAGAGGCGACCACCATTGCAATTTGTTGACATTGAAAAAAAGGACGGCGGCGCGTTCCTGCACCGCTACGACCTGCACTATATCGACCGCACCGGCTGTCCGCGCACGTATGAGATGGTCAGCCGTGACCGGAACATCGACTCGCTCGAGCATCTGCAGCACCACCGCACGGACGCGGTCGTCATGGTGCTCACGGATGCTGCGCGCGAGCACATCGCGCTCATCCACGAGTTTCGCATGGAGCTCGGCCAGCGCATCTACGGTCTGCCCGGCGGCCTCATCGAGCCGGGGGAGACGCCCGAGCAGGCGGCCCGCCGCGAGCTGCGCGAGGAGACCGGCCTGCGCCTGACGGCCATCACGCACGTCCTGCCGCCGGCAGCGTGCACGGTCGGCATCGGCGATGAGCGCACGGTCTGCGTCTTCGGCACGGCGGAGGGGACGTTCCGCCCGAGCACCGACCCCATGGAGGAGATCGAGTCGGCGTGGTACACGCGCGCGCAGGTGCGCGCCCTGCACGAGACGGACCTCTTCGGTTCCTGGGCGCTGGCCTACAGCTGGATGTTCGCAAACGGCTGCCTGCCGGGCGTCTGAAGGCACACATTCACGATTACGGAGCGATCATCATGTTTTATTCGGAAATTTATCAGCCGGGCGTCGCCGATTTTGACCCCAGCGGCAAGTTCGGGTATGAAGCGATTCTGCGCATTTTTGAAAACACGGCCAGCCGCCACTCCGACAGCACGGGCGACGACGTGATCGAGTCCAGCCGGCACGGCATCACCTGGGTGCTGACCGACTGGCGCGTCCAGATCGTGCGCCGGCCGGACAGCAAGGCGCCCCTGCGCGTCACGACCTGGGTGCGCGACAGTGTGCCCATCGGCCGCATCTTCCGCGACTATACGCTTGCGGACGAGACCGGCACGGAGCTTGTCCGCGCCGAGTCGCGGCTCGTGCTGTTCGACCTGCGCGCGCAGAAGATCATCCGCATCGACCAGCCGCGCTTCCAGTCCTACCGGCCGGAGGCGCGCGGTGTGTTTGCGTCCGCTGCGCCGCGTCTGCGCGCGCCCGCTGCCTTCGACGGGGAGAAAACGCTGCCCCTGCGCCGCAGCGACATGGATTTTAACGGCCATGTACATAACACGAAATATCTTGACTTTGCGCTCGAGGCTCTGCCGGACACCGTGCCGCGCGACGCGTTCACGGGCTTTCGCATGGTCTACCCGAAGGCGGTCAAGGATGTGGAGGCCGTCACGCTCAAATACACCCTGACGGACACCGGCCCCTTCGTGTGCGTCTACAGTGCGGACACGCTCTGCACGCTCATCCGCTTCGAGACATGAAGATACCCCCGCTGCGTTTTTCACAGCGGGGGTATTTTTCAGCTTTCCGCGAATCGGTCGACATACGCGCGCATCTCCTGCCGCGAGTCGATGCCGTGCACGCCCGCGATGAACGCGCGCTTTTCTTCGTCCGTGAGCGCCGAAAACTTTGCCAGCGCCTGCTGGTTGTGCACCAGCGCCATGCCCAGCCCGACCGGGATGGCCGGCTGCGTGCCTACTTCGTGCAAAGATTCCACCTTCCTCTGTGTCCGGTTTCGGAGCGGGTGCTCCCTAACCATAGTATGGCACAGATGGAAAAATAGAATACATCAGCCCAGATCGAGCACCTGCCGCGCGGCATAGCCCTCGCTGCGCAGCGCGCCGTCGAGCAGCTCATAGCGCGTGATGTCCAGCCGCACTGCGTGCAGCATCGCGGGCATCTGCTGCAGCTGCTGCAGCTGCACGCCGCGCGCCTCGATCACGCTGCGGTACTCGTCGCTCAGCGGGTCGATGTACACGGCCGTGCCCGTCATCTGCAGCCCGGCGAGCGACGCCATGCCCGTGTAGCTGTCGTACACGGCGGCGGAGACCGCCCCGTTCCACCAGATGCCCTTGAACTTCAGCCCGCCCTCGGTGAGGATATAGAGCCTGCCGTCCACGCGCAGGTATTCCAGCGGCGTGCACCGCACCCATTTGCCGCAGCCGGTCGCGAGCGCGAGTGTGTTGTGCGCCTCCAGAAAGGCGTCGATGCGCGCCCTGAGCGCGTCCGTCGGCATCGGTGCCTCCGGCGGGCAGAAGGCCTTGGCGATCAGCTCGGCCGCGGCGACGGTCTCGTCCTCGCCCTTGGGACGGAAGGTCACGCGCTTTTGCAGCCCGGCTGTCACGACCGGGCCGTCCTCGCCCGCGGCGACGGTGATGACGTTTGCATACCCGCTCCAGTCGCGCGGGGCGCGCTCTGCGGGGAAGAGCTTGCAGTTGCCGATGACCGTGCCGAGGATGTAGGCCGTGCGGCGCGCGTCGGCGTCATAGATGATGGCAGTGATGTTCATGGGTTCGTTGCCTCCGGAAAAATCAGAATATGAGATAATGTGAGTATAACACGCAAAGAATGGATTGTAAAATCGAAAGCCGGATGTTACAATGAGAAAAAACCGAAACAGAAACGAGGTTTTGCCATGCTCTGCCCGAAATGCGGCGCGCAGCTTTCCGACAGTGCCGTGATCTGCCGCGCCTGCGGCGCCATGCTGCCCGAGCAGCCAGCCGCTCCGAAGACGTCGTATCCCCCGACGTCCCAACCGGCCGAAAACACCGCGTCCGCCCAGCCCAACGCCCCGCGCACCTGTGCCCAATGCGGTGCCCCGCTTGAGAGCGGCGTGCGCTTTTGCACCAACTGCGGCGCGCCCGTACCGGAACCGTCTGCACCGCCTCAGCAGGGGGCGGCCCCGGGTGTCTACACCGGTGCGGCGGCCCCGTTCGGCCCGGGCGTCTGCCCGCGCTGCGGCAGCCGGTTCGCACCAGGTGCGCGTTTTTGCACCGTCTGCGGCATGCCCGCGCCCGAAGCGCCACAGGGCCAGACCGACTGGTATGCGTCCGCACCCGGCGGCACGGTCTCCTCGCCGGAGATCGGCCCGAAGCACAACCCGAAGAA
>ERZ780168.3746-NODE-3746-length-11448-cov-5.988502_pt1 | contig 11448 bp, 13 predicted proteins | sample MGYA00510981_ERZ780168 | MGnify/ENA primary metagenome ERZ780168 (study PRJEB29588, sample SAMEA2158769) | human gut metagenome | biome: human gut; feature: human-associated habitat; material: faeces | place: Denmark | collected 2008/2010 ...
AAAGGTACGCTACTGACCCATATTTAACGTTTCCCAACGCATTTTTAACATTTGCAAACACTTTGTGGCACGGTTTTTGCTGGGTCGCCACTTTACCGTTTTTTAACATTTCGCCACAGACTTTGGCACGGTTTTTGCTATGGCACAGATTTAACAAACAATAACAGACTTTGGCACGGTTTTTGTTATGCGTGTGCGCCCGTGAAATTGTTTCACGTGGAACACTGACACACCGCAACACGAAATAAAATGTTTCACGTGGAACACATTGTTAAACAAAGTTAAAAGAATAATTTAACACAAAATAACACGCAAACCGATTGCAGATAAAATAAATGCGTACATTTGCATCGTGTTAAACAATTAAATACTTTATAAAAATGAAAACAACCGATTTAATTTTAGAAAATCAGAAAGTGTTAAACGCATTACAAGAAATGTTATTGCAAAGTAAGAAACACATTGAGTTTTTGGCGGCTGGTTCGCCCGATATTCGCATAAACCTTGAAAGCATTGCCGAAAGCCTGCAAACGGGCGTTGATATTTTGGAAAATCAAATCGTGTTTAACCGTGATACACGCAACAAATTCGCAAAAGAAGTCGCCCGCAAAAATCAAGCATACGACTTTATCGCCGCCGAAAAGTTAATCGGGCGTTTCAAAACCTTTTGCGAATGTTACCCGACAAACTTGTACATCGGTTTAACGGGCGTTGAAAAATTGCAGGACAAATAACAATCAGCAAGCGAAAAGAAAAGGCGGTAACAATCAGTTGCCGCCTTTCTTTTTGTCCTGCCTTGCAGTTACTCAATATAAACGCCGTCAGACAAAGCCGTGTATATCGTTTCCTGCTCTTCTGTCAGCATTTCGGCGGTGTGGATAGGTGTTACATCATCGAACACATTAAACCCTCTGAAATCGCCTAAAATGCCCGTTTGTCTGTCATTGTTTCGCCCGTTGCTTGCGCTTTCGTACCACTTGCAGTAAATGTAAGGTTCTAAACCGTAATATAACATTTCGTTCCAATCATCACCTCCCACGGTTTTAACTTGGGTACTTGGTGAAAGGTATATTATTTCGCTGCTTGGCTCTGTTTCCTCAACTTGAAATACAACGCCGTTGCAGGACAAAAGCGCAACCCCGTTGCCCGTTACCACGTTTATAACGTACTGCAAACCTATCGTTTTACCTGCATAATCTGTATTGAGGTTTACAAACCCTGCAAACGGCAAAAAGATTTGTATTTCGCTTTCGTAGTCGGTGTTGTCCTCATTGTGCGCTGGTACTACCGCCGTTCCGAAATCCAGCGTTATTTTGTCTTGCGCTGGCTGGTGGCAAGATACGCCCGTATTGTAGTTGCCGCATCGTATTACATCGGTGCTGCTTGCGCCTATGTTGGTGTAAATACGGCGTATCTTGTTCACGTATGCGCCCAAATCTATGTTTTCGTATATAGGTGCGCCCGTGCTTGGGTCTGTTCCCGTTTCTTTGAAAAACCGCTTTGCGCTAAATTCTGCCAACTCGTCAAGCGTTACCAAATACACGTTTATTGCGCCGTACTGCTCGCCGACTACCGCCACGGGAAACGCATCAGCATTTACGGCAAAGTTGCTTAAATCAGCGTCCAAAACCTTTGTACCCGTTGCCGTCCGTTTATCCTCTGAAACGGTCAAATTCATATATTGATAGTCCCCGTTTTCGTCCCGCCACGTTAATGTAGGTTTTTCATCATCGGGGTGAAATTCGGTGTTCGGGTTCGCTTTGATAGTTATGTTAAGCGTTTCGCCAAATTGCAGCCAATCGGGTATTGCAGGGTCGGCGTAACAATTCGTAAGGTTTACCGTAATGTGCGCCACATCTACAAACTTGCCCGTAAGCGTTACGGGTTCGGTCGGGTCTAAATCGGTTATCGTTACCTTTGCAAGGCTGTAATAACTCAAAACCTCGACTTGCATATCTACCGTTTTTTGTTGCCCGTCCGTGCTTTTGTAGCTTGCTTTCGGGTCTATAAAACGGTATCTTGGCGAATGATTGCTTTCAACGGTTATCGTTGCAACTTCACCGTCATACGTATGTTCTTCTTTTAGCGTGTTGGTTATGTTGTTCACCACGGTTATTTCGGGTGTTCCCTCGCTGGCGGTTGTACCCGTAAGCGTTACGCCGTCATCAACTTCGATTGCATCGCTTTCCCACGTTGCAGTTTTCCCGTCCTCTGTTATCGTCATATCGGCGGTTTCGGGGTCGCCGTAATCGCCCGTGTAACCGACTTGTGCGCTGGTTATCTTAAAACCCTCATTTGCGTTTACCGTTACCCTCGCTTGCCACGTTCCCAACTTTTCGCCCGTTGCGGTTGTGTTGGGTATTTCGTTTGTCACATCTAACTCATTATCTAAACGGGTGTTTCCCGTAACCTCGAAAGCCGTGTTTGCGTCCGTGTTATACACATACGCCCACACTTCCAAATTATAGGCATTTCGTGGGGTCAAAACAAGCGTTTGCGGTTGTCCGCTGGTGTCCGTGTATACGGCTGTAATATCGCCGTCAAACTTGTAACCCTTTTCGGCGTTTAGCTCCAAATACCAAAAATCGCCGTAACCGCTATCACCTTGCCACGCGCTGTTATCCGTGCTATGCGGTACTTTGTTTGTTACTGCCATATCCTTTTAATTTTCAGTTCCTTTTAATGTTACCATAATAATTCCGCCCGTTTCATTGAGTAAGCCCGTATTTGCAAACGGCACTTTCTCGAAATTCGGGGTGCGCCTGTAAACGGTATCACGGTTTGAAATATACGGGTCGGGGTTGTCGCTTTCAGATACACGCCCAGTTGCCGCCAAAATTTCGGTTTCGTAGGTTTTAAGTACGTCAATACGCAATACAAGTTCGTAGGCGTTGTTTCCCTCAAAACTTACCCTATCCACGAAATAATAACGCCCTAAATCGGGTATGTAACAATAATTGAAAGCAGGTCGGGGCTGCTTTCGTAGTGTTACGGTCGGGCGCAACACATCGAAAGTTTGCCGCAAATCACCCTCAATCGCCGTAAACTCGTCCAACTGCTTGTTTACCGTGTTCGGGTGTCCGTTGTATGAATAAAAGTTTATCGTTGTCATATCTGCAAGAAAAAAGGCGGTGCGGTGCGCTTTCACCTGCACCCACACCGCCCAAAGTTAAACAATCTAATACCTATTGAGTTACTCAATAAAGAATACTACAAAGTTTTCGTTTGTATCGTTGAAATATCCAGCGTCAAACTTGTAATAGTTGTTGAAAAACTCGGCTTTTGCGTTGTAGTTCGTTGTTACTCGTCTGTCAAGATTGCAAACGCCCAACGCATCACGGTCGAACATTACGCCCAACACGCCCGTAATTTCAACATCTTTGCCGCCGCTTTCCTTAACCTTAATGTGTCCCGTGCTGGCAAAGTCGTAGTTCTTTCCGCTGCCCTGCCAAAACGGTACGGTTTCGGCTTGCGGCAAAAGCACATCGCCACGGTTGAACGTGTCGGAATAAAGATAGGTTTGCGCTGCCTTTGCAAAGTCGGACAAAAGTACAACGTGCAACATATCTTTCGGCGTAAATCTTTCCTTGCCGCCAACATTGAACACGGTGGAAATGCTTTGCAGGCGGTCTGCATACGTACCCATTACGTAAGACGCAAAGCGTATGAAATCGGGGTCGGTTATCGCCTTGTCCGCTTTCAGTGCGTTAGGGTTCGGGGTCGGGCTGGGGCTGCCCGGCGTTGCAGGGAAATACTTGTCATTATACAACTTCAAAAGGTTCACACATCTTGCCGTGCTGCCGTTTGCAAGGTTTGCCCCTGCCATATCACCTTCCGCCGTTGCTCCAAACGCTTTCGCATCAGCCAAAACCGTTTCCGCAATCATGTTGTTAATTGTACGCATGATTAAAGCGTCTGCCTTAATTGTCATGCTCTTTTCAACGGCCGCATAAATCATCGAAATAAAGCCGTTGAGTTGTGCGGCGTTGCTGAAACTTTCCTTAACCTGCCTTTCGGTGATTGATACGGGCACTTCAAACGTAACCTTTGAGTTGAAAAATTTGGCGGTTACGGTCGGTTTGTGGAAAACATCTTGGTCGTAACTATGTCCGTCCGTCAAATCCCACGTGTCGTTTTCCTCTGCTTCGGGAACATCGGCACTTATTTTTTCCAACACGCTGCCAAACTCCCACGCATCCATTAAAACGCTTGGCACTTTGCCCGCATAAGGTCGGTTTACGAAAATCACCTTGCCAATGTGGTTTACAAGTGACTTCACGTAATTGTCAACCGCATTTTGGTTAAACACTTCCGTGCCCAAATCCACAATGCCCGTCAAATCATCGGTTACAATGTCAGTACGCCCCAAAACTTCTTTTGATACGCCGTTAATAATCGTGTAAATCTGTTTTACGTTCATATTGCTAAAAATTAAATTGGTTAATCGTAAATACTCGTTGTTATCTCGCTTACAAGTGCAAAGATAATGTTTTTTCTCCAATTATCACGCCTTAACTGCAATTCTTTTGCAATTTCACTTGAAATTGATTTGCTTGCGCCCGTTCCTTTGCTGGTTTCGGTTGTTTGGCGTTCCTCTGTGCGGTTTCTCTCATCGTTTGCGGTCTTTCGGTCGCTGTCTGAAAAATCGGTGTCGTTGAACGCCTTGTTTGCGCCCGTTTCGGTGTTGTCGGTGCTTTCCTGCAAAGTTACGGTTTCCGTCCGTTCAATTTGCCCCGTTACGGGTGTCAGTACATCGTAATCGGCTAACATCGCCGCCGCTTCACGTTCCCAGCCTTGCACGTTTACCGCAATCACCGCCGAAACAACATCGCTTGCGTTGTCGCTGGTTATGCTGCTTACAACGGTCTTGCCGCCGTACATCAGTAAGGCGTAAGCGTCTAACTTGGTCGGGTCGGTATCGCCGAAAATTGCGGCGTACTCTGTCGGGTATTCGGTCTTGAAAACCGCCTTGAATATCCCGTTACCCTTTGTAAATAGTTCGCTGTATTTCATTGTTTATCTTTGTTTTCTTCTGTTTCTTCTGTTTCCTCTGTTTCCTCTGTTTCGGTATCGTTACCGTCCGTTTCTTCGGTTTCCTCTGTTTCTTCGGTTTCCTCTGTTTCTTCGGTTTCCTCTGTTTCGGTCGTTTCCGTGTCGTTTCCGTCTTGCTGGTCGGGTTCTTCGGTCGTTTCTGCGGATGCTGACAAATCAGCTGCCAAAGCGTTGTAATTTTCCCGTTCAAGTCCCCAACTGCTAGAAAGACGTACCGAAATTTCGGTGTCGAACATTTCGTTAATTTTCTCAACTGCATTTTGTCTTTCTTTTAGCATATTATCCACATACGGCAAAAGTACGTCCACATTCATAGATACCTCGCCCAAATTAAGGCGTTCACGCTTCATATTATAATTTGCGTTTAGCCCCAATTCGTTGTACATACTGGCTTTGTAGTATTGTATCAGTTCAATAAGTTGCGTAATATACACGCTGTTTGTGGTCGGTGCGGTCTGCATATTTACGCCCTTGAAGAAAGCGTTTTCCCCGATTATCGAAAATTCGCCGTCTTGTATCTTGCGCAAAAATTCATCGGCACTCTGTTTTGTCTTGTCATCGCTGGCACTTATAAGCATCGTGATACGGGTCAAAATGCTTGCCGTGTTCAACGAAATAAGCCCGTCAGTATGTAAGACGGCATACCGCCCAATAAGCGGCAAAAGGCTTTCGCCGTTGCTGTCATTCTCAATCAAAACCCCGTCTTTCTGTATATCGTAGGTCTTGTTTAACTTTATTGCAGGGTTCGCCACGGTGTAAAGCGTTGCCCGTCCGTAAACATCGGGTTCGCCGCCTTTGCCGCCCGAAAGCGCATACAAAACCCCGTCCACGCTGGTAACAAAGGCGTTGCCTGTGGTCTGCAAAAGCCGTTCCAATTCCTTTTGCGGTATGCTGTCGGGCAAACCCTCATACTCAAACATACTTTGAGTTTTCGCCAACGTGTTCGCAATAAATTCGGTTACGGCGGTGTCTTTGTCCCTTACTTGTTGCTGGTACAACTTGTAAATGTTATCTTTCCTTTTCATCTGTCAAAACTTTAATAAGCGTTGTTAATTCGGCTAACACTTTCGTATTTTCCGCAATCGTATCTTTTAGGTGTTCCGTTTCTTCTTGGTGCGTCTGCCTTTGTTTCACCATATACCAAAACAATGCGCCACACATCACAATCGGAAAACCCAAACTTGAAATGATTTGAATAATAGTATTTGCGTCCATATCAATAAATTTTTAGTTCCTATTGCAAAGGTAGTTATTTATTTCGTAAAACGTGCGGTTCGGCACGAAATTTGCACCAAACCGCCGTTATTTTCATTTAAGCGAAACAATGTTTGTCTTTGCGCTCGTAATTAAATAATTGCGTACTATTTCGCCGACTTCGTTGTCTTGGTAGAAAACTTTGTCTATTGCGAAAAACCGTGCGACTTGTTGTTCAACATAACTTGCCGTACTCAACAACTTGCGTTTGTAGTTCGGTTTGCCGTTCATTTCCAGCGAATAAATAAGGCTGTTTTCCTCATCTTTTATCGGGGTTGTTTTGGCGTGTATGTACGTAAAACATTCGTTGCCTACTTGTATAATGTTGCCTTGTAACACTACATCGTTAAACTTGATATAGTACACAAACAACACATCTTGCGGCTTGTACTTGCACGGCAAATGCGGATATACTGCAAGTTCCCACTTGCCGCCCGTAATCATCTGCAAGTTTTGGTTATCGAAACAAAAATACTTGTTGCTGGCTTTGTGTTGTACTATCGTGCTGCAATACTCAACCGCCACTATTGCGCCGTGTTCGCCAAAGCGGTATATATCTATCGTTCCCTGCTCCATAAACGGCACTTGCTTCAAACCCATTTCAGTAAAGTACGGGCAAAACTTGTTTACGGTGTTCCCCAACATAAACACTTTAACATCGTTGCGCTGGCGTATTATCGTACTCAAAAGGTTCATAAACAACATAAACTCATCGGGCAAATAATACCGCCGTGTCAGAAACTCATCAAAGACTATCGTTGTAACATTCGGGTAACTGCTGCTTTTTTCGTGTTCCTGCTCTGAAAGGCAAAACCCGTAACAAAACGGGGTCGGGTCGGGTGTACGCTTGTTTTTCTCTGCATCGTAGAAAGATAAAAACCATTTGTTCGACATATAGAACACTTCGTTAAATTTTCCCTCTGTCAGTTCCTCAATAAGCCCGTTTGCCACGTGGTTTGCAAACAGACTTTCGGCACGTTTGCCCCTCAAATCCTCTCGCCAACGGCGTATATACGCCATTTGTTTGCCCGTCTTGATATAGTTTTCCAAACCATATTTTAAGGCGGCATAAGTCTTGCCGTTTGACCTTTCGCCGAATATCACGTTATAATCGGCGTTCTTGCTTAAAATCGCTTTCAAGTCGTAAAATTTCGGCTTGTCTGTCTTTGTCTTTCTTGTTGTCATACTCTTATTATTTTAGTCCTTAAATTTAATACCTCGCAAATAATTTATGTACATAACCGAAAGGGAAAGGCTGTATCCGGTCGGCTCTAAATGTACGCCCGTGCGTTCGTTGTAATGCGCCGTGCTGCCTTTGTAGTCGGTTATTTCGCCTTGTATCTCGTAGTCTATGTACGTGTGTATGTTCTTGCCCGTTGCCGCTGGCGGTATATCCAGATAATTAGTGAAAGCGTCAAAGATACCGTTTTCGCCGTACTTTTCAATAAGGTACGGAATAGCGGCTTTTTTGTTCACGCCCGAAACGGTTAGACTGAAATCGTATGCCCGTCCGTTTGCTTTTAGTGCGTTTGGTTCTTGCACCATATACCGTTTAGCCCCCAGCGTCTTAAACCGTGTATATGTCCCCTCGAAATCCCAAACGCCCAAAGTCTTTGTTATGCCTTTTATCGTTTGCGGCTCGCAAAGGGAAAACGGCAAACCGTGGTACTTACACGCCGCCCGTAACTTCATTTGCACCTGCATATTATAAGCCTTGAAATATGCTTCGTGCGCCTTGCCGTTCATTATTTTAATGCTGTCGGTGTCGCTGTATATGTAATCGTCTTTCGCTTCATGTATGCCCGTGAAAAGGTTGCGCCGTGCGTATGCGGTTACGAAAATGCCCCACGGGTAAAACAAGAAACGGTTCTTGCTGGTGTTGTACTTGTATAAAAGTTCTTGTTTTTGTTCGGCTGTCATTGAGTTAATATCCCATTCGCCGTTATAGGTAAACTCATCACGCAAAGGGTTGGTAACACTCATACCGTAACAACTGTTTAACATTTCCTTGCTGTTAAGATATTCCACTTCTTTGCCCTCAACGCCTTTTAATTTCGTCTTGCTTTCGTACAAATGCAGGATAGATTTTACAAACGGGGTCGGCAAATACTCTTTCTTGTAACAATACATTTCACCCACACGCATACTTTCCCACGTATAAAAGTTTTTGATTATATTAAAATCAACATCGGTTATTGTCAGCGCAATTTTTGAAGCCGCCACGATACGCCCGTTATTCTCGCACGGGTTTTCTTTCACGAAACATTTGCTTGCCGAAATCGGGTTGTCTTGCGTTTCGATGGCAAATATGTTGGTAAACTCAATATCGAACACACAACAATACTTTGATATTAAAAACTCAAATTGCGCCATACTTTTAACCGTGATTGCAACGCCTTGCGACATCGGGTATTTTTCCGCTATCATTACATACGGGTAACTGCTGGTAAAGTCGTAACTATCCACGTTAAACATTATTTCGTCTGTATATTCGGCGTTTGCGTGTGTAAAACCGCCTGCAAACGCACGTTGCAGCATATTAAATTCATTCATACCCGTAATTTGTAGTTCCTGCATCAAATTCACGTAATCCCAATTTGGTACGGTCTTTCCTGCATCGGTCTTTTCACGCAAACAATGCGCACGGCAATACTTGCGCACAAACCCCGTCTTTGTTATCGGTATGTGCGTTATCCCTTTGCTTTCCTCGATACGTTCTTGTATGTAGCACATAACTACTTTAATATCATTTATGCAATAATGTATTTCTGCATCAGTCAGCGGCGTTTCGGCGTGTCTTATTTGCTGGTAGTCCAAATCGCCCACGGCTTTTGCGCACTTGTATTTCATAAGTTGCTCGCCCAACTTTGCAAGCGAATAACCCGAAAGCAAGTAACTACAACGAAACTCAATGTTGCCCGTTGTTATTGCGTAAATCGGTTTGCGCAAATCAATACTGAAAACCCGTTGCCACTCAAACCACTTGCGCAAAAACTGAAATTCGTATGAAAGGTTATGCACATACACAATAAGGCGCAATTTGTCATTCAGTTGCAAAACCTCGCTTACGGTCTGCATCATCGTGACAAACTCGCCCCACGTGCGCCCCATTATTGTATAACCGTTTATGCCAAACTGCCAAACGTACATTATTGCGGCTTTCTCTAATTTCGCCTTGCGCCCGTTCCCGTCCTGCATACGCTGCATTTGCTCGTATGTGTACGCCCGTCCGTCCGTATCACGGTAAAAACTTGTTGTTTCAATATCAAAGGCGCACGGGATATTGTAAAACCTTTCGCCTTTGCTGTTTCCTATAATGTTCTTTTCGTTTACGGCACGTTGCAGGACATCGGCAATATCGTTCGGGCTGTTTATTCTTTCTTGTAACTCAAAAGGTATTTTTTTCATAACCCAAACTTGTTAAAGTTGCGCAAAATGCGCTCTATATCGTTTTGCATATCCTCCATTTGGTCGGCTGCCTCATTTGCTTGCCGCTCTATCTCTGCATCAATCGCCCGTGATATGCTTTGCGCCTCGCTCTCTATCTGTGTGCTTATATCGCTTGCGCTCTGCTCCATTTCGCCCGTGAAATCCTTGTAACGCATCAAATAACGCTCTACAAAATCACTGTCCGAAACGCTGTTTAACTTGCCTTGCAAGTTCCTTGCCATTAGGTTATATTCGTCAGGCGTAAGCCCGTATGTACGTTGCAAGTGCTGCCCGTACTGCCTTGCACCTTGCGCCGTACTCGTGGGCTGTCGTAGGAAAGAAATCGCCTTGCCGTACTCAATTTTTAAGGTGTTCCAATCGCCTTTCATACTGAATTTGGTAAAGCCTTTTATATCGCCTTTGTTCAACGCTTGCACGGCTGGCGAAAGTTGTCCGCTTTGCTCTATATTCTGTATTCGGCGGTTCGCCATTTGAAAAACCCTTGCAATCTCTTTTCTATATTCGGGGCTGCTTTTAACGGCTTGCAAAATCTCTTTTTTGATTTTTGCCCGTTGGGTCGCTCCGAAAACAGACTTTGTAAATTTAATCTTAAAACCTAACTTTGCCATACGCTGTTATATTAAATAGGGGTTACAAACATTGCAACCCCTACAAAGTTAAACATAACTTTCCAAACTCTTACAAGTCCACGAACGAAATAGAATAACACTTCTTGCCGTGGCTCTCGTACTCGTAAATCGTGTACCCGACTTTGCCGTCTTTGATAGTTTGTACCGCCTCATCATCGGCAAGTATTTCACGCACCGTTTCGGCGGTGTGGCTTGGTAGGTTCACCAACCGTTTGTTTTCCTCATCAATAATTACGGGGTTGTCGCCTAATTGTGATTTGTGGACATAAAGCCCATTGATTTTGTGTACCACATCTTTGCCGCCCTCATTTTCAGAGTTGAAAATATCGGCTAACTTGGTGTACTGAAAATCGGTTGTGTCAATACCGAAAGTTGTCTTGTTAAACTTGCTTGCAAAACTTTTCATTGTAGTAATCTTTTAATTGTTAAACTTCTTGTTAATTATTCGGCTGTCTGTCCTTGCGGTTCGCCGTCAAACGGCAAATTCGGTTCGGGGTTGTCTTGCGGCTTCAAGTCCATAAGCCACGCACGAAAGCGGTTTATTTTCATTACTGCACGCTGGTTGCGGCAAACTTCATTACACGCCATAAGGCTACCCAAAGCCGACAAAGCGGCAAACGAAAATTCGTCAAATGCGTTTCTTTTTTCTTCGTTCATTGTAGTAAACTTTTAATTGTTAAACTTATTGTTATTTTGTTTTTGGAAACTTAACCGTGCCGCCGTGGTAAATGTACGTGGTATCGGTTGTTATTATCACTGCTTTGCCGCTGCTTGCGCTGGTATGTTGTACGCTGCAACCCTGCAAGATTGCAGACAAAAACAACATAGCACCACACACGACAAAAATTGCCAAACACATTGCAACCTCTTTAATTGCTTCTTTCGGCGGCTCTTTGAAATGCTTTACTAACTCTTTCATAATTTCAAATGTTTAAGTAACACGGTGCAAAGATACAACTTTTTTTCAACATACAAGCATAAGAGCACAAATTATTTTCGTTTTAACTTTTCTTAACTCTTGGTGTTGTGTTCCACGTGAAACAATTTCACGGGCGCACACGCA
>ERZ780168.3751-NODE-3751-length-11436-cov-13.217556_pt1 | contig 11436 bp, 9 predicted proteins | sample MGYA00510981_ERZ780168 | MGnify/ENA primary metagenome ERZ780168 (study PRJEB29588, sample SAMEA2158769) | human gut metagenome | biome: human gut; feature: human-associated habitat; material: faeces | place: Denmark | collected 2008/2010 ...
ATTTACCCATCGTATCACCGACGATACGCGCACATTTACGATGCGGCTTATCCGGTCCGTTATTTAACTCGATCATGGAGTACAGAACACGTCTCTGTACCGGCTTTAAGCCGTCGCGGACGTCCGGGAGGGCTCTGGCAGCAATTACGCTCATTGCGTAATCGATATAAGATTCCTCCATTTTTTTCTTCAGATCGACTTCTTCTATTTTGTCAAAAATATTATCTTCCATCTTTCCTCTTATCCAGCCGCCCAGGCGGCATTCCAATCAGTTTTCTAAATATCCAGATTCTTTACGAACTGAGCGTTCTCTTCGATAAACTTCCGGCGGGGTTCCACCTGGTCGCCCATCAGCGTTGTGAAGGTCAGATCCACTTCGGATTCCGTCTCTTCATCCATGCAGACCTTTAACAGGATTCTGTGCTCAGGATCCATCGTCGTCTCCCAGAGCTGTTCTGCATCCATCTCACCCAGACCTTTGTAACGCTGGATTTTGTTATTCTGATCTCTGCCGACCTCGTTGATAATCGCCGCCAGCTCTTCGTCGCTGTAGGCGTACCAAACCTTTTTATTCTTTTCCAGCTTATACAGCGGGGGCTTTGCCAGATAAACGTGTCCCTGCTTGATCAGCTCCGGCATAAACCGGTAAATAAAGGTCAGCATCAGAGTTGCGATATGCGCACCATCCACATCGGCATCCGTCATGATAACAATCTTATGATACCGCAGCTTGCTGATATCAAAGTCCTCATGAATACCGGTTCCGAATGCGGTAATCATCGCCTTGATTTCGGCGTTGGAAAAAATCTTGTCCAGACGGGCTTTTTCTACGTTCAAAATCTTGCCGCGCAGGGGAAGGATCGCCTGCGTCGCACGGCTTCTCGCCTTCTTTGCAGAGCCGCCCGCGGAATCACCCTCTACGATATAAATCTCGCAATTTTTCGGATCTTTATCCGAGCAGTCTGCCAGCTTGCCGGGCAGGGCTGTATTTTCCAGCGCAGTCTTTCTTCTCGTCAAATCCCGCGCCCTTCTTGCCGCTTCCCTTGCACGCTGCGCCAGAACGGACTTTTCTACAATCGTCTTTGCAACGGACGGGTTCTGCTCCAGGAAATACGTCAGCTGTTCGCTCACCACGCTGTCCACAGCGCTTCTCGCCTCGGAGTTTCCCAGCTTCTGCTTGGTCTGTCCCTCAAACTGAGGATCTTCAATCTTGACACTGATGATCGCAGTCAGACCTTCACGGATATCGTCGCCGGACAGGTTGGGCTCGTTATCCTTTAACAGTTTATTACTTCTCGCATAGTCGTTAAACGTCTTTGTCAGCGCATTTCTAAAGCCCACCAGATGCGTACCGCCCTCCGGCGTATTGATGTTATTGACAAAAGAAAAAACACTCTCGTTATAGGAATCGTTGTGCTGCAGTGCAACCTCGACGTAAACATTGTTTTTCGTGCCCTCGAAGTACATTACCTTGTCATAAAGCGGAACCTTGCTGCCGTTTAGATAGGTGACGAACTCCCGGATACCGCCCTCGTAGTGGAAGGTTCTTGTGTGGGGCTCTTCCCCGCGCAGGTCTGTCAGGGAAATCTTTAATCCCTTAGTCAGAAATGCCATTTCCCGCAGACGTGTCTTTAAAATATCAAATTCGTAAACCGTCGTCTCGGTAAAAATCGTCGCATCCGGCTTAAACGTTACTTTTGTTCCGGTCTTTTCCAAATCGCAGGTTCCGATCTCCTTTAACGGATAGCAGACATGCCCACGCTCGTAACGCTGCTTGTAAACCTTTCCGCCCTGACAGATTTCGACCTCCAGCCAGTCAGAAAGCGCATTTACAACGGATGCGCCTACGCCATGGAGGCCACCGGAAACCTTGTATCCGCCTCCGCCGAATTTACCACCGGCGTGCAGGATCGTGAAAACAACCTCTACTGCAGGAATGCCCGCTTTGTGGTTGATTCCAACCGGAATGCCTCGTCCGTTATCGACAACCGTGATCGAGTTATCTTCGTTGATCGTTACTTCAATGTGGTCACAGAAGCCTGCCAGTGCCTCGTCCACCGCATTATCTACAATCTCGTAAACCAGGTGATGCAGACCTCTGGAAGAGGTGGAACCGATATACATGCCCGGCCGTTTGCGGACCGCTTCCAGACCCTCCAGAATCTGAATTTGATCTGCTCCGTATTCAACGCTCATTTATATTCCTCCATTCTGGCCGGCATCCACCGTCCCGTTTGCTACTCTGAAAACTTTATTGATCTCAAACCGGTTGTTGACAAAATCATCCAGACCGGTACAGGTAATAATCGTCTGAATGTCCCCGATACTGTTCAGCAGGTAATTCTGACGGTTGCTGTCCAGCTCCGACAACACGTCGTCTAATAAAAGCACCGGCGTATCCTTTGTCATCTTTTTTACAAGCTCAATCTCGGAAAGCTTCAAGGACAACGCCGCCGTCCTCTGCTGTCCCTGGGATCCGAATTTACGGATATCCACGCCGTCTGCCAGGAATGAAAAATCATCCCGGTGCGGACCCGTTGATGTCATCTTCAGACGAATATCCCGCTCCTGGTTACGGTGCAGTGCCTCTGCAAAATTCTCGCTCGTCACATCCGGTTCATACACAACCTTTAAATGCTCCCTGCCTCCGGAAAGACGGCTGTGAATCTCTCCGATGATGTCGTTTAGCTGCTCCGTAAAGGTGATCCTTCTTTCGATCACCTGGCTGCCAAACGCCGCCATCTGGTCATCCCAGACCGACAGCGTATCCCGCAGGGACGGATTCTGGTAAATATCCTTTAACAGCCGGTTGCGCTGGTTCACAATCCGGTTGTAATGGTTTAAGTTGTACAAATATCCTGCATCCAGCTGACACAGCTCCATGTCCACGAAATGTCTGCGCTCTGCCGGACCGTTCTTGATAATGGACAGATCTTCCGGGGAAAAAAATACCACGTTCATAATGCCCAGAAGCTCCGCCGCTTTTTTGATGCGGGTCCCGTCAATCGCAATGCCCTTGGATTTGTTTTTCCGAAGGTGCATGTCGATGCGGATTTCGTCTTCTTTTTTCTCGAGATAGGCACGGATATGTGCCTCCTCCTCGTTGAAATTTACGATATCCTTATCCTTTGCGCCTTTATGGGACTTGGTTGTCGCACACAGATAAATTGCCTCTAAGATATTGGTTTTTCCCTGTGCGTTATCGCCGTATAAAATATTCGTCCCTCGGTCGAAGGAAAGGTTTAACAGGCTGTAATTCCGAAAATTGGATAATTCCAGCGATTTAATAACCATAGTTCCTCTTTCTGTCAGATCGGTGTATGGAAATTCACTCGATCTTTAAGGTCTGTCCGTCATATTCTACCACGTCTCCGGGCACCAGCTTTTTACCGCGTGCGGTTTCTACCTGTCCGTTTACTTTGACAAGCCCGTCCTGTACAGCGAATTTGGCGTCGACGCCGGACTCCACAAAGCCCGCTGCCTTTAAAGCCTGTCCAAGCTTGATAAATTCATCTCTGATCCGATAGGTCTGCATGAATCGTTCCTTCTTTCCTGCGCCATTTTCCGGCGCTTTTGCAGTTAAACAGTTGTAAAGTTAACAGGGAGAATCAGGTAAATGTAGCTGTTCTCCTCATTGCGGATAAAGCAGGGAGCCTTTGGATTAACCAGATAAATCGTGATCTGTTCATCGTCAATGACTCTCAGCGCATCGATCAAAAATCTCGGGTTGAAACCGATCATCAGATCCTTTCCGCTCTTTTCGATATCGATCTGCTCGTCCATGCTGCCGATGGCAGAGTTGATTTTCAGCTCCATCAGACCGTCCGTAATGTTAATAATGATTGGCTTTTTGTCGCCTTCCTTTACGAGCAGAGTCGCACGGTCGATACAGCTTAACAATTCACGCTTGTTGATTGTCACCTTTGTTTCATAATCGCTGGAAAGCATCTGGTCAATGCGGAAATATTCGCCTTCAATCAGTCTGGATACAACGGTTGTCTGATCAAATTCAAACACAACCTGATTGTCAGTAAAGAACAGGGATACATCTTTTTCTGTTTCACCGGAAAGAATCTTGCTGACTTCATTCAGGGTCTTACCCGGGATAACAACCTTCTGGGGTTCATAGGTATCCTTCAGCTGAATTTTCCGGATAGAAATGCGATGTCCGTCGAGGGAAACCACCTTCAGCTCATCGCCGTTAATTTCAAACAGTTCGCCGGTCATCAAACGGTTGTTATCGTTGTCAGCGATCGAGAAAATCGTCTGGCGGATAACTTCTTTCAATGTGAACTGAGAAACAACAATGCTGTTGCTGCGCTCTATTTCCGGCAGGTAAGCGAAATCATCGCCGCATTTTCCGGCAATGTTGAATTTCGCTTTTTCACAAGTTATCAGAGTTTGATAGCTATTGTCAGATAGTATCGTAATATCGTTATCTGGTAATTTTCTGACAATTTCAAGAAAAATCTTTGCATCCAGCGCAATAACGCCAGGTTCTTCAATCGTGCCTTCTACAATGGTCTCAATGCCGAGTTCCATATCGTTGGCAGTCAGTTTGATACATCCCTGGGTACAGTCAACTAAAATGCATTCGAGGATTGTCATAGTTGTTTTTGCAGGAACTGCTTTGGAAACAACCTGAAGTCCGTTTAATAGCTCTGATTTCGGACAGATAAATTTCATATGTGAAAAACTCCCTTCTTTTAACTGTGTGTTCTGTGACTTATCCACATCCACTGGGTTTTCCAAAGACACCCGGCGTGCGATGGCCTGCAGGAGCGCAAACAAAGATATAAATAATTAAATTCGTAATCTTTCTTAATAGGCGTTGTTGAAATGTGGATAAGTATCACAAGCCCTGTAAAATAGCGGAAAACAGGAAACGGTTATCCTGTGTACAACCTTAGGATAAGTCGGGGATTACGACCAGGTTATACACAGATCTTCTTTTTGATCGTTTCAACCTTGCTGGCCAATTCGTCGTTATTTTTTAACTCATCCTCAATTTTATTCACACCGTGGATAATTGTAGTGTGGTCTTTTTTGCCGAGCAATTTGCCAATATTGACATAGGAAGTATCCGTCAGCTTCCTGCACAGATACATGACAACCTGACGCGGCTGAACGAATTCGGAGTTCCGTTTTTTGGAAGTAATATCTTCCGGACTAACGCCGAAGTGTTCCGCAACGACTTCTATAATCAGTTCCGGGGTGATTTCCTTTGGTTTGTCAGGATTTATAATGTCTTTTAAGGCGTCTTCTGCCAGTTCCATTGTAATTTCACTCTGGTTCTCAATCTTGGATTTGGCAATAATTCTGTTAAAAGCGCCCTCCAGTTCCCGGATGTTGGACTTAATATTGGTAGCAATGTATTTAAAAATCTCATCATCGACGGGTTTATTACATGCCTCGGCGTTTTTGCGCAGGATCGCCATTCGGGTTTCATAGTCAGGTGGCTGGATGTCCGCAATCAGGCCCCAGTCGAAACGGGAACGGAAACGTTCTTCCAGGGTTTCCATTTCTTTTGGCGGCTTATCAGAGGACAGTACGATCTGTTTGCCTGCGGAATGCAGCACGTTAAAGGTGTGGAAAAATTCTTCCTGTGTACTTTCTTTTCCTATAATAAACTGAATATCGTCGATCATCAGGACATCTACAGTCCGGTATTTTTCGCGCAGCTTTGTCATGGCGGTCGCGTTACCGCTTCGGATGGATTCGATTACTTCGTTGGTAAAGGATTCCGAAGTGACATAAAGAACCTTCATATTCGGATTCTGCTCCAGGATGAAGTGACCGATGGAATGCATCAGATGCGTCTTTCCCAGACCGGCACCGCCATAGATAAACAGCGGATTGTAGGCATTTCCGGGAGATTCCGCAACTGCGAGACAGGCGGAATGAGCGAATTTGTTGTTATTGCCGACAATGAAGGTGTCGAACTTGTACTTGGGGTTTAAATTCGCCTGTTCGTAATTGATGTTATTTATATTAGAAGAGGGAGACTTTAAATCGGTATCCGTATCGGCGGCCTTCTCTTTTTCGAGGATGAATGAAATATCGTAATCATGATCCATCATCTCGGAAATGGTTACCTTAAAATAATTGCTGTACTTGTTGGAGATGTAGTTGAGGGCATGAGCCTGTCCGGTCGGAATCTGGATGTAGACAGTATCATCCTTTACATCATAAAACTGCAGGGGTTCAATCCAGGTATTATAGGAAATGTTGGTAAGATCATATTCCGTGTGGATTGTCTGCTTGATCATCTCCCAGTTTTCCCCAATAAAATGCATAAAAAGCCTCCTCATCTGTGACCGTCACTAAAGAAACCCCAAAAAAGGGTATAAAATCCCCTTTGAGATTTATTCTATTCTATAATAAACGAATTGTTCGAAAATGGCAAATGTTAATTACTCCACGGATCATGTCCACAAAAGCTGTGGATATCCCCAAACAGAGAGTAGTTGACGTGGATAATTATGAGGATTATGTGGATAAGTGGAATACACATATACACATTGTATTTTCTGGGGATTCTGTGGGTAGAGTGGGGATAAAAACGGAGTTATCCACAAGTTTTCCACATTTTGTGGATAATGTTATGTAAATCTGTGGATCTGTGGATTCGAAAATCCACAGATGTTTATAAACTAGATCTTGTGGAAAAATTTTTTCCCTGATAACAATATCTTGTATTGTGTAAAATAACGATTTTGAAAAGATTTCTTTAGAAAAATTTTCCAGGTTCAAAAATCCTTTAAAATACAGGAAATTGCTTGACTTATCGAATTTCTGCCTATATAATGTCAATGATATTTTCCGATACATGTCATAAATATGCCTTATAGCAGATAAGGCCTGAAAGGGAGGTGTAGCTTTCATGAAGATGACATTTCAGCCTAAGAAAAGGCAGCGTTCCAAAGTACACGGCTTCAGAGCAAGAATGAGCAGTGCTGGCGGCAGAAAAGTATTAGCAGCCAGAAGAGCAAAAGGAAGAAAGAGATTATCCGCATAGGCCGCAGTTTTGTGGCCTATTTTCTCTATGGAGACAATTTCATGAGATTTACGCAGTCGTTGAGAAAGAACCGGCAGTTCCAGGAGGTTTACAAAAAAGGCGTTTCCCGCGCCAACAGGTATTTGGTCATGTATGTATTGGAGAATCATCAGGATGAAAACCTGCTTGGGATTTCCGTAAGTAAAAAAGTCGGCAACAGCGTGGTTCGGCATCGCGTGAAAAGGCTCGTAAAGGAAAGCTATCGATTACATGAGGATATATTTAATAGTGGTTTAAATATAGTAATCACAGCGCGGGCTTCTGCAGCATCCATTTCATTTGAACAGATGGAGAGCGCAGTATTACACCTTGGAAGGCTTCACCACATTATGAAAGAAGAAACCAAAACGGAATGTGAAGCCGATCAATCGAATTGAAAATGATGAAAACTATTCTGATCGCAATGATAAAATTCTACCGGCGGTATCTGTCTCCTTTAAAGACAACGAAATGTCCCTATTTTCCGACCTGTTCGGAATACGGACTGGAAGCCGTAGAGAAATATGGCGCGTTAAAAGGCGGACTGCTTGCCGTCTGGAGGATTTTAAGGTGCAATCCTTTTTCCAAAGGAGGGTATGATCCGGTCCCGTAAACCGGAATCAAAAAGCAGGAGGAAATATCATTGAATGCTATTTTATTAACACAGTATGGCGGCTCTATCCTTGGACCGATTGCCAAAGTGCTCGGCTGGATCATGAACGGCATATTCTGGGTGCTGGACAAAATCGGGATTCCGAATATTGGTCTGGCAATTATTATTTTTACGATCGTTATTTATCTGCTTCTGATGCCGTTTACCATTAAACAGCAGAAGTTCTCAAAGCTCAGCGCGAAGATGAACCCGGAGCTGCAGGCGATTCAGAAACGCTACGAAGGCAAGAAAGATAACGATTCCATGATGGCGATGCAGCAGGAGACTAAGGCTGTTTATGCAAAGTACGGCGTATCTCCCACTGGCAGCTGTGTGCAGATGTTGATTCAGATGCCGATTCTGTTTGCTCTGTATCGTGTGTTTATGAACGTACCGGCTTATGTAAACCAGGTAAAGGAAGCATTTTTCCCGATGGTGGAAAAGCTTGCCAACACAGCCGGCAGTGCAGAATTTTTAAGCAACTCAGAGAACTTCTCCAATGCTGCAATGTATGCAAAGCAGTTTACCAGCGAGGCATTTACATCCGGTAATGCAGAGTACATTCAGAACACTTTTATTGATGTTTTGTATAAAGCATCGACTTCAGAATGGAAAAATCTGGCGGATCACTTTCCGACGCTGGCGACAGAGATCACGGATACCATGCAGAAGATGGAGCATTATAACAATTTCCTTGGTCTGAACATGGGTAACTCTCCGTCCTATATGGTACATGAAGCGATCGCAGCAGGCGCATGGCTGATGGTTGTTGCAGGTCTGGCAATTCCGGTTCTGTCTGCTTTAACCCAGTGGCTGAACGTTAAGCTGATGCCCCAGGCTTCCGATGCATCTTCCAATAATGACAACAGCAGCATGGCAGCTTCCATGAAGATGATGAATAACGTAATGCCGATCATGTCTGCGGTATTCTGTTATACATTGCCTTCCGGTATGGGTCTTTACTGGATCGCTGGTTCTGTTGTAAGAAGCGTGCAGCAGGTGCTGATCAACAAGCACATCGATAAGATGGATATTGACGCGCAGATCAAGAAAAATCTGGAGAAGCGGGATGCGAAGCTGCGCAAGCAGGGAATTGATCCTGCGAAGCTCAATAACTACGCCAATATGAGCACGAGAAATGTAAAAACCAGTTCTGCACCGGCCGCCACAAAGGCAAAAGCTCCTTCCATGACACAGGAACAGAAGGAAGAGGCAATGCGTAAGGCAACGGAATATTATAACAAAAATGCGGCCAAGCCCGGAAGTCTTGCTTCCAAGGCAAATATGGTAAGGGATTACAACGAGAAGAATAATAAGTAAATAACAGGAGGGGTCAGCATGGATTTCCAAAGATTTTCGGCAAAAACAGTTGGCGATGCGGTAACAGCGGCCTGCCAGCATTTTTTAGTGACAAGCGACAAGCTGGAATATGAAATTCTGGAAGAGGGCTCTACCGGCTTCCTTGGATTCAATGCAAAACCGGCAGTCATTCAGGCAAGGGTAAAGGTTACCGTTGAGGATAAGGCGCTTCAGTTTTTGAATGATGTATTTGCAGCCATGAAGATGGATGTTGTGATGGATATCGCTTACGATGAAGTTGAAAAACATTTAGACATCGATTTAAAGGGCGATGAAATGGGAATCCTGATCGGTAAGAGAGGACAGACGCTGGACTCTTTACAGTATCTGGTATCTCTGGTAGTAAATAAGGATTCTGAAGACTATATCCGCGTAAAGGTGGATACAGAAGATTACCGCAAGAGAAGAAAAGAAACCCTTGAAAATCTGGCAAAGAATATTGCCTATAAGGTAAAGCGCAGCAGAAGACCTGTAGCGCTGGAGCCGATGAATCCTTATGAGAGAAGGATCATTCATTCCGCTCTTCAGAATGACAAATATGTTACAACCCACAGCGAAGGAGAAGAGCCTTACCGCCACGTTGTTGTAACGCTGAAGAAGAACGGCGAGAGATAAAGTATTTAGGAACCGGCGGTGTCAAAGCTGCCGGTTCTTTTTCATCGTATAGGAAACTTCGTTTCCATACGATAAGAAACGCTCCGCGAGGATGCGCACTCGGCGCAGGGGTAGATGGTTGCTAAAGCAACCGCGCCTCGGCGCGAGAATGTGCCAAGGCACATTCTTTTTCATGGAGGTAGTATGAAATCAGATACCATTGCGGCGATCGCAACGGCATTGTCTGATGCGGGAATCGGCATTATCCGCATCAGCGGTCCGGAGGCGATTGCGGTTGCGAACCGGGTTGTGGTCAATAAGAAAAAAGAACACACACTGAAAAACTGGCAGACGCATACAATTCATTATGGTTTTGTCGAAGAAAACGGAACGATTCTGGATGAGGTTATGGTTTCTGTCATGAAAGCACCCAGAAGCTATACGACAGAGGACACGGTAGAGATCAACTGCCACGGCGGCGTGCTTTTAACCAAACGTGTGTTGGAGGCTGTTCTGCATGCCGGTGCGAGGATGGCGGAGCCGGGCGAATTTACGAAACGAGCGTTTTTGAGCGGCAGAATCGACTTATCCGAAGCTGAGGCGGTTATGGATCTGATTCAGGCGAAAAACCAGTTTTCGATGCAGGCGTCGATCAAACAGCTTCGTGGCTCTGTTGCAGAGAAAGTGAAGAGCCTGCGTGCGGCGCTTTTATATGAAATTGCATTTATCGAATCCGCGTTAGACGATCCGGAGCATATCAGTACAGAAGGCTATCCGAAAAAACTCGGCAAAATCACGCAGGAGCTTTTAGGAGAGATCGGAAAGCTGATCGCGTCCGCAGAGGACGGACTTTTACGTAAAGAAGGCATCCGTACCGTCATTGTCGGAAAGCCGAATGCTGGAAAATCTTCCTTAATGAACGTACTTCTTGGCGAGGAACGTGCCATTGTGACGGATATTGCCGGAACGACCCGTGATACACTGGAAGAGCATATCCGCATGCACGGAATTAGCCTGAATATTATTGATACGGCCGGTATCCGGGAGACCGATGATGTGGTGGAACAGATTGGCGTGAACCGGGCGAAGGTGGCAGCAGATGAGGCGGATCTTATCATCTATGTGGTGGATGGTTCCAGGGAGCTTGATGAGAATGATGCCCAGATTATGGAATTGATCTGTGACCGGAAGGCTGTGGTCCTGTTGAACAAGACCGATCTGGAAACGGTGATCAGCGAGGAAATGCTGCAGGAGAAGACTGGAAAAACGATCATTCCTATTTCTGCAAAAGAAGAGACAGGCATTGACAAACTGGAGAAAACGATTCAGAATCTCTTTTATGAAGGAAGCATTGATTTTAACGATGAAGTCCTGATTACCAATGTGCGGCATAAGACGGCACTTCAGAATGCGTTAAACAGCCTGAACATGGTAAAACAGAGTATTGAAAATCAGATGCCGGAGGATTTTCTGACCATTGACCTGATGGATGCCTATGAGCAGCTCGGAACCATCATTGGAGAAGCGGTGGAAGATGATCTGGTCAATGAGATTTTTGGAAAATTCTGTATGGGAAAATAGCAACAAAGCTGGAAGGAATAAAACTATGCCATATTTAGAAGAATCATATGATGTTGTAGTAGTTGGTGCCGGTCATGCCGGATGCGAGGCGGCATTAGCCTGCGCGCGGCTGGGGCTGGAAACTATCGTATTTACGGTGAGTGTCGACAGCATTGCCCTGATGCCCTGCAACCCAAATATCGGAGGAAGTTCGAAAGGACATCTTGTTCGAGAA
>ERZ780168.3753-NODE-3753-length-11424-cov-5.078107_pt1 | contig 11424 bp, 8 predicted proteins | sample MGYA00510981_ERZ780168 | MGnify/ENA primary metagenome ERZ780168 (study PRJEB29588, sample SAMEA2158769) | human gut metagenome | biome: human gut; feature: human-associated habitat; material: faeces | place: Denmark | collected 2008/2010 ...
TGCACTTGTGGGACTTAACGGCGCAGGAAAGACGACTCTCATAAAGCTGATAAACGGACTGCTCACTCCGACCTCCGGCAGCCTTACGGTCTGCGGGGGCGCTCCCGGAGTCGAGACGAAAAAGGTCGTGGCATACCTGCCCGACAGCAACTACCTCAACTCGTGGATGACGGTGGGACAGCTCGTCGACATGTTCTGCGATTTTTACGAGGATTTTCGCCGCGACACGGCGATAGAGATGCTCACTCGGCTCGGCATAACGACCGGCGTGCGGCTGAAAACACTCTCCAAGGGTAACAAGGAGAAGGTATCGCTCATCCTCGTAATGAGCCGCAGCGCAAAGCTCTATGTTCTCGACGAGCCGATAGCGGGCGTCGACCCGGCGACACGCGACTACATCATTTCAACCATCATCGGCAACTACAACGAGGACGCCTCCGTCGTCATCTCCACCCACCTCATCGCGGATGTCGAGCAGGTGCTCGACGAGGTGATCTTCCTGCAAAACGGCCGCGTCGAGCGGCACACCACCGTCGACGCCATCCGCGGCGAAACCGGCAAAAGCGTCGACGAGCTTTTCCGGGAGGTGTTCAAATGCTGACCAAACTCATCCGGCACGAATTTCGTGCCACGAGCCGCATCATGTGGCCCATCTTCGCGGGGATGCTCGCGCTGACGCTTGCCATGCGCGCCTCCCAGCGCGTGCTGCAAAACGATTTTCCCTGGCTGCTCAACCTGCTGGCGGTCCTCGTCACCATCGGCTTCGTCTTCGGTATCATGGCGCTGTGCTTCGCGCCGCTGGTGCTCTCCGCCGTGCGTTTCCGCGACCATCTCCTCAAGGACGAGGGCTACCTCACCCTGACGCTGCCGGTGAATATGCACCAACTCCTTGCCTCCAAGCTGATCGTCTCGGCGGTCTGGTACGCCGCGGCGTTCCTCGCCGTCGTGCTGCTGTGCATGATCGGCGCGTTCGATTTCAGTGATTGGCGGGTGGTCCCGCAGTTCGCGTCCGACCTCTTCCTCTCCTTCCGCAAGCTGGACAGCTCGATGCAGGGGCAGGCGCTGCTCTTCGCGTTGGAGTTCTTCCTCTTCTGCGTCCTCGGCGTCACCGCCGTTTCCCTCATCGTCTACGCGGCGTACGCCGTCGGCTTCAGCTTCAATAAGCACAAGAGCGCCCTCACCGCCGTGTCCGTCCTCATGTTCTTCCAGCTCGTGCAGTTCGCGGCCATCGCGGTTCTGGTAAATCTCTTCGGCGACGGCTTCACCGCGTGGTCGAGCCTCACCGGCGTGCAGGCAGGCAATGCCATCTTTGCCGTCGCCCTCGTCTGCGAGCTGATCGTCTGCGTCATTTTCTACCTCGTCACCTATTTCTTCCTCACGAGGAAGCTGAATCTGGAGTGACCCATGAAAAAATTTCTTGTCCTCATTCTGACGCTCGCGGTGGGCCTTGCCCTCCTGCGGCGGAAAAAGTAAACAACCACCTCATCTGAAAAAGCGGCCGGAGAGCGAAAAAAGCTTTTTCGGCCGCTTTTTGCGCGCAAAATCAAGAAAAATTTAAGAAAAAAGCACAGAAAAAACACAAGCTCCGCCTGCTATCATGGCGGCAGAAATATCGGAAAGGAGTTTTCCCCATGTCCCTTCTTGAAGTCAGCGGTCTCTCCAAGACCTACACCACCCGCTTCGGCGGCGCGAAGGTCGAGGCGCTCAAAAGCGTCACCTTCTCCGTCGAGAGCGGCGAGTACGTCGCCGTCATGGGCGAGAGCGGCAGCGGCAAAACCACGCTTCTGAACCTCCTCGCGGCGCTCGACCGCCCCACCGGCGGCACGGTCCTCCTCGGCGGGCAGAACCTCGCCGAGATCCCCGAGGAGCGCGCGGCGGCCTTCCGCCGTGACCACCTCGGCTTCGTCTTTCAGGACTTCAGCCTTCTCGACACCTTCTCTCTGGAGGACAACATTCTCCTCCCCCTCGTCCTGCAGGGCAAGAGCCGCTGCGAGATGAAATCCCGCCTTGTCCCGCTCGCCGACCGGCTCGGCATTTCCGACCTGCTCAAAAAGTACCCCTACGAGGTCTCCGGCGGACAGAAGCAGCGCGCCGCCGTCGCCCGCGCGCTCATCACCCGCCCGCAGATCTTGCTGGCCGACGAGCCGACCGGCGCGCTCGACTCCCGCTCGACCGACGAGCTCTTGAAGCTCTTCGGCGAGATCAACGCCTCTGGCCAGACCATCGTGATGGTCACGCACTCTGTGCGCGCGGCGAGCTGCGCCTCGCGCGTGCTGTTCCTGCGCGACGGCGAGGTCTCGCTGGAGTTAAAGCGCGGCAAGGACACGGATTCCCAGTTCTACCAGCGCATCACCGACGCGCTCACGCAGCAGCAGACGGGAGGCGAATGCGCATGAAACCCACCTTTTACCCCCGCCTTGCGTGGATGGGTATCAAAAAGAACGCAAGGCTCTATGTGCCCTATCTTCTCTCCTGCGCGTTCATGGCAGCGATGCTGTATGTCATTGCGTACCTCGCCGTCACCCCCGCGCTCTATACGGTCAATGGCAAGGTGAACGGCTCCGGCACCTCTGCGGTCGCGATGACGATGAGCCTCGGCTCGTTCGTCGTATCGGTGTTCATCGCGCTGTTTCTCTTCTACACGAACAGCTTTCTCCTGCGTCGCCGCAAGAAGGAATTCGGCCTTTACAGCGTGCTCGGCATGGACCGCGGCGCACTCAGCGCCATTCTCTTCTGGGAGACACTTCTGGCCGCGGCGTTCACGCTGATCGCGGGGCTTGGCCTCGGCCTGCTGCTCTCCTATGTCTCGCAGTCCGCACTGCTGCGGCTTTTATCTCTCCCCGCTGCGGCTTTCACCGTGAGCCTTGCCGCCATCAAGCAGTGCGCCATCACGTTCATCGCCATCTTCGCGCTGCTCTATGTGCGCGGTGTGCTGTCGCTGCGCCACGCACAGGGCGCGGCGCTTTTGAAGAGCGAAAACGTCGGCGAAAAGCCGCCGAAGTCGCAATGGCTGCTCGTCATCCCCGGCCTTGCGCTGCTGCTCGGCGCGTACTACATCGCCGCGACCATCAACGACCCCGTACAGGCGATGCTGCTCTTCTTCCTCGCGGTCATCATGGTCATTCTATCGACGTATCTTCTCTTCATCTCCGGCAGCGTGACGCTCTGCAAAACGCTCCAGAAGGACGAGAAGTTCTACTACAAAAAGCGCAACTTCGTCTCCCTCTCGTCGCTCACCTACCGCATGAAGCGAAACGGCGCGGGCCTCGCCTCCATCTGCATTCTCTCGACGATGGTGCTGGTGATGCTTGCCTCGACGGCGAGCCTCTATTTTGGCGCGGAGGACGCGATCAACACGCTTGCCGTCCAGAATCACTGGCATCCCACGGAAATGGCGGACGTCCGCGCGGAGTTCTTCTCGCTCTACGGCAGTCTCTTTTTCCTCGGCATTCTTTTAAGTGTGCTGTTTCTGTTCGCAACGCTTCTGATGCTCTACTACAAACAGGTCGTGGAGGGGTATGAGGATGCCTCGCGCTTTGCCATCATGCAGCGCGTGGGCATGACCAAGCGCGACATCCGTGAGAGCGTGAACGCGCAAATGCTGCTCATTTTTCTGCTGCCGCTTGCCGCGGCGGCGCTGCACCTCGCCTTCGCCCAGCCGATGGTCTGGCAGATCATGCAGCTGTTCGGCATCCAGAACCTCACGCTGTTTCTCGGCGTGACCGGCGCAGCGCTGCTTCTTTTCGCGCTGCTCTACTGCGCGATGTACCGCCTGACGTCGAATGCGTATTTCCGCATCGTCAGCACTGGCGGCGCCGCGGCGTGACGCGCTTTACTATATAGAGAACGGGACGGAAATGTTCATTTCCGTCCCGTTCTTCTTTTTCTCTTTTTACACCAGCAGACCGTATTTTTCGACCAGCGGCGCAAGGGCATCTTCGGTGAGATTTCCCTCGTACAAGGCTCTTCCCTGATAGGCGCGCAGGCCCGCTTCCAAAAGCTCCGCGTCGTCGCAGATAAGGCACAGTGGCTTTCTGATCATGTACTGGTAGTCCGCCAGCGCGTCGACGTCCGCCCAGGACGCGAGCTTCAGCGCGACCATCGGCCATTCGTCATCCATCGCGTCGGAGAGCTTGTCCTCCAAATCGCCGTCCGCGGTCAGCACCGCGCCGTGCGTCGCATCGGCGGGCAGGAAGAAGGCTTCCTTCTCCGTTGCCGCGGGAAGAAGGTCGAGGCATTCCGGTGCGGGGCGAACGTATTCCGCGTCCTTGAGCGCTGCTTTCAGAGCGGCGATGTGCTCCTCCGTCGTGCCGCAGCAGCCGCCGAAGAGGGCCACACCTGCCTTGAGCATCTCGGGCACCAGCGCGGCAAATTCCTCCGGCGGGCAGTTGTACACGGCCTCGCCGTTCACGATCTCCGGCATGCCGGCGTTGGGCTTGGCGATCAGCGGCACGCGCGCGTATTTATGCAGGCGTTGGAGCTGCGGCAACATCTGCTCGGGGCCTGCCGAGCAGTTCAGGCCGAATGCGCTCACGCCCATGCCCTCCATCACAGAAAGCGCCGCGGCCACGTCCGTACCGGAGAGGATCTTGCCGCTCTCATCGCAGGTAAAGGACACAAGGATGGGCTTTTTGCTCATGCTGCGCACGGCCAGCACCGCCGCACGCGCATCGGTCAGCGTCATCATCGTCTCGATAACGTAAAGGTCGACGCCCGCCTGCTCAAGGCCCGCCGCCTGCTCGGTGTAAATGTCGACGAGCTCTTCAAACGACGCATCGCCGAGGGGGGCTAAAAAGCGGCCCGTGGGCGCGATATCGCCCGCGACCCATGCTTTTCCGTCCGCCGCCTGCTTCGAGAGCTGCGCGAGCGCTTTGTTCATCTCCTCCGTGCGGTTGAAGATGCCGCGCTCTTCGAGCTTCTGGCGGTTGCCGCCGAACGTCGGCGCGTAGAGCACATTCGAGCCGCTCGCCACATACTTGCGCTGAATTTCAAGGATGCTCTCGGGATGCTCGAGCACCCATTGCTCGGCGCTCATGTCGCCGGTGAAGCCGCGCTTTTGGAGCTCGGTGCCGGTCGCGCCGTCCAAAATCACGGGAAACTGCATTTCCATAGGGTTTTCCTCCATTAAAAATTCCTGTTCGGAACGATTTTCAAAATGTCAAACTGTCGGTGAACGCGCGGGAAAAGTCGTCGCGCCCGGAAAGCTCGAGATAGCGGCACTTTTCGGGAATCTCCGCGAGCTTTCGCCAGTTTTCCCCGTCAAGCGCCAGCATCGAAGCGCCCGCGAGCGCCGCGTTGCCAAGGGGTCTGATTTTACTAAGGCACGCGCGCGGCAGCATGCCGATGCGCACTACATTCTTGGGCGAGAGATAGTTGCCAAACCCGCCCGCGAGTTCCACACTCGCAATGTCGTCCGCCGTCACGCCGCGCTGCTCGAGCAGCACCCGAATACCGCCTGCCACCGCTGCCTTGGCAAGCTGCAGGTTGCGCACGTCGCGCGCCGTCAGGCTGACGGCCTTCGTCAGGTGGAAGACGCCGTTGCCCTGGCCATCCTCGGTCAGATAGCGGCGCATGTCCTCCGGCGCGTCCTGCGGCGGCAGCAGCCGCCCGCTTTCGTCGATCACGCCGCGGTCCAAAAGCACGGCGACGAGGTCGACCAATCCCGAGCCGCAGATGCCCTTCGCCTCGCCCCCGCCGACGATGTCGCAGAGGAATCCCCTATCGTAGTGCACATGGCTCACCGCACCCGTGATGCCCGGCATGCCGCAGCTGATGCCCGCGCCCTCAAACGCAGGGCCCGAGGCGACCGCGCAGCAGAGCGCGCCACTCTCATTTCCCAGCGCCATTTCGCCGTTCGTGCCGATATCGAGAAACAGCCGCAATTCCGGCTGCACAAAAAGGCCGTCTGCCAACAGTCCCGCCGTGATATCGCCGCCGACATAGCCCGCGACGCACGGGGCAAATTGCACGGGAATGCCCGAAAGCGGCTCGCCCGTGCCGTCTTCAAATAACGTTTCCGGCTGAAACGGCGCGCGGGCGATGGACGCGACCTCGCGCCCGTTGAAAATGTGCTGCATCACGGTATTGCCCGCAATGATGAGCTCCTTGACTTCGTCCGTCTTCCGTCCGGCGGCGGAAAGTGTCTGTCCTAAAAGCGTCTCGGTCTGCGCGCGGATACAGCGCGACAGCTCGCCCAGCCCGTCAGTCGTTTCCATCGTGTGCTGGATGCGGCTGATAACGTCCGCGCCGTAGGGCGCCTGCGCGTTCCAGTCCTGAGCCTGCGCGAGCAGCTTTCCGTCTGCGCGGTCGAAGAGCCGCAGCGCCACCGTCGTCGTACCGAGGTCGACTGCCGCGCCAAGGCCCGAGCGGCCCGCCTGCGCCTTCGGCAGTGTGAGCGTGTCCGTCAGGATGACGCCGCGCATCGTCTCGGGCAGGTCGATCCAATCGCCGTCCTGCGCTTTCGTCTTGCAGGCAAGGCGCGGCACACCGTTCACCTTCACGCGGCATTTGCCGCAACGGCCCTTGCCGCCGCAGGCTGCGGGGATGGAATATCCCGCCCGCCGCAGCGCGGAGAGCAGCGTCTCCCCTGTTTCGAACGGGACCGGCGTGATTTTCGCCCCCTGCTGAACTTGAATGCTTGACACGAGCTTCCCCCACCCATATAATAGATAAATAATGTATAAATAGTATTTTATGCAGAAATAAATTCCCTTGTCAAGAGGCATTGCTTATGGCAGACCTTCTCACCCTCACCCACGAGGTCGGCTTCTCCCAGTGCGCACCGGTGAATATGGATGCACTCGATCCGCTCGAAGCCGTTCGCGACATGTGCAAAGCTGACCGCTGCGGCCGCTACGGCAAAAGCTGGAGCTGCCCGCCCGCCTGCAGCACACTCGATCAGGCAAGGGCGCAAATCAAGCGCTATTCGCAGGGAATTTTAGTCCAGAGCACCGCGCAGCTCGAGGATGAATTTGATTACACTGGTATGACGTCGCTCTTGGAGGCGCATAAAAAGCGCTTTTCGACCTTCGCCCGCCAGGCGCGGCTCTTATATCCCCACTGCCTGCCGCTGACGGCGGGCACCTGCACGCTCTGCCATACCTGCACCTATCCAGATCATCCCTGTCGACATCCCAAGCAGAGGCTTTCTTCGATGGAGGCCTACGGACTGTTCGTCAGTGACGTCTGCGTCCGCTCAAACCTCGCCTACAACTATGGTCCCCGCACTTTGACCTACACAGCCTGCGTGCTGTATTGATAAAGGAGATCTTCCCCGTGTCTACCCCGAAAGAAATTTTTCTTGAACTCATCAAGCCCGACGGCCAGCCCGAGCGTCAGCTCTGCCAGTATGAAGCGCTGCACATGTGCCTCACGGACCCCATCAACACCTATCTTCGCGGCAACCGCAAGCGCGGCTCCGTGAGCAAGGACCGTTGGGGCACGACCATCAGTTTTCCCGAGGACGCGCCCGGCCCTATCCCCGTCCACACACCGGAGCTGACGGTCTGTCCCGATGTGACGCACTGGAAGGACACCGTCCACGTCCCCGATCTGAGTGTCTGCTCCGAGGGCTGGGAGGAGTGCCGCACGCGCTCGCGCGCCGCCGCGGACGCCGAGGGCAAGCTCCTCGCCGGCTTCATGGGCACAGGCATTTTTGAGCAGTGCCACTTCCTCATGGGCTTTGAAGATACGCTGACCGCGCTCTACGAGCATCCCGACGAGATGCACGAGCTCATCGAGACGATCACGCAGTACCGTCTCGACTATGTCCGCCGTCTGATCGACGGCTTGCAGCCCGATGTCATCTTTTCCCACGATGACTGGGGCACGAAAAACGCCCTCTTTATGAAGCCCGACATGTGGCGCGAGTTTTTCAAGGAGCCCTACCGCCGCTTTTATGGCTACATCCGCTCGCGCGGCGTCATCGCCATCCACCACGCCGACTCGTACCTCGTCCCCATCGTGGACGACATGGCCGAGATCGGCATTCAGGTCTGGCAGGGTACACTGCCGGAAAACGACATTCCCGCCCTCCAGCGCCACTTAAGCGGCAAGCTCACGCTTATGGGTGGCTTTGGCGCGGCCATCGACCGTGCGGACGCGCAGCCCGATGAAATTCTCGCCTACGCAAGGGACACGCTCGCGCGCTATTGCCCCGGCGGGCACTTCATTCCCTCGATCACCTATGGCCTTGCCGGTACGGTCTTCCCGCATGTGGATCAGTACCTCGATCAGGCCGTGAACGAGTACAACGCGGGGCTGCACATTCCCGTCACGCCGCTCCCCGCCGTGCCGAAGCGTGAGATCGGTGCCGCAAAGGCCGAGGTGGTGCAGGCCGCAACCTCCGCGCAGGAGTCCGCCGATGTGTTCGAGAACATCGCCCGCGCGCTCGAGCGCGGCCAGCAGAAAAAGCTGCTCACCCTCTGCCAGCAGGCACTCGACGAAGGCCACGAGCCGGGCGACATTCTCTCCAAGGGCATGATCATCGGCATGAACCGCCTCGGCGAGGCGTTCTCCGCCAACCGCGCGTTCGTTCCCGAAATGCTCATGGCCGCGCGCTGCATGTCCGCCGCCACGGAGCTTCTGAAGCCCCTGATGGTCGGTGAGGGCACCGAGCCCGTCGGCCGCGTGTGCCTCGGCACCGTGAAGGGCGACATGCACGACATCGGCAAGAATCTCGTCCGCATCATGATGGAGGGCAGCGGCATCGAGGTCTTTGACCTCGGCGTAGACACGTCGGCGGAGCAGTTCGTCAGCACCGCCGTGGAGAATCACTGCGGCGTGATTGCCTGCTCGTCGCTGCTGACCACCACGATGGAGGAAATGCGCGAGGTCGTCAAGCTCGTCCACGAGCGCGGCCTGCAGGATCAGATCAAGGTCATGGTCGGCGGCGCGCCCATCAGCCAGAGCTTCTGCGACGAGATCGGCGCGGATTACTACGCCGAAGACGCCGGTGCCGCCGCCCGTGAAGCCGTCGCCATCCTAAAAGCACAGAAGGCGTCATAAACAATTACAATACATCAAAAAGGTCCCGTCCGAAGACGGGACCTTTTTTCTATGCATTCTGTTGTACGGTACGTGTCCTTACTTGCCCGCGTACTCGACCAGCATCTCGAAGAAGTTCAGGCAGGTCTCATAGTCGCACAGGGCCTTTTCGGGGGTCTTGGTGTAGAGCACGAACTTGCAGTCATTCTCGGGGTGGAACTGAACGCCGAGGCAGAAGGTCTTGTCCTGACGCTCGACCGCTTCAATGACTTCCACGCCGTCATACGTCGCCGTGCTGACGACGGTGAGGTTCGTGCCCTCAACGCCGCCGACCGCCTGGTGGTGCCAGGAGGAAACGTTCTTCAGCTCCGTAGAGCCGACGATCTTATAGAGCCACTTGGAGGCGTCCTTATTGATGGTCACATCGTGGCGGGCATAGGTGCGGTCAGGCGCGTCGGCCGGCATTCTGTGCGTATCGTTGTAGGTCTTCCCCTGCTCCTTATAGTAGTTGGGGATATCCTGGATGAACGTGCAGCCGGAGACGATGGACATCACCTGCTCGCCGCGGCAGACCGCGAACGTCGGCACGTCTTTTTCAAGGCAGTAGGCCATGAGCATGTAGTCGGAGATATCGCGCGTAGCGTTGATCTCTTCGCCCTCGTTCTTTTCCTTCTCGGGGACCTTGAACAGGGACGGGCTCACATCCTCGCCGCCGGTGAAGAAGACGCCGTCGATGGCCTGCATCACAGCGCCGACGTTGCTGGCCGTGAGATCCTTTTCCTTCACCTTGTCAGCGTATTCCTGCTTGAGCATGCCGCTCTCTTCGAGATACGCGGACTCGATCTTGCCCTCGGCATCGTACTTCACGGCCGTGCTCGTCACCTGATCGAGCTCGACGGGGATAGCGCCGACGGTCTTGAAGATCGTCTTGTGGGAGTCGTAATTCTGTCCATTATAGGACCAGCTGATGCCGATGACCGGCTTGTCCGCGATCGCCGCGGCATTCTTGAGCATCTGCTCGAGCATCGCCGTCGTCACGGGCTTAGACGCCTCGTAAGTCAGGCTGTCCATCAGGCCGGACCAGATAGCCATATCGTCATAGTCCGCGGGCCAATCCTTCAGCAGCGCCTTGTCCAGGCCGGTGCTGCGCAGGATCATCGCGGCCGCTTCCAACTGCGTAACGCCTGCGTCTGGCGCAAATGCGTCCTTGCTGACGCCGTTGACAATGCCCTTGGAGTAGGCGAGGTTGATCGCGCCTTCAAACTTGCTGCCCTCGGCAACATCCTTGAATGCGCTCGCATCCTTGGCGCTCGCTTCCGCCTGTGCGGCGAGGCCCATGTTCTTGATGACCTCCTGCGTCACTTCGGCGCGGGTCATCGAAGCGGCGTTATCATCTGCGAAGGCGGTGACGGAGAGACTGAGCGCGAGAACAAGTGCCAGGATCAGGGACGTTGCTTTCAGAGACAATCTTTTCATACAAATTCTCCTTCGTTCGTTATTGGGCGGCACGCGCATGCCGCTCTACCGCCATGATAACGAGGCAAAGTGAAAATAGCAAGTTAAAGTTTAAACAAATTGCATTTTTAGCCACTGTATACAACCCATCGGCCACTTTTTCCGTGTGATATGCACAATCGCTTTTCCGCTCTCGCATTTTCACTATTCAAGCCGCCGGCGTACGATTTTTGCCCCGCCCTTGTTTTTATGGGGCAATCACGGTATACTATAAAAATAAGCACCGTTCTCATTTCATCAGAAAGGAAATATTCTATGGATATCAAATTTTCCGGCTCGGACGCCGGCGGCTTTCAGTTCGACCCGAGCGCCGCGCCCAAGCCCAAACGCGAGCGCAAGCCCCGCAAGTCGATCGGCAGCAAGGGCGGCCGCATCGCGGTCAACACGCTCGTCACGCTGCTTGTCGGCGCAGTCTTCTTCTACGTGCAGATGCCCGCCATCAACCTGCATGCCGAAGAGTTCTACGGTTTCGTGCTGCTGCTTTGCGTCACGTACTGCATCTGCGCGCTCTTCACCTCCGGCTTTCAGGGTACGGGGGCCAAGGGCTACTTCACGTTTGTCAAAAAGCAGTGCACGGTGCCCTTCTTTGTCGTGGCGGCGCTCATCGTCACAGCGCTCGTCGGCGCGCTGATGTCGTGGGTCGTGCTGCGGGCCAAGGACTATCAGGCGCTGCTGCCGATCGACAGCGGCAGCTTTGCAAGCGAAATTGAAGAGGTCTCGTATGACCGCATCCCGATGCTCGACCGCGACAGCGCCGAAAAGCTCGGCGACCGCAAGCTCGGCGAGCTGGCCGACATGGTCTCGCAGTTCGAGGTCGCGGAAAACTACACGCAGATCAACTACCATGGCCGCCCCGTGCGCGTCACGCCGCTGCGCTACGGCGACATCATCAAGTGGTTCAACAACCGCTCGGAGGGGCTGCCC
>ERZ780168.3762-NODE-3762-length-11394-cov-4.428962_pt1 | contig 11394 bp, 9 predicted proteins | sample MGYA00510981_ERZ780168 | MGnify/ENA primary metagenome ERZ780168 (study PRJEB29588, sample SAMEA2158769) | human gut metagenome | biome: human gut; feature: human-associated habitat; material: faeces | place: Denmark | collected 2008/2010 ...
TCGCCTGCCACAGTACATTCATTACTTCCAGTTCGCTTTTGGTGAGTTCCATGATTTCCTCCGAATAGAACAATAAAAAAATAAATCTATTATCTAACATTAAGTTTACAATATCACTCTAGAAAAATCAACTATTTTTTTGAAAATAAACATAAAATCATGTTGACATCGTATATGAAATACGGTAATATACAAGTAAATCGAGTAATAAAAACATAAAACTATTATGCCGCAATTAGTCGGCTGTCTTAACCATATTTCGGCTTTTATTCAAGCAAGGCGCCAGCTTGAATATTTGTAATAAAACAAAAATAAAGGAATTGATTCTCGTGAAGAAACGAATCGTCGCTTTGCTCCTAGTACTCACCCTAGTAGTCTGCGCATTCCCGATTTCCGCTTTTGCAACGGCAACAACACGTGCTGTAGGTATGTTTGGAACAAGAGATAAGCCTGCAAATGGAAGCAATTCGGACACAAACTGGTATTATAGCTATTATACCAACACTGCTTACTGGGTCGGATGGCGATATAGTACCGCAGGAAAACCCGTATATATGATTCAGGCATATCTGTTCGCTGATGGAGAGTTTAGCACACTTTCGGATATTGATGGATACTTCGGGAATAACACTGAAACAAAGATACGCGCATACCAGTATAAGTACAGGAATGATGGCTTAAGTGAGGATGGCGTTGCAGGCGGAGATACGTGGAAGCATATGGCCTATACCAAATATGGAACTAGTATTGCTTATCTACTCCCATACGCACCCACTGCCAGTTGAAATGGTACAACAATTACAGCAAGCAGAGATTTTCTCTGCTTGCTGTTCAGAATATATGGGGGGGCAATTAGCAATGAAGCGTGTTAATCAAATTGTTGCAATAATACTATTATTTTGCCTCATTGCTGGGCTATCAGCATGTGCAAAAGCTGACATAGGTGATAAAAATACAAAGCAAAAGATAAATAAATACATAAAAACATCTTTTCCAATTCCAAATGACAATTACATAATCTCTAATGTGTGCACAAATAACTCGGTTATTTCTATATTTGGATACGAGGTTACAGATGAGCCAAATAACTATTATATTTATACAACAGGTCTCGATGGGAAAGTAATCAGACAGATTCGATGTGCATGGGACGATAACTATGCGCATAGTATTATGGCTTCCGATGTGGACAGCGATGGAACGATATGGCTGTTGGAGTACTTGTGGGAATATAAATACGACAGCAATGGGGTGAAAACGGAAGAAAATCTTGCGAAATGGATAGTAGAAAAGATAGATGAATCCGGATTTTCGGGCGCAATAATCTCTTCAGATGAAATCTTCGAGCCAATGGATATTACAGTTAACGATGAAAAGATATATCTATTTGACTCGTCAAGCTGCGCGGCCTTTTCGTACGATGGGGCAAAGCTTTGGTACGACGAAAGTCTTAACGGGATATATCGTCCGTGCTTTTCATCTGACGGGAAACTATATGTGTGCGGCAATAGCGCCGAGGGGGAGGTTTTAAATACAATTAATCCTCTTGACTGCTCCGTCGAAAAAAGCGCTAAATTGGAGATAGATATTTTTGATATTATTACAGGCATTGATTACGATTTATATATCAGCAACGGAATCTCGCTTTACGGCTATAATGCCGGAAGCGGTCAACTAACCGAGGTACTAAACTGGGTGTCAGCGGGAGTCACAGGAGATTACAAAGGTGTAATCGCAATGGAGGACGGGAGTTTTCTCTATTACACGTCGCGAGAAATATGTTATCTCCGGACTGCTATAGTTGAAAGCGGGGAAACCACAGTGCTTACGCTTGGAACTATGGACAGCACATTTTTGAAAAACTATGTGATAGACTTTAACGCATCAAATTATTACTACGAAGTGCAGATAACAGACTACTCGCAATACAATACTGCGGAAAATCCGAATGGTGGTCTTACAAGGCTTAATCTTGATATAGTTTCTGGGAATGCCCCCGATATAATAGATTTAAGTAGCCTCCCAAGAGATCAGTTTGAAAAAGCAGGTCTTCTTGAAGATCTATACCCATTTATAAAATCAGATAACAGCCTGTCAAAAACAGAATTCGTATCGCCCGTAATAAAAGCGCTGGAAACGGACGGACAGCTTTTCACACTTGTCCCGTGCTATACAATAATGCTACTGGAAGGGCATAGAGACAAGATCGACACCAGAAGTGTGTTGAATTTCTCTGACCTGCTTGCGCTGAAGGACAGTATGGGTGAAGGGGAAAACCCGTTCGGCTTGACAATGTCGAAAAAAGCTTTCATTGAAACGATGATGTCAGTAAGCAATTCTAAGTATGTTGATTGGGAAACAAAAAAATGTAATTTCGATGATTTTGCTGCATTGCTTGAGTTTGCTGCAACGCTGCCTGATGAATATGACTTGAGTCATGATCTGCAAATGATTAATTCAGGAGAGCAACTTCTATCTTTGCAGTACGTGGGCTCATATGGAGATTTGGTCGCATTCAATTACTACTTTGACTATGATCTAGGGCTTTACGGAATTCCATCTGCTAAGAGTTCTGGTGCCATAATATGTCCTTATATCACTCTGGCAATATCATCTGGAAGCACGAACAAAACAGGAGCGTGGGAATTCCTGCGAATGTTTTTGCTGGATGATAATCAAAAAATTTTTTCTGAAATGATGCTTACGATTACTGAATATGGAATGGATTGCAGCAAAGATTTAATTAAGCAATGGCAAACATCGGATGGTTTACTGTATTTGAATGATATAAATGGAAACCAAGTAGCAATTGATTCAAACGCTAAAGACTGTGAAGTTTTGTTTGAGGATATGATACAGTCAGTGACCGGTGTTTACAATTTCAATCAGGCATTGTTTGATATTGTTTGGAGCGAAGCTCAAGCGTTCTTCTGCGGGGATAAGTCGGCTGAAGAAGTTACTAGTATAATTCAGTCTAAAGTAAGCTTATACGTTGCCGAACAAGGCTGATATCAAGTAAATAGTAGCCTCAGACAAGAAAGACTTCGCAGGCAATTAATCTTGAGAAATACTAAGAAGTCTATAGCAAATTTTATGTATTGAATACTTGCGCTGCAAAAATAATAGTAATTATTGTTTAAGGTAGAAATGCAGTTTATAGGCTCATAGTATAAATAAAAGATCAAATATACTTGTGTACTCCCCTGCAATGTACGTTGCAGGGGTTTTTATTGTTATGGTTCTCGACATCTATCACATAAAACGTGACGATACTATGCGATGCGCTATTGAACAAAACTGTCCATATTTATAGTATAATTTAATCACATTAAAGGGGTCAGAGAACATTTATGTGCTCTTACTTAGAAGCCGAGCAATAACTCTGCGCAAGCCTCACGACCTGTTTTCGCGCTGCCGTTCTCCTCCTTTTCTGGCTTTTCGGTATCATAGATAAAAAGGAGATTCCAATCACCGCTGACCGAATCCTCAGAAGTCTTGGGGCGTCCGGTCGATACACCGGTTTCGACTATGCAATATACATGATAGAGCAGGTCGTAAACTCCGGCAAAAGTATCCAGCTAATAACGAAACGGTTATATCCCGAAACGGCAAAGCACTTCGGTGTAAAGCCGCACTCAATAGAACACGCCCTGCGCACGCTGATCAGCACCTGCTGGGCACATGGAGACAGAGACGCGCTGAACGAGATTGCGGGCAGGGTGCTCACCCACGCCCCCAGCAACGCGGAATTCATAGATATGATAGCAGCATACATAAAGGCCATGGCATAAAGAAGGGCGAGTTAATCGTCCTTCTGCCAAGTAAGATTGATTCGTTTCACCGTGAAACGGATTTCGAGAAAGGATACCTACCGTGCATATGTCAGCATACATTGCCTGCGACAACAGATGTGTGATCTGCGGGGCAATCATTCCGGAAGGCCGTATGGTTTGTTGGATTTGTGAGGCCGAGATCATGCAGGACACTCGGCAATACTCCGCTAAGGATGAACCCCGCCAATCAGCCAAAGCGCATCAACTCTGATGCGTTTTAACGGATCGGCGATCCGATACAAGTAAATAGGGCGAACAGATACGTTCCGTTTGTGTCGAGCCGCGCAGCGGGTGCGCGAAAATATGTCCCAGAAAGGAGAGAGAAGGATGTTAGCGATAAACACAGCGTTGTAAAGCAGTTCCGGCAAAACTGCGGGTCTAGACGCACAAGCGGGAATAATGATACTTGCGTTGGCTACACGTCACAGAGTAGAACGCCCCTCCACAAGAATGGAGGGAGGCACGAAAATCCTATGGAGCGGCTTGCTCACCGCCGTCTGTTTGCCTTTGATAAATAACGTGATCTACAAAAGTACGCACATGGTACTGTGCGGATTTTGTTGTGTAATGTCGAGAAATACTTCTCATGGTGAGAACTATTTTTGAGCCAATGCCAAAGGCAGGCTGAACGCTTGCTTTTGGCATTGGCTCATTATATCAACTGTACTGAAATAAACTGTATGTATGACGGGGAGGGGTGAATATGTACATTGATGCAATTGAAAAGCTTGCCTCGGCTGATATTCGCAATATAGATGCAGACAGCTTGATTGATGCAGGAGATATGAGCTTGGATACAAATATACCGCTGGAAAGTCGTGCGCAGTATTTGGTCAGACAATTAGGAAATCCATACTGTTTCAAGGTCGGCAGCATAGCGGTAAAACTGGAATTTGACAACAATGCACCAGACCTGCAAGATAGCTTGACAGACTTTTTCGTTAGAAAGAAAAATGGCCTGTAACGGCTTTGCAGAAATTTGACTCACATTTACGCTTGTACTATAATAATAGTGTAGTGTGATGGAAGGAGGAAAAATGGCTGTAAATAGCCGTACCGCAGTAAGCGGAAGAAGAACAAGAACATGGTTGATTGGGGTGTACATACGTCTATCTAAAGAAGACGCACGACATCTCGATGAATCAGAAAGTGTTACAAACCAGCGCTCTATTATAGAGGATTATATCGCTTCAATGGATGATGGAGACGAATACCGCATAGTTGACGAATATGTCGATGACGGGATTTCAGGCACAACAGACGACGAGCGAGAAGATTTTCAGCGAATGCTCAAAGATATAAGACGCGGCAGAGTAAACTGCGTCATAGTAAAAGACCTTGCGCGCTCTTTCAGAAACTACAGTGATCAAGGCTATTACCTTGACGACTGGTTCCCGCGTTATAACGTTCGCTTCATATCTCTTTATCATCAGCCACTGGACAGTTATAAAGAGCCGAAGCTCATGCGAAGCATCGCTGTACCGATTCAAGGCGTTCTGAATGAAAATCACTGCGCCGAGACCTCAGAGAAGATTCGGGAAGTGTTTGACATGAAGCGACGCAACGGCGAGCACATAGGCTCGTTCGCCGCTTATGGCTGGCTGAAGGATCCGCATGACAAGAACGCTCTTATACTTGATGAAGTCGCCGCGGAGGTCATAAACAACATGGCCGATATGGTGCTCAATGGAATGAGCCTGAACAAAATTGCGGAGCATCTTAATGACCATGATATTCCATGCCCGGCAGTCTATAAACGTCAGGCTCTCGGCCTAAAGTATTGCAATCCACAGCTTGATAAAGGCATAAAGCCATTGTGGTCGGGATCAAGCATACGCCGCATTCTGACAGACCGTATGCTCTGCGGAGATTTGATTCAGGGACGTTACCGGATAAAAAGCTACAAGGTGCATATTCAGGAGCGTGTTCCGGAAGAAGAATGGTTCATTGCTGAAGACGCTATTCCGGCTGTGATGAGCAGGGAAAAGTTTGACAAGGTTCAAAACGCATTAAACCGTGACACGCGCCGTTCGCCAAAAGAAGTAGACCTGTACCTCTTCAGCGGATTTCTACGCTGCGCTGACTGCGGAAGAGCTATGAGCCGCAAAGTTTCCGGCAGTATAGTCTATTATATATGTAAAACATATCGTGACCTGTCCAAGAAAGCCTGTACGATTCATTCCATACGGCAAGACAGATTGGAAGAAGCAGTTCTGTATGCCTTTCGGCAGCAGATATACCTCGCTGTAGATTATACGAAGCTCGTTGACGATATCAACCGCGCACCGGCAGCAAAGACGCAGTCCAAGAGGCTGCTGGACGCGATAGAGCAAAAGGAAAAGGAGCTTACAAAAATATCCCGCTATAAACAGGCAATCTATCAGGATTGGAAAGACGGTGAAATCAGCCAAAGCGAGTACCGCGGTATGAGAGCCGATTATGAACGTCAGATTGAAAGTATCAACACTGTTCTTGAGAAGCTGCGCAGGGAAGAACAGGAGCTGGAGACTGGCATTGATACCGAAAATCCTTGCCTTGCAGCATTCAGGCAATACGGGAATATAGACCGGCTCACAAGAGATGTTCTCATCGAGTTCATCGATACGATATATGTCTACGAGGGCGGGCGCATAAGCATAAAGTTCAGATTTGCCGACGAATTCCGCAAAATACAAGAGTATATAGACCTGAATATTGCAAAAACAACGGAGCAAACCGTTGCTTTTAATTGAGGCTAACCGTTCCCTAAGGGCTGTGTCTCGACAGGTGCAACTGAGGCGCGACGGTAAGGGAATAGCGAAAAGTCGCGGCAAAAGTTATAAAAATCAAAAAATTATTTTAAAAATAGCCACAATTAGAGCGAAAATAATCACACTACGTCAGAAAGCTGTTTTGATGTGAAAAACAGCTTTCTGAAAATTCATGTTGCATTTTTAGGCAATTCTTCCCTAATGGTGTTGCAGACAACCTGCGCAATAATATAGGTATTTTTCTCACTTATTACATCTACATTCAGATACTTAACTAGGTAAAATAGATATGTCGTATGTAGATTGGTATTCGAGCAAACTCTGATAAAGCCGTGATTCTAAGAAAATTTCATAGTGATACGAACACACTAATGCATGAAATAGTTCATCCACATCTGGTGATTTTCCTTTGGAGCCCTTTACAGTCTCACAAATTGCTTGAAAAAGATACAGAAAGTCATGTCCTTGTGTAATCAAATAGTATTGTTCTATTGTGTATTCCCCTCTGTGTGCCTCACTTACCATTTCTAGTTGTCTGTGACTTTGCAAACGCGGCGCGTTAATTTCATCCAATTGCCTTTGGAGTCCTTCTATCTCAATTTTTTGAGTTGATTTATTAAACGCTTTTGTTATGGATATCCCCTTAAACCTCACGCCCCAACTTTGTTCAGCACTTAGCTTTCTATATAAGGAAAGCCACTCCAAATCTGATAGCACTTGAAGTCTGAGTTCTTTCGGTTCTTTTAGCCCTTGGTAATAGACATGTGAAAACGAAGAAAAAACAGTATCGTTAGAAATAAGCATCATTTCTAGACAAGAATAATCATAATAAAACATCTGTACAGACGGACTGCGCGAATCGTAATCAATATCACATATTCCAATAACTCTATCATCTGAAAAGTGATCTACAATTTCTTCAACGCCATGCTTTCCAGAAAACGATTCTTGAACATCTACATTCCGATTAAGTTTGCCTTTAAGAAATAATAAATCGTCTTTACCCTCGACTATAACAATTCCTTTCTTGTGTTCAAAGTCTGCGGCCAAAGTCATCCTTATTTCTGCAATGATGTCTTCTTTACTTAAATTACAACGTATCGAGTTTTGCCCCATATAGCTCACCCAAATCTATCTGTATATCTAAATGATTGCTCACAACTTGAGGAGAATGCGTTGCTACAATCACCTGTAACTCGATTTGCTTAGAAACTTCCAAAAGGTCATCAAGAAATTTCTTTTGCCATGTAATATGAAGTGAAATTTCTGGCTCATCAATTAGCAAAAGGAGTTTTTCTTTTGTGTCAAAAATCAGGTCGTAAAAAAGAACTATTTCTTGTTTCTCACCAGATGAAAGTTGTGTTAGCTGGAGAATTTTATCCGAATTGTCATTATCAACTACTTCAAAACCTTTATCACGAGTAATTCTGATATGTTTGAAGGAAAGTCTATTATTTATTATTCGCGTAAATAAATCCAGTTTTGACACCAAATTTTGGAATACCTTGTATTTTTCAGCAAAGTCGTCGAAGTAAATTTTTAGCGCCGTAGAGTACATCTGATTATAATTTTTTTCATCTATAATAGACATGTCTACGAGATTATACATATTTAGTTTTTCAAATTTTTCGTTTACTTCTTCTAGCCGGGCTTGATATTCCGCTTGATTTTTTATCCCATCCTTTGCAGCAAATAATCTCTTAGGGTAGGAACTATCCAAGGCGTTTGCAACCCTAGAATACTCTTCAGACACTTTGCTAATCTCAGATTTAAGACGCTGAGGTAAATCCCGAATCACTTCAACTACGTGTGGCTCATCAGACCGTCTATTGACTGTTTGAATTAACCGCTGGTCGGAAATGAATCTAACTTCGCCACAATACTTCATAATCTGATCAAGCTTGTTCTTAAGCCTAATTATATTTCGCCGGTCCTCTTTGTGTTCCCAACGTTCATAATATCCATCATCATCTAAATACATACGGTAAAAACATTCGTCTTCTGTCAAGAACTCATCCGTCCTACAATCTACGAACCCATTTGGAACTCTCTGCATCCATGGTCGTCTCTGAACATACCGTATATAATCTTTACGCTCTTCGCTGAAAAGTGGAAATTTAATATCATCAATAAAAATTCCGTCCTTCCCCTTTTTTATCTCTGTTTTTTGATTATTGTCAAACGTGACAATTAAAGAGGAGAAATCTAACTGTGCAAAATAGACAATGTTCCCTTTACTAAGGGCATTAGTTATTCTGAGAATTGTGGATTTACCAAAACCATTCGGCCCGGTAATTATAGTAATACCATCCACTTTTGTATAAATATCGTAGTCAAAACGTCCGAAGAGTCTGCGTATATGAATGCTTCGTATCATAGCCATTTCCTCCATATATGAACAATTGACATAAATGCACTATTGCAAAATATAACACTCTGCTTAATACTTTACCTGTTATAGGTCGGCATGTTTATTACCGATCAGACTATTCCAAGCTAACTGTTGGTAAACAGTATCCACCAATTGTGGTAAAAGTCATTTCGTAATTTTCGAGTTCCACAGGATATATGATAGATAACCCGTAATGCTTTTTCTCAAGTTAACTTTATGCGGGCATCCGTAGTATTTCCTTAATGCACGAAATTAAGAGTAGATATGAGTCAAAACTCAAAAAGATAACGCATAAAACACTGTTTAATAATGGTATGTATAACTGATTGACAGTATACCAAAAAATATACAGTATAACAAGGCACTTTACAAGTAAATATTAAAAGCGTACATACATTTTAGCTTTAAAAGCGAAAAAACACTTCTCACCATGAGAAGTGTTTTTCTAGGCGCCCGGAGGGGCGCTTTTTTATTGCCCGAATCAGGAAGGAGGTAGCGATGTATTTCACAGACGGCAAGCGGCAGGCGTTTGAGAAACTGATGACTGGTAAACCGGGATTCGATCACTATGACACGGGCGTAGATGGTGATTACCCGGAATGCAAGTCATGCGTGTTTCATCGTCCGCGACGCGAGAAGCACACCTGCGTGTATGATAAATGCCCATACATGAACAACATTGATGAGGAAAGGGGGTGATTCCACCCGAAAAAAGCAAACACGATAAGAAACAATTCTAAGGATAGGAGGTTTTATGCCGAGGACAAAAACGCAAAGATGCAGGCGGCTGTTAGTGTTGTTCTGCATGTTTGTCATTTTCAGCGCATCTTTTACCGTACCGGCCTTTGCAGACTATGTCAATGTAACGACCGGTACAAGCTATTCATACTTCCAAACCTACTCCAGCAAAGGGGTATGGACGGGTGTAGGAACGCCAACGCACACTATAGTTCAGACCGGAGCACCGGCCTACTGCCTGCAAACAGATTATTCATCGCCCAGCGGCAGCGGATATACCGATACCGACCCGTGGAACTATTATGATGCAACTACTATTTGTGGTCTGCAAGCAATTCTTGAGCACGGCTATCCCAATGACAGCGGCGGCTATACTGCGGATGAAGCACGTTATGCAACAGCAAATGCTATACGCTTCTGGCTTGCCGAGCGTGGCGCGCAGGGTGTGCCAACGTGGATGAATCTTTCAAAGTACAGTAACCTTTTCCGGGCGGCATATGGCTACGAGGGACTTTTCGACTGGTGTATGTATCTGCTTGACTGCGCAAGAAATCAGGTGCTTATTGAGCATGAGATATCATTTTCGGAGCCTGAATTCGCCGTGGCCGGAGACTATTACGGGTACACGACAACTGTTTCTCTCACAAACTGTGGCCTTGGATACACACTTGACAGGAGCGGACTCCCCGACGATGCTGTGATCGACGGTTATACCGGAAACTCCGGCGATGTGCTTACCATTCGAATACCGACGAAATATGCTAGCAACATCTATACGTTATCCGCGACCGGCGTAGATAATCGAACCGCGGCCAGCCTAATCTACTATGCTCCGGACAACTGGAATGAGCAGCGTATAGTCACCTATTCCTATGACATTGAGTCAACCGTTGCAACTGCATCCGTACAAATAAGCACTCCGGAAAAACCCAAGACCGGGAAACTCATTATACATAAATACGATGCAGAAACCAACGAGCCAATATCAGGGGTAAGCTTCGGCCTCTTTGACATGTCCGGGACGCAGATCGCAGAAGCGGTAACGGATGACACGGGGACGGTAATTTTTACGGACATACCAGCCGGAGAATATTTTTTCCGCGAGATATCCGCTCCCGGAATGTATGTTGCTGATGATACTCAGCACAATTTCATTGTAAGTACTGATGAGGAACTGAGCTTTGATATTTACAACACGCGAAAGGTCGGGTCTATCACTGTACTCAAGCAGGACGCGTATGGGAATGCACTTCCCGGAGCTGTGTTTCTTCTGGAGCGCTCAACGGATGGCGGCACAACATGGGATCGGATTGCTGAACAGAGTTCAGACAATGGCGGTGCAGCGGTATTCAGCGAGCTTAGCATAAGCGGTGTTTACCGCGTGACGGAGATCAAGGCACCGGCAGGACACACACTGCAATCCGGAGTGCTGTTCGAGGGCGAGCTGGTCGATTCCGGCAGCTATGATATCAGCTTCATTTCCTGCGACTGTACTATAATGACGCTACCCTTTACTGGACAATCCGGATTTCGTTATATTCAATTTGCAGCGCTCATGCTTTGCATGAGCTTATTTATTATATCTAAAACTAAAAAGGAGAAACCTGAATGAAAAATATCCGAAAGGCAATTGCTCTTGTTTTAGCCGTTACCGCACTGTTTTGCCTGCCGATACAGGGCA
>ERZ780168.3764-NODE-3764-length-11392-cov-2.699832_pt1 | contig 11392 bp, 16 predicted proteins | sample MGYA00510981_ERZ780168 | MGnify/ENA primary metagenome ERZ780168 (study PRJEB29588, sample SAMEA2158769) | human gut metagenome | biome: human gut; feature: human-associated habitat; material: faeces | place: Denmark | collected 2008/2010 ...
ATCGTAAGATGTGATTTTTGGAGCTGGCGACATTTTGTCGCCAGTCTCTCAGTTACTTGCCTTCAACCAATCTCTTAGTGTCAATAGCAATCATAAGTTCTTCGTTTGTAGGGATAACAAGAGTCTTAACTGTTGCATCGTCAGCTGAAATATCAACTGTACCTCTTACAGCGTTCTTGTCCTCGTTAATCTTGATACCCATAAAGTCAAGACCCTCAACAACTGCCGATCTTGTAGCCGCGTCATTTTCACCTACGCCGGCAGTGAATACAACTGCGTCAACACCGCCCATAGCGGCAGCATAAGCACCGATGTCTTTCTTAACTTGGTATGAGAACATATCAAGAGCAAGCTGTGCTCTGTCGTTTCCTTCTTTAGCGGCAGGAGACAAATCTCTGAAGTCAGATGATACGCCCGAAACACCCGAAACTCCGCTTTCCTTGTTCATAAGAGCGTCAACGTCTTTAGCTGACATACCTTTTTGGTTGATAAGATATGTAACAACGGCAGGGTCCATTGAACCTGTTCTTGTACCCATTGGCACACCGTCAAGAGGAGTGAATCCCATTGATGTATCTACACACTTACCGCCGTCAACAGCTGTAATTGATGAGCCGTTGCCAAGGTGGCAAGTAACAATCTTAAGGTCTTCTGCCGGCTTGCCTAAAAATTCAGCAGCCTTTTGTGAAACATACTTGTGGCTTGTACCATGGAAACCATACTTTCTGATACCGCAGTTTTTGTAGTATTCATATGGCAAAGCATACATATATGCCTTTGGAGGCATTGTCTGGTGGAATGCTGTATCGAATACGCCAACCATAGGAGTGTTAGGCATAATCTTTTGGCAAGCCTTGATACCGATAATGTTCGGTGGGTTATGTAGAGGAGCAAGCGGTGTACACTTTTCAAGTGCTTTCATAACTGCTTCTGTAATTACGCATGAACCTGCAAATTCTTCACCGCCGTGTACAACTCTGTGACCGACTGCACCGATTTCGTCCATTGACTTGATAACACCGATTTTTTCATCAACAAGTGCGTCAATAACCATCTGAATTGCGTCACCGTGATCCTTCATCGGCTTTTCAATCTTAGTCTTTTCGTTCTTTGCAACATTTGTGTGTTGAAGATTTGAACCTTCAATACCGATTCTTTCGCAAAGACCCTTTGCCATAACTTGTTCGTTGTCCATATCTATAAGCTGGTACTTCAATGATGAACTACCCGCATTTATAACTAATATTTTCATATTAAAATTCCTTTCATTTTTTATTAATTTATAACACAAACCACTTAATGTAACCGCTTGGTATTAAGCGGTAGATTGCGTGCATATCGCTTTTTCTTGGTTGCCGTCGCGTACGCCGGTACGCAAGGCGAACAAAAAATGCGAGAGGTGCGTGATATACCGCTTAAGACTGTGCTTGGATTGCGGTTATAGCGACTACTCCTGCAATATCCTCTGCACTGCAGCCTCTTGAAAGGTCGTTTACAGGCTTTGCGATACCTTGAAGAATAGGTCCGTAAGCTTCGGCCTTAGCAAGTCTTTGAGTAAGTTTGTAACCGATGTTACCTGCGTCAAGGTTAGGGAAAATAAGCACATTCGCACTGCCTGCAACGTCTGATGAAGGAGCTTTCGACTTAGCAACGCTGTCAACGATAGCGGCGTCAAGCTGAAGTTCACCGTCAAGCTTTAATTCAGGAGCCTTTTCCTTTGCAAGCTTTGTAGCCTCTTGCATTTTGTCAACAAGGGCACTCTTTGCACTGCCGTATGTAGAATATGAAAGCATTGCAACTCTCGGTTCGTCTTGGATAAGCTGTTTGTATGATGCAGCTGATGAAATAGCGATTTCACTTACTTCGTCAGCAGTCGGATCTTGGTTAAGACCACAGTCACCGAAAATAAATGTACCGTTGTGACCGTATTCGCAGTTAGGAACATTCATAATAAAGAATGCAGATACAAGCTTTGTACCCGGTGCAGTCTTTAGAATTTGAAGTGACGGACGAATTGTGTCGGCTGATGAGTGAATAGCACCCGATACCATACCGTCAGCATCGCCGTTCTTGATCATAAGGCAGCCATAGTAAGCGTAGTCGCTTAAGATGGTCTCTTTTGCTTTCTCAGGAGTCATGCCTTTGGACTTTCTCAGCTCAACGAACAGGTCGATATACTCCTGTGTTTTCTCGTAAGTCTGCGGATTGATGATCGTAGCACCGGATACATCCAGTCCCTCGCTGTGAGCGCCGATATCTTCCGGAGTACCGATGATAACAAGATTTGCAAGGTCCTCTTTCAGAATTTTTTCTGCAGCGACCCAGGTTCTGCGGTCCATGGACTCAGGCAGTACGATTGTTTTTTTATCTGCCTTTGCTTTGGCTTTGATTACATCAATAAATCCCATAATAATACCCCTTTCATGATTTAATGCATATAGCCTTATTATATACAGACTAAAAAGCAAAAGACAAGCTGTATTTTGTATTTTTTTGCACTTTTTGTAAAACAATGCGGTATTTCTACAATTGCTTTTTCAAAAATAATTTATAATTTGGATTCGTTAGAGGTTACGGAGGAAGAGAACCCATCGACCATCGTTGAAGCTTATACTTTTGACTCGGAAATTAAGAATGGTAAGAATATCGTAGTTTATGGCACACCCGGATGTGGAAAGTCGTACTATGTTCAAAATAAACTTTTGAAACAATTTGGAGTGGTTGACGATGAGCATCATCGCATTAGAACTACATTCTATCAAGATTATACAAACACTGATTTTGTGGGGCAAATTATACCTAAGGTAAAAGCAGATAAATCAGTTACGTATGAATTTAATCCTGGTCCTTTTGCTCTTGCGCTAAAAATGGCGATTAAGAATCCCAATGAGGCTGTGGCTTTGGTAATTGAAGAGCTGAATAGAGGCAATGCGGCAAGCATTTTTGGCGATATTTTCCAACTTCTTGATAGAAGCGAGGATGGAAAGAGTCAGTATAAGATCACGAACGTCAATCTGCAAGATTATTTGACTGAACAGTTTAAGGATCAAAATATATATTTTGACTACATAGTAATTCCGGCAAATTTATATATTGTCGCCACAATGAATACGAGTGACCAAAATGTGTTCACATTAGATACCGCATTTAAGAGACGTTGGAAATTTGAAAAATTGCCTAATGTTTTTACATCAGATCATGAATATGCTGGATTCTATGTTCCCGGAATGGAAGGTATCACTTGGAAAAAGTTAGTGAAATCTATTAATGATTTTATTGTTGTTCACGCTGATGAATTATCGTCTGAAGATAAACAATTGGGGGTTTATTTTATAAGTAAAGACTCGTTGTGCGAAACCTTGGATGAAGTGGAAAATTATGACAAGAAAAAAGAGTTTGCCTATAAACTTTTAGAGTATTTATGGGATGATGTCGCAAAATATAACCATGGTGATTGGTTTGATCCAGATATTAAAACTCTAGATGATCTTATTGAAAAGTACATGAATGAGGGACAGAAGGTATTTATAAATGGAATCTTCGACGAAAGAGGTTAAAATTAATAATTTTTATCCTCATGCAGTTACGAATAAAGCTGATAATTCTTTTGTTGGCATAAGGTTTAAGGGGAATGAAATTCATTTCTATTACCCTGAAACATTTCGTTTTGCAATGGATAGTCCTCATGTTCGAAGTGATATTTTGGACTTGCTGCGTACTATTAGTTTAGCCAAAACGACGTCCTCGCAGCTGTCTGCCGCCTATAATAGGAATAACGGAGATGGTGATTTTGCTCTTCTTTCTTATTTGTGGGTTATAAAAGATTTTTTAGCTAATGGCTTTTACATAAACAGAGAGAAGATATTAAAAACAAATCAAACAGGGAAAATAGATTGGAAACGTACGATGCAATCGCAGGCGATTGTGTCGGAAGGAAACATCATTTTTCCAAGTATAACAGTTGCTGTCAAAAATAGAGTTGATAATCTCTTGGTTGAGATTCATAAATTTTGTGTTAAGCGTAGCATTGATTATATTGGATGGCTGTTCAATTTGAATTCAAAGTTTATTCAAACAGTGCCATTTAATGCAGGCACTAAAAAACTTTATATTGCAACATTAAAGAATGAACTTAACCATACATTTGATGATGATAAGAGATTGAGGCTTAAGCATTGTTTGAATGTTGTTACTGGTTTGGATTCTTCCGTCAACAATAAAGAATTTGTTTATGGTGTCGATTCATATCATTATGTTTTTGAGCGAATGATTGACTCGATTTTTGGAACTGTAAAGAATATGCGCGATTTTAATCCCAGCGCTAAGTGGTTGCTTGTCAAGAATGATTATTCAGAGATTGATAGTAGTGATCTAAGACCAGATACAATACTTATTCAGGATGAAGACGTTTATATTCTTGACGCAAAATTCTATCGGTTCGGATTTACCGGAAAAGAAACGGATTTGCCAGAAACTACTTCTATTCAAAAGCAAATTACTTATGGGGAGTTTATACAGCATAACGTAACTCAAATACCAATCAGACGGGTGTTTAGCGCGTTTATTCTTCCTTATGATAAAAAGCGTGATGTATTTAAATCAGGAGCCAATATGCAATATATTGGGTACGCAAAATCGACTTGGAAGGATTCATCTGAAAATCATACCATTATACACGCTTTTTTGATTGATCTCAAATATGTGGTAAAAACTTGGAATAGGTTTAATCATAAAGATGATATCGCGCTTCTCATCCAAGAAATAGAAAAGCAAAGCAAATTGAACGCTGGTAATCAAGTTAGCTGAAACAGCATAAAGAAAGCCGAGAGTTTCCTCCCGGCTTTCATGTTTTATATGGTAGTATAGCTTTTTCCCTCAACCGTAATGCGGTTTCCTGTAATTTCTGGTTCACCGCTTTTGCATGCACGCAAAATAACGTGGACGTTATCGTATTCTGCTTTCGGCATATCGCCTTCATCGAATTTGTCTTCGTTTCCGACTTCGATTATCTTGAAGCCTTTAGATACCATAAATGACGAAAATTGCCAGAGTTTTTCAAACAGTCCGTTTGAATCCATAATGACCGAGAGATTTTCGGTCGGGTGATATGCTGTAATTCTGAAGTAATTAGACATAGTGTTTTCTCCTTTGCGGTTTATGCCGCGATTTGTTTGAGTGTTCTGTTGGCGTAAGGCAGCCATACTTTGTTGACATAATGCAAAACGTCTTCGTTCGGTTTGTGATCGTGTTCTCCGTAACATTGCAGGACTTTCTTTTGAGATATTGAGTATTCGACTGTAACGAACGGAGTATCGGGTTCTTGCTTGTTTCGGATAAAGAAAATGAGCGTTTCTTCGCGGACAAATTTTTGGTCGTAACCCATTCTGCCGACGCAGTGATGCAGCATTTCGCCTTCACGGATAAGGTCAGCCGGGCTGTGGGCGATAATGCAGATAAACGCGCTTCGTTTCGCGTGTTGCAAGGATAAGTATTTTTCCGCAACGGCGGCAAATTGTCTGTGTAGCTCCTTGCGTTTTTCTTCGTCTTCCATAGCCTTTTTCGTGGCGTATTCGTCGATTCGGATATCGTGCCAGCGTTTGAAATCGTGGGGGAAACGGTTCTTGTCTTCTGTCATATCAATGCCGAGATGCCGGCAGGCTTTCAGATAGTCGAGATAAGCGTTCGGATTGGTCTGTTGTTTTGCTATATAATCGAAGAACCGTTCAAGGTCTTTGCCTTTGAACAGTTCTTTTATCGGTTTGAGGTCGCTGTCGTGAGCGAGTTTGATTTTTGCTTCCTTGTATGACTGCAACAGGTCGAGCGATTTTTTCGTCCTATATGCCCGTACTATGACGTCGATATAGTAGCGTCTTCCTTGAAGCAACGGTTTGTTTGTAATCAGCCATTTGCAGAAAGCTTTATCCGTTCCGCAACGCTTTAATATCGTTGTACTCATGGCAATTCTTGAGAAGCCGAGTTTCATCAGCATTTCGAGTTGCGGATATTGTCTGTAAAGCCGTAAATACTTGAAAATGTCGCAGCCCTGATACAGTTTATATGCGCTGTATTTGAATTCCGGCAAGCGGTCTATAAATTCTGGATTGATAAGCGTAGCGTACGGATCGTAATATTTATCGTCCGCCCAGCACCAACCGCGTTCGTACCAGTTTTCGTATTTTTGCAAGCCTTCTTCGTACCAGCCGAAACGAAAGCCCATACTTGCACAGTAACAGTATTCCATATCCTTTACGAAGCACTTATCCGAGTTCAGTCCATGAACGGCAACCTGTTTGCAGTACCATTTTTTGCCACGGTGCTTTACGGCAACGGTTACCTTCACAAGCTCTTTTTTCCAAGTGGTAAGATAGGCATAACAACGAACGTGACCGTCAGGGCTGGGATAGTTCTTGTTATCCCTTTTGCGGATTTGGTTTAGTATGTATTTCGGAATAGGTCTGATGTATGTAACTTTCATAATTTCACCTCAAAATAAGTTTATCGCCGAAGATCTCGTCTAACTTGCAGAGTGCCGTTTTGTCGAAAGCGGAAGTATCGAATGCAGGCCCATCGTCCGCCAAATCGGGCTCTTCAACGTCGCCGTCAAATTCGCGCATTTCGGCTTCGGTCAACTCTTCAATATCGTCTTCAGGTTCCGGCAGCGTAGTTATGTTGTCGTTCGTTTCGGCTATGGCGATTTTATGCGTTCGGATAATCCGCTTGATGTAGCTGTCTGCCGCGTGATAGGGAAAACCTATCATCGGTACGCGGCTTTCAAGTCCGACATCTCTGCCTGTAAGCGTCAAGCCGAGTTCGTTGGAAAGAGTTACGGCATTATCCCCGAACACCTCGTAGAAGTCGCCCAAACGGTATAAAATGATGCAATCCGGGTACTTCTTTTGCAAGTCTTGATATCTCTGCCATATCGGGGAAACGGGCTTTTGAGGCTTGACCTCGGCTTTTGCTTCTTCTTCGGCGAGTTCTGCAAGGATCTCATCGATTTCTTCCTGCGAAGGGTGGTCGTCTTCGTCGTCGCACACATCGTCTTTGGCTTCAGGTTCTGGCTGTTGCGGTTCCATAAAGTCAAAGAGGGATGCCTGCCGGCTGTCCTGCTTTTTGGGTTCAGCTTTCTTGACCTTTGCAGGCGTCGGTTTCGGAGCGGGTTTATATTCTGTACCGTCCTCGTTATAGAGAGTGCCTTCTATGGACTCCTCCTCGAAGTAATGCACCGCCAAGCCGTACACGACTTTATCTTCCACGCAAGCTGAATTTGCACCTTTCGAGGCAAGTTTCCTTGCCTCGTCCGTTGCATATTTCATAAAGCCATCCAGCGTTTTGCGGTTGATAAAAGTCTTTCCGTCCTTTTCAAAAGGCGTACCATTGATGATCTTCTCGGCAAGTATTTCGCTTGCGTTTTCTTCAAGGTACGCCTTTATGAGTTCTTGCTCTTTTGTCGTTGCATCAAGATTGAGTTTCATAGCTTATCTCCTTCAATAAACGCTTCGCAGGCAAGGAGCATTCCCATTGACAGTCCGCGCTTGTAAACCACAAGCATAAGTTCATCGTAATTGTCTGCGGATTGGTTGACGAATTCTTCAAAAAGTTTGTTGCTCTCTCGGATAAAGTCGCCTTGAGTTTTTCGTAAATTGCCGCTTCTTTTTTGCGCGTTTTTTCGGGTATTCTAATGTCTTTTGGGGATGATATATTCCCGTAATACAGTTCTCGCATGATAGATTTCATATTCCACCTCTCTAAAAGGGCATATCGTCTAAAAGTTGCGCGGCTTTTAATTCCAGATGTTCCAGTGTGGTATAGTTGTTAAAACCGCCTCTGTAATCGACTTCGTTTTGTGCCGTTCGTATGAGGATATGGTTGTACCATTCGTTGCTGAAATACCTGACGTCGCTGATGGAGATATACACGAACTTGTTTTGGCTGCTTTGGATAAAGGCGGAGAAGCAATAATGGTTTCTTCCAATGTTGACAAGCTGCCAATGATTTGCCTTGCACATAGCCTTCAGATAGTTTATGTATTTGGTCTGAAAGGTCTTGTAATCATCGCCGGTGTAGCACCCGGACGAAAATTCGTAGTTCAGATACTTTTTGAGTTCTGCTATCTTTGCCATAGTTTCAATTCTCCTTTACGATAGTGTAGATATCGTCTGCGTAGTATGTGCCGTTGAACCAATTAAAAAGGGTGTGACATTTCACACCCCTGTAGTCCACGATGTAGTCGTTATCTCCGACCTGTTCAAGTATTGTAACTTCGTCCATTTTTCCATCGAGGGAATGGATATGGGCTTGTGTCTTAAATGCTGTCATCTTTGTTTCCTCCGTCTATTATTTGAAAAGCGTCAAGTTCTGGAATTATTGCAAGTCCACCCCAAGTTCCGTGGATTTGTCCAAGTGAATCAATGCGCGTTACGATGCCTAATTTCCCGGTATAATCCGGTTCGCCTCGCATGGCGATAATCACTATTTTATCTCCGATTTTTGCATCCATTATTTCACCTCCAATGTAACGATTGCCATATAGTCTTTCATCTGCCAATTAGTACATTGCGTAACAGTCCAATACGCATACGTTTCCAAGTGTTTGTCGGGCGGACATTCGTCAAAATCATATCCATCGAGGACATTATCGCTTTCGTCAAATGCTTCATGCACCCAAGACATATCCGTCTTTTCCTCTTGTATGCGTTCATAAAACCTGTTTGCCGCTTTTTCATAGCTGTCAAAGGCTTCGATGTCAACGTCCGCGTCATCTTCTGTGGACCATTCAAAGACGACCAAATATACTTTCATGGCTTTCACCTCACGCGATCCTTCTGATACCGCCGCCGAAGCTCTGTACTGTAATGCTGCCGAACTCCGAGCACCAGTCATCATCTTTATTCCATACGTAGGCAAATGCGGAATGCTTGTTGCCTTCGCTATACATGAGCGTTTTCCATTCCGATTTATAGTCCGTTACAACGAGGAAAGACCAGCATTCGCCGAACTCGGTAAATTCGTGCGTTACGGCATATACAAGGCATTTGTACTTTGACTCTATTTCTTTTCGTTTTGTGTCTATCTCCGGCTCCTGATACAGCCAGTAGCCGCCGAAGTTTTCAAAGAAGCAAACCTTGTCGTTTTCACGGAAGCCCTGTATGTACGGCTTATAAATGTCCATTTCCTTGAGCAGTTCGATTGCTTTCTCTTTCTTTGCGATTGCCTTATTCGTCATTTTCGTATCCTCCTTAGATGTAATTTTGTAAAGTTTCGAAGTTGTAAGCGATATTTCGGAGAGTTTCTTCAAATCCGAACCACGCCAAAAGGTTTTGATTGTACGTATCCTGCGCCAGCGGATCTTCTTTGTCCCACTTGTCGCCGAACAGTTCGGAAGGGGCGTAAAGCCCCGTTTCGTTCATCGTGTCGTACAAAAGCTCGTTTATCTCCTGTCTGTACTGCTTGTAAAAGCGCACGGTGTCGGAGTAGTAGATAAGTTCTCCTACAATTCCCGATTGGCAGCCGTGATACAGCACGTCCGTAAAGATGTTTTTCTTGTCGCTGTAATCGCTCCAGTTGGAAATAATGTAGTTAAAAACCCGCTTTTTGAGCGGGCTTTCACAGTTGCGTTTGAGTTCTTTGATGTTGGTAAGAGTCAGTTTCATTTCAGACCTCCTCAAAGTCGTCTATGTGGATGTGTTCTTGACCGGCAATGCCGTATTCGAAGTACAGCCTTCCGCAATCTTCCAAGAGGGCGAACGTATGCACACTGATCTTGCCTCTGTCCGTCACGGCGACCGTGATTTCTTTCTTTTCCGTGTCGATGTCTATGAGATTGAAGGTAATGAACGCTTCACCATCATAGAACTGAAATTCGCTTAATTGATACTGTTTTTTCATATGTTTATACCTCCTGTTATTTTGCGAGTTTGAACCAGATATAGTAGTTGATTTCTATATCGCGTCCGTTGTATTCGACGATTTCATAGTAGGAACCTTTGAATTCGTCTGTGGTGTTGGTTACTTGGTGGCAGTTCTTTATACACGAGTATATTCTGATGTATGCTTTGCCCGTCTTGCCGATGTTTGCTGTGATGAGGTCCTCATCGGTGATGTACCCAACACCGGTTACTTTGGTGTTCTCAACCTTACCTAACTTGGTGATTGAGTAAATAACTTTTTTCATTTGCTTCTAACTCCTTATTTTTTTATATTTGCCTTTCGGCAGGGGCTAAGTACCACTGAAGAAAGCACGAATCTGTCAGCCTTTCAGTGCAGCCTCTCGGAAGTCAACGATTAGAAAAAATTATTGCATTTGATTATCCTGTCGCCTAGAAATCATGTAAAAATAAAAGAACAGCCACACTCTTGGTAGAGCATGACTGTTCTTTCTTTATATGTTTTAAGCGATAATTTTTTCCGTTGACTTGCCGCTTAATTCTGTGGTACAACGACACCACGAAAGGCATTAAAAAATAAGATGCGAATTTTGCCGTATTCCATCAGGCGGATATCTTATATGGTGTTCTAACAGGGTTAAGTAAAGGTGCCGTCCTTTTTTCGTTTTTGCGTTAGGTAAAAATCCGAAAGTTTCGGAACATAGACTTCGGTCGCTGTAACGATGCCGGCAACCCCCTTAATACAAAAATAACAGAGCCGCGGGTTCAAACGCGACTCTGTCTGGCGGAGACGGTGGGATTCGAACCCACGTGCCGGTTGCCCGACAACACGATTTCGAGTCGCGCTCGTTATGACCTCTTCGATACGTCTCCGTAAATTTTTAAAATCCTTTATATTATACCCGACATTGATTTGTTTCGCAAGCGTTTGACCGAAAAAATTAAAATTGAGGAGAGTAGGGATAGCCGCAAAAAAGTGGAAGCTTTCTTGTGGGAGTCGCGTTTATTTGAAAAATGCGCGCGCAAGCGGCAGCAAAAAGCTTTTTCTTGCGTAATTTTTTCCAATCAGAGGAATCAAGCGTTGCAGCGTCTGTTCGTTTTCCACAGTTTCGAGTATGCTGTCCTTGTTGCAGAGCTCGACAAGCTCCTGCGGCGGCGGGACGGGCTTTATGTGGGAGTTGAGCGGACAAACAAGCTGACAGATATTGCAGCCTAGCAGTCTTCCGTTCCTTTTCAATGCCGCATTGTTTTCGGGAGTGTCGGCGTATTCCTCCTGAATTTGTCTTAAACATTTGTTTTTTATAAAGCCGTCGGGGACAAGCGCGTCCTGCGGGCAGGCGGCGACACACAGCCCGCAGCGGGTGCAAAGGGGGTGGGAAACGGTGGGAATCGAAGAAAAAAACTCCGTTTCGGCGCCTTCGACGAACGCCGTCGCAACAAAGAAAAAGCTGCCGTATTCTTTCACGAAGCACAGACCGTTCATTCCGTAATCGGCAAGCCTGTAT
>ERZ780168.3767-NODE-3767-length-11388-cov-3.732639_pt1 | contig 11388 bp, 11 predicted proteins | sample MGYA00510981_ERZ780168 | MGnify/ENA primary metagenome ERZ780168 (study PRJEB29588, sample SAMEA2158769) | human gut metagenome | biome: human gut; feature: human-associated habitat; material: faeces | place: Denmark | collected 2008/2010 ...
TTTAAGGTTAACAAAAGATTGGCTGTCTGGGATAGATAGCCTTTTTTTATGCCCGCACCATTCGATTCATCCAATTAGTATCAATTCACTTTATACAACTTTTTAACCCACCAAAAGTGTTTTTAAACCCCAAAAGTTGTAGATTATAAATACTATGTTTATATTTGCAACATGAAAAAAGCGCTCGAGAAAATGTAGTATCTACAACTCGTCTGTGAAGTGGGTGGCGGTTGTGATATAGACAGCGTTCATAAGACAAACAAACAAGCAAGCAATCTACAACAATAAAAATATGAAAGTTAGACTTATGACGAAAGTTAGTGCTGCAACCCTCATTTCAGCAATTGCCTGCAGCATATTCACGGGATGTACCGAAAAAGACCTATACAATCCCGAACGTGGAAAAACAGAACTAAAGCCGGAGAGCGAATACTTTGACTTTGCAACAACAGCCCAGGTAGCTTTTGACGTGAATTATGGAAAAATCGCAGGAGGCGCATTAATAGAGGTGTTTACAGAAGACCCCATCACCTATCAGACAAACAACCTCTACTCCATCAACGGCGAAGCGGTTTTTAAAATCTTTGCAGATGCAGACGGACGCTTCACCGGCAACGTAGAACTGCCCAAAGCGACAGAAAAGGTATATATCATCTCACAAAGCTGGGGAGCCCCCATGTATGTGGAAGCGGATGTGGAAAACGGCAAAGTGGTGGTAGATATGACCGAAAATAATGCCAACACCCGCTCAACTGCCATGACACGTGCAAAATCCAACCTGACTATCGACCTAAAGGACAGGAAGGAACGGGTATACTCCATCGTTGGATGGAGACAAGCTCACGGTGAGATTACTGATAATAATGACATTGTAACTAAGGGAAATTTCAACAACGGAACTTTAAAGCAGTTGCAACGCACGCTGTGGAAAGGCCATGACAGCAAACCCAACAATCTGGACAACAGAGATTTGGTGAGAGACACAAAGCACGTGAACACCACCATTGCCCAAGCATATATCAACAACCAGGGACAACACGTAACGATTACCGATGCAGAACTGTATCTGACCTTCCTGACCGAACGTGCCGGTTACCTGACTTCCATCGGCTATTATTACTACAAGACCAATGAAGTTCCCAACAGCCCTGACAAGGTAGACAAATTCATTATCATTCCCAATGCATCCATTGCAGGGGACGACCCATATACCAAACGGTTTGGAGGTGGTAACAAATATTCCCTATATGACGCTCCCATAGAAAAGAATACAAAAATACAACTTCTGTATCGAGACGAAAACGGTAACGTCTCCACCAAATTCCCGGCAGGATATACCATAGGATATTTCATCATCCCCGATGGATATACCCCCTATGAAGGTATCGACTACTCTATAAATTATATATATTCCAATAAAGAATGGAACAAGATATATGCAGACCAACAAGCCCGCTTTATCTCCCTCTCCGCCAGCAACGGCACGGTAGTCTATGGAGTAGAAGATGGCAATGATACCAGCTACGAAGACATACTGTTCTGTATCGATGCTAACCCCAATGAAGCCATTCAAGACCCGGACCGCCCGGTCATAGACCCGGAAGAGCCTACGGTGACGAGCTCTGAAACAACCTACCGCACGTATGCCTACGAAGACATCTGGCCCAATGGCGGTGACTATGACTTGAACGACGTGATTATCGAACACAAACGGGCCATTTCATTCAACAGCAACAATTATGTGCTGAAGGTGGAAGACACCTTTGTACCCGTACAGAAAAGTGGTGCCGCCACATACTCCAACGCATTTGCCGTGCAATATGTGGCCAGCCAGCGAGGCAGCATAGAACTGCCTGCCGGAGCAGTCGATGAAACAGAGACCTCTTCTGTCATCCTATTCCCCGATGCAAAGTCTGTGCAGGGCAACGAATTTACCGTAACCCGTACATTTGCAGACAACACATTGCCTAAGAAGAATCTGGAAACCGACTTGAATCCGTTCATCATTGCCCAGTATACAGCCGGAGCCGACAACCGGACAGAAGTGCATCTGCCCAAGAAGAAAGCGACCGGTAAAGCCAACTCAGAGCAAATCGGAGCCGAAGACGATGCCTACTACATCAACAAGGACGGCAAATATCCATTCGCCATCATGCTGCCGGCCACAACCGGCACGGAAGGCCCCATCCGGTTCACTCCGGCAAAGGAAACCGTACGCATCGACCTGGAGTATCCCGATTTCGCCAAATGGGTAGAGTCCAATGGTGCCACCAATAATGACTGGTATCTCTACTACCAGTCGTCCAAAGAGTGAAATCCTACGACATTCTTTAAAGAAGAGCCGCGCAATAGTTGCATTTGCGCGGCTTTTTCATACATGACCATTACCGTTATGAAATTATTTTTTCTACATTTGCATCCGCTAAAAGAAAATAAAACCGCATCAGGCTGAAAAAAACATGAGGAATACATCACCCGCCGCACCTACCATCCGCTTCCGCCGCTGGAGCAGAAAAGCCTACGCTGCATTTGCCAGCATAGGGCGGTGTGTCACCATCGGTTGCCTGCGCAAAAGCGTGGCAGACAGCTCTCTGTCCAAACAGAAGACTGCGGGAACCGCCGGACATGCCGGATGCGGGGAAGAGAGTACCTGGAAAGGAGAAACGGAAGGAAGGGAAACCGACACCGGCATTCCGCTGGGTAGCAGCAGCGCCCTGACAAGTATCCTCACGGAGCCGGGAACGAACCGGCACATTCTTTTTGAAACACAATTCATCCGCCCCTGCGGGAATACGGGCGGACAAGACACATATAGCCTGAAACAAAAGAGAACAAGAGGTACGGATTACCGGAAGCCATGCAGCAGAATGACGAGCTGCACCGCCCCGGCAATCCGTACCTCTGTCTTTATCCATGAACATAACCCAAGAAAGATATGACCCTACAGAAATTAAAGGAACAAGTGCTGCGCGGCAGCCACATCAGTAAGGAAGAAGCCGAATGGCTGGCTGTGCAACCCGACAAGGAAGCGCTATACGAAGCTGCCCACGAGATAACCCGGGGCCTGGCCTCGGAGGAGTTTGACATGTGCTCCATCATTAATGCCAAGTCCGGACGATGCCCGGAAAACTGCAAGTGGTGTGCACAGTCGTCGCACTACAAAACCCAGGCAGACGTGTACGACCTGGTGGACAAAGAAGAATGCCTGCGGCATGCCCGGCATAATGAAGCCCAGGGCGTGGCACGTTTCTCGCTGGTGACCAGTGGACGGAAGCCCTCCTCCAGAAACATGGAGAAACTGTGCGAAGCCGCCCGGCACATGCGCCGGCACTCGTCCATCCAGTTGTGCGCATCACTGGGACTGCTCAACGAAGACGAAATGCGGGCACTGCACGACGCAGGCATCACCCGCTATCACTGCAACCTGGAGACAGCCCCCTCCTACTTTCCCCAACTGTGCAGCACGCACACGCAGGAAGAGAAGCTGCGCACCCTGCAAGCCGCCCGCAACGTAGGCATGGACATCTGCAGCGGCGGCATCATCGGTATGGGCGAGAGCATGGAGCAACGTATCGAATTCGCCTTCACACTGCGCGAGCTGGAAGTACAGTCCATCCCCATCAACCTCCTGAGCCCCATCCCCGGCACACCGCTGGAACGGCAGGCACCACTCAGCGAGGAGGAAATACTGACCACCATCGCCCTCTTCCGCTTCATCAACCCGACAGCTTTCCTCCGCTTTGCCGGAGGACGCTCGCAACTGAGCAAGGAGGCCGTAAAGCAAGCGCTACACATCGGCATCAACTCCGCCATCGTGGGCGACCTGCTGACAACGCTCGGCTCGAAAGTGTCGGAAGACAAGGTACTGATAGAAGATGCCGGATACCGGTTCTGCGGCTCGCAGTTCGACAGAGAGCACCTATGGCACCCCTATACCTCCACCACCAACCCGCTACCGGTGTATAAGGTGAAGCATGCCGAAGGCGCCACCATCACCCTGGAAAGCGGAGAAACACTCGTAGAGGGAATGTCGTCGTGGTGGTGCGCCGTCCACGGGTACAACCACCCTACGCTGAACCGGGCGGCAGAGAAACAGCTGGGCAAGATGTCGCATGTGATGTTCGGAGGGCTGACACACGACCCTGCCATTGAACTGGGCCAGTTGCTGCTACCGCTTGTCCCGCCGTCCATGCAGAAGATATTCTATGCCGACTCGGGCTCGGTGGCAGTAGAGGTAGCCTTGAAAATGGCCGTGCAGTACTGGTATGGCAAGGGAAAGGCGAAGAAGAACAATTTTGTGACTATCCGTTCGGGCTATCACGGGGATACATGGAATGCCATGTCTGTCTGCGACCCGGTGACGGGCATGCATTCGCTGTTCGGGGCATCATTACCGGTGCGCTATTTCGTGCCGCAGCCGCGCTCGCGCTTCCACGGCGAATGGGATGAACGGGATACGGTGGAACTGCGGAAACTGGTAGAGGAGCATCACGAGGAACTGGCAGCGCTTATCCTCGAACCTGTGGTGCAGGGCGCTGGCGGCATGTGGTTCTACCACCCCCAGTACCTGCGCGAAGCGGCACAGATATGCAAGGAACATGGCCTGCTGCTGATATTCGATGAGATAGCCACGGGCTTCGGACGGACGGGAAAACTCTTTGCCTGGGAGCACGCGGGTGTAGAACCGGACATCATGTGCATAGGAAAGGCCATAACGGGCGGATACATGACGCTGTCTGCCGTACTGACGACGAATGAAGTGGCGGATACCATCTCCAACCATACACCGGAGGTGTTTATGCACGGACCCACCTTTATGGGGAATCCACTGGCATGCGCCGTAGCGTGCGCTTCGGTGAAGCTGCTGACCTCGCCCGAATACGACTGGCAAGGCAAGGTGACTCGCATCAGCCGGCAACTGCAAGAAGAGCTTGAACCGGCACGCCGATTACCGCAAGTGACGGATGTACGTGTGCTGGGAGCCATCGGGGTGATTGAGACAAAAGAACCCGTAGACATGGCGTGGATGCAAAAACGCTTCGTTGAGGAGGGAATCTGGGTACGCCCGTTCGGAAGATTGGTATACCTGATGCCTCCGTTCATTATAGAGCCGGAACAGTTGAGGAAGCTGACGGGAGGGTTGATGAAAATTATACAGGAAATGAATTGAGAGGATAAAGGGAAAATTATTATATCAAGAATTTATGAACGTAACTAACTATATGCAGCAAGAGCTGCAAACATTGAAAGAACACAGCAACCTGCGCCGCCTGCCGCAACTGACACACGAGGGACGCACGGTTGTAGCCGATGGCCGGCATATGCTGAACCTTTCGTCCAACGACTATCTGGGTCTGGCTGCCGACCGCCAGCTGAAGGAAGAATTCCTGCAGACACTGACACCGGACACCTTCCTGCCGACTTCCTCCTCCTCCCGCCTGCTGACGGGGAACTTCGGGATTTACGAAGAGCTGGAGACGGAACTCGCTACACTTTTCGGCACAGAGACAGCACTGGTGCTCAATAGCGGCTATCATGCCAATATGGGGATTCTACCCGCCGTGAGCGATGCACAAACCCTGATACTGGCAGACAAGCTGGTGCATGCCAGCATCATCGACGGCATCCGCCTATCCACCGCACGCTGCATCCGCTTCCGCCACAACGACCTGGTACAACTGGAACGCCTGCTGGAACAACACCATGCAACATTCCGGCAATTGATTATCGTCACAGAAAGCATCTTCAGCATGGACGGTGACCAAGCCGACCTCACGGCATTGGTGCGTTTGAAAAAAAGATACTCCAACGTACTGCTCTATGTGGACGAAGCCCATGCATTCGGCGTAAGGGGACCGCGCGGTCTGGGCTGCGCCGAAGAAACCGGATGCATCCGGGATATAGATTTCCTCGTGGGCACCTTCGGCAAGGCAGCGGCGTCTGCCGGCGCATACATCGCCTGCTGCCGGACGATACGCGAGTATCTCGTCAACCGGATGCGAACCCTCATCTTCACCACGGCATTGCCTCCGGTGACAGTACAGTGGACCTCCTTCATGCTGGAACGTCTGGCAGGCTTCCGGCAAAGACGTGAAACCCTGCGGTTCCTTAGTAACCAACTCAGGGAAGCCCTGAAAAACAAAGGATATGACTGCCCTTCAACCAGTCACATCGTGCCGTTGATAACAGGAGAAAGCTGTGTGGCCATCCGGAAGGCGGAAGAACTACAACGCAAAGGATTCTATGCTTTGCCCGTACGCCCGCCTACGGTACCGGAAGGTACCTCGCGTATCCGGTTCTCGCTGACGGCAGAGATCAGAGAAAGTGAAATGGAGAAATTAATAAATGAAATATCAAAAGACGAAAAGCCTGTTTAAATTTTCCTCAAAAAGAAGATGCTAAGATGCCAACTATTACTCCCGTTTTGTCTGAATATATAAGTTTAAACGAGATGGAATTCACCTCAAACAGAGTCGCATTATTTTACATACAGTTTTCTTCCAAAGCTGTACGCCTTGCCCGGCTCCGGGGAAGAGCTTCTTCGGCTCCGGGGAGCAGGCTGTTCGGCTCCGGGGAGAAAAGCGTTCCGTAAGCCCTTTAATAATCAGTGCTTTACAAAGACAGACTTTAGTATTCCGAACAGTGCAACAATAGTAATATTACACAACATTATTTTAAGTATCACATCTACCTATGAACCAATATATCCATACGTCAACGAATCAGAAACAAGATCGCCTTCTCCTGTTCTTCGCAGGCTGGGGAATGGATGAACGCCCTTTCATACAATATACACCCCGTGAAAGCGATTTTATGATTTGCTACGATTATCATACACTCGATTTCGACACTTCCCCGGCAGCCCGTTACTCCCATATCGACATTGTGGCATGGTCTATAGGGGTCTGGGCAGCCTCACAAGTACTCTCACGCATTGTACTTCCCGTCAACAGCAGTGTCGCGATCAACGGCACCCCCTTCCCTATCGACGAGAAACGGGGTATTCCTCCTGCCATTTTCGAAGGAACATTAGAGGGGTTGAACGAAGCATCCCTTCGGAAATTCCAGCGCCGGATGTGCGCCAATGGAAGTGCTTTTGACAGCTTCCGCCACATTGCCCCCCAACGGTCAGCAGAAGACCTGAAAGAGGAACTCGCCGCCATCGCCCAGCAATATCGGGAACTTCCTCCTGCCGGCTTCTCCTGGAAGAAAGCCATCATCGGTGAAAACGACCGTATCTTCCCTCCCGCCAATCAACATACTGCCTGGGAAGAGACTTCCGCTTCTATCCTCCATGGTAACGAAGCTCATTATGACGAATCACTCTTTACGCAATACCTGAAATGAATATGGACAAGAATCTGATAGCCGAACGTTTCTCTAAAGCAATCGGTACTTATACGCGGGAAGCAAATATACAGCAACAGATAGCCGAAAAAATGATTCACCTCTTACAGCAATATCTCCCTCCGACCCCGTTGGGGAAAGTGGTAGAATTTGGTTGCGGCACAGGCAATTACTCCCGGCTGCTCTATCATACCCTGCAACCGAAGCAACTTCTCCTGAATGATATCTGCCACGACATGCAGACCTGCTGTGAGGACCTGCTCAATCGGGGCGTAGGCTTCCTTGCCGGAGATGCCGAAACACTCGCATTTCCCGAAGATACGGAACTTATCACCTCCTGTTCTACCCTTCAATGGTTTGAAAACCCGGAACACTTTTTTCACCGTTGCACGGACTATCTGAGTAGAAACGGGTATTTCGCTTTCACCACTTTCGGGCAAAAGAACATGGAAGAGATACGTAGTACCACCGGTCACGGACTTACCTACCGTTCGCTCCGCGACCTGAAGGCTTCGCTCGCCCCTATGTACGATATCATTTATGCAGAAGAAGAGGTACTTCCCCGTACTTTCACCAATCCGCTGCAAGTACTCTATCATCTGAAAGAAACAGGAGTTACGGGTACCGGTAAACACCATTGGACACGGCGCGAACTAAACCGTTTCTGCGAGGACTATCCCCGCCAATCCGGTAACAACCGCTCCGTGACACTTACTTATCACCCTATTTATATCATCGCAAAAAAGAAGAAACAATGAAACAGAATGTATTTTTTGTATCCGGCATTGACACTGATGCCGGAAAGAGCTATGCCACCGGTTTCCTGGCCCGCGAACTCAATAAGAACGGAAAGCGTACTATTACCCAGAAATTTATTCAGACCGGCAATGTAGGTTATTCCGAAGATATTGACCTGCACCGCCGTATCATGGGAATTCCTCACACCGAAGAAGATCGTGAAGGACTCACTATGCCGGAGATTTTCTCCTATCCGGCTTCACCGCATCTTGCCTCGCAATTGGACAAGCGCCCCATAAACTTCAACAAGATGGAACAAGCCACCGCCGAACTCAGCCACCGTTATGACATTGTTCTGCTCGAAGGTGCCGGCGGACTGATGGTGCCGTTGACCGAAGAGTTGCTGACGATCGACTATGTAGCCCAAAAGGGTTACCCGCTCATTTTTGTTACCTCCGGCAAGTTGGGAAGCATCAACCACACATTACTCAGCTTTGAAGCCATACGTAACCGGGGGATCCGTCTTGATACTGTGATGTATAATCTGTATCCCACAGTAGAAGATAAAACAATACAAGAGGATACGCAAAGCTTTATCAGAAAATATATGGAAAAATACTTCCCGGACACTCGATTTATACTTGTGCCGGAAATAAAGCTCCGGAAATAAAGTATCTTCTATGGCACACAGGATGAAACGGATGACAACGGATCATCCATTCCATCCTGTGTACCCATGAAAGCATAAAACAGTTTTGATACAATTACTCCTTCGTACTACTCTCTATGGTGAAACATAATTGAAGTTTTACTTTTGCTTCTTTGCCCATTCCAACCGACGTGTATCAGGCAATTGTTTCACCTGAAAATCTTCAAAGATAGCTTCAAATCCCGTACCATCAGGACATGCTCCCATTAATCCTACCATTACCGGACAGTTATCTTGTAACCAACAGGTACGCATCATCGTATACTTCTTATCATCCAATGAGAAGAATATTTCTACGGCATCCAGCTTTCTGACAGCTTTTATCCAGATAGAACGAGGAGCTTTATCCAACTCTACCACACTCCAGTCACTTGTTTTATGTGTCACCACAGCACTCACATTCTGTTTACCATTCACATACTCCACACCTGCTTTTATCCAGTTCTCATGATCCACACGAATCATCAGTCCCATTTGGTCAAAAGTAGTCACATAGTTTCCCGTTATTTTAACTTTCGCTTCAAACTCCCCACCGTAAAGAGCATAGTAAAAAGGTGCATCATCTACCGTAAAACCATAATGGGATATTCTCCAATAATCCGTTTTCGGAGGGACTATCATTGAGACAGTACGTGCATCCCGTATCTCCCATTTATCAGGTTCATTAAACCAATTCATCTTTTCAAGACTTTGTGCCATAATTGTTTGATATTGCACAGCAAATGTCATAAACAGACCAGCTGCAAGTAAAAAATGTTTCTTCATATTCCGTTTTATCTAAAGTATTTTATTTCAGTTCGTCTTCGGTAAGTTCCCGAATCACTTTACAGGGATTTCCCACAGCAACGGCATTGGCGGGAATATTCTTTGTCACCACACTTCCGGCACCTATTATGCTATTATCGCCAATCGAAACTCCCGGAAGTATCACTACATTACCACCAATCCACACATTATGCCCTATTGCTACCGGACAGGCATACTCCCAACCGGCTATGCGCCGTGTCACATTTACAGCATGTCCTGCCGTATAAATACTCACATTAGGAGCCAACAGTACATTATCTCCAAAAGTCACCAAAGCCTCATCTAATATCGTACATCCCATATTGGCATAAAAATTCTCACCGACACGAATATTATAGCCATAATCGCAACGGAAGGGTTGTTCGACCAGCAATTGCTTTCTGGTAGCACCCAAGAATTGCTTCAGTATTTCAGTACGTCTTTCCATGTCCGACGGACGCAAATTGTTGTATTCAAACAAAACGTCTTTTGCCCGGGCACGATCTTCTACCAACTCGTTACAAAAAGCCAGATAGGGTTCACCTGCCAGCATTTTCTCTTTATCTGTTTTCATATCTTTATACCTCCTGATTTGTGGGAAACTTGTATAGGAACAGCAAATATAAATGAATAAATAGAATAGTAACCCACATTCTCTCCCTATATTTTCTTTATTAGAGAAATATTTCTTACGTTTGTATCTGAAAGGCAAATGTATTGTTATAAAAAGAAAGAAGATAATGACCTGCCCACTGAAAGTAATGAAACGTTTTTTGCTCCTTATACTGTTAATCATTCCCTTGGCATTTACATCATGCGAACAAGAGGATTGGCCTGTAAAAACAGATCAGACCGTACTCATGTATCTTCCATGGTCCAGCAATCTTAAATCTTACTTCGAAACCAATATATCAGATTTTGAGAGTGTAGTAGAACGAAACATACTCAAGAACGAAAGGGTTGTAGTATTCTTCTGTACTTCGCCCACTGAAGCAGTACTCTTTGAGTTGGCATATGATAATGGCAAATGCATACGCAAACCCCTGAAAATTTATCATAACCCCGCTTTCACTACGGCTACGGGCATTACTTCCATTTTGAATGATGTTAAAACCCTCGCTCCTGCCAACCGCTATGCCATGACAATCGGTTGTCACGGAATGGGATGGATTCCCGTACCAACCGCACAGGTGCGAAGTATAGGCCAGAAGAAGCACTGGGAATATGAAGGCGTACTTCTGACACGCTATTTCGGTGGATTAAGTCCTGAATATCAAACTAACACCACCACTCTTGCAGAGGGAATTGCAAATGCCGGAATAAAAATGGAGTATATTCTCTTTGATGACTGTTACATGGCTTCTGTAGAAGTTGCCTATGATCTGAAAGAAGTTACCGACTATCTGATTGCTTCCCCTTGTGAGATCATGGCTTACGGTATGCCTTATGCTGAGATTGGTCCGCATCTGTTGGGTAAAGTCGATTATGAAAGCATATGTGATGCATTCTACGAGTTCTATAAGAACTACGAAGAAATGCCTTGCGGGACAATCGGAGTAACGGTATGTTCCGAGTTGGAAAATTTAGCTGCTACAATGAAAGAGATAAATAACCAATATACTCTTCCTTCCTCTTCATTATATACTATACAGACAATGGACGGATACACCCCCACCCTCTTTTTCGACTGTGGGGACTATGTAGCAAAACTCTGTACAAACGCCGGCCTATTGGCACGATTTGAAGAACAACTGGAACGCATCCGGGAAATTCGCATTTCGGAGCGCAACTTCTACCAGAAACTCACT
>ERZ780168.3783-NODE-3783-length-11346-cov-8.291205_pt1 | contig 11346 bp, 9 predicted proteins | sample MGYA00510981_ERZ780168 | MGnify/ENA primary metagenome ERZ780168 (study PRJEB29588, sample SAMEA2158769) | human gut metagenome | biome: human gut; feature: human-associated habitat; material: faeces | place: Denmark | collected 2008/2010 ...
GGCCGAGCTGGCCCGCGTGGGTGTGGTGCAGGCCATGAGCCTGACCCACCAGTGGGATGACACCCTGGCCCAGAAAGTCCGGGACGAAGAGGCCAAGGTAGACCAGTACGAAGATGCCCTTGGCACCTATCTGGTCAAGCTGTCCAGCCGGGAACTGAGCCACGCCGACAGCCAGAGCGTGAACACCCTGCTCCACACCATCAGCGATTTCGAGCGCATCAGCGACCATTCCGTGAATCTGCTCAGCTCTGCCGAAGAGATCCACGCCAAGAACATCGCGTTTTCCCAGGATGCGCACGAGGAGCTGCAGGTTCTGGAAGGCGCGGTGCAGGATGTGCTGAGCCGCACGACCGATGCGTTCCGCAAGGCCGACCTGCATCTGGCCAGCAAGGTCGAACCCATGGAGACCGTTGTGGACGAACTGGTCCGCGCCATCAAGGCACGGCATGTGGCCCGCCTGCAGGCTGGCAGTTGCTCCATCGAATACGGCTTCGTGCTGGAAGACCTGCTGACCAACTATGAGCGTGTCTGCGACCACTGCAGCAACGTTGCCGTTGCCCAGATCGAAGTCGCACAGGACAGCTTTGATACCCACGCCTATCTAAACGATCTCCGCTACGGCAACGACACCAAGGAGAGCGAACAGTTCCGCCGCCGGCTGGACCGTTACCGCGAGCGGTATCTCTTCCCAGACGGTGAACCCGCCGTGGCAAGCGAAAAGGAGGACCCCAAGGCATGATCTATATCGTAGAAGACGACGCCGCCATCCGGGAGCTGGAACAGTATGCGCTCCAGTCCAGCGGATATGACGTGCAGAGCTTTGAATCGTCCGAGAGCTTCTGGCAGGCCATGAATGCTGCCGTGCCGGAGCTGGTCATCCTGGACGTCATGCTTCCCGGTGAGGATGGCTTCTCCATCCTGAAAAAGCTGCGCAACACCCCTTCCCTGCGGCGCCTGCCCATCATCATGGTCACGGCCAAATCCAGCGAGCTGGACACCGTGCGCGGGCTGGACTGCGGCGCAGACGATTACATCACCAAGCCGTTTGGCATCATGGAGTTTTTGAGCCGGGTGCGGGCTGCGCTGCGCCGCTCGGCCCCGGAGGAAAAGACGAACGTCTACGCCTTCCATGAGATCCTGCTGGACAACGCCCGCCACATCGTGACGGTGAACGACGCCCACATCGACCTGACCTACAAGGAATACAGCCTGCTCCGCCTGCTGCTGGAAAACACCAACCTTGTTGTGACCCGCGAGACCATTTTGCAGGTGGTGTGGGGCACCGACATCTCGGTGGAGAGCCGCACCGTGGATATGCACATCCGCACCCTGCGCAAAAAGCTGGGCGATGCCGGAAAGTACATCTGCACCGTGCGGAAGGTCGGCTACAAACTGGCCGACAATGAGGAGGAAAACGAAGAATGAAACCACGGAGCATGGAAGAAAAAATCAGTTATCGGCTGTTCTGGATGGGCTTTGTCGGGCTGATCTGCACCACCGTGCTCTGCCTCTTCGTATTCCACAGAGCCTTCCGGGAGCAGGCATGGGCGGCGCTGGAAAACGAGGCCAGCCTCGTTGCCGCCGGGTGCGAACAGATCGACGACCCTGCCCAGCTCTCCGCCTATGTCAACGGCGATCTGCGCATCACGCTCATCGCCTCGGACGGCAGCGTCCTGTTTGAATCCGCAACCAGCCAGCAGATGGAGAACCACCTGGGCCGCCCGGAGATCCAGCAGGCCAAGCAGAAAGGCGTCGGCCGCGACCGCCGCGACTCCCAGACGCTGGGGTATGAGACGTATTACTACGCCATGCTCCTGCCGGATGGCGATATCCTCCGTGTGGCGCAGGATTCCGAGACCATCTGGTCCATCTACGATGCGGCCCTGCCGGCCATCGTGCTGAGCTGCATCGTGATGATGGGCGCAGCCGCCATGATGGCCGGTCTGCTGACCCGGAGCCTCGTCCAGCCCATTCTGAAGATGACAGACGATCTGGAACACATCCAGGAAAATGTGCCGTACAAGGAACTTATCCCCTTTGCCGAGAGCATCCACTCGGACCGGTTGCTCCGCGAAAACAACGAGAAGATGCGGCAGGAATTTACGGCCAATGTCAGCCACGAGCTGAAAACACCCCTGACCAGCATTTCCGGCTACGCCGAACTCATTGAGACCGGCATCGCCAAGTCCGCGGATGTGCCGGAGTTCGGCCGGAAGATCCATGTAGAAGCCAGCCGGATGATCCAGCTGGTCAACGATATCTTGCAGCTGTCCCATCTGGACAACGTTTCGGAGACCAACGACACCCCCCAGATGGAGACGGTCGATCTTCTGGATGTGGCCAAGGAGTGCGTCGAGCGCCAGAAAGTGAACGCGCAGAAGTCGTTCATCTCCCTGACCTACCTCGGCGAGAGCGCCCCTGTGCTGGGCAGCCGGAGCCTGCTGGATGAGCTGTGCCAGAACCTTTGCGACAACGCCATCCGGTACAACCGCCCCGGCGGAAAGGTCCAGCTCATCACCACCTGCACACGGGATGGGCACTGCACCCTGACCGTCAAGGACAATGGCATCGGCATCCCAAAAGAAGCCCAGTCCAGCGTGTTCGAGCGCTTCTACCGGGTCGATAAGAGCCGGAGCAAAGCCACCGGCGGCACCGGGCTGGGGCTGGCCATCGTCAAGCACATTGCCCGCATCCACAACGCCCGTATCCGGCTGGAAAGCGAGATCAATGTCGGCACGACCATCACCGTCGTCTTTGAGACCGCCCATTAAAGATCCAGCATTTTCACGCTTGCCCGCACTTCCGGGCAGGCGTTTTTTGTTGTAAAAAAGGCACCCGGCCCTTCCTTTAGCGCACGGACTGCGCCCAGCCGGAGAAGGTCTGCGCCCGACTGCCAGGCCCGGACGATGGTCTCTTCGCAGAGCGCCTCCAGCTGGCGGCACACGCTTTCCGCCACCGGCGGTGTGCCCGCCCTGCGCTGGCCGGTCAGCATGACCGCAAACCCGTTCCCATCCGCTTCCACCGAAACGACACAGCGCCGGAGGCTGACCGTCTCCCCTTCCAGTGCGAACTCCACCGGCATTGTCCGTTCCTGCAAGAGCTGCGCCATGGCCGTCTCGTTCGGGGAAAGTCGGGTGCTTTCCTGCACAGTCAAAAGACAGCTCTCCTTCTGCCATGTCACCCGGTCTTCCTCAATTTTTAAGATGGGGATCACGGCCCCCGCTGCGCACTCGTACAAATGCGGAGCCCGTGCGGCGGTATCCTCGGCGGCCTGTAAAAGCGCTCCCGGAAGCGTTTCCGAGGCTGCATCGGTCTCTTCCGGTTCCGCCCCGCTGCCCGGCAGACCGTCCGGCGGAGTTTCTTTCGCCAGCGCCCCGATACCGGCGGCAAAGAACACCCGTGCTGACAGGCGGCTGACGGGTTCCGTTTGCAGAAACTCCTCCAGTTCCAGAATGTCAGTTTGTGACGCGGTTTCGTCAAAGAGAAGATATTCACACAGCCGGTAATTTGCAGCTTTGGGCAGTTCCCGTTCGGCCTTGTGCAGTGCAAGCGGCAGCGTGGCATCCTCGGCCGAACCACTTCGGATTTCTGCCACGGCGTCGGAGGCATCCGCAGCTGCTTCCGGGAACTGATAGAGCAGCTGCACCGCCCAGCCGCTGCGGTTCGGCTGGACGATGAGTGCCCGCACCATGCTTTTCTCGGTGGTCTCCATCCGCAGAAAGACGCCGCACCAGAGCACCAGAATGCCCCCTGCCAGCCAGCGCAGTGCATGGGAAGCTCTCATTCCGGCACCCCCTTTTCCGGTTCCTCCGGGCGGCAGAGCAGTTCCCGCAGGACCCGCACCAGAAAGCAGCCCCGGAACAGTGCCGCTGCCAGCCAGACGAGCAGAAAGGCTGCATCCAGCCGAGAGACACGTCCCAGCGTCCCGGTGCGCAGCAATTCATCCCCCGGAAGCGGACGGCCGGACCCAAACAGAAGTTCCCGCCCCAGCGCAAAACCGAACAGCCCCGCCAGCGTCAGAAACGGCAGCTGGAAGCAGCGCCTCCCTGTGCATCCGCGTTTTCCAAATAGAAGCGGCCATGCGATGGATTCCGCATAAAGCGGGAAACGGAGATTCCCTGTGAGTTCCGCTGCGGGGAAAAGATTCTCCCAGTGAAGCTGGCCGTGCAGGCTTCCAACGCAGGCAAGGCCCGCCAGCGCCAGTGCCCACCACAAGACCCCCGCACTGCGGGAAAAGACGTCCGGCTTCAGCTGCCAGCCCGCCCACAGCAGCAGCGGCAGAACGCCGAGGACTGCCATGGACGAAAACTGCTCCCGGCACACCTGCTGTGCCTGCCAAAGCGTCTCCCACAGCTCTGCGCCAAACCACACGGACAAAAGCAGGCAGAGCAGCCGGGGGCGGATTCCGGTTTCGGAACGAAGCCCCTCTTCCCCTTCGGCGGGCATCAAGCAGGCCGAAAGCAGGCCGATGCCCAGCGCCATGGGGAACCCCTGCAGCAGCAACAGCCGGGCTGACATGGCACTGCCGGAAGTGATGCACTGCCCCAGCACCGCGGTCAGAACGCTGAGCGGCACGGCGGCACGGAACGATCCGGTTTGCTCCATTGGATCACCTCCGTTTCTGCCAGATGGAAAAAGGATGTGCGGACAGCGTGCGGTAGGTCCGGCGGGTCACACCGTCCGGAGAAAGTGCGGTTTGCGGGAAACGCACCGGCGCACAATAGGGCACCCCCAGCGCTGACACCTGCGCCAGAGCGAGCAGAACGACCAACGCCGCGCACACAAGCCCCACAGGGCCTGCCAATCCTGCCGCCAGCAGGACCAGAAAGCGGAAGGCCGTGGCCATTTCGTAGAGGGACGGCACCACGAAGACGGCGATGGATGCAACCGCTGCAATGAGAATGACGGGTGTGCTCAGCAGACCGGTGGCGATGGCTGCATCCCCGATGATGAGCGCTGCGACCAGACTGACCGAGTGCCCCAGCGTCTGCGGCATCCGAAGCCCTGCCTCCCGGATGATCTCCAGCAGCAGGATGACCAGCACCATCTCCCCAAACAGCGGGAACGGAGTGGCCCGCTCAGCAGCTTCGATCTTGAAGAGCAGCTGCGGCGGGAGCAGTTCCGGCAGGTAGACCGCCAGGCAGACGAACACCCCCGGCAGAAAGATGCTCAGGTAGAAGGAACCATATTTCAGAAGGCGCAGGAAGGACGCAAAAAACGCAGGCTGGGCGTAGTCGTCCAGACACTCGAAGTTTTCGCCGAAGAGGATCGGCAGAACCATTGCGGATGGGCTCCCGTTGACGAGAACGACGATCTTCCCCTCACAGAGCTTCGCGGAGGCCACGGCGGGGCGCTCGGTGTAGCTCACCGGGGACGCTGTACGCACCCGGCAGGGAAACAGCCAGGGCAGAAAGTAGCTCGAATCCAACAGTAGCTGCGGCTTTGCGCGGCGCAGCATCTCTTTCACCTGCTCCACGGCGGCGGGCGAGGCCTTATCTTTGCAGTAGCAGACGGCATATTCCGTTTTCATCGCGCAGTCTGCCTGCTGCACTTCCATCACCAGCGCTTCGGTGCGGATGAGCCGCCGCAGCAGGCTCAGATTGACCCGCAGCAGGTCGGAAAAGCCCTCGCGGGAGCCGCGCAGATCTCCTTCACCGGATGGCTCCTCCACCGAGCGGAATTTCAGGCTCTGCACCGAAAACGCCAGCCCCTTCGCACTGCCGTCCAGCAGTAAGACCGCCATTCCGGCGGTCAAGCGCTGCATCAGATCATCCCAGTTCTCCACAGGGCTGCTCTCGGCGGGCAATGCCGAGTGGCGGCTGAGCAGCTCATAGACCTGTTCCCCACTCGGCAGCGCGCCCAGCCGCAGCGGCGGCGTCTGGCGGCTGGCGGCGTCCAGCAGAAGTTCCCACAGGGATTCGAGGCTGGCCATCCCGTCAAAGAGCAGAATAGCACCCCGAATGTGGTAAAGCTCGATACGCTTCGCATAAAAATCGGCGGAGCTGCCCAACCTAGCGTTGAGCGCCGCGAGGTTCGTTTCCAGATGTTCGGAAAGCTGCATGGTCCCATCCCCCTTTTGCAGTAGGATACCCGCCGCCGCGCCGGTTATTCCCGCAGGAGGTGTTCCGCCTTGAAGCTCTTGATCGTTCGCACCGTTTTGATCTATCTCTGCGTCCTGTTTGCCATGCGGCTGATGGGCAAGCGCCAGCTGGGTGAGCTGCAGCCGGAAGAGCTGGTCTCGACCATTCTCATCTCCAATCTGGCGTCCATCTCCATCGAATCGGAGGAAGTCCCCGTGACCGCCAGCCTCATCCCGCTCTTCCTCATTGCAGCGCTGGAGCTTCTGGGGTCCATTCTCAGCTTCCAGAGCCAGAAATTTTTCAATCTGATGTCCGGCCGGCCCAAAACGGTCATTCTGGATGGGCAGATCGACCAGAACGCCCTGCGCACTCTGCGGCTGACGACGGCTGACCTGATGGAGGCCCTGCGCGGCAAGGACGTCTTTGACCCACGGGATGTCTCCTACGCCGTTGTGGAGACGAACGGCAGCCTTTCGGTGGCGCTGCGCCCCGAAAGAGAGCCTGCCACCCTCTCCGACCTGGCGCTCAAGGTCCAGCACGGTCAGGCGACCATTCCCTTTGTGCTGGATGGGCAGGTGCTGGACGACAACCTCCACTGGTGCGGCAAGGACCACGCCTGGCTGGAACGGACGGCACAGGCCAATACCCTGCTGGTGGAGGAGATCCTGCTTCTGATCGGAAACGACACTGAAGATTACTTTCTGCTGAAGAAAGAGCCTCGCCGCACGGCCCGCCCGCTCAGAAAGGAGGACGTATGAAACGCATCTACGCCTGCCTCGGCATCGTGGCTGCCCTGCTCGCGGTGGCCTTTTACAGCAGCTTCCGGGTGCAGATGTTCGCCGAAGACATCTCCGGCGACATCGACCATGCGATGGAAGCCATCCGGGAGGATGACCTGACCGGAGCCCGGCAGGCCCTTGCCGAAGGAGCCGACCTCTGCGACCGGATGCGTGAAGGGATGAACCACCTGCTCAAAACGGAAGACTTCACCGAACTGGAAGCGGCCCTCCGCGCCGCCGACGGCCATCTGGAATGGAACGCCCCCGAAGAAGCGTTCGGGGAGCTACGCCGCGCTCAGGTCCAGGTCGAAACGCTGGCCTGGCTCGCCCGCCGCATCCTCTGAGACGATTCTACGTTTCGCATAATCAAACTTATGCGAACGATCTGCTGCAACGAAAAAGCGCACAGCCCTGCCGCCCAAATCCAGGCGGAGGCTGTGCGCTTTTTGGAAGGATTCTCTTACTTTTTCCGGTCGCCCATCAGCTTTTGCAGCTCGGTGAAAAAGCTCTCGACGTCGGCAAACTGCTGGTAGACCGACGCAAAGCGGACATAGGCCACTTCGTCGATCTTTTTCAGCTCCTGCATGGTCAGCTCACCGATGCGGACGCTGGTCACTTCCCGGTCGTAGGAACTCATCAGCATCTGCTCAATGCTGCTGACGGCACGTTCCAGCGACTCGTAGCTGACCGGGCGCTTGGCGCAGGCGCGCAGCATGGCGTTGAGCACCTTCTGCCGGTCAAAGGGTTCGCGGGAATTATCCTTTTTGATGACGATCAGCGGGACCGTCTCCACCACCTCATAGGTCGTGAACCGCATGTGGCAGCGCAGGCACTCCCGGCGGCGGCGGATGCGCTCGCCATCTTCGGTCGGGCGGGAATCGATGACCTTGGATTCTTCATCGCCGCAATAGGGACATTTCATGGTTTGTTCCTCCTGATTTGGTCATGTTCACGTTCGGGCGAAGCTCACGCTTTCTTTTTGCCGGTCTTGCGCTCGCTCCACAGCACCCACGCAGAAGTGGACACGCACAGCGAGGTGTAAACACCACTGATCATGCCCATCATCAGCGGGAACGCAAAGGTGAAGATGCTGTCCAGGCCGTAGAGTTTGGAGATGATGCACATCACGCCCAGCGCCATCACGGTGGTGACGGTGGTGATGATGGTGCGGCGGGCCGACTGATTGACCGAGTGGTTGACCAATTCTTCGAAGGAGGTCTTCTTCTCCATCAGGGTGCGGTTCTCGCGGATGCGGTCGTACACGACGACGGTATCGTTGATGGAGTAGCCCAGAATGGTCAGCATGGCGGCGATAAAGTTGCCGTCCAGCGGGGTGCGCAGCAGCACGAAGGTGCCAAACACGACCATCAGGTCGTTCAGTAGGGCCAGAACGGCCATCATGCCGCCGGTCAGGCCGCCGATCTTCTGGAAACGGAAGCCGATATACAGCAGGATGAGCACCAGCGCAAAGAAAACGGCGACTAGACTCTTCTGCAGGAACTTGGTACCCATGGCCGCACTGACGTTGCTCAGCGACAACTGAACGAAGCCGTTGTCCGGGTAGGTCTCGTTCAGGGAATCCAGCAGGTTCTCCACCTGATCGGTGGTCACGGTCTCGTTGCCGGGCATGGAGATCTTCAGGGTCTGCTCCCCGGTGGCGACGTTCTCGCCGGTCTGGAGGGTCAGGTCCTTGCTGCCCAGTGCGGCAGAAGCAGTCTTCTGCACATCGGCCGTGGTGAACTCGCCCTCATAGCTCAGGCTTATCATCGCACCGCCGGTGAACTCGGTATCCAGCCGGACGCCAAACACCACCGCGCAGAGCAGGATGACTGCCATCAGGCAGGAGGAAATGGTCAGGAAGCGCTTGCGCAGGCCCACAAAGTCGATGGGCTTCTTCTCCGCAGGCTCCTTGCCGGGGCGGTCTGCACCGTAGAGCCAGGGGTCGCGCAGGGCCTTGATGGCCGCTGCCCCGCGGATCATCACGCGGGTGGCGAAGACGCCGAACACGAAGTTGAGCAACACACCGGTGAGCAGCGTGTAGCCGAAGGCATAGATGGTGCCCGCAGTGGACGGGCCAAAGGCAAAGAAGACGAAGTGGAGCATCTTTGCAAAGAAACCGTCCGAGGGGCCGAAGGCACCCATCAGCACGACCGCCACGATGACGATGGTCACGTTGCCGTCGATGATGGGCGTCAGGCCGCGGGCAAAGCCGCTCTTGAGGGCGCCATCCAGAGACTTGCCGCTGCGCAACTCTTCCTTGATGCGCTCGGCGGTGATGACGTTGGCGTCCACACCCATGCCGATGGCCAGGATGATGCCGGCGATGCCGGGCAGCGTCAGGGTGAAGCTCTCAAACACCGGGAAATAACCGGAGACGAAGGCCAGCGTAGCCGCCACCTGACCGGCCAGCGCGATGCAGGCCAGGAAACCGGGCAGACGGTACAGCGCTGTCATCAGGACCACGATAAGGGCAAAAGCGATGAGACCGGCCAGCACCATAGCGCTCAGGCTGTTCTCGCCCAGGCTGGGGCTGATGGTAGAGTAGCTGTCCACGGTCAGCGCAAAGGGCAGCGAGCCGGAGTTGATCTGGCGAGCCATCTTGACGACATCGTCCTGCGTAAAGGGGTTGGATGCCGAGCTTGTGATGATGGCAGCGCCATCGGTAATGGCCGCATGGACCGTGGCCGTGCTGACATTCTCGTCATCCAGCCAGATGCTGATGGTGCCGTTGCTCTGGTAGAGCCGGGTGGTGGCATCGCCAAAGGCTTTGGCACCCGCATCGGTGAACTTGAGGGCCACATAATACTCCGAAGAGCTGCCGCTCACCGGGCCGTACTGCGCCGCTGCGCTTTCGACCATGGAGCCGTCCAGGATCAGCTCCCCGTCCGCACTGCTCCCCTCCCGGAAGGTCAGGTAGGCAGTGGTGCCGATCTCTTCGATGGCAGCTTCGGGGTCGAAATCCGTCTCGCCGGACTGCCACGGAAATTCGAGGATCAGACGGTCGGAATCATAGTCCACATACAGCTCGTAGTCGGTCACGTTCAGACCGACCAGACGGTTCTCAATGACGAGCTGCGCGGCGTCCAGCTGCTCATCGGTGGCATCGTAGCCGTCCGAGGGTGCAAACGTCACGTTGACGCCGCCCTTGATATCCACGCCGAAGCGGATATCCTGCGCGCCCTTGATATAGGTCCGGGTCACATCGCCATATTTGACCGCAACGCCAAAGAATGCCGTGTAGACAAACGCCGCGATCAGAAGCACCGTGACAACAAGCTGCCATGCTTTGCCTTTCGTCTTCATAAAAATCGGGAAACCTCCAAAATATAATAAACCTCCGCCGTGCGGCAGAGTTCCGCCGCGCGGGGAGATCTTCAACAACGGGGACGCTTACGCTTCCTGATCCGCAAGCAGCTTTTCCACGGTGGCCAGCTTTACGCAGACGCACAGCAGATCCGAAGCGGTCTCCACCTCGTCCAGGCTGGGATAGGTGGGCGCAATGCGCAGATGGGAATCTTCCGGGTCTTTGTGGTAGGGGTAAGCGGAACCGGCACCCGTCAGGGTCAGGCCGCACTCCTTGCACAGAGCTGCCACACGCTTGGCACAGCCGGGCATCACGTACAGGCTGATGAAGTAACCGCCCTTGGGGTTGGTCCAGTGGGCGATATCGCCGCAGGGAGTCAGCTCCTCGGAGAAGGCCGTCTTCACTGCATCGAAGCAGGGGATCAGGCGGCGGCGGTGCTTGGCCATGTGGGCCAGGACGCCTTCCTTGTTCTTCAGGAAGCGGACGTGGCGCAGCTGGTTCATCTTATCGTAGCTGATGATCATGACCGAGAAGCGCTTGCAGATGTACTTCATGGAGTTCTCGCTGCAGGCGATCGCGGAGACGCCTGCACCGGGGAAGGTGATCTTGCTGGTGGAAGTGAACATGAAGACGCGGTCCTGCGTACCGTACTTCTTGCACTCGTTCAGCAGAACGGGGGTCTCGATGATCTCATCGGTCAGGTGGTGGACGATGTAGGCCTCATCCCAGAAGATCTTGAAATCGGGAGCGGCCGTCTTCATCTTAGCAAAACGCTCGATCGTTTCGTCACTGTAGGTGTAGCCGTCGGGGTTGGAATACTGCGGCACACACCAGATGCCCTTGATGGTGTCATCCTCGGCCACCAGCTTCTCGACCACATCCATATCGGGGCCGTTCGGGGTCATGGGCACACTGATGAGTTCAAAGCCGAACTCCTCGGTAATGGAAAAGTGGCGGTCATAGCCGGGCACCGGGCAGAGGAACTTGCGCTTCTCCACCTGAGACCAGGGGCAGGGAGACTCCGGGAAGCCGAACACATAGCCGATGTTGATGAGGTTGTACATCAGCTGCAGGCTGGAGTTGCCGCCCACAAAGACCTCTGCGGGCTTGACACCGAAGACATCCGCAAACAGGACGCGGGCCTCATGCAGACCCTCCAGGTCGCCGTAGTTGCGGGCGTCGG
>ERZ780168.3788-NODE-3788-length-11338-cov-3.950545_pt1 | contig 11338 bp, 9 predicted proteins | sample MGYA00510981_ERZ780168 | MGnify/ENA primary metagenome ERZ780168 (study PRJEB29588, sample SAMEA2158769) | human gut metagenome | biome: human gut; feature: human-associated habitat; material: faeces | place: Denmark | collected 2008/2010 ...
TCGGCAGGTGGCGGGCATTGCGGACAACGTGGGCGCAACGCCGCAGGCGTGGAACGGCGGCGTATTCGGCATGATCCGAAACCTGAGCGACAATGTGATTCTCCCGATTGCGGGCGTGATTCTCGCGCTGGTGGCGACGCTGGAGCTGATTCAGATGATCGTTGACCGCAACAACATGCACGACATGGACACGTTCATGCTGGCAAAGTGGGTGTTCAAGACGGCGTGCGCGGTGGTCATCGTGACCAACACATGGAACATCGTGATGGCGGTGTTCGACGTGGCGCAGAGCGTGGTCAGCCGCGCGTCGGGGTTGGTGATTGCCGATACGGATATCCGCATCGACAGCGTCATCGTCGGGCTTGAAGCGAAGCTGGCGGAGATGGAGCTGGGCGCGCTGTTTGGATTATGGGTGCAGAGCATGTTTGTCGGCTTTACGATGTGGGCGCTGGCAATCTGCATTTTCATCATCACCTACGGACGCATGATCGAGATTTACCTTGTAACCTCGGTTGCGCCCATCCCGATGGCGACGATGGTGAACCGCGAATGGGGGCAGATGGGGCAGAACTATCTGCGAAGCCTTTTTGCGCTGGGCTTTCAGGCGTTTCTCATCATCATCTGCGTGGCGATTTATGCCATACTGGTGCGCGGCATTGCGGTGGAGAGCGACGTATCCACGGCGATTTGGACATGCATGGGGTACACGGTGCTGCTGTGCTTTACGCTGTTTAAGACAAGCAGCTTGGCGCGAAGCATTTTCCATGCGCACTGATTTTAGACGAAGGAGGATGAATGTGGCATACGTTCCCATTCCGAAAGACCTGACGAAAGTCAGGCAGAAGCTGATTCTGAACCTGACGAAGCGGCAGGTCATCTGTTTTTCCGGCGGGGCGCTCATCGGCGTACCGCTTTTCTTTTTGACGAAAAACGCGCTGCCCGGCAGCATGGCGACGTTTCTTATGATCTTTGCCATGATGCCGTTTTTCGCGCTTGGCCTGTATGAAAAGAACGGCGAACCGCTGGAAGCCGTGCTGCGGCACATCATCGAGAGCCGCTATCTGCGTCCAAGACGCAGAATCTATCAGACCCAGAACATTTATGCGCTGCTGGAAAAGCAGGCGCAGCTTGAAAACGAGGTGAAAGCCATTGCTCAAGGCAACAAACAGAAAGCTCACAGGAAGCGAAAAGCGGCAGATTAAGGCGGTCATCCGCCGCGCGCGGAGCGGGCACGGAAACCGCGTCAGCGCGCAGCAGACGATCCCCTATCAGCGGATGTACCCGGACGGCGTCTGCCGGGTGGACGCGAACCGCTACAACAAGACGATCCAGTTTCAGGACATCAATTATCAGCTCTCCGAAAACGAGGACAAGGACGCGATTTTTGGAAGCTGGTGCGAGTTCATCAACTACTTTGACAGCTCGGTTTCCTTCGAGTTTTCGTTTCTCAATCTGGAAAACGGACAGAGCGGAGGAGACGACCGCATTGAGATGACTGCGCGGCAGGACGATTTTGACGGCATCCGCGAGGAATATGCGCAGATGCTCCAAAACCAGCTCGCGCGGGGCAATAACGGCCTGCGCAAGACGAAATACCTGACGTTCACCATCGAGGCGGACAGTGTGCGCAACGCAAAGCCGCGGCTGGAACGCATCGAGGCGGAGCTGCTGGGCAATTTCAAGCGGATGGGCGTTCACGCGCAGGCGCTGGACGGCAAAGCGCGGCTGGCACTGCTGCACGGCATCTTCCACATGGACACGAAAGAGCCGTTCGCGTTTGACTGGGACTGGCTCGCGCCATCCGGGCTGTCTACGCGGGACTTCATCGCGCCCGCCTCGTTCGAGTTCCCGGACGGGCGCACGTTCAGAATCGGGGAGAAGTTTTGCAGCGCGTCGTTCTTGCAGATTACCGCCGCCGACCTGTCCGACCGTGCGCTGGAAGCGTTTCTGGCGGTGGACAGCAGCCTGATCGTGTCCATGCACATTCGCGCCATCGACCAGACGGAAGCCGTGAAGATGGTCAAGCGCAAGATCACCGAGCTGGACAGGACGAAGATCGAGGAGCAAAAGCGCGCCGTGCGTTCCGGCTACGACATGGATATCCTGCCCAGCGACCTGACGACGCTGGACGCAGGCGCAAAGGATATGCTCAAAAGCCTGCAAAACCACAATGAGCGGATGCTGATGCTGACGTTTATTCTGGTCAACGCGGCGGACACGAAACGCAAGCTCAAGGCGGATGTGCAGCAGTGCCGGAGCATCGCGCAGACGATGAACTGTTCGCTGGTGACGCTGGATTTCCAGCAGGAGCGGGCGATGCAGGCGGCGCTGCCGCTGGGTGTGAACCCGATTCGCATCGAGCGCGGGCTGACGACCAGCGCGCTGGGCATTTTCATTCCGTTTACGACGCAGGAGCTGTTTCAAAAAAGCGAAGGCGCGCTGTATTATGGCGTGAATTCGCTGTCCCACAACATGATTCTGGTGGATCGCAAGCTGCTGAGCAACCCGAACGGACTGATTCTGGGTACGCCGGGCAGCGGCAAGTCGTTTGCGGCGAAGCGGGAAATGGTCAACGTGTTTCTGGTGACGGACGACGACATCATCATCTGCGACCCGGAAGCGGAGTATGCGCCGCTGGTCAGGCGGCTGCACGGGCAGATCATCCGCATTTCGCCCGTCGGCAGCGACTACATCAACCCGCTGGATATCAACATGAATTACGCGGATGAGGAAGACCCCGTGACGCTGAAATCCGACTTTGTGCTGTCGATGTGCGAGCTGATCGTCGGCGGCAAGGAAGGCTTGCAGCCGATTGAAAAGACGGTCATCGACCGGTGCGTCCGTTCGGTGTATCAGGCGTATTTCGCCGACCCGAAGCCGGAAACCATGCCGATTCTGGAGGATTTGTACGTCGAGCTGAAGATTCAGCCCGAACCCGAAGCCCAGAGGATTGCGACGGCGCTTGAAATCTATGTGCATGGCAGCCTGAACCTGTTCAACCATCGCACGAACGTGAACCTGAAGAACCGACTGGTCTGTTACGACATCAAGGGGCTGGGCAAGCAGCTTAAAAAGCTGGGGATGCTCATCGTGCAGGATCAGGTCTGGAACAGGGTGACGATCAACCGGGCGCAGAAGAAATCGACCCGGTATTACATGGATGAGTTCCATCTGCTGCTGAAAGAGCCGCAGACGGCGGCGTACTCCGTGGAGATTTGGAAGCGTTTTCGAAAATGGGGCGGCATCCCGACGGCGATTACGCAGAACCTGAAGGATCTGCTGGCGAGCGCGGAAATCGAAAACATCTTTGAAAACAGCGACTTTATCCTGATGCTCAATCAGGCGCCGGGCGACCGCGAGATTCTGGCGAAAAAGCTGGGCATTTCCGCGCGTCAGCTCTCTTATGTGAAGCAGTCCGGCGCGGGCGAGGGACTGCTGCTCTACGGCGATACGATTTTGCCTTTTGTGGATCGTTTTCCGCAGGACACGGAGCTTTACCGGCTGATGACGACCCGCCTGAATGAAACGGCGGGTCAGGAGGAGGAAAACGGATGATGGAAATTCTGGCGACGGTGCTGGGCGTTTGCTTTGTGGCGCTGGTGATGCTGTCCCTGTGCAGGGCGGCGGCGCGGGCGGACGCGATGGCGCAGCACGACTGGCGGGTGTTTTGCGATGAGAAAGCGCGAAAGGCTCGCGGGCAGTAAGGCGTACCGCCTGCGTTTCGAGGCGGAAAAGTCCAAGCCGCTCTTTAAGCTGCGGCACACGGAAATCGCGGCGGACGCGCTTTCCGACCTGCTGGCCGACGCGGTGCTTCCCGCGGACGAAACGGAAGAGGAAGAAAACGTCGGTGTGCAGGCGGTGCGGACGGGCAGGCAGGGCGCGGAATCCAGCGCGCGGCGGATGTCCAAGCAACGGCAGAAAAAGCAGATTCAGCGGCAGTACGCGGCGGCGCAGACCGGGCGGCAGGCGGAAGGGATCGTCGTGCAGGGCGCGGGCGAAGCCGTGTTCACGCCCGTTCAAAGGACAGAGCGGAAAATCGAGGGGTTCATCCGGAAAAATCGAGGAAAGCTGGTCATCCTGCTCCTTGCGGTGATGATGACGTATATGCTCAGCAGCCTGTCCGGGTGTATGCCGATTGCGCAGTCGCTGCTTGAATCGCTGGTCATCGGCACCTATCCCGCCGAGGAAGATGACCTGGTTGCCGCCGAACGGGCGTATTGCGAGATGGAGGACGCGCTGCAAGACGAGCTGGACAGGTACGGAGAGATTCATCCCGGCTGCGACGAGGTGCAGGTGGAGCAGATGGAAATCTGGCACGACCCGTATGTGCTGCTGGCGCTGATCAGCGCGCGCATTGGCGGGGAGTGGACGGTGGACACGGCGATGCCGACATTGGAGCTGCTGTTTGAGCAGCAGTATAAGCTGACAACCTCGGTCGAGAAGGAAACGCGCTGCCGCACGGAATGGAAGAAGGAATATAAGCAGGTGGAAGACCCCAAAACGGGCGAGATGAAGTGGCGGGAGAACTGGGTACAAATCGAAGTGGCATACACCTATACGATCTGCAAGGTGAAGCTGGTCAACAAGATTCTCTCTCACCTGCCGTTTATTGTGCTGAGCCGGGAAAAGGTCGGCATGTACGCGCTGTATATGGCGACGCTGGGCAATTATCCGGATTTGTTCGCGGGCAAGCCGCACGCATCGCAGCTCAAAGAGCCGATGGAATACGAAGTCCCGGAGGCATACAAGCAGGCTGACCCCAAGTTTGCCAAGCTCATCGAGGCAGGCGAACGGTATATCGGCTATCCCTACGTCTGGGGCGGCGACAGCCCGGAAACGTCGTTTGACTGTTCGGGCTTCATTTCGTGGATATTCAAAGAGTCGGGCGTGCGGGACGTCGGCAGGCTGGGCGCGACGAGCTTATACGGCGTGTGTACGCCGATTGAGCCGGAAGAAGCGCGTCCGGGCGACCTGATTTTCTTTCAGGGCACGCTGGGCGACGGCGTGGCGGGCAACGACGGCATTACGCACGTTGCGCTGTATGTGGGCGACGGGTACATTTTGAACTGCGGCAATCCGATCTCGTATGCGGATTTGAGCCGCGCCTATTGGCAGGAACATTTTTATGGATTCGGGAGGATGTACGAATAAAGCATGGCAAAGAAGATGAACTGGCGTGCGGATTTGCAGAAGATTCGCAACAACCGAGAAAAGGCGGACAACGCCGCCAAGCGCGCCGAGGAAAAGGCAAAGAAGCTGGCACAGCGGCAGGAGGAAGCGGAGAACATGGGCATCCTCTACGTCGTGCGCAGTATGCGGCTGACCCCGGAGGAGCTGGAAGATTTTCTGGCGGGCAAACCGCCGCAGGACAAAGAGGAAGAACAGGAGGAACAGCAGGACGATGAATCTTTTGAAGAATAAAATGGGGATGCGCGTTTTGACGCTGGCGCTCTGCGCAGTGCTGGGCGGATCGGTGCTGGCGGTCAAAGCGGAAAGCGTAGCGGGCGAAACGGTCGTACAGGAAGCTGTGCAGGACGAAAACATGAGCGAAAGCAGGGAAATTGATCATCCTGCGCAGGAAGCAGAAGAACCCGATGGGCAGACGGAAACGGGAGAAGCGGCGGAAGAATCCACGGCGCAGCCCACAGACGAACCGACGGCTGAACCCTCGAACGAGCCTACGACAGAGCCGACAGACGAACCGACTGCCGAGCCGACGGAACAGCCGACGACCAAGCCCACGGAACAGCCTACGACTGAACCGACGGAACAGCCGACGACTGAGCCCACGGACGAACCGACGGCTGAACCTACGACAGAGCCGACGCAGCAGCCTGCGACCGAACCGACCGCCGAGCCGATGCCGGAGGGCGCGTACAAAATCACGGTTGTGTCCCCGGCAAAGTGGCAGAAGGACAGGGCGACGGCGAAAATCAACATCGTGGATGTGAACGGCACGGGCTGGGCGAACATCCGAATCGTCGTGGCGACGGAAAACGGCTGGCAGACCGTCGTAGACGGCGACGATCAGAGCGCGGGCTATGCGGTGGAGCTGCGGGAGAACGCGACGATCCATGTGTCCATTACCGATCATGCGGGCAACGTGCAGGCGAAAAGCGAAGCGATTTTCTGCTTTGACAGCACGCCGCCGACCGTCAAGGCGGGCGTGAGCGGCGAGGTGATCTGCATCGAAGCGACCGATTCCATCTCCGGCGTGGCGGCGGTGTACGTCAACGGGCATAAGCTCAAATATAGCGGAACGACGCTGGACGCGAACATCCGTGAATACGCGGACGGCAGGAAGCAGATTGCCATTTATGCTGTCGATCTGGCGGGCAACGTGTCGCAGAAAGTATATGTGAAAAATCCCTTCTACGGCAGGGACGACAGTGGTTCGAGCGGCAATGACAGCAGGCCTTCCGCGACAAAGAAACCGTCCTCCGGCGGCGCAAAGACCACGCCGAAGCCGACCGCAACGCCGATGCCTACGGACGTGCCGCAGGCGACCATGCAGCCGCAGACGACAGCAGCCCCGGATATCGACGCGCTCTATGCGCTGCTGGCACAGTTTGCTGGCGGCATGGGGACGAGCGAGCTGACTGAGGGCAAGCCCTTTTCGATGGGTGGCAACATGAAAACGGTAGATTTGCTGTATTCCAAGGCGACCAACAAGCAGTTCATCACGGTGCAGACGCGCAAGGGCGAAACGTATTACCTTGTGATCGACTACGACAAGCCGCTGGACAAGGACGGCGAGCAGTACGAAACCTATTTCCTCAACCTTGTGGATGACCGCGACCTTTTCGGTGTGGTGAGCAAGGATGAACAGCCTACGCCCGAACCCACGGCAACGCCTACGCCGAAGCCGACCGCCGAACCCAAGCCGGAGACGGAGAAAATAAGCGATTCGGCGGCGATGATGGCGCTCGTGCTGCTGGTGATGTTGATTGCGGGCGGCGCTGCGGCGTTCGTTGTGCTGGGGAAGAAGAGAGACGCACAGCCGCGCTACAACACGGAACTCGATGATGATGACGACGAGGAGGAAATCGGGGAGGAAAACGAGGAGAAGTGAGATATTTCACGAACAGCCCGTTCGAACGGCTGATGATGGAAAAGCCGTGCGGACAGAGCAAGGCGGCGGATGCGGCATGGCGGGAATATGAGGACAACGAAAGGAAGAAACGAAAATATGCCGAGGGGCGGATGCGCGAGCGTCCGCCTTCTTGCGTTTTAACTGAAAAGAGGAAAAAATGATATCGTAAAAAAATTACGATTTAGACAGATGAAAATGAAAAAATGATACACGAAAAGAGGATGCCTGTGGTATAATAGCTTAAAGAGATCGGGGGAGGTGCCGTTATGCTGCAAAGCTATTGTATTCAGGGCTTCAAGTCAATTAAAAATGCGACAGAAGTGGATTTGAAGAAAACCCAATACCAGACATTAGAGAAAACAAACGTCTGCAATGGAATCTTGAAGGGGTGTATGTTTGTAGGAGCCAATGCTTCCGGCAAAACAAACCTGATTGAACCGCTCCGCTTTTTGCTGATGGCGCTTTTTGCCGTTCGCGAGATGAAGTGGAAGAACTTTTTGTGCCTGTTTTCCGATGCGGATATGTTTGAAAACACATACCGTTTTTGGATTGACAACGCCGAAATTGAGTACACGATTCGATATCAGAACACGGATAAGCTGCTGGTTGAGCGACTGGTGCTGGATGGCAAGGTGATGATGGAGCGGACGGGCGCAACGGCTAAATCAAAAATCACGGAAAAGAAAGTCTTTAACGGGATTCCGAACGAAGGGCTTTTCCTGCGTGATTTGTGGTTTAATACTCGTTTCCGCGGACATGAGGTTTTGCAGAAGTGGTTTGATTTTTTGCGTGCATCGCAATATGTCAATATGGAAACGGGGCTGATGATGTCCTTCGGGGAAGAACAGTCGCTCAGAATTGAGAAGTACATCGAAGAACATGGAATTAACGAAATCAATCAGTTCCTTGATGAATGCGGGTTTTCTTTTCATCTGATTCATCATCCCGAAAGAAATGCGGGTGAAACAGGCTTTGGCAATCTGACGGTGAAACGGGATGGAATCATGCCGGAAATTCCGATGGATATTGAATCCTTGGGCAATAAGATTCTGGTGCAGTTTTTGCCGATGTATTTGAGCGTTATCCGTCATGGCGGTATGCTGATCTGTGATGAATTCAGCAGCGGACTGCATAATGATTTGGAAGAACTTTTGATTCGGTATTTTATGAAACATGCAGAGCAGGCGCAGATTTTTATCGTGTCCCATTCGACCAATCTGCTCAGTTCGAGCCTGTTCAGACCGGATCAGCTCTATGCGGTCAACTTCGATCAGGAGGGAAGCAATATCGTCCGATTCTCTTCGGAACAGCCGAGGACGGCGCAGAACTACGAGAAGATGTATTTGGGTGGTGTGTTCAGTGGAATCCCGCAGTACAAGGATGTTTGAGCTGAAAAAGGGAAAGCGAATCGGTCAGGTTCTGTTTATTGTTGAAGGGGAAAAGACGGAGCCAAACCTGATTTATCGCGTATTCAGCGGGATTTTCGGGTATCAGATGGAGCGAATTTACCGCGATAAGACGTACCGTGTGTTCAGGAAAACAGATGATCCGCTTTCAAGGGTGACGGTCATTAACACAGAAGAATCCAATATCGGGTTTATCCGAAAGGACAACGATTTCCTCAACGAGATGTTCCGATTGCTGATTGAAGACTATGGCTTTGATGTGGATAATGCTGCGATTTATTATCTGTTTGATCGAGACCCGGATTCCAATACGGATAGCGCCTTCATTGAAGAAATGCTGGGCAAGCTGGGGAGCGCCAGAGATGTGAATCCCGATATGATGCGGCAGGGGATGCTCTTGCTGTCGTATCCCTGTATCGAGAGCTTTATAGGCATGAATTTGCTTGATGACAGCTTAGCATATTGCTGGAATAAAGGCGTGCAGAATGGACATCAGCTCAAGCAGGCGTTGAATCAGGATGGAGCGTTGGCGAATAAGATTACGCAGGAAACGCTGATTAAAAGCGTAGAAGCGTTGATTACAGCGCTGAATACGGTGGGCGTAAATACGCAAGCGGATGAATTGCTGAACAGTTTGGATCGGTTTGCAGACAATAATCGAAAGGTGTATGATTGGCAGGAGGAACAGAGAAGGCAGAAAGGCGGGTATGGTCTGCTCAGTTTGATGGCGATTGCGTTGTTGGATTTGGGGTTGATTCAGAGCGCTGAAGATGAATGACATTAGAATCATGGAAAAGCAGTCTGGAAACAGGCTGTTTTTTTGTTAGGGGAAAATGTGGATAAGTTGTGGACATCCATGTTGAAAACCCGATGAAACCTGTTGATGAATTGGGGATAACTGGCGAAAAGCGGCTTCCCCAAAAAGAAAAGTGAAATGGGAACAGAAAGAAATGCAGGAGCAATGAGATGGCAAAACTGGAAAATTATGTGGAGCTTGCCCGGCAGACCATGCGCGAGATCGCCGCCGACGGGGAAACGTGGCGCTCGTTTCTGCAAACGGCTTCCACCCTGTACAAATATAGTTTTTACGACCAGATGATGATCTACGCCCAGCGCCCGGACGCGACCGCCTGCGCGTCGTTTGATCTGTGGACGAACACCATGCGGCGATATGTCCGACGCGGCGCAAAAGGCATCGCGCTGCTGGATATGATCGGCGACGTGCCCCGCTACCGCTACGTTTTTGACATATCGGATACCGGTACCCGGCAAAACGCCCGAACGCCTTTTACATGGACGATTCGTGAAGAAAACAGAGCACCCATCGCCGCCATGCTGGAAAAGGAATACGGCATTTCTGCCAATCGCGGACTTGCGGGACAGCTTGAAGAAATCGCGATGCAGCGCGTCATGGACTACTGGCAGGAGCATCAGGACGAGCTGCGCGACATCGTTGACGGATCGCTTCTGATGGGATATGATGAACTCAACCTCGAACTGGCTTTCCGAAATACGGCGACGGCGGGCGTTCAGTATATACTGCTTACCCGCTGCGGGCTGGCAGAAGAACATCGGTTCGAGCCGGAAGATTTCATGGGCATCCTCGAATGGAATACGCAGCAGGCGCTGGCGGCACTCGGAACGGCGGTCAGCGAAATCTCCGAAGAAGTATTGAGAAGCATTGAGCGGGAAGTGCGAAGCGTTGAAAGGAGCAAAGAACATGTTGAACTACAAAACGGTGAACGGATACCAGATTCCCGACCTGAAAATCCCGGACGGGCAGGTGACGCTGGGCAAGTACGGCAGATTGTGCAAGACGTATCTAAAAAGATCCGGAGAATGCATCTGGCACTTCGTATTTCTCCGGAAGGCTTCTATGGATTCATTGTCAATACGCTAGATGATGCACAATATGTGTTGGATCATGCTTTGCTTTTTTTAGCGGGGGTCTATTCTAAGGCGTCGCCATAGTGAGTTGTAAAATACTTTTTAAAATGCTGCAAATAGACTCTGTAATTTTCCAAATGATCTGCTTCGTGGGTATAAAAAAGCTGAGTGAGATATCGGTAAGGGGATCCATCTGGTTTAAAAATAGGCAGGTAGTATAGAGAATCGGAGTCGATCAGACGGGATTTGGAGATGATGGTCCAGCCAAATCCATTTTTGACCAGTTCAACCATAATCCGGGAGTCACCGGAGATTTGGACGGGAGAGGAAATGGGAGGTTTATCGAAAGTGTGAGAAAACCATTCGCTAATCAAATCATCAATGGGTAGGTGCGTTTCGGAAGAGTTTTGGATGAAAGGATGAGTCTTAAGATAATCCATGGTGATTGGTTCGCGGGCAATGATTAAAAGGGGCTCTGTAAAAATCGGATAGCTATGCTGATCCTTTGTTAAAAACCGGTTGCCCCGAATGGAAGCGACCATTAGTTCGCCGGAATTGAACATATTAAATAGCGTAATGGATGGAAAAAGCGCGACATCTACTTTGATATTTTGGTAAATGCTGCAAAAATCATGAAGCTGCTTACACAGAAAATAGCTGGTAAAGGATGCGGTTGCGCCAATGCAGATCCGACCGGAATATTCCGAAGGATCGGACTGTACGACGGAGGTGATCTCCGCATCGTATAGGAGCATTCGATAAGCATATTTGTGTAGACGAAGGCCAGCCTCCGTAAATTGTACGCCTTTTGTTGTTCTGATAAATAGAGAACGTTGGAACTCGCTTTCCATTTTTTGCAGACGATAAGAAATGGCGGGCTGAGAAACAAATAGTTTATCTGCTACTTTGGAAATGCTCTTTTCCTTGAAAATTTCCTGAAGAATCAGCCAAT
>ERZ780168.3793-NODE-3793-length-11323-cov-5.640841_pt1 | contig 11323 bp, 10 predicted proteins | sample MGYA00510981_ERZ780168 | MGnify/ENA primary metagenome ERZ780168 (study PRJEB29588, sample SAMEA2158769) | human gut metagenome | biome: human gut; feature: human-associated habitat; material: faeces | place: Denmark | collected 2008/2010 ...
CCCTGATGGCACAGGCCAAGAGCTGCCACGACGAACTGGAGACTTATTACCGTGCTACCGTGGACTTCGCCCAGGTGGACGAAGCTGCCGCCTGGTGCGCGGAGCTGTTCGGGCTGGAAGCGCCGTCACCCGACTGCTGAGTTCTTTATGATAAGGGAAGTGAAATCATGTCCGACATCCGTCTGCCCATCCGGCAGCTGGTGGAGTTTCTGCTGCGCAGCGGCAGCATCGACAGCCGGTTTGCCGGTTTTGACCGCGCACTGGAAGGTGCCCGCATCCACCGCAGGCTGCAGAAGGCCGCCGGGGAGGGTTACGCCGCCGAGGTACCCCTCTGCGCCGATTATACGGTCGACGGCATCCGCTTTACGCTGGAGGGCCGGGCCGACGGCATTTTTACCAACGAAACCGGCGTTGTGACCATTGACGAGATCAAGACCACCGCGGTGCCCGAGGAAGAGATCTGCGAGGACATGAACCCCTGCCACTGGGCGCAGGGAATGGTCTACGGGGCGCTGTATGGCCGTCAGCAGGGGCTGGAAAAGCTGGACGTCCGGCTCACCTACTACCAAATCGACACCGACGACATCCTCCGCTTCGTGCGGCATTTCACCCTTGAAGAGCTGGAAGCGTTTTTGCAGGATCTGCTCGAGCAGTACGCCCCCTGGGCGCAGCGTCAGCTGGCGTGGAAGGAGCAGCGGGGCGTGAGCCTTTCGGCGCTGGATTTTCCCTTTCCGGCCTACCGGCCCGGGCAGAGGGCGCTGGCAGGCGAAGTCTACCGCGCCTGCACTGCCGCGCCGTCTAAAAGCGGCGTCCGGCTCTTCTGTCAAGCCCCCACCGGCATCGGCAAGACCATGAGCGTCCTCTTCCCTGCTCTGCGGGCCATCGGCACCGGCTGCGGCGAGAAGCTGTTCTACCTGACGGCCCGCAACACGACTCAGTCTGCCGCCGAGGATGCCATTGCGCGGCTGCGGGCGTCTGATTCCAAGCTGGCTCTGCGCAGCGTGACCCTGACAGCCAAGGAGAAGGTCTGCCTCCACCCGGATGCCGAGGGCCATCCCGTCTGCCTGCCGGAGCTCTGCCCCTACGCAAACGGCTACTACGACCGGGTGAACACGGCCCTGAAAGCCCTTCTGGACGACGGCACCGGCCGCTTCGACCGGGCCGCGCTGGCCGACGCCGCAAAGCAGTTCACGGTCTGCCCCTTCGAGCTGGGGCTGGATCTGAGCGAGTGGTGCGACGTCATCATCGGCGACTATAACTACCTCTTCGACCCCGTGGTGCATCTGCGGCGGTTCTTCGACAGCGCGGGCGACTGGCTCTTCCTCGTGGATGAGGCCCACAATCTGCCCGAGCGGGCGCGGGCCATGTACTCGGCACGCTTCTGCAAGAGCAGCCTCACCGAGGCAAAACGCGCACTCGGGCGGGGCAAAAGCACCCTTAAGACAGCTCTGAGCAAGGCCGACAAAGCCTTTTTAGAGGGACGGAAAGCGGTCTCGACCCTCGCGCCCCGCCGGGGCAGCACTGCCGCCGAAGAGGACGACAGCGGCCAGACCTCCCTGCTGGGATCTGCGGAGACGCCCGCCATCGAGCTGCCCGCCGCCGACTACGCTCAGGACGGCACGGTGTTCTGCAAGGAGCTTCCCTCAGCCCTGCTGGCCCCGCTGCGGGCGCTGACGGCTCCCTTGCAGGACTGGCTGGAAGACAATCCCGACGCCGAAGCCCACGCGGCCCTGCTGGATCTCTACTTTGAGGTGCAAGACATCCTGCGGGCGTCGGAACGGTACGACGAGCATTTTGCCGCCCAGCTCACCGCCCGGGGCAGTGACCTTGAATTGCAGCTGCTCTGCCTCGACCCGTCCCCCTTCGTGGACGCAAGCCTTTCGGCAGGGCGGGCGGCGGCGCTGTTCAGCGCGACGCTGACGCCGCCGGGCTACTACCGCACCGTCCTCGGCTGTCCCGAGGCCCGGGCCGTGGCGCTGGAAAGCCCCTTCCCGGCAGAAAACCTCGGGCTCTACTGTCTGCCCTCCATCTCCACCCGCTACCGCCAGCGGGACGCCAGCGTCCGGCCCATCTCGGACGCCCTCGCGGCGCTGGCGTCCAGCCGGGTGGGCAACTATCTGGCCTTCTTCCCCAGCTATGCCTATCTGCGGCAGGTGTGGGAGGACTTCACCGCCCGCTACCCGGACATCGGCACACTGGTACAGGAGAGCGGTCTGGACGACGCCGGGCGGGCGGCGTTCCTCGAGCGGTTTTCGCCCTGCCCGGAGAAGACGCTTCTCGGCTTCGGGGTCATGGGCGGCATCTTCGGCGAGGGCGTGGACCTCGCGGGCGACCGGCTCATCGGCTGCGCCATCGTGGGCGTGGGCCTGCCGCAGGTGAGTCCCCGTCAGGAGATGCTGCGCCGCTACTACGACGCCCAGAACGGGGCGGGCTTCGACTACGCCTACCGCTGGCCCGGGATGAACAAAGTCCTGCAGGCCGCCGGGCGGGTCATCCGGACGCAGGAAGATAAGGGCGTGGTGCTGCTCCTCGACGACCGCTTTGCCCAGAGCGAGTACGCCCGGCTCTTCCCGAAGCATTGGAGGCATCTGGAGTATCTGAGGGATACGGAAGAGTTGAAGAAAAAGCTGGAAGATTTCTGGGCTGAATAAACACAAAAAGAGGCAGACTCACATCTGCCTCTTTTTCCATGCACTTATCGCTTTGCTTTCGCCGTCTTTTTCCGCATGATGTCCCACGAGGGCATCTGGCTGCGCAGGGTATCCCACGCCGTCATCCGGACGCTCGTCCGGGTGCGCAGACCTTCGAAAGCCTCATCGAGGTACTGCATCTCAGCCACAGCATGCATCGCGTGGTCGGAGACGCAGAGACGGCCCAGCGGGGTCTTACAGAGCGCCAGGACCATGGCGTCCATCTTCCGGCGGCCGGGCGTACCGGCACGGTAGCAGTCGGTGTTCTCCTTGTCGTCCACGGGGATGTGGGCGGCTTTCAGCATCTCGCAGGCCTCCCACGCGGCGTCGAGGACCAGGTCACGCTGCTCCTTCGTCGCCTTGGAGAGGTCGCCGCTGCAGGCGTAGCAGAGATAGCAGGCCGGCAGGATGAGGGCGAGGTGGCACTTGAGCCATCCGTCCATGTCGCTGACGAAGGTCAGCTTGTACTTTGCGCCCTCGAAAGCCGTCTTGACCCGGTAGCGGAAGACGCCCGAAAGGGGCGCGGTAGCCCCGCCGATGGTCATATCCACACCGACGTGGGCGCTGACGACCTTATCGACATCCCGGTGGCCGCCGCTGCTCTGGAAGCCGAAGGCGATCTTATCCGCCGGGCGCTGCATGGCCTGCATGACCTCCACGGCGTGGGGGTCGTTGCCCACGAAGACGAAGTATTCGCTCCTGTTCTGCTTGAGGATGGGCAGCACGTCGGGCAGCTGCCCGGCCTGCATCGTCACGAAAACGAGGTCGTAGCAGTCGTCCGGGGCCAGCGTGTCGATGGTGGCCACCCGATCCACCGTGGTGCGGCACTGCGCCCAGTGGCGGATGACGAGGCCCCTTTGGTCGAGCCTCTCCTTCCACTCGCCCCGCGCCAGCATGGTGACGACATTCTTTTTGTTCTGCAGCAGACGGTGGGCCAGCTCACAGCCCTGCACACCTGCACCATAGACCAGTATCCTCATCTCTGCCTGCCTCCTTATATAGGCCCCTCTCCGGGGCCGGAAGTCATCAGTGCTTCAAAAACGAGAAGAATCCCTTCTTCTCATACGTTTTTTCCTCTGCGCCGGTCACGGTATAGCCCGTGTCGGCAATGGCAGCCTTCAGGGCCTCGATGTCCAGCGGCTGGGCCGAGACGATGACCGTCTCTCCCTTCGTGTGGGAGGAAGTCACCTTCTCCACCTGCGCAGTCTTGCGCACCACCTCGTTGACGTGGCTCTCGCACATGCCGCACATCATGCCGTCTACTTTCAGCGTCGTCTGAACCATTGGTCAGTACCTCCTAAGGATCGTCATCCACTGGGCAGACTGCACAAGCCGCCCGTGCGTTTTTCGTCATTTTGTTAGTTTTGCCTAACTTTTTATGGGAAACAAAAGGCCGTCGGCCCCGCGCACCCCTCAGCGCCCGAGACAAAAGACCCTGTTTCTCTGTTTCCGTCTTCATCATACCACACCGGTATGGTAATTGCAAGCACCGGTTTCTCACAGTACACGGGTGTGGTATATTTCTCCCGTCTCTACGTCTTTCCAGTAGAAGACGCCGTTTTCCAGAATCATATAGCTGTGGGGACTGTTTTCCTTCGGGATGCTCAGGGAGCCGGGGTTGAGGCAGACGTTCCTCTGCCCGAACTCCGTCCACGCCGGGACGTGGGTGTGGCCGTGAATCAGGATGTCCCCTTCGGCCAGCGGCGGCGGGTTCTTTCCATTATAGATATGCCCGTGGGTGGCATAAATGAGCTTTTCGCCCGCCGGGAGGATGCAGTAATCCGCCATCACCGGGAGATCCAGCACCATCTGGTCCACCTCGGCCTCGCAGTTGCCCCGGACGCAGCAGAGTTTGTTTTTCAGGCCGTTCAGCATCGGGATGACCTCTTTCGGCGCGTAGTCCCGGGGCAGATCGTTCCGGGGGCCGTGGTAAAGCAGGTCGCCCAGCATCAGCAGCCGGTCAGCCCCCTCCCGCTCAAAGGCCTCCACCATCTTCTTGCAGTAATAAGCCGACCCGTGCAGGTCGGACGCGATCATCCATTTCATGGCATCTTTCCCCTTTTGTCCTGTTTTTGACTTCATTGTAAAGGCTCTCAAACAGAAAGTCAAGCATGGCTCCCAGAGGTCGGAAACGCTTTTCATCTTTTTTATTTTATCCTATCCCCTTGTCAGTGCAGCTGTAAAATGATAAAATTTTCCTGTCCGAAAATCTCATTTTGTTAGGAAGGAAAAAACATTATGGAACAAAACCATGACATGGATGAGATCGACCTCCTCGAGTTGGCGCGGCTTCTCTGGAGCCACGCATTGCAGATCGCTGCGGCCGGCATTGCGGCAGCGGTCATCTGCCTGCTGGTCTGTACCTTCGTATTGACGCCCCGCTATCAGGCCTCCGTCAATCTGATCGTCAATTCCCGGCAGGACGGCAATGCTTCCATTACCAGTGACAACATCAACTCGGCCCGGAATCTCATCGACACTTATGCAGTCATCATCAAGAGCAACATCGTCCTGAACGACGTCATCGAGCAGCTGGGTCTGGATATGACCTACCGTCAGCTGCTGGCCTGCGTCTCTGTGGACGGCGTGGGCTCGACCCAGATCATGTCCATCACGGTCACCAACGAGGACCCCGCCCTGGCCGGAAAGATCGTGCAGGCCATCGCCGAGACTGCCCCCGATGTCATCGTGGACAAGGTGGAGGCCGGCTCCTGCAAGGTCGTGAGCGACGTGGAGATCACGAGCAACCCCGTCTTCCCTCAGACGAAGAAGTACGTCCTGGCCTCTGCTCTCGGCGGCATTGTGGCGGCCTGCGGCATTCTGGTTCTCGACCACCTGCTCCATGACTACATCGTCGATAGCGAGGACATCCAGAAAAAGCTGGAGCTTCCTGTACTCGGCCTTATCCCGGAGGTGTAATACCATGTGGAATCCGTTCAACCGAAACACCATCTCCAACTCTTCGGCAAGCAAGCGTTCGCTTCAGCTCATCACCCAGAAGGGTATGCCGTTTGCCTACGTTGAAGCTTACAAAGCTCTGCGCACCAACCTGAACTTTCTGTCCGGTTCCGGCGATGTCCACGCTTTCGTCGTCACCAGCACGGTCCCGGAAGAGGCAAAGTCCAATGTGTCGGTCAATCTGGCGCTGGCTCTGACGGAAAGCGGCAAAAAGGTCGTCCTCGTGGACTGCGACCTCCGCAAGCCTGTCCTTCACCGCTATCTGAAGGCCGGACACAATCTGAAAGGTGTCTCCAACGTCCTGTCCCGTCAAGTGGCGCTCTCCGACGCCCTCGTCGAGCTGAGGGACATCCCCAACCTGACGTTCCTGCCGGCCGGCACCACCCCTCCCAACCCTTCTGAGCTGCTCAGCCAGCCCCAGATGCAGGAGATGGTGGACACGCTGCGCGGGAGCTATGACTTTGTCATCCTCGATGCGCCTCCCATCTCGATGGTCACGGATGCCGCCGTCATCGGCCGCATCGTGGACGGTGCTCTCTTCGTCGTCCGCTCCAAGTATGCGTCCACCGACGCCGTCAAGACAGCCCTCGAGAAGCTTCAGGATGCCGGCGTAAAAGTCCTTGGCGCCGTTCTTACCCGTTATGATGCCAAAAAATCGCTCAAGCGCTCGGATTATGGGTACGGATATTACTACTATAATAGTAATTATTCCTATGGTCCCCCCCCCGATGGCATTTCAGAGTCAGCAACCAAAAAGAGCGGCCTGACGTCAAAAAAGCAGCATAACGGCAAAGAAAAGCATTCCGTACATACGGAGGATGAAGCATGACAGACCTTCATTGCCATATCCTTCCTAACATTGACGATGGTGCCAAAGATGTTTCGATCTCCCTTCGTCTGCTGGAAAAAGAGTATGCAGACGGTGTGCGGAACATTGCTTTTACGAGCCACTTCAACAGTGAGTGGACGACTCCCGATGCATTCCTGCAAAAGCGTGCGGCCGCCTATGAGACACTGACAGCCGCGCTTCCGACCGGACCGGAAGCCATGCAGTTCCGCTTCAAGCTGGGCTGTGAAGTCTACTTCTCCCCCAAGCTCTGTGAGCTGGATGCCAAGGCGCTCTGCATCGGCGATACCTCTTATATGCTGGTGGAGTTTCCCACTACCCACAAGCCCCATTTCATCCGGCAGACCTTCGCCCTCCTGCAGGAGCAGGGTGTTCTGCCCCTCATCGCCCACATCGAGCGATACCCCTACGTCCTCGAAGACCCCACCCTGCTCTGCAACTGGGTGGCCGCCGGAGCCTATGTCCAAATCAACGCGGGCGCACTGCTGGATTCTCCAAAACTGCGCCGGACGCTCTGCAAGTTCATCTCGTGGCAGCTTGTCCACGTCATCTCGACGGACACCCACTCCCTGGACAAACGCCCGCCCCGGATGGCAGAAGCTGCTGCTGTTCTGGAAAAGGAGCTGGGCAGAGAGACTGCCTCAAAGCTTTTGCAGAACGGCGACGCGCTTTTCGACGATGAGGAGCTGGATGTTTTCACTCCCCACCGGCCCAAAAAGTTCCTGAATTTCTGGATGTGACAGGCCTGTGAGTCCTCTATCCAGCTGAGCTTCCTCTCTATGCTGGTTTTTGTGAAAAGTCATACTTTTTCCTTGACAATCCACCCGTTTCGTGGTATCCTATCGCAGGCCGGTCAGAAAGGCTCTTCCCGTACTGCCCTTTCCGGCCCGCATCCCGGTGCCGTCCGGCGGCGTCCCGTAACGCCGCTTTTGCGATGCACCGTATTTCTCGGCACTTCAATAAAACCCGTGTGGATTTTTACAGCATAGATGTTTGCTACTTTTCGCCACACAATGGCCCGCTTCAAGCCGCCGTTGTGTGGCTTTTCTTGTGCGGAAATTTCAGGAAAGGAAGCTTTTGCCCCCATGAACGATACTTTTATGAAGACGAAGCCGGTGTTCCCGCTGCTGGTGTCGATGGCTCTGCCCAACGTCATCTCCATGCTGGTGAACTCGCTGTACAACATCGTGGACAGCCTCTTTGTGGCCCAGATCAACGAGCAGGCCATGACGGCCCTCTCCCTCGTGTTCCCCATCCAGAACTTCGTGAACGCCGTTGCCATCGGCTTTGGCGTGGGCATCAACGCCCTTGTGGCCCTTTACCGGGGCGCAGGCGACCACGACAGGGCGGACGCCGCCGCCACCCACGGCATGGCCCTCTCGGTGCTCCACGGCATCCTCTGCACGCTGGCAGCTACCGCCATCATGCCCGGCTTCCTGGCCCGGTTCACCGCCGACGGCACCATCGTCTCTATGGGCGTGACCTACTCCACCATCGTCTTCCTGTTCGCTACCGTGAACATGGCCAGCCTCGCCTTTGAGAAGCTCTTCCAGGCCGTGGGCCGGATGAAGCTCACTATGATCGCCCTCATCTCGGGCTGTGTCTGCAATATCCTGCTGGACCCCGTCCTCATCTTCGGCCTCGGCCCGGTGCCTGCCATGGGCATTGCAGGCGCGGCGCTGGCTACCGGCATCGGCCAGATGGTTCCCGTCATCTTCTATCTGATCGTCTACTTCGTCAGCCCTATCCCGGTCAGGCTGCGCTCCGGCTGCCTGAAGCCGGACGCCAAAATGGCCCTGCAGCTCTATTCCATCGGCGTACCGGCCATCCTGAATCTGGCGCTGCCCTCGGTGCTCATCACCTTCCTGAACTCGCTGCTGGCCGTCTACTCTCAAAGCTATGTCGTCGTGCTGGGTATCTACTATAAATTACAGACCTTCCTGTACCTGCCCGCTAACGGCATTGTGCAGGGTCTGCGCCCCATCATCGGCTACAACTACGGCGCGGGGGAGTATGACCGCGTCAAAAAGCTTTACCGCACGTCCATGGGCATGTGTGCCGCCATCATGGCCGCGGGCACGGTGCTCTGTCTGGCGCTGTCCGGCCAGCTGATCGGGCTTTTCAGCTCGAACGCCGAGACCATTGCCATCGGCACGTCGGCCCTGCGCGTCATCTGCGTTGGTTTCATCGTCTCGACGATTTCAGTCGTCGCCTCCGGCTCGCTGGAGGGTCTCGGCATGGGCGTGCAGTCACTGGTCATCTCGCTGTGCCGTTACATCGTTGTCATCATGCCGCTGGCCTGGCTGTTCTGCCGCCTGCTGGGTGCCGACGGCATCTGGAACGCCTTCTGGGTGACCGAGGTCATCACGGCGGGCATTTCAATGGTCGTATACCACAAGAGCGTGAAGCTGAAATAAACCAACAGGAGCCTGACCACAGCCGGTCAGGCTCCTGTTTTATATAAGTAAAAGGCTTTCCCCGAGGGGGAAGGCTTAGGAGTTCTCCCACACAGCCAGAATTTCGGTAACCTTTGCAAATATCGCGGCACTGGAGGTTTCAGGCTTTAAAATGCCGTCCTGCAAAGCGGTAATGGTATACCGCGGATCGTCCGCCGGGTAAAAGCCGCTGAACCAGTAGTTGAGCAGCTCCTCGCCGTTCTCGTCGTACTGGCCGGTCTGCGCTGTGCCGGTCTTGCCGCCTGCCGTGCCGGTTTTGGGCTGTGCCTCGCTGCCGATACCCTCCGACACGACGGAGGCCAGCATACTGCGCAGCACCCGTGCCGTGGCCGCATCAAAGACCGTGCGGGTGTCAGCCGCCCGGGTCTGCCCGGTCAGCGTGCCGTCGGCGTCAACCATTCCCTGTACAAAGGCCGGTGTCCTGTACATGCCGCCGTTTGCGACGGTGTTCATCATGGCTGTAATTTGCAGCGGCGTCACGGTCAGCGCCCCCTGACCAAAGCTGAACGTCGCCAGCTCGCCTGGGTTTTCAAGCGCGGCGGCATCGGGCAGTGTGCCAGATGCGCCTTGCAGGCCGGGCGCAAGCTGCGTGGCCGTGCCGAAGCCGAGTGCCTCTGCCATTTTGCGGATGCGCTGTGCCCCCAGCAGGCGGCCCAGCTCGATGAAATAGGTGTTGCAGCTTTGTTCCAGCGCGCCGCGCAGGTTGACCACGCCGTGGGCGCGGCCCAGTGCACAGCGGTAGGTCTGCCCAGCAACCTCGACCTCACCCGTGCAGTCGTGGGTGTACCAGTCAAGGCCGCTCTCGTAGGCGGCTGCAGCCAGCACGACCTTGAACACCGACCCGGCACTGAATGCGCGGAGAGGCCGGTTGAGCAGCGAGGTATCGTTGGCGGCAATGCTGGCGGCGACATTCTGCGGGTCAAACGACGGCATACTGACCGAGGCAAGCACCTCGCCGGTGGCCGTGTCCATCACGACGATGCAGCCGCGCGGCAGATACAGCGTGGCCAGCCCCTCACAGGCGCGCTGCAGGTCGGCGTCCAGCGTCAGCCGCACGCCCTGCCCCGTGCCGGGTGTTTCCACCGCCACAAGAGGGCTTGTGTCCGTCAGCAGGCGTCCCTGCGCGGTCATAAAGCAGGTCACAATGCGCGCGTCTCCGGAGGCGGTCAACAGGTCGTCGTAGGCTTTTTCCAGACCGGACACGCCGCGCCCCTCGCTGTCCAGATAGCCCAGCAGGTGCGCGGCGGTGCTGCCGCCGAAATGCTGCGGCACGGTGCAGGTCGTGATGCCCTGCGCGGTCAGGTCGCGGTCCACCTGTATCAAAAAGGGACTTGCAAGGTTGCGGCGCTCATACAAAAGGCTCTGCTCCGCATACGGGACATACGGAAACAGCGCCGTGTACCCGGCGTCTCCGGGCAGGCAGAGTGCGTAATACTGCGGGGAAAGGCCGGTCAGCCTGCGGCCCGTGCGGTCATAGAAATCGCCCCGGGCGCGCGGCAGGGCCAGCGTCTGAACACTCTGCCCGCCCGCACTGGCGGCATAGGCCGTCTGCTGCCCCACCCAGTAGGTGCGGCAGAGCACGACCCCCGCCAGAAAAACCAACGCCCGCCAGCAGCACCAGCACAGCGCAAAGCCCATACAACCGACGCAGAGACAAGGCACATCCCCCCGGTGGGAGTATGGGCGGCGGGTCAACCTAAAATACCTCTATTACCCATATAATTTGGGGTTGAGTCCTGTTAATTGCGCAGCCTCCTGACAGCCCAAAGCACCAGATACACCGCCGCCACGCAGGGCAGAAAGCCCATGGCGTCAATCGCAACGTCGCTCAACTGCGCGGCACGGCCCGGCACAAAATACTGGTGGAGCTCATCACCGGCCGCGTACAGCATACACAGCGCCGATGCCAGCAGTGCCTTTTGCCGCAGCGTAACGCGGTGCAGCCACAGCTGCACGGTCACGGCCATGCTGACGCCGAGGGCACAGTAGATATAGATGTGCGCCCACTTGCGGACGTTGGCGTTCAGGTTTGTGGTGCTGAACCATAGCGGCGTGATGGCTTTTATCCTGCCGGCCTGCACGGTCTCGGTAACGGCGCGGCTGACCTTGGTGGACAGCTCCGCCGGCTGCGAGGACAAGACAAAGATCACCGCCATAATTGCCAGCGTAACGGCCAGTGCCGGATATTTTGCGTATTTTTTCATGGCGGCTCCCCCGCTGCGTTATTTCTGTCTATTATAGCACACTTTGCCGGTTTATACAAAAAGGCCGAAGCCTCTTTTTGCGGAGACTTCGACCTTAAGGCAATACCGCACAATTCCCGCCTAACGGCTCAAGCACCGCTCCGGCGGATCTCCGCGCCAAGAGCCGCC
>ERZ780168.3801-NODE-3801-length-11290-cov-2.998487_pt1 | contig 11290 bp, 14 predicted proteins | sample MGYA00510981_ERZ780168 | MGnify/ENA primary metagenome ERZ780168 (study PRJEB29588, sample SAMEA2158769) | human gut metagenome | biome: human gut; feature: human-associated habitat; material: faeces | place: Denmark | collected 2008/2010 ...
GCTGCCGGGTGAATCGAACAGCTGATACTCCTAGAACGAAACTTTGATTCGGGTTCTTTCAGCAAAAAGCGTAGGAACCAAAATCATACGAAATGATTGTGTTGACACATAAAAACAAGTATAATATATACAAGGAAGTGATAATAATGGTTCTGTATCATGGCAGCGATGTAATAGTCCGCAACCCTGAGGTCAGAAAAACAAGGTACGCCAAAGATTTTTCATGGGGATTCTATTGCACTAGCAACTACGAACAAGCCGCTCGCTGGTCAAAAAAAGGCAGGTCTCGTGGTATTGTCAACGTGTTTGAATATACAGAATCTCCTATGCTAAATATTAAGAAATTCCCCGAAATGAGTGATGAGTGGCTTGATTTTATTGCTATATGTCGCTCGGGCAAACATCATGACTATGATATTGTGGAAGGACCCATGGCGGATGACACCATTTGGAACTACGTCAACGACTTTCTAAGCGGTGATATTAGCCGTGAAGCTTTTTGGGCGTTGGCAAAATTCAAGCATCCCACGCATCAAATCAGCTTTCACACGGAAGTCGCTTTGAAATGTCTCTCTTTTAAGGAGGCGATTGAAGTATGACTGAAACTGCAACCTACAGCAAAAACGATGTCTTTTATACCTGCAGCCTGATTGAATATATCGGCCGCGTTACGAGGAATCATCGCAAGGATGTGGTTTCTGCTCTTGGCACAAACGGAGTCAAGGCAATTCTCGACTCAGCGGATGTGTTTCACTGCCAGAGCTTTGAGCAATCCGCCGATGAAATTTGTGAGCTTTTTCCTGTGCCGGAAGGAACGTATGATACGGTGTCTAACTGCCACTACAAGGTTCCATCTTATACAGATATCGGAAAAGTGTACCAGCGCATCATCTTTGACTGTACTAGCACTCCTGGTGTCCAGGATGTAATTGATGTATTTTCCTCGTTCATTAGCGATGACATCTCAGATTTTAATACTGCAACTTACTATTGTAATCCGAGCTATTTGTACCACTCATACAAGGCCGGAAAACTACTGGATTGATTTTCAAAAGCAATAGCAATCAAGACCACTGCCCCAAAAAGGGTGGTGGTCTTATTTTTTTGCACAATACTTACCATAAATTACCAGAAAGAAAAACATTGTGCATCTGTGCGAATTGCATATAATACAAAATATAGAACGAAAGGCATCAAAAAACATCGTTGGTCGGGCAAAATCCGACCGAAAGGCTAGGGCGGGCTCAGTTTTGAACCTGCTCTTTCTTTTTATCGGAGGCTTTATGTCAAACAAAGAAGAACGCATGAACCGCAATAAAAGCATCATCGAAGATTACAAAAATGGAAAGCCGATTTTAGAAATCGCGAGGGAATATAATCTTTCAGAAACGATGTGCTACAAGATTCTAAAAGGTACGCAGGAGCCGCCTCGTTATTTTGAAAAAAAGAGGAAGAGACTTACCACTCGAAATGAACAAATTGTTAAACAGTATAAAGGCGGTATGACGGCCAGAGAATTGGGCAAGATGTACGGCATTTCCATGCAGCGTATTTATGCAATCTTGCATTCGAGCGGAGAGTACGAAAGCCAAAAATACAATCATATTGAAACAGCTCTCAAAAAAGAGAAAAAGATGCGGAACCAAACTTTTCTTGATGCTTACAAGAAAAATCCTCGAAAATCGATTATCGAGTTGAGCAGGGAGGTAAATATCAGCCCTTCACTAGGTTATCTTATCCTTCATCAAAATGGGATTTACCAGTATAACGTAAAAGCCAGAGCTAAGGAGAATAGCGAAAATGCCGATTAACAAGATTACCCACGTGTGTCTAACTCATGACAAAGTCAGGGCGCGAAATGAAAAGATGCTGGAGGATGCCAAGAACGGTATGTCCCAGGAACAGCTGGCCGAAAAGTATCAAATTTGTGTTTCTACTGTCCGATATAGTCTGAAGGACTTTTACAAAGAACAGGCCCGGCAGAGGAAAGCAAAGAAGAAAGCCTGGCAAACCCAGATGATTCATGAATATGAGATGGGCGCAAAATCTCCGGAGCTCCAGGAAAAATACGGCATCAGTGGAACGCTCTTTTATCGGATTCTTCATGCGCACGGAAAGAATGGCCGACAAATCCACAGCCAAAACCGTATCGAGACTGGCAAGAAAAGAAACGCCGAGATGGTCAGGAAATACAAAAACGGCGTTTCTGTCAAAGAGCTTGCGGAAGAATACGGGCTCAAAAAGGGAAGCGTATATCGCGCCATGAAGCGGTATAGTCCAGGCCCAGGGAAAAGTAAAAGTTGTCAAAGTGAGGAATAATTGCATGGCTGCATCAAAGAAAGATGTTGCGAAGCAGCAGGTCAAAGAAGACCGAGAAAAAGTCCGGGAAATGTATCTTTCTGGCAAAACTGTCAAGGAAATCGCCAAGGAAACGTATTTTTCAAGCTCTTATTGCTATGCCATGGTGAGAGACCTAGCAAAAGAAAAGAATCTTGCAAAGAAAGCAAAAAGAGCACCTCTCGACGAAGCTATGATTCAAGATGCGAAAGCCGGGATGACGGTTGCTGAAATCGCAAAGAAGCATGGCGTGACTTATCAGCAGTGCTACTATACTGTTTCTGAATACGCTCAAGCTACGATTAAGAAGAACAAGAAAAAGCAGTCTGCTGCCACGAAAGTTCGCAATGCGGCTATGTTGGAAGATGCGAAAGCCGGAATGACTGATAAGGAAATCGCCAAAAAATACTTTTTGTCTCGAAGCAGTGTCCGTACCGTCCTTGCAGGGCATTTACATACAAATTCCAAAAAGTTGGATGAAAGGCGCAAGGCGATTCTTGCGGATTATGAGGCAGGAACGTCCTCAAAAGACATCTGTGAGAAATACGGTATTTCAAAATCCACTCTTTACAAGGACATGCGCCAAATTGGAAAAACCTGTCAGGAATACTATCACAAGGCGCTGAAAGACAAGACCAATCAAAGGAATTCCGATATTCGAAGCAAAATCGAAAGAGGGGTCTCGGTCAGCACTATTGCCAAGGAATACGGAATCTCTAAAACGGCGATTTATGAAACGTTTCATCAGGAAAATGTCAGAGCTGGAATTTTACAGAAACGCGGCCGTCCGCGAAAAAACACGGAACGTAATGCACTGATTGCTAAACGCCACAGAGAAGGCGAGAAGGTGCAGGCGCTTGCCACTGAATATAATCTCTCTGTTTCGACGGTAAACACTATTTGCAGTAGAAACAAAAATCAGAATATAACCTCATATTAACAGGCTGCCATTTGGCGGCCTATTTCTTTTTTAGGAGGAAATGAAATGACAGACGACGTACGTAATTTAATTCGATTTGTGGTGGATGGCGATATTCGAAACGCGCAGACTCAGTGCCGAATCATGCTTGAAAAGAATGTACCCGAAAAGGACGCCAGGTTCAAAGAAAACGAACTCAGAAAGTTGAATCTTCTGAAACCGGAACTGATTCAGCTGCCCGCCAACCTGGAAAACCTCTTGATTGCGGAGGATGCCACGAATTTCCCTGAGAGCCGGTTCCTGCTCCGCGAGGAGGAAGAAACAGTCATCAACAAGCTCTTGGCCACCAGAAAAGCAGCTTTAGCCATCAAGGAGCTTGGCATCCACTATACTTGCTCTTTGCTTTTGACGGGCCTTCCTGGTGTTGGTAAGACTGAATTGGCCCGCTACATTGCACACAAGGCGAATTTACCGTTTGTTTTCCTGAAATTCTCTGGCCTTGTCAATTCTGCTCTTGGCCGGACACAGCAGAACATCGGCAGAGTGTTCGATTACGCAAAGCGCACGCCTTGTGTTCTTTGTGTTGATGAAATTGATGCCATCGGAATGTGCCGTGGCAGCCGCGATGATGTCGCTGAAATGAGCCGCGTCACCATCGCATTGATGCAGGAACTTGACCGGCTCCCGAATGACGTCATTCTCATTGGCACTACAAACCGCGTCGATAACCTTGACGAAGCCCTCATTCGCCGATTCACTTTCAAACACCGCGTCAAGCCTTTAGGCGACGATGACATGAAAGAACTGTGCAAGAAGTTCCTTGCTTCGGCAGACTATCCCTTCACGGAATCCGAACTCGACGGACTCTGCCATTCGCTGCGTGAACAGCGGACTGCCAGCGCCGTTGTCAATGCCTGTACAGAACGTATCGTTGCACATATCGTATCGCAGCTGCCTGAAAATTCGGCAGATGCCGTGTAAAAGTATGATAGCCTGGGAAGAAAGCCCTCGTCAGTTTAAGATGTCCAAGCAACTCGATGAGGGAAAATTCGGAGAAGACTTGGCTCGCAAATTCCTTAACGACCCGATTATCAAAGTGAATCATGGCATTAGCCATTACGATGACGTGACTCAGGATAAATCATATCAAGACAAAGATACCGATTTCATTGTCTGGAAGAAGAATGGTAAGACCTTTGGCCTGGAAGCGAAAGTGGACAGTCACAATACCGGAAATTTCTACCTGGAAACCTCGGTGGACTGCTTCTCCATGGTGCCTGACGCTCTGAACGAACAACGGGTGGCGCGGCGGTATCGGGATGGCATCGACCCTTTATGGCACACCCCGGGCTGGGTATACAGGAGTGGTGCGGACCAGATTCTCTATTATTTCAGAACCACGCAGCTGCTTTACATTTTCTCCCGCGTTGATGTCTGGTTCTATGCTGAAAAGCTGATGCGTGGTGGAATTCATCTTGACCCCGGAATCAGAAAGCCAAAAATGTATTCTGCCGAAAATATCAGTGAACGCAATGGTTCCACTCTCTTCTTTGCCAACGGCTTATGCGTGAATGCTGAGCAGACATACAAGGCTTTAGGGGCGCAAAAAAGAGTCATCAAATACCAGGTTGAAAACCCTGATTCAGACGTTCCAACGTTCAGCTTTTGCCCTTTCAAATTATGAATTTTTCGCTAACAATCGTTAGAAAATCACACTTCAGTCTGACGGAAGAGTATAATTAAAGCATGGAAAGAGAGGACAAAAAATCATGAACCAAATCAACGTTGTGACGATTGGAAAACTCATTGAAGCACATCGAGACGGTGACGAGCAGAAGTTCAAAGCCTACGTCGATTTTATCGCCAAAGCCTATGAAGAACAGGGAAATGACCGTGCCGCTAACATCATCCGCAGCAACTATACGGGTGATTATCGCGAGCAGGGGAAGGTCGTTCTGGATGAAGCATAAAATTTCAGAAACCGGAGCTCGGATGCTCAAATATCAGGAGCAGCTTGCCGACGAATACAAGTATAAACCTATCCCGCGAACTTTCTTCAAGGATGTACGAGCGGAGGTCGAAGAAGCGCTGCCGGAATGGTGCAATATGTCCGGCGATACGGCCAAACTCGAAACCAGAAGCGGCACGGTCATTGCCAGCGGGTATAACCGAATCGTGATTGGCGACTACGGCGCATTCGTTGAGTTTTCGCGTGCCCAAGCAAATGCACGTCATTTGAAAATCAAAGAGGGGCAGAGCTATCGTATCGAAGACCCGCGCTATGCTGAGCACGTCAAGTATCTTTGGCTCACGGCGGACGATGACTCAGACGTGAAAGTATACGACCAAAAACGCTCGGTTGAGTACGCTGACTACAAGCCGGGGATGCTGTATGTCAGCGTGTACGAGGTGTTTCCGGCAGGAGAAGGTCGCTGAAAAGAAAGCCGAACCACGGGACGAATGGGGACAGGGCGATTCCATTGCTGACCTATACGCAAAGAGCGGCGCAGTGGTTTCACAGGTCAGCTCGGCCAAAGATTTGCTGAATTTCCTGCAATCTGCCGGAACCACAAGGCATTTGTGATGCGCTTGCCCCAACCACTAGATATAGTGGTATCTTAATGTTTGTTTACAATTTAGACACTATATATTGTGTCTTTTCATTGACCGGATACCACATATATGGTATAATACAATTGTTCTCAGGAAGAGGAACGGCTCCTGAGACATCAAGGTTTTCCTTTCCCCAATCTTGGTCGCATGGCTTCATTTGAGCTGACACAGGTGAAGCGTGAAAATCATCCGTTTCATAGTAATATCCTTCCTTTCTTTGGCGCGGGTAACTCCGCGCCAGCCGTCCAAGCAAACAGCCTCCACGCGGCGGACGGTGGGCAACAGATGTTTCCGTGTTCCGGGCATCTGGCTAATGTTTGTATTTGCTGGTTTAGCTCAGCCGGTAGAGCAACTGATTTGTAATCAGTCGGTCATCGGTTCAAGTCCGATTTCCAGCTCCAGACGCTATCCGTTGGATGTATCGAAGTCACATGATACGATGCTATACACAACATCTGGCGGACAGCATGCCACCCATTAAGGCGGCCTCCTCGTGGCGGGTGGCGGACAGCGGCTCTTGCGGCTGCTGACGAATGTCTTAGAAGCATGCAAACGTACGAGCATCCCCGTCAAGTCGGGGCGCATCCAGACGCGACACAGCCGTAAAGGCGAGATTGGTGCTGGATGCGAGTTGGCTTCTCGCTCAAGGGGTGACCAGCATAAAACACCCTATCGTGCTCGATTAGCTCAGTTGGTAGAGCAGCGCATTCGTAACGCGCAGGTCGGCAGTTCGAACCTGCCATCAAGCCCCATCACCAAATTAAGCGATAATAGGAAGGAGATGAATTCTATGGAACAGGCAATTATCAATGTTGAAGGTACGACTACCATAGAAACCGCTGCAGCAGCAAAAAAGCTGATTGAAATGTTTGGCAACCGGAACATCCGCGCCATCGCTGTCAACCGTGTAAACGACAAGAGCGACGAGGTCATTGTTGAGCTCGATTTCGTACCGGGTTTGGCACCGCATCTGCACGGCTTCACGCTTCAGGTTAATGGCTTGACCTGTGGTTATGCTGGTACTGGTCCTTCCAATCTGTATGAAGTCCTGCAGGCGGCTGGCGTGAGTGAAGCTCAGGTAGCACGCGAGGACATCACTCAGAAGAGCACAAAAACCATTCCTCTGCGCCTGGAACGCGCCGTGACTCAGTACGGCGACTTCCAGTTTGCGTAACGTTATTTGGCGGGCTTGACCCGCCATCATGGAGGGATAGCTTAGCTGGATAAAGCACCTGCCGCAAAGCAGGGTATCGATGGTTCGAGGCCATCTCCCTTCTCCATCCAGACACCCTTTCGCTTCCTTTCGCCAAAGGTATCTGGGGTATTGTACTGCATTGCGTGTAGTACGGCCAATCAGGCGCGGAACTCCGAAGCCATACCACGAAGAATTTTATCCTCTCCGCGCAGCATGGACATGCGATTTTACGGGGATAAATTCAAACCGAAATTGTGTCGAGTGGCGAAGACGGTTGCGACACTGGCGAAGCACATATCTGCTTCGTCAACCATCCATGAGAAAGCCTCCACGTGGCAGATGGTGGGCAACGCAGCAAAGCTGCGGCTGATTTCTTTCAAACCGGTATCTGAATAAATGCAGATAAATAGACGAAAAAATCAAAAAAGCAAAGGAGCACACAGCATGAGTAATCAGAAAATCATCAAAGCAATCGCAGGGATTGCAGCAGCCGGTATGATGGCAACTTGTCTGCCTGTCGCAGCATTCGCAGCCACCGGCGACACCTATCATTTCTCTTTCAGCAACGGTTCTTCCCAGGACCTGGCTCCGGGCGGCTCTATGACGTTCCCGGCAAGCCAGTATGACTACGGTTACTGGATTACCCTGCAGGGCCACGGCGGCTACACCTACAACTACTATCCCGGCGACACTCTGCCGTACGATGCAGTTGACCAGTGGTTCACCGCTGAAGGCATCACTTCCTGCTATGCGGCCGAAGGTAATCCGCGTTCCATCACCATCAACTATCAGATTGACGGCAACACTGTGCTGACCGAAACTGACACTGCCACTTTCCCCGGCAGCGTTGATGGTCAGAGCGTTGAAGCCTGGACCACGGATTCCGGTGATACTTACACCGCATCCAGCAAGAGCCTGAACCATGACCGCCTGTTCTACTACCTGGGCGACGACATCCACGACAACGTCCTGACCCTGAAAGCCACTTCTGCATCCACTCCCGATGACGGCAAGGATGACAACAAGGGCGATGACAAGGGCGACAATACCGGCGACAGCGGCACCACCACTCCCGATGACAAGGGCGACGTAGTGGCCCCCGATAAGGACAACACTTCTACCGGCTCCAACAAGGGCAACGGTACTACCACCACTACTCCGACCGCTCCTCGCAAGAACGTTGAGGTTTCTGAGCACGGTGAAATTGCCGCCGCTATTGCCAATGGCACCTGGGGCAATGAGTACACCGTCTGCACCAGCTGTGGCTATCACAACTGGACCCGCAAGGGTAACGTTTACGTCTGTGACCATTGTGGTCATGAAGTCCTGACTGTTAAGGGCGCTGATGGCGTCAAGGGCTATGCTGGCACTCTGGCTGGCAACGAGCCCCAGTACGCTTCTACCTCTGAAGCTCAGGCTGCTGCTGAAAAGCGTGAAGCCGCTTATGCCGCTTCCATCGCTGCTCTGCAGGCACAGGTTGCCGCTCGTGAAGCTGCTTATGCCGCTTCCCTGGGCATCCACTAATTAGCCATCCTCTAACTAACGGTAATCGATAGTTTTTTCTCCTTGCTGTGGGGCGGGATTTCGGTCCCGCCCCATCCTTTTGTGGTCAGATGTCCGAGTGGTTTAAGGAACTGGTCTTGAAAACCAGCGATGCCGCAAACGTCCGTGGGTTCGAATCCCACTCTGGCCGCCATGCTTGCCGGGGCTTCCCGGCTTTTTTGTTTTTGTGAGCAACACAAGGCAACAGATTGCTATATCGAATAGTGTTATGTATACTAGAGAAAAAGCAGATTAAGAGGAAACGCCATGACAAAACAGTCTGACATTGAGATGGTTGCCAAAGCCAGAGCTTGGGCTGTTAAGGCTCATGCCGGGCAAAAAGACAAGGCGGGGAAGGATTACTTCAAAGCGCACGTTACGGTTGCAGCAGAAGGCGTAAAAGGTGACCCAATAGCCGAGGCTGTGGCATTTCTGCATGATACGGTCGAAGATACGTCCGTCACAATAGAAGACATCAGAACGGGGTTTCCAAAAGAGGTTGCTGACACTGTGAGTACGTTGACCCATAGCAAGGGTATATCGTATGCTGAATATCTTTGGTATATTCAGCAAAATTCTATTGCTGTCAAAGTAAAGCTCTCGGACCTGCGCAGCAATATGGACTTAACCAGGTTCCCTCACACTCCAACTAAAAGGGACTTGGAAAGAACCAGAAAATACAAGCGGGCATATACGATACTGTCATCGAGAGAAGGTATAAGCGCAGTTAATCCGTATGCACTGTACGACTACTTGCTGGCAAACAACTGGAGCGTCAAAAGGAAAAGCACGAGGACTCCCGTTCTGGAAACAACGAATGGTTCTGCTGAAATCAAGGTGCCCATCGACCTGGCTTTGGCTGACTATGAGTCCGGGATGGCTGAGGCTTTAAGCGAGTTGTGTTCGTGTGAGGGCATACCGTTCTCGAATGCAATAGCGCGGATTGCTGCTTGGAGACCGGTCAAACAATGAGCGTGGGCCTGCTATTATTTTTATGAAAAACCTTGACTTTGGCTTTTACATATTGTATAATTGAGACACTGAATTTTGATGAAAGGAAAACCGCACGATGTTTGCTGCTATGATGAACAAACAGAATAAATTGCAAAAGCTGTGGAGCAATTGGAATCTCTTCGGCTGTTTTGTGTTGTCTGTTTGTGCAAATCATAGTGCAGTGATGGTTGAATAAAATCATCCAAGTATCGGTTGTTTTCCATACTCTGCACGATATGAGCACCTGTCAGACGCACAACGCCTGATGGGTGCTTTTTTGATGCAGAAAATCAGAATCAGGTCACTCTAATGCCGCTGGAGTGAATTCCAGCCAGGCTTATTAAAGTGTATGCTATTATACATAATGTATATTCGAGGATTCGCCAAACGGTAAGGCATCAGGCTTTGACCCTGACAACGGTTGTTCGACTCGACCATTCTCGGCCAACGCTCACTTTCATGCGCATCGGAAGTGAGATTCCTCAAAGCTGTGTTCCCATAAGCAAGGCACGGAAGATGCGCGACAAGTGCTCGTAACTCAATCGGTAGAGTACCCGACTTTTAATCGGGGTGTTCGGGATTCGATTTCCCGCGAGCGCACCATGCCCGGCAGAGCATTATCTGCCACTTTTGTGGGTGTATAGCTCAGTAGGCAGAGCGGCGGACCGTTAATCCGTTTGTCGCAGGTTCAAATCCTGCTACGCCTGCCATAAGCTCCTCTGGTGAAATTGGCAGACACAGTGCGCTCAAACCGCACCGTTTTGAGGGTTCGAATCCCTCGGGGAGTACCATGTCCGGCAGTACAACAACTGCCATTTATGGGTTGTTAGCTCAGTTGGCAGAGCAACAGACCGTTAATCCGTGGGCCGCAGGTTCGAATCCTGCACAACCCGCCATATGCTCCAGTGGCGAAACTGGCAAACGCGGCGGCTTTAAGTCCCGTTTTACTCTGGGTTCGACTCCCAGCTGGAGTATCTATATAGGGGTGTAGCTCAAGTGGTAGAGCAGCGGTCTCCAAAACCGCTTGTTGCATGTTCGAGTCGTGTTACCCCTGCCACAATAAGAAAAGCCGTCCTCACATAAGAGGCGGCTTTTTGTTTTGGAGAGTATACAGACCAAAAAACTAAACCACAAGTTGATTGCGAACTTGCGAAAACATGGTATAATAATATCAGAACGAAACGAAAGGAGATACCCCAAAATGCTGTGCAACACTGTTAATGTCATGTCGTATGAGTATAGTTACGAATATTCTGAGTTCATGTCCTTTGAACGCAGTTTTATTTCTCATACTCCTCGACAGGCAAAAACAGACCATGTACAGATGCGGTGCGTCTTCTAAGCGATAACTGCATGTCATAGCTGCTTGTCGAGATTTCGGCAGGCAGCTTTTTTGTTGCCTGCAATACAGAAAGGCAGCAAGAAAAAATGAACGTTCCTACTATTGATATTCAGAAAACTGGTGCCAACATTAAGACACTGCGAAAGGCAGCAGGTATCAAGGTGAAAGATGTGGCAGATACACTCGGCGTATCCACGCAGGCAGTTGCCAAATGGCAAGCTGGAACAGCGCTCCCCACCATCGACAACCTTGTGATATTGGCAGCGATGCTGGATACCAAGATAGATGACATCCTTGTCATCGCATAAACCCTCGCCGCAGGATTGCGGCTATATATGGCCCGTTGGAC
>ERZ780168.3804-NODE-3804-length-11280-cov-3.838664_pt1 | contig 11280 bp, 9 predicted proteins | sample MGYA00510981_ERZ780168 | MGnify/ENA primary metagenome ERZ780168 (study PRJEB29588, sample SAMEA2158769) | human gut metagenome | biome: human gut; feature: human-associated habitat; material: faeces | place: Denmark | collected 2008/2010 ...
TGTCGCAGGTGCCGCTGCAGTGTACGAATGCTACCATTCTCGCAGCCGCCTCGACTGAAACGCCGAGCACTTCGCCGAGCTGAGCCGCGGCGGAAGCTCCTCCGGGAACGCACAGGTTAGCGGGCGCAGAGCCTTCCGCAAGAGCCTTCGCATAGCCGTCGCAGCCGGTAAAGCCGCAGGCTCCGCAGTTTGCGCCAGGTAAGCAGGCGCGTATTTTCTGCTCCTTTTCGTCGACCTTCACAGCAAAGAACTTCGCCGCGATTACGAGAATGAGCGCGCAGATAAGTCCGATAGCGACCAGAACTCCGACCGCGATAAGAACTGCTGATAATAATGAATCGTTCATCTTGCAGCCTCCTTACGCAAACAGCTTGTCAACTACGCCGGCAAAGCCCATGAAGCTCATGGAAACGATGGACGCAGCGGCGAGCGTGACAGGAAGTCCCTTGAAGCTCTCCGGGATATTTGCGCTGTCAAGTCTGGAGCGAACGCCGGCAAACAGAACCATAGCCAACAGGAAGCCAAGTCCGCAGCCGAGGGAGCTTACCATGGACTCAAGGAAGCCGTAGCCGTCCTTGATGTTGTTGATGGTAACGCCGAGAACCGCGCAGTTCGTGGTGATAAGCGGTAGGTACACGCCCAGCGACTTGTGAAGCGCGGGGATATACTTCTTGAGGATTATCTCAACGAACTGTACGAGGGTAGCGATAACCAGAATGAAAACGATAGTCTGGAGGTATCCGAGACCGAGCTTATCCAGAACGAATGTCTGTATAGGCCATGTTACTGCGGTAGCTACCAGCATAACGAAGGTAACGGCAGTACCCATGCCCGCCGCCTGGTCGAGTTTTTTGGAAACTCCGAGGAAGGGGCAGATACCGAGGAACTTGTTAAGTACATAGTTGTTAACAAGTACGCTCGACATAAGTATTACAAGAAGCGCCTTGATAGTATCCATATATTACTTGGCCTCCTTTGCTGATCCGGTGTTTTCGGGGTTCTCCAGGCATGCGCTGCGGGACGGGCAGTTTGCACAGCCGAATTCCTTCTTGCTGATCGCCTTGCCTTTGGTGATCTTGTTTACAACAGCGATAAGCACGCCGAACACGAAGAATCCGCCAGCCGCCTGGGTAAAGAACGGTATGGAGTAATCCTGAAGGAACGGGATCTTAAAGCCGAGGAAGCTTCCGGAGCCGAGGATCTCGCGGACGGTGCCCATGCAGAACAGAGCGAGGGTGAAACCGCCGCCCATTCCGATGCCGTCGAGCGCGGACTCGACAACGGTGTGCTTGCTTGCGAACATCTCAGCTCTGCCGAGAATGATACAGTTTACAACGATAAGCGCGAGGTACGTTCCGAGTGCGGTAAACAGATCGGGGAGGTACGCGTTCATCAGCATCTGGATAAGGGTAACGAAGCCTGCGATAATAACGATGTATGCAGGGATACGCACCTTATCGGGGATAACCTTGCGGAGCGCGGATATTGCCATGTTGGAGCAGATAAGAACTATCGCTGCTGCAATACCCATACTGAGCGCGCGTGATACGGAATCGGTCACGGCAAGGGTGGGGCAGGTTCCAAGAACCAGCACGAATACAGGGTTTTCCTTAATGAAGCCCTTTAACATAATGGAAAGCTTGCTTTGTTTCTCCATATTACTGAGCCTCCTTTACTGCGTTGAAAGCTGCTGCCACGTCAGCGGCTGCCGTTTTAACAGCGTTTGTTGTGAAGGTGCAGCCGGATACTACGAGTACGTCGTCGCCTATGCTGTCGAGCTGCTGACCCGGATATCCGTTAGTGTAGGAGCTCTGGGATACAACGTCGCCATAGTACTCGGTTTCGTTGTGCGACATTACCTTGAACTTCGCGATAGTGCCGTTTTCGTCAACGATATAGAGCAGATTTACAGGACCGCCGTAACCGAATGCGGAAGCGGTCATTGCGTAGTAGGTGGCGCCTTCGCTTGTGAATGTGTACGCGCCGTTTACGGTCGACTGAACTCCGGTGGGAGTAAGTGTAACAACCTCTGCGTCCTTGTACATCTTTACGATACGGCTGATGTTCTTCTCGCTTGCCGCAGCGTATGCCCCGGCAGCGGCAGTCTTGACTGCCTCAACAACGGAAGCGTCCTCGGAAGCCGCGTCGTCAAATGACTTGCTTCCGACATAATTGCCGAATGCGTCGGTAACATATGCTACCTTGTCTGCGACCATCGCATAGCCTGTACGGTTGGAGCTTACAAACAGACCGTCGTTCTCCTCGACCTTGCATGCGCCTGTGTTGTCAAGAGAAGAAGGAAGCAGCTCGCCGATAGCCTCGGCAGCCATCTGGTCATCGGACATTTCACCGGCGGCTACGTCAGCGACTGCGAACAGCGCGGTGTAAGCGTCCGTTACCGCGTTTCTGAACGCCGTGGAGGAGTAGGTAACTCCGGAAACCAGCTCAACGCCGGCAAGCGCGGAATCCTGACCGATGTAGCTTGCGGGGTAGTCGTCGCCGAAATTCTTTGTTTCAGCGTAGTTTGTCAGCACGATATTCTTGATGATACCGTCGGTGCCAATACCTACTGTAATTCCCATCGGGGATTCGCTGTACTGGGAAGTTGTTTCGAGGGTAACAACATAGCCGAGACCGTTGTTTTCCTTGTAAATGCTCTTTACAGTCTCGGGAGCGTCGGCGGCGGGCTCGAGTTCTTCGAATCCGTCGGCGCCGGGCAGAGCCTCGGCAAAGGAGCCCTGAACAGCCTTAGCGTTGTTTTCCGCGATTACGGGAGCGGTGAAGTAGTTGACCGCAGAAAGAGCCAGCGTAACAACGAGGCAGATGACAACAAGCGAAACAACGCTCTTTACTGAATCGTTCATGCCTTAGCACCTCCAAACGGCTTGGTTCTGGTCCATCTCTCAATATAGGGAGTGAGGATATTCATAAGGAGTATGGAGAAGGAAACGCCCTCGGGGTAGCTTCCGAATACACGGATAAGTACGGTGATAAGTCCGCAGCCAACGCCGAAGATGACCTTTCCCCACGCGGTGTTAGGAGTGGTCGCGTAGTCGGTCGCCATGAAGATCGCGCCGATGAACAGACCGCCGGAAAGGATCTCAGCGACAGGATCCTGACCCAGAACGAGGGAGAACAGGAAAACCGTAGCGATGAAGACTACCGGGGTGTGCCATGTGATAACTCCGCGGATAACGAGGTAGATACCGCCGACGAGGAGCGCCAGAGCGCAGGTCTCACCGAGGGCGCCGCCGCACTTGCCGAGGAACAGGTCAAGGTATGTAGGCAGGGTTCCTTCCTGACCGCTGAGGACTCCAAGAGGAGTTGCGCCGGAAACCACATCAGCATTCTGTGGAAATACTGCTGCGGTCATGGTGCCGCTGAAGGACAGCAGCAGGAAAATTCGTGCGGTGATCGCCGGGTTTGCAAAGTTCTGACCGATTCCGCCGAACAGGCACTTTACAACGACAATAGCGAATATTGCGCCGAGAGCGGCCTGCCAGAGCGGAATAGTCGCGGGGAGATTCAGCGCGAGAAGGAGACCGGTAACGGCGGAAGAAAGGTCGCCGATGGTCTGCTCCTTCTTGCAGATGAGGTTGAATACTAATTCGGAAAGCACCGCCGCAGCCATGCAGGTGAGTATAACCATCAGGCTGCTAAATCCGAACAGGATACCCGACGCAACAGCGGCGGGAAGCAGCGCGATGAGCACGTCAAGCATGATGGAGCGTGTTGTGCGGGGCGTAAATATATGCGGAGAAGAAGTAACAGTTAAATTGCTCATTTCTTTCCCTCCTGAGGTTTATAGTTTCTTAGCATAGCCTTAGACAGCTTGTTTCTCTGAACGAGGGGCTGTCCTGTAGGACAGACGAAGGAACAGCAGCCGCACTCCATGCAGAGGTTTACCTTGAGCTTCTTCAGCTCCTCGCAGTCGCCGTCCCTGTAAGCCTTTGAAATTGCCACTGGGTTGAGGTGCAGCGGGCAGTGGGAAACGCAGTTTCCGCAGCGTATGCAGGCGGTCTGCTTCTTGGGCTGGGCGTCCTTTTCGTTGAGCGCGATTATCGCGTTTGTGTTCTTGAGGATAGGGCAGTTGGCGTCAGGAACGGCAATTCCCATCATGGGACCGCCGTAGAGGATCTTTCCGGGCTCTTCCTTGAAGCCGCCTGCAAAGTCGATCAGATCCTGAATAGAGGTGCCGATAGGAACTATAACGTTCTTGGGTTCCTTGATGGCGCTGCCGTCTACGGTAACGCACTTTTCAACAAGCGGCATACCTGTCTTGCAGTACCTTGCAAGGCACGCCAGTGTAGTGCAGTTCAGAACGACTGCTCCGGCGTCCAGCGGGAGCTTACCCTCTGGAACTACCGCGCCGGTGGTGTGGTAAATCAGAACTTTTTCACCGCCCTGGGGATATACGCTCGGAAGCGGCTTTACAGTAAGGCAGGGATCCGCCGCTGCAAGTTCGTTCATCTTTGCGATGCACTCGGGCTTGTTCTTTTCGATGCCGATGATGATGTTCTTTACCTTTAGGAACTTTTCCAGGAGCGCAAAGCCCTCCTTCATGAGATCCGCCTGGTCGAGCATGGTTCTGGTGTCGCTGGTGATATACGGTTCGCACTCCGCGCCGTTGATAACAACAGCCTTTATGCGCGAAAGATCGTCGATTTTCAGCTTGACCGCAGTGGGGAATCCCGCGCCGCCAAGACCTACCAGACCGCTGTCCTTTACAGCGTTGATGAAGTCCTCGTAGGTTTCCAGCTTGGGCGGCTTGACCGCCTCGGACACCTTCATCTCGCCGTCGGATTCGATCGTGATCGCATTCACGTTGTTGCCGGAGCTTACGAGAATGGTGTCGATTTTCTTTACTGTACCGGAAACGCTGGCGTGAACAGGCGCGCTTACAAAACCGCCTGCAGTCGCGATAACATCGCCGATATCAACATGATCTCCCACCTTTACAGCGGGAACGGCAGGCGCACCGATATGCATCACAACGGGTATTGTGACGGATTTCGGTGCAGGCATTCTTACTGCCGCCATCTGCGCGGTGTTCTTCCTGTGCGGAACATGCGCGCCTTTGAGCTTGATTAGTGGCATTTGACCTAACCTCACATTCGCATTATTATTGAATAGTTGTGCCCCTTTGCACATGAGAAGGGCATACCATATTCAGTATATATCAAGATGGGTGCTTTGTCAACACCTCTCTCCATATTATACTTTTTTACATGAAAATTTTCTAAGCAATTCTGACATTTTCACTGCTTAAAAGTCAGTCGATTATCAGCTTCGCGAATCCCTCCGTGCAGTCGTAGCTTCCGTCCGGAAGAACCCATATCGCGTCGACGCCTTCAAGATTTTCCAGAAGAGCTTTGCCATCTTGAATCGTCATGTTGAACAGCGCGGTGGAAAGCGCGTCTGCTTTACCGCTGTCATTGCAGAGAATCGTCACCGAATCAAAATAATTTAGCGGCATAAGCGTGTCCGGGTCGATGATATGGTGATAGCGCACGCCGTCGACCTCGTAATAGCGCTGGTAGTTTCCGCTGGTTACAAGAGCCATTCCGTTGAGCTTCAGCCGCACGATATACGGCTGCTCGGATTCCGTGTCGGGGTTCTGTATTCCAGCAGCCCAGTCGGAGCCGTCGCTCTTTGTTCCGATGGTGCGTACGTTTCCGCCGACATTAAGGCTGTAACCGCTGGTGACGCCTTCGCTGGCAAGAAGCTCTGCAGCTCTTTCCACGGCGTAGCCCTTTGCCGCTGCTCCGAGGTCGAGGGACATCTCCGGGTCGCTGAGGTAAACAGTTCCGGCAGCCCTGTCGATTATCAGATCGTCGATGCTGCAGTGCTCCGAAGCGCTGACAAGATCCTCCACAGGCGGAAGTTCAGCGGATTCCGGGTCGTCTATGCCCTGTTCTCGGTACTTGTGCCAGATTGACAGAACGCTTCCCATTGCAATGTTGCACTTTCCATTTGTCACGGTGTACATTTCCTTTGAGAACTCAAGCAGGTCGATCAGCTTTTCGTCGACTTTTACCGGCTCGATGCCGGCGCTGCGGTTTATCGTGCGGACGTTGTTTACGCCTTCGTAACTATGATATATGTCGGTGAGCTGGTGATATTCCTCGAACAGAGAATATACTTTCTCGCAGTTCTGCGAAAAAGTTTCCTCGTCCTCCTCGTATCCGACTATCTGGGTAACAGTGTCGAAGAACTCAAGGTAGGCTTTTGAATACCGCACCTTTTCCTTTTGCATGCTGCAAGCGGAGAGATTAATGGCAGCAGCGATCACAAGAAAGGCTCCTACAGCCTTCTTGACCATACTTCTGTACATTGAAGAACTCCTATTCAAGCCAAAAAGATGAGAGGCGTACAGCCTCTCATCTTCTTGCGTCGTATCAGAACTGTCAGTTTAACCGAATTATCAGCCTACCAGGCCCATTGCCTTAACAACAGTCTGGATCATGCCGCCTACGCTCATGGTGCAGCCAGCCTTGAGGGTCTCATCGGTGGTTACAACGTGACCGTTATCGGTGGTCTCAGTGGGGATAGCGGAGATCTCAGCGCTGGTCTTGCCAGTTACAAAGGTCTCGAATGCCTGGTTCTGCTCGAACCACTCAGCGGAGATAGCAGAAGCGCTTCTCATGCCGTACTCGTCCTTCTTCTCTCTCTTGGTCTTGATCTCAGCAGTAGGATCGGAAGTGATCTCGCCTGCTTCGTCAAATGTTACCTTAGGCTGAACCTCGTCGTAGCATACTGCTGCGAGCTTGCCCTCGCCGTCAACTGCTACTGCTGCGAAAGAAGTGTACATTGCAGCGGTGCCGTCCTCGCCGTCAGCTGCGGAAGCTGTTGCAGAATTAACGGAGGTGGAAGTTGTAAGTGCGAGCTTAGCGTCGCCGGTGAAATCAGCAGCACTGTCATCGCTGCAAGCCTTTACGGTTGCGCTGATGAAATCGCTGATGCTCATTGTGCAGCCAGCCTTAAGAGTTTCGTCGGTTGTAACAACATGACCATTATCAGTGGTCTCAACAGGGATAGCAGCTACTTCGTCAGCGGTCTTGCCAACTACATAAGCCTCGAAAGCCTCAGCCTGCTCGTACCACTCCTTGCCGATAGCGGAAGCGGGTTTCATGCCGTATTCCTCGAGCTTCTCCTTCTTGGACTTGAAAGTCATGGAAGCAGCGTCCTCGGGAACCTCGCCGTCTGTTACGTCCATCTTGTTCTGTGCAACATCGATAGCGCAGGAAACGATCTTGCCGTCAGCATCGAGAACGACTGCTGCTACGGTTGCGTCAACCTGTGCGTTGCCTGCTGCAGAAGAAGCGGTAGAGGTTACAACGCCCATACCGAGCTTGTAAGCTGCTGCGTTGTCAGAGCCGCCCTCGCTGTTTGCGCTGGAACTGCTCTCGCTGTTTGCGCTGGAACCGCTCTCGCTGCTGTTGCCGTTGGAGCAGCCTGCAAGGCTTACTACCATGGCGGCCGCCATCATAGATGCAAAAATCTTCTTCATAATTCTTCCTCCTGAAATACATTTACAGCCATGTGCTGTATTACACTCTTTTTACAAGAGTGATTAGGCGCTTAGGCTAACGTATATTTTACTATAAAAATTCATTCAGGTCAAGATGTTTCATGAGCGCAACTTGAATATTTGTAGCATAAGTTCAATTATTCGACAAACGAGTTGCCGAAAATGTGCAAAATAAACAATGCTAATGCAATGTTTTTCATGAAAACGTCAACTGTTCACTTTTAATATTGATATAGATACATTAAATTAGTGTAGAGTGTTTGCGTGTGCGTAAAAGGAATGTTTTAACCAGATAGTACATGTTTTGACAACTGTTGAGCGAAGATCAGACATTTATTCTTACGGCTGACGTGAACGCAGAAGATGCTGCCCATCAGCACTCATATCAGAGATTTTGCCGGCATCGGGCGGCTATGACGTTATCCTGATGGAAGTCCAGATGCCGAAAAAAACGTACCTGAGGACGCAAGGACTGTTCGCAGCGGAGCAAATTCTCTTGGTAAAGACGATACCGTTTCTGCTATGACGGCAAATTCATTCTCGGACGATATGACGACATTCAGAACAGATCCAGCATGCTGTCAAGATATATTTTTTCTCTGACATTTATATGATACTCCGGCTTAGTTATATAATAGAGCAAAAATTCCAGAACAATTGCGCTGCCGAGACTTCGCCCTTCTATTTTGAAATTAGAGAAACCCATAGGCAGGTAGATGTCTTGAATATCGTTTGTGCCGATAAAACCGGGATTTCTCATTGCCTTAGAAAACAGATATCCTTCCGCTGCGCCGGGAGATTTGCAGTGATGATCCGGGCAGTTTTCCCCGAGATTCCTGCGGCTGACATTTTCGTAGCAGAGCTTCCTGTCTCTGCAATAGAACCAGCAGCATTCGTTGCATAGAAATTCAGCCTTGTCTTTTTCCGATTGAGAGAGCTCACTCAACCGTCCGAACTGCTTGTTAAGCCGAAAATCCGGCACAACGTAAAGGAAATCCCCGCGCTGGAGTTCGCTCCTGAGTTGCTCAAATTCCGTCAGCACCTTAGTGGTCGAGGACACAAAATAGAATCCTGGATAATTCGTTTTCAGGTAGTTTAACAGTAAATCAGAACAGATGATAACGCCGTTCTGGACTCCGCTGTTTTCGCTGAACAGCTCACACAAATGGTTGCATTTTTTGTCTGAAAGATGTTCATTCCTGAGCAGGGAGTTGCTGAATGTCAGCCGCGCTGATATCTTGTATTCCCGCATGAGCGCCAGAACTTCTCCCGGGTCGTTATCGCCGAATCCGACGCGCCCTCCGCCCCAGAGGCAGTCAGCCGGGGCGCCGTAAATTGAGCCTATTTCACACCAGTCGTAAAAGCACTCCCTGTGTTCACGGAACAGCGGCAAAAAAACGCGGTATAGTTCGTAGAACTCAAACAGACCCGGAAGGTGATAGTAAGCCGTAGGCTTTGATACATTGTCCATACTTTTTGTGCCTCGTGAATCTCAGCATTTTAGTTTGTGCAGTTCAGCGGTTCGAATGACTGAACATTTCATTTAGTATAGCATATCAGGAGTTCATTGTCAATCTGACATTATCTTGACTTAATAAAAGTAATGTGCTATAATTGATTTGGAAATCAATAGTCTCACGGTTTGGAAATAATGAAAGGGAAACGGCATGGAAGATAATCACAGCAAGAATTCGGTTCCTGGTGATTCCACCAATTTAACAACTGTCAAAGGCGAAAAAACAGGCATTCCAAAATGGCTGATGGTCACTGTTATCGCAATGGCGGCCGTGATAGTCGGGCTGACGGTTACGCTGATAGCTGTAATAGCCGGAAAATCCTCGGGTGAAACTTCGCATGGGTCGCAAAGTTTGCAGAGTTCACAAGGGGCGCAGAGTAATTCCGATTCCACTGAAAACGGCGGTTCGTCCGTGACGGAGGTTCCGGAGAGTCAGACCGGGACTTCGCAGCCGCAGGTTACGGAAAACGGCGTAGTGCTGCAATATTCCGTGGACAATTCATGGGGAGAAGCCGGAAGTATGTTTTACGGGCTGCAGCTCGGGATCACCAACAACACATGCGATAATATCTCAGGCTGGGAGCTTGTGATAGATGTAGACGGCCTGCTCGGGTGCGATGGCTGGAACGGCACGTATTCTCGATCCGGGGATACCCTCGCCATAATCAGCATGGAGTACAACGGCGACATTCCCGTTGGAAGCACTGTTGCAATAGGCTGTAATATCAATACGGAAAATGAATTTAAAATAAGCAGGGCGCTTCTGAATGAAATGGAATGCACGGTAAAACAGGGCGCGGTTGTTCAGAATAATGTCTCGGCAGACGGCGGAAATCAGAGCGCCGCTGTAGATGTCGAAACGCTCCTGAGACGGAGCGAAAAAGCCGAACAGGGCGACGACTGGCTCCACACTGATGGAAATAAGATATTCGATAAGGACGGCAAGCAGGTTTGGCTGACAGGCGTAAACTGGTTCGGATACAACACTGGCACCAATACCTTTGACGGACTGTGGAACAGCGAATTAAAAACGTCTGTGAAAGCTATCGCTGATCATGGATTCAATCTCATACGCGTACCTATTTCAGCGGAGCTTATCAATAAGTGGTCAGCCGGGGAGTACCCGCAGGCAAATTACAACAACGCCTGCAACACTGAGCTAAACAGCATGAACAGCCTGCAAATATTCGATTATTTCCTGAAGCTGGCGGAAGAAAACGGAATAAAAGTAATGCCTGATATCCATTCGGCGGAAACGAACGCCTCCGGTCATACAGTCAACCTGTGGTACACGGATAAAGTGAGCGCCGAGGAGTATTACAGCGCGCTGGAATGGTTAGCCGAAAGATACAAGGACAACGACGTGATAATTGCGTACGACCTGAAAAACGAGCCGCATGGAAAGCCCTACGAAGGCAGCGGAGCGGCGATATGGAACGACTCCGACTCCGCGAACAACTGGAAGCACGCCGCAGAAACTGCCGCGGCGCGGATACTGGCAAAGAATCCTAACGTTCTGATAATGGTAGAGGGAACAGAGATATATCCAGTAGACATAACCGGCAACAGGGATTATCACTCTACGAACGACAGCGATTATTATTTCAACTGGTGGGGTGGAAATCTGCGCGGCGTAAGGGATTTCCCGGTCGATCTCGGAGCGTACCAGGATAAACTGGTGTATTCCCCGCACGATTATGGACCTACGGTTTACCTTCAGCCGTGGTTCCAGGGAGATTATGATTTCGACAGTCTTCTGAGCGACTGCTGGCAGGACAACTGGCTGTACATACATAATGAGAATACCGCGCCGCTTTTAATAGGCGAGTGGGGTGGATTCATGAAGGAACCAAACCTGAAGTGGATGACATGCATGCGCCGCCTGATAAGCGAAAATCACCTGAATCACACGTTCTGGTGCTTTAATGCGAACTCCGGTGATACCGGCGGGCTTGTGCTCGACGATTTCACGACCTGGGACGAGGAGAAATACGCATTCGTTAAAGAAGTGCTCTGGCAGGAGAACGGCAAGTTCGTGGGACTTGACCACAAAATCCCGCTTGGCGCCAACGGAATAGCGTTAACCGACGCAAATGGACTGAGCTGAGAATTTAAACGCCTTCGATATTTTCGGGGGCGTTTTGCTGTATTTAGGGCAACACCGCACAATTAACGCCCCATTGCCATAAAAAGAGTGACATATTGTGAAATTCGTGTGAGTTACCCATCAGGC
>ERZ780168.3806-NODE-3806-length-11278-cov-6.206006_pt1 | contig 11278 bp, 7 predicted proteins | sample MGYA00510981_ERZ780168 | MGnify/ENA primary metagenome ERZ780168 (study PRJEB29588, sample SAMEA2158769) | human gut metagenome | biome: human gut; feature: human-associated habitat; material: faeces | place: Denmark | collected 2008/2010 ...
GCCGCATTCCCAAGATGACCCGCGTATCATAACCGGACTTCCGCACCACGGACAGTTCATATTGCGCTCACCCCTTTTTGTCGGAATTACTCAACACCCAATGCCTTATATACCGCGTCCTCTGCGCTCTGATAGAAAACCAGATTGAAGCAGCCAATCAAATCTGCCGGAACAAGTCCGAGATCAGCCGCCGATGTAATCGGCAGCAGCACCTTCTTCGCGCCACTATCGAGGCAGACCTGAAGGGCGTTTGCCAGCTCATCCACTTTGAGCATTGTTCCTGCAATGCTGATTTCGCCCAGCACCGCAAGACTGCTAAGGGTCGGCTTTCCAAGCGCAATCGAACAGAGCGCGATCAGCGTGGGAAGTGCCAGCTTCTCGGTCATGCCGATGCCCTGCAAATCCTGATAGTTGATGATATAGTCCCTCGTTGTTGTGCTGATTGCGCCGCTGATGCGGTTGCCATTCGCTTTTAGATAGTTGAAGGCGGTATTTGCCGCTTCCTTGCACTTACCGTCAGAGTTCAGTCCTGTCCGCTCAAACTTTCCGCTGCCGGGAAGCATCTGCGATTCCAGACGGAAGACGCCGATCATGCCGCTCTTTCCCTGAGAAACCGTATAGACCTGACCGGGATTGCACATTCCTTCGGGGATGAGTTTTCCACCGCCCTGTTCCGGGACGGAGACAAAGTGTTCCTCAAAGGTATCATTGTCAATGTACGAGAAATTGACGTCGTAGAACTCCATGCCGCCCAGCTTTTTGAGCTGTTCCTTAACGCGGCGGCGCATTTCAAGCGCAAACTTGAGGATCTCTTCAAGCTGTTCTTTCGTGAACTCCCCGTCCGGATAGAGCAGCTTGATCATGCCGCCGACCATCTTGCGGACGGCAATGGTATCGCGCTGGTTGAGGTTTTTGCCAAGACGGAAATACTTGTCCAGTGCGTCGCCATACTGCTCCTTGCGAAGCTCCCGGATGAACTCTGCCAGATAGTCGGTGATGAAGCCGTAGTCGTTGGTAAAATGCTCCGGACGAAACTTCGGTATCTCCCAACCCGGAATATAGCAGTGCATACGGTCGAGGAACGCTGTGTCTGTTCCCATTTCGGGAGGGAATGGGTCAAAGAGGCTGGACGTTTTCAGCAGTACATCCACGCTCTGATTGATGTTGCCGACGAAAACCATAGAAGCGGTCGCGGCTTTTTCCTCCTTGCCACGGGCGAAAGAGCCGGACGCCATATAGTCCTTCATGATCTGGATGCCGTCTTTGTCCTTGAAATTGATACCGGCAACCTCGTCAAACGCTATGCAGTCCCACAAACCGACCAAGCCCACGGTTTTTCTGCCCATGTTGTAAAACAGGTTCGCAACGGTAGTCTGACCGCCGGAAACAAGGATGCTGTTCGGGGAGATTTCTTTGTAAATATGGGATTTGCCGGTGCTTCGCGGACCCAGCTCACAAAGGTTGAAGTTGTTCTCAACAAGAGGCAGCATACGGGCAAGCAGAAGCCAGCGTTCGCGGTCATTCAGCTTATCCGGCTCATAACCGCAGGAGCGCAGCATGATCTCAAGCCACTCTTCTTCGGTAAAGTTCTTTCTGCCTTCCTTCAATTCCTCGATGTCCACATGAGGCATCTGGATCGGCGTCAGTTTGCGGATGTGGATGGGAGAAGCGTTTTTCTCTTCTTCCAGAAACTCATATTCGAGCTGCACAATGCACCAGATACCGCCGCAGAGCAGCCGATCAAACTTCGCAGGATAGTCCTCTGAAATGGGAATGTTCTTGATACCGAGGTTTGAGAACTCTGCCTCATAGGTATCTTTCTTCATGTTCAGATTGACGGTGATTTTGTCAATGACCGTGTGCATCCCGCGCTGGCGCAGCATGGAGAGGATCTTCTGCGCCTCGTCCGGGCGGACATAGTTGTCCGCCAAGATGCGCTTGACGTTCTCTACGCCGGTCTCAATGACTTCGGGATCATCCGAGCTGCAATACTGACCAAGCAAAAACTCAAGGACATAGACCGGCACATTCGCGCCCTCCTTGATCTTCTTCGTCAGATCCTTCCGGACGATCTTTCCGTCAAAGAACTGCCGCAGCTTTTGGTCAATCACTGCGTTCTTATCGCCGGTCTCGCCGGTCATTCTCTGCTCATCCATTCTTCTCACCTCACAGGTCAAAGCCGAAATCGTCCGCGAACGCAATGTCGATATGGAACTCAACTTCTTCCACGTCAATGTCGTTTGCGATCACCAGACGGTAGACTTTCTTCTTATCATACGTTCCGGCTTTCAGATTGAACCGGACACGGAACACGCGATCTGCCGCGTTGTCGCTGGTCTTGTCCGCAATGACCGTTTGCCGGTCGCTGATCACCACACCCTCATCGTCCGTCATATAGATGGAATAGGTGCAGGGCTGAATCTTATCGCCCACAGGCTGACGCTGGTGGAACTCCAACGAGAAAATCAGGTTGGAAATCTTGCGGCTTTCGCTCAGGAGTTTCAGCTCCGCGTTCTTAACCTCAACGTAATTCTTGTTGCTCGTGCGGAGGTTCTTGAAGGCGATCACAGGCACGACAAGCTCCTGCAAGCTGATACCGCCGTGGACATAATTCTCACCGCCGCCCTGAACCTTCATGCGGATGGTGTCCTGCGGGGCATAGCCCTTGATGGGCGTTCCATCCAGTTCCCGTTCCAGATTGACAGGGAGAAGGAAATCGGCAGTTGTGTCAGGAGCAGTCAGCACATAACGCCGTCCAAGCTCATACACGTTGCCAGAGAAGGCTTTCCGGTCGATCTTGTCGCTCTCGCTCAGAGGCTTGTAGGTATAGAGGAAGCCGTGATCCGCTGTAATGAAAATGTTCGTTCCGCTCAGTTCGTTCACAATGATGCGAAGGATGCCGGAAAGCTCCTGAATTGCCGTCTCACAGGCATCAAAGACTTTGGACTCCGTAGGGGCTTTGTCTCCGATGGCGTCGATGGAGTTGTGGTAGATGTAGATCACATCTTTTCCGGCAACCAGCTCCCGCCGTTCATCCTTCTTCATGTTCAGAAGATCATTGTACTGGATGGCAGCGCTGGCTTTCGGCGTCGCGTTCAGGATCGCGTTTCGCTCCACGGTGGAACGGGTGGAATTTCCGTCAACGAGAACATCCATACTGTCGTTCACAGAAATGCTCTTTCCCGGAAGTAGGGCTGCCATGCCAAATTTCGTGATGGACGGGAAGATCGCCTGCATCGACTCCAACTCTGCGGTACCCTTTGTGTTGCGGACAATGCGCTCGGAAAGCTCGGAGGCAACCTCATAGCGAAGCGCGTCTGAGATAATCACAAATGCACGGGTGTTCTTGCTGCTTGCAGGAACGACGTATCTCTTATAGAAATCCCGCTGCTTCTCAATCTCCGAGACGTAGCCAAGAGAGGCAAGATCATCTGCCACCGCGTTCGTCCAGCAAGCGGTCAGTTCCCGCAGGAACCAGTTCTGATACAGCGCCTCAACAAACTCCGTCGAGTGCTTCAAGCCGTCTTCCAGAATGTCATTTGCATTCTTGAGAGAGTTGCCGAAGGCATAATGGAAGTGGCGATAGTAGGCATCCATGCGGTAGAGGTCACTTGTATAGAGCTTCCAGATTTTCTTCGGCTCGACGATATGAAATCCGCTGCCGTGTTCCTGATAGAAGCTCTGCATCTTTCCGATAAAGAAAAGGCAGTCAAAGTAATCCGAAAACCGCTTGTACCATCCGGCTGTCCGTCTGTTTTCACAGACTTTCCTAATGAGATCGATCTTCACAACATGGTCGCTGATCTCGGCAAAGAGCTGTTTCAGGATGCTTTCGTTGATGCACGGGAAGACATCTCCCGTGATCAGCGTTTCCGGCTCAAACTTGTCAAAGCGCGTCGGGAGCTGTAATTCATTCTCCACGGTGCGGCACAGTTCGTACAAGTCCTCGTTATCCTCGCGGGAACGCCATTCATGGACGATGCTGTAACAGTACGCCTTGTTGGTCTCGGAAACAAAACGCTCCAAGCCTTTCAGGACGGAGGCGTTCATTGTCTGAGAAAGCGCGGTCAGCAGAACGTGCGCTGCAAAATAGCCCAGAGGCTTGCCCTCTTCCTCAATGTAGCCGGTGTATTTCCGCGCAAGCTGCCAGAAGGCTTCAATACTGCCAAACTTGCGGATATTCTGCAAGACGCTGTTCGTCTCTTTATCGAGACCTGCAGCAAGGACGGCGATGATGACATCCTGCGCAGACCCTTCGCTCAGACCGGCGAGAACCGCCATAATGTCAATGTGGAGCTGGAGCGGCGCCTGATAGTCCCGCCCGATCTTGCGCAGCTTTTGACGGCGTTCCTTGTTCTCAAGGAACTTGGCATAGAGCTTGACCGTCTTCCGCATAGCGGCAGACGGTGCGATATTCAGCTCGTCCATCTGCATCGAGATAAAATCCGCACGGAAGGTCTCACTGTAATATTCAATGTCCTGAAGCCAGTTGTCTTCGTCGCTGGTGTATGTAATCGGGCAGTAGACAAGGTAATCGCTCTCTAAATCGTCGTGGAGCAGCAGCTTCTTAACAGCAAAATTGTTTGTGCCGGTCAGTTTGATGATCTTGACGCCCTCCAAGTTTAGTTCGTCAACGTCCTTCTCAAACTCCCGATCCTCGTCCTTCCAGAAGATGATCCTGCGGCGATAGAACTCCGGCAATGGGGCTGCAAAACGCCGTTTCAATTCCCACTGTACTTTTTCATTCTGCATCAGTTCTCATCTCCTTCGGTAGCGTCGGGATTTTTTCTAAAAGTGTGCTGCCCATAATTCCTCTATATTGTTCGTATAGATGCCAAGTCTTAATTTCGTCACCTTTTGTCCAACCAGAAACATAGAAATCCTCTGTTTGCAGTGATCTTTTATATCCCTTTGAAGACAACGCTTGAGCATACTCATCTAAGAGGGTAGGAAGTTTTTGCAACACGAACTCTTCAAAGCAAAGACGATCTGTTTTATCATCGAATACCAAAAAAGCAACGCCAGGGGGCATTTTCCATTTTTCGCAGTACCAATTATTTTCGCAACGGGCAAGACAGCTAAATAGCTTCCCGTTTATAGAATCCCTATCGAAAAATAAATATGTCAAAGACATCTCGTGATTTAGGCGTACTGTGGAAGTTTGCGGAAATGGGATAAGTATTCTATATCCATCGAGATAAATGACTTCCTCCGAATAAATGAGCGTCGTGTGATATTTAATTTCAAGATCACTTACTGAAAAACTTGTATCGTGTTGGTGATCAGCAATGTTATTCATAATGCTGTTTTTTTGATACTCTCGTTGATCTTCTATTTCGTTTATTCTGATCTGAAACTCAGGATAAAGCGAGTGGTACTTAAGGTCGCTGTTATTAAAATCCCCAAGCCAGTCATCAGGTGAGTCCAACATCAGAAGCAGTTTTTCTGTAACACTTAGGTCAACACCAATTCTTTTGCGCCATAGATATTCAACCTTATCAATATCCGCAAATCCCTTTTGAGGCGTGTTCGTATCACCGATGCGGGTATAGATGTGACCTGATTGGACACACCTCTTCCCATCATTAAATGGCTCGACAAGAAAGTAGGGTGTTTTTCTCGTGTTTTTGATAATTATTACATCGACAAAACGGTTTCCTGTAAAGGGCAATGTCTGAACATAGACAGTTGGTCTAATTCCACCGCCAAACTTAATATTCTTCAAAAAGTCAATCAAGTTCTGCTGGGATTTGCGATTTACTTCTGGAACACCTTTAATTTTAACGCCATCTTCATGCTTGCTATCACTTACCCCAATAATGAGATAAGCGTCCCTATTTGCAAGGTTATTTGCCATACAAATAATGTCGTGAAGAAGATCAGCTTTGTTTTCATGCCACTGAACCTTAAAGTCCCAGTAATCGCCTTCGGTTTTCAGATCAATCAGCTCGCTGATCTCTTCATATAAGCTCATGGTGTGTCTCCTTTGTTACTTTATCTTCGCCAACACGTCGGAAAACAACTCATAGTTATGCTTCACGCCGTCATCAAGGTCGATTTCGATGTTCTGATCGGCAAGGTGGTGAACCTTTTCCTCGTACTTTTGCAGCTCTGTCGCTTGATCTTGGAACTTCTTCTGCTGCTTGGTCAGCTTCACGCGCTCAGATGCGCTGGCACGATCAATGGCGTCACCGAGTTGGGCAAGCTGGGTGCGATAACGCTCCTGCTGCTCATGTACATAGTCGGTGCGCAGACGGGCGAGAAGATCGCGCTGATAGCGGTGCATATAGCACAGCGCCTTGAAACCGTTCTTCTTACCGCTGTCAAAGAGCCAGTAGATCGGGCGCTTCTGATAGGTTTTCAGATGGTCGGAATAGAAGTCGTTCAGGAAGTAGCTGCGGATCACCTCGCGGGGCGTACCCTTGCCGCCGAGCGCGTCGGCAACAAATTTGAGGTTTTCTTCCAGCGTATCATCGCCATAGACCTTGCGGACAAACTCCACAAAACGCCCGGTAATATCATCGTCAAAATACTCGTCATCGCAGATGGGAATAATATTGTCTTCGTCAGGGTAAAACATTTCAGACAAAACAACGCCCTCGCTGTGATATGCCCTGTTCAATTCGTCTTCACTGACTACTCCGGGCTGATCATTCAGCTTGTTCACAAATGCCTGTAATGAATACGGCTCACCGGCAAATATCAATCCATCTTTGTAAATGGAATACCGCCCAAACATACAGCCCACGGCATAGGAGATGAGGGAGACGATCTCGTCGCGCATGGTGCGGACATAATTGCTGCCCTTCATGGATTCCGGCACATCATCTTTGCTGTCAAAGATGCGATGCACAGTCACGTCCTTGTCTGCCACGTCCGGCGCCAATTCGTCCTGCAAGCCGTAAATGTCAATGAAAATGCGGTTGAGTTCTTCTTCGTTCTTTTTGAGCTGCTGGAAGCGGGCTTCGCACTCGGCTTGCCAGGCAGCGTATTTCTCGGAAATCAGTCTTCCCATATCAATAATTCCTCCTACAACTTGAATACTGATCTTGCGTGTCAGGTCGCAAGTTAGTCGCAAGTTTCCCGCAAGTTACACGCAAGTTGGTTCTAAGTTCGTTCCAAGATAGTACCAAGTTAGTGCTAAGTGGTGCGCCATCATTCAGAAGCTCTTGGGCGGTTTCTAAATATGGCATAGTGTTTCTCCTTCGTTTCGTTGCGCTTTGATTGGTGCGCATTCAGGCTTTGTCCACAGCACTGTCAAGACCTGCTTTGCGACTCTTTCTCGTCTTGATCTGATATAACGGCATAATCTGAATAATCGTATATTTTGCATTTGTCAGTGTTGGTTTGACTCCATACCTCATCGAAGAAGTTATCAATTAGCATTGGAGACTCAACAATCTGAATAATATGGTGGCTCTTTCCAACGGAATTGACAGAAGTGCCAAGAGACCACACGCGAGTTTTATTGAGCTGGTATTTGAGAATTAAGTATCGATCATGAAAACTACTGCCGTTGTTCCCATGAACCGTCCTAAATGATAGCTGCAAATCGGTGTCTTGTCCCAACCCGTCTTCAAGTTGCTTTTGAAAAGAACTCCGTATTTCGTCAAATGCGGCATCTTGCGTGTCGTCAGTTAGTATTTCTGCTTTTGCGTCCTTGTTATGGGAAATCGTATGAATATCAGTCAAACAGCATACGCGAACACCCGGTTTCTCGCAAAGAGCAACAGTGTTGAGAATATCATTCGGTGATAAATAAGGATCAACTATCCTTATCTCGTCCAAATCCCATAGAAGCTGTTTGTTTATGATTGACCTTATATCGCATAGCGCGTCATTATGCTGACCAACATTGTAGACTCGAAGATAGTTTTGCTCTTTGAAAAAGGCGTCCTGCCATTTTTGCTGTCGCTCTCCAGTGTCAGCCATTTCTACTAAGAGTGGCGGTTCGCCAACCATTTTGACACCGTTCAATGGCACATTATATTCCCTGCCGCCCACTTTAACCTTTCTGTACTGATGAATAGGCGTTGCAATAATATAATCGGGAGTTATTTGCCCGTAATAGCTTGAATAGACAGACTGATCTGCCACTGCTCTAAAAAGAATCAACTTCGACTCAGCATCGGATACAGTCAACGTGGTCTTACACTGGTTTGGCTCAACACCTTTTTCAACTATTTCGCCGGGGTGTAGGGAAAATAATTCATCTACATATTCGTATAGCAATCTATCGTGTTCCTGTTCGATATGAAGCCGAAGGTTTATGCCGTGTGTAATTTCTGGTGCCAACTCGAAGGAATAAGTCATTCCATGTTCACCTAAACGCTTGGGTGTAGTTCTGAGCGTTTCTATGTCGAACTTGCAGACTATATTTCCTATGCGATCAGACAACTCATCCAGTCTATAATTCAATTTACATTTATGGATAATTTTCTGAATATCCTTTACGTCCTTATCCCGGAGTAGGTCTTTGAGACGGTCTCCACGGGCGTATATCTCAAAAACATAGTAATTCCCCTGAAAGGTTGAGCCGTATAACGACTTCTCAAGCGGAATCACGTTGTTATAGTAACTCCCAGTTGGGTCATTCTCTGCGATGAATTTTGCGTGCGTTGGAAACGCTCCGTCAATTTTGTCACCTGCTGTTATTTTTGAGTCTGTATAGTTCCAAACACCAGTAGATAGAGCAGAGCAAACACAATCTATAAACGTCTCTTTCTTTATCGAATATTGCGAAACGAAGAGATGCAGCCCTTTTCGCAACGTGGCAGGTGGTGTCAGTAAAACAGATTCTGCCACGGTATCATATTTGCTTGAAAAATGAACATGGGTGAAATAATTCCAAGCGCTGTTGCCACCCTCGTCGAGTAGAACTATCTGATCCACTTCGCAATATTGATAAGTCCCAATGACGCCGCTATTGGTTAGTTGATCTAATTTGACTTCCCACTCTTGCATAGTTACCCCACCTTTAGAAGTCTGTAGCTAAACCAGTGGACTCCGCTTGAAATCCCATGAGGTTTCGTAGGAATCCCACTCCATTTTCTCTATATCTGTATTTTGATTGACCAAATAATTTATATAATTAGATGCTAATACCTTTTTAGCTACTGGCATTGAAAAGATATCTCTAACTTGGTAGTTTATTGTAGGACTAATAATCTGTAACAGCTCTTTTGCTACAACAGAATTCAGCAATCCAAGCAACCCGTTTATCCAAGCAACATCATTGACGAATATACTTGTACCTGCTTTTTCAAAAAGTTCATTTTCTAATAGTCTTCTAAAAGAAGGCTTACCAGATGTGATATACGACCATGTAATTCCGCTTCTGAAGCGAAGAACTTCGGGTACAATTCTTGCAATGCTATCGTTTTTATAGTGCTGCCTCGCTTTGGGTGTCCATAGAATTAAGTTATCATCATTCCCATAGTACTTTCTATATCCACCTCCTCTTGCGCATTTAGCCCAGTATTCATTTTTGATGTTGCGATAATCAACTTCCCAAAAGAGGCGCAGATATATATTGTTATTACCTGTAATGTTTTGCCCGTTAGAAATCGCATAGCTTGATATGAATTCATTATCAAACGCTTTCATAATACTTTGACTTGCCCAATACGCCACTGGCACCCCCGGGATTTTGACAAAATTGGACTGATCGGCAACAAAGCGTCCCATTCCTTCAAGGAACCACTTTTCTTTTGTTTCAACTGAATCAACGGCACCTTGCTTCTCAAACAGCCTACAATATGTTCCCTTATATCCGTTGATATGGGCTTTGGCGATTACAAACGCTGTTGTGCCAAAATCTGAGCCAAAAACGCCCCGGCCGAAATGCGCCATATTTGTAAATGTGTTCTGTGCAATTAGGATTTCACGCAGCCTTTCATAACTCGACAAGAACATCCATACCGGAATGTTAATCATGCTCATATAGCCGGTTTTATTGCACATTTTCACTGTTTTCTCCATGAAAATGGTACTCATATCGCTCTTGGTGTTCGGATAATTTAACTTTACATGCTCCGCAAGCCGTGCGTTCATACCAGACGCGCCCATATACGGCGGATTCGTCACCACCACATCATACTTCTGCGCCAGCACCGCCCCCAATTCAACCAGATTCCAGAGCGCGTCTTTTGTATCCTCAAGATTCAGTTCATCCATGCTGATCTGGTCAGAGTAATCAACCGTTCCAACGAAGCGATACAGCAGGCCCCAATCAAGCATATCAACATTCAAAATGGAGCCATATTCTTTTGCATCACGGAACGTATCAAGTAGGTATTCTAATTGCGTTAATGCTGTGTTGCGCTCAACCTCACTCATCGACCAGCCAAAGAATTGCAGCTGATTGCGGTTGATGCCGTTGCTCTCTTGGATAGAGTAGATGTTCGGCTGAATCCCGCGTGTGAACAAGCGGCGGTCATACTGCCGCGCCTTCATCATGACCGCAAAATAGGCAAGCTGATACGCGCGCTTGTCAATATCCAGACCATAGAGATTCTTCTCCACGATCAGCCGGGCGGCGTCGCGCTGTGTATAGCCCTGCGCCTCGTAGATCTGCATCAGCACATCAAAGGCATAGACGAGAATATGACCGGAACCCATGCAGGGGTCGATGACCTTAATATCTTCGGGATTCAGCCTGGCATAGTCCTCGCGGAGCTTGGCAAGCTGCGCCTGCACATCCGGCTCCTGCTCGGCAGGCACCTGCCAGAGCGGCACGGAGCGGGACAAACGGCTTTCGTGGGTGTCGGATATATCAAAATAATACTTGAGGCGCGTGCGTCCCGGATAGTCCCGATCAAATACGGCAATGCCGGTAGCACCCTTATTGACCCATCGGCCGAATTGACGATTCCAGCGCTCTATCTCCAACACAGCCGTTGCGTCCGGGCGCTGTGCGTGTACCAGCACCTGCTCCTCAAAGGGCAGCTTATAATTCCGGCAGGCAGAGCGCAGAAATGCCGTCCACCGGTCTGCGCGGGCCAGTGCGGCGATCTCCTGCCGGTAAACCTCCGTGATCTCCTGAAATCTGCGTGCCATGGGCAGCACCTCCTATCTTTCCTTTGGTTTTTCCCTGTCCTTTTTCAGCAGGTATTTATCCATATATTCCCTGGCCGAACACAGATCGCCGGTGTAGTTCCAGTCGTTTTCCGGGTCGATATGGCGGTAGGCGTTGTTATTGTACTTGTTCGGCTCCAGCTCGATGGGCGTTGCGGACAACAGCGTGCCCCAATGGTTGACCATGACCCAGCGGCCGGTC
>ERZ780168.3807-NODE-3807-length-11274-cov-2.193778_pt1 | contig 11274 bp, 8 predicted proteins | sample MGYA00510981_ERZ780168 | MGnify/ENA primary metagenome ERZ780168 (study PRJEB29588, sample SAMEA2158769) | human gut metagenome | biome: human gut; feature: human-associated habitat; material: faeces | place: Denmark | collected 2008/2010 ...
GAAAGGATAAGACCTGCAACGAAAGCACCTGTAATATCACTTACACCGAAGAAATATTCGGCGGCGAATGACATAAGCAAACAGAATGCAAATGCAAGAATTACGAAACGTCTTAAATCCTTTTTGTATTTGTTAATCCACGGATTGACAAACTTGATGAAAAGAAATGCCACAACTCCGCAGAATATGAAGAAACCGAGTATCTTCAGAAGTATTACCCACAGAGAAACGTCACTGCCGGCAAAGCTTGAAATAACAGTAAGTGCAATAATACCGAGTACGTCGTCTATAAGTGCCGCACCCAAGATTGCGTTACCTGTTTTTGTCGAAAGTTTGCCGAGTTCTTTAAGTGTTTCAACTGTGATACTGACAGATGTTGCGGTTAGAACGACACCGACAAATATGTTTTGCAGCATTGTCTGTTGGTCGGTTACCGGGTTGTAGATCGTGGCTACAAAGTATCCGCCGACAAGCGGTACGATAACGCCGAGCAGAGCGATTATAAACGACGCAAGACCTGTCTTTTTCAGTTCCTGAACGTCTGTTTCAAGACCGGCTGCGAACATAAGTACGATAACACCGATTTCGGCAATGTTCTTGATAAAATCGGTTTCCTGCAAAACTCCGAAACAGGCAGGACCTAAAAGAAGTCCGGCGATAAGAGCGCCGACTACCTGTGGCAGTTGGATACGTCTTGTTAAAAGTCCGAGGATTTTTGTACTTATCAAAATAAGTGCGATGTCGAGTAAATATTTGTAAGATTCCATTGTTGTTGCCTCCTATATAAATAAGTATTAATTTTTTAAATCTAAGAATTAATTTTACTCCTATAAGTGCATTTTATCAAGACAGCAAAAAAAACAAAATTAATAAAATTTTTTGTCTATTTTTCTACTTTTAGGACAGACGATGTGAATTTGATTAAAATATAATTGCAATTAGGCGTGAAGTGGTATATAATATAGATATGCTGCAGACAAAACCGTTGCAGTTTTGTCTGCTTTATTTTGTTGACAGGCTCAGCATTAAAAAATAACAGAGTAGATTCGTGTGCGTGAAGTGCGGAGTGAACGGGGAGTTGTCACTTTGACGAAAAGCCTTAGGCTTGCGGTATACGGATTGCATCCCGCTGATTTACGGTAGAAAATATTATTTAAGCTCCCTATGGCAAGGGAGTTTTTTCTTTTTAACGGGACGGCTTTGTCTGAAAGGATATGAAGTTGATGAATTACAAAGAGGCAAGAGAGTACATAAAAAAAGCCTCGCAATATGGGATTGTTCCGGGATTGGATAATATATCAAATCTCTGCGATAAACTCGGTAATCCGCAGAATGAACTTGAGGTTATTCACATCGCCGGCACTAACGGTAAAGGAAGTGTAGGTGCTTTTGTCGAACAGATTTTGATTGAGTCCGGCAAGAAAGTCGGACGATATGTTTCACCGTCGGTTTTTGATTATCTTGAACAGTTTCGTATAAATGCAGAAAATATGAGTGAGGACAGATATGCTTATTATATAAGCCGTATCAGTGAAGTTGCGGACAAAATGACTCCGCACCCTACACCTTTTGAAATGGAAACGGCGGCGGCATTTTTGTATTTTAAAGAAGAACAATGTGATGTTGTTTTGATTGAAGTCGGTATGGGCGGACGTGAGGACGCAACCAATATTATTCCGAAAAGTCTTGTATCGGTGATAACTCCGATAAGTATGGACCATATGAAATTCCTCGGCAACACGCTGGAAGAAATCGCATATCAAAAGTCGGGTATTATAAAAAATAACGGACTTGTAGTTACGGCAAAACAGGAAAATTGTGTGATGAATGTCATAGAAAACGAGTGCTGTGAAAAAAATGCACGGCTTATAAAAGCCGACAATGTGACGGAATATGAAATATCGCTTGACGGTGAATATCAACGCGAAAATGCCGCCGTTGCGGAAGAAGTGTGCAGGCATATTGACGGTGTGAGCGAAAATGATATAAAGAACGGTTTAATAAATACGGTATGGCACGGCAGGTTTGAAAAAATATGCGATAAACCGGAATTTATAATTGACGGCGCACATAATATTGACGGCGCGAAAAGGCTCAAAGAAAGTATCGAAAAGTATTACGGCAATCGAAAAATCGTGTATATAACAGGTGTGTTTGCGGATAAGGCATACAAGCAAATTGCTGAAATAACCGCACCGCTTGCACAGAAGATATACACGATTACACCGAACAATCCGCGAGCATTATCAAACGAAAAATATGCAAGTGCAATAAGTGAATATAATCAAAATGTTGAGGCGGTAAGCCTTGATACAGCACTTAAATTGTGCCTTAATATGACGGATTGCGTTGTTATTGCGTTCGGTTCATTGTCGTTTTTGGGTGAATTGAAAAGAAAAACGGACGACATAATAAGTATGCGAAAATGCAACAATATTTTGAATAATAAAAATTTTCGTGACATTCTGTCAAAAATAAATTCTGCCGAAAAGGACAGAATTTACTGCAATCACGGAATTGACCATCTTTTAGACGTTGCAAGAAGTGCGTATATTTTGAATTTGGAAAACGGACTTAACATACCGAAAGAGATTATATACGGTACGGCTTTACTGCACGATATAGGACGGGATGAGCAGTATAAAAACGGCATAAATCATCACAAAGCAGGCGGTGAAATTGCGAAAAAAATACTTTGTGAATGTGGGTTTGCAAGTGATGAGATTGAATATATGGTTGAGGCGGTAAGGGCGCATAGGGAAATACCCGAAAAAGCGGAAACACTCGGCGATATTATTGCGATTGCGGATAAGAGAACACGTTTGTGTATGATGTGCAACGCAATAGATACCTGCAAGTGGAGCGAAAATGAGAAAAATACAGATATAGTGTTGTAAGGGGGATAAAAATGATAATAGGAAACAAGGAATTCAGAAATCATACATATGTAATGGGTATATTGAATGTGACGCCCGATTCATTTTCGGACGGAGGTAAGTTTAATAATATTGACAGTGCTTTAAAGCATACCGAACAGCTTATAAATGACGGTGCGGATATAATTGATGTCGGCGGTGAATCGACAAGACCGAATTATACAAAAATCAGTGATGAAGAAGAAATTGAAAGAGTTGTGCCTGTAATAGAAAAAATCAAGGCTGATTTTGATGTGCCTGTTTCGATAGACACATATAAAAGCAAGGTAGCCGCGGCGGCTGTCGGAGCAGGCGCGGACCTTGTAAATGATATATGGGGATTGAAATACGATAAGAATATGGCGGAAGTGATTGCAAAATCGGGTGCGGCGTGTTGTCTTATGCACAACAGAGAAAGAGCAGAATATAATTCCTTTGTGGAGGACGTACTTGACGATCTTAGAGAAACAATAGCCATTGCGAAAAAAGCGGGTATTGCTGACGATAAAATAATACTTGACCCCGGTGTGGGTTTTGCGAAGTCGTATGAACAAAATCTTATTATAACGAATAACGTAGACAGACTTAACGAACTCGGCTACCCTGTTTTGCTCGGTACATCAAGAAAATCAATGATAGGCTTGACGCTCGATTTGCCGTCAGATCAAAGAGTTGAGGGGACTGTTGCAACATCGGTTATAGGAGTTATGAAAGGCTGCAGATTTGTAAGGGTACACGATGTGCTTGAAAACAAACGTGCGATACTTATGACCGAGGCAATAATAAACAGCTGATAAAAGGAGCGGAAAATGGACAAAATATCTATCAGAGGACTTGAAGTTTTTGCAAATCACGGTGTTTTCAAAGAAGAAAACGTACTCGGACAAAAATTTATCGTGAATGCGGAGCTTGTGTGTGACACAAGAAGTGCGGGCAAAGAGGATAATCTTGAAAAATCGGTTAATTATGCAGAAGTGTGCAATCTTATTACCAAAGTAATGAGAAACAACACATTTAAGCTTATTGAGGCGGCGGCGGAAAATATTGCCGAGAAAATATTGCTTGAATACGATTTAATAAGAGAAGTAACAATAACATTAAAAAAACCTTGGGCGCCGATTATGATGAGTGTTGATACTGTGGAAGTGAGCATAACGAGAAAATGGCACAGGGCATATATTGCACTCGGTTCAAATATGGGTGACAGCAAAGGTCACCTTGACGGTGCTGTCAAAGAACTTGACGCGGATAAGTGTTGCAGAGTGAAAAAAGTGTCGGAGTTTATCGTGACAGAGCCTGTCGGCGGTGTTGAACAGGACGATTTTTTAAACGGCTGTCTTGAACTTGAAACGCTTTACACACCGTATGAATTGCTTGATTTTTTGCATAAAATCGAACAGGCACATAACAGAGAACGCATTGTTCATTGGGGGCCGAGAACACTTGATTTGGATATTATTCTTTATGATGATGTTGTTATGTACGAGGACGATTTAATCATACCTCATATCGAAATGGAAAACAGAGAATTTGTTTTAAAACCGCTTTGTGAGATAGCGCCTTATATAAAAAATCCCGTAAATGGAAAATCAATAAAACAACTTTTAAGTGAAATTCAAAAATAAATAATTTTGTACAAAATATTTTTATACTTTTTATGCAAAATAATACGATATGTCACTTGAAAAATATCGCTACTTATGATATATTTGTAATGTAAATGTAAAATAAGGTCGTAGACGGACGAAAACCGTCAAAGAGAGAGAGAAAATTTAATACATATCCAGTAAGAAGGAGAATTACAATGACAAACAACTTTATAAGTAACGAAACACCGATAGTCGGCAAGCTTAGTATCATAAGTATGAAAGGCTGTGAAGGCATAACGGCTAAGATTGATGAATATCTTAGAGCTTTTAGAGGTTATGAGGATACAGAAACTTATGTTACTCATGTAACTTGTCCGAGATTTGGTACAGGTGAAGGAAAATGCGTTATCGATGAAACTGTAAGAGGTCATGACGTGTATATCATATGCGACGTGTTCAATTACGGTGTTACCTATAAAATGTACGGAGTTGAAAATCATATGAGTCCTGATGACCACTATCAGGATTTGAAACGTGTTATTGCCGCAATGGGCGGTAAGGCAAGACGTGTTACTGTCGTAATGCCTATGCTTTACGAGGGCAGACAGCACAGAAGAAACGGTCGTGAATCACTTGATGCGGCACTTATGCTGCAAGAGCTTGTTCATATGGGCGTGTCAAATATCATTACATTTGACGCACACGATCCGAGAATTTCAAATGCAATTCCACTTGCAGGTTTTGATGATGTTCAAGCGACATATCAGATGATAAAGGCACTTGTCAGAGCCGTTCCTGATATATCACTAAACAAAAAAGATACTATTGTAATCTCTCCTGATGAAGGCGGTATGTCAAGATGTATGTACTATTCATCAGTGCTAAAGCTTGACCTTGGTATGTTCTATAAAAGACGTGATTACTCTGTAATCGTAAACGGCAAAAACCCTATTGAGGCTCACGAATATTTGGGACGTGACGTAAACGGTAAGGACGTTATTATCGTTGACGATATGATTTCATCGGGTGAATCTGTAATTGACGTTGCAAATAACCTTAAGAAGCAGGGTGCAAAGAGAATATTCGTATTTGCATCGTTCGGTCTTTTCTGTAACGGTCTTGAGTGCTTTGATAAAGCGGCTGCAGACGGTATTGTTGATAAGATTTTCACAACAAACTTGATTTACAGAAATCCTGCCCTTGCAACTCGTGAATGGTACTGTGAAGTTGATATGTCAAAATATATCTCACTTCTTATCGATACTCTTAACCACGATGAAACTATATCAAGCCTTCTTAACCCTGTTACAAAGATTAAGAATCTTGTTAGTAAACTTGAAAATAAATAGGAGATAATTATGCAGTGTGTGTTGTTGGCGGCAGGCTATGCCACAAGATTGTATCCGCTTACGGAAAATATGCCTAAGGCACTTTTAAAACTCGGTGACAAGACTATTTTGGAAATGGTTACGGATAAAATTGACGAGGTTAGCGACGTCGAAAATATCTACATTGTGACTAACGAAAAGTTTTATAAGCAGTTTGAAAAGTGGTGCGAAAGCTATAAAGGTCCGAAAAAAGTTAAGGTTATTAACGACCATACAACGAGTAATGATAACAGACTCGGCGCAATCGGTGACTTGAAGTACGTTATTGATACGGAAAATATCAATGACGAAATTCTTGTTATGGCAAGCGATAATATATTTGATTTTTCGCTTTGCGATTTTGTGGATATGTACCGCAGTAAAAACGCTGATATGATTTGTGCGCATACGATTGAGAATAAAGAAGATTTACATTCTATGGGTGTTGTTGAACTTGACGATGACGGCAAGGTGACAAGTTTTGAAGAAAAGCCGAAACAGCCTAAATCGGATTTGGGTGTACCGCCGTTTTATCTGTATAAACGCGATACACTACCTCTTATAGATAAATATTTAAAAGAGGGCAATAATCCCGACGCACCGGGACATTTTATACCGTGGCTTATCGGTAAAAACGATGTGTACGCATATGTGTTTGACGCAGTTCGCATTGACATCGGTACACCGGAAAGCTATTATGACGCTTGTGAAAAGCAGAGAAAAGGTACATTGTTTAATAACTAAAACCAAAGGGCAGTTTAAAAACTGTCCTTTTTACTTGCAATCAAAGATGAGGGAAACCTCATCTTTTTTTTGTGTTCACAAATTGTTAAAAAACTAAATACAAAATATTCATTGACAAAAGAAACAATGTGAGTATAATAATAGATGAAAGGTCAAAGAAAGTCAAAGTCAAAGAGGTGATTGAAAAATGGGTATGAGTGATAAGATAGAAGCTTTCATAAACGAACTTCTCAAAGACGATACGGACGAATGGTTGGAGCTTAAACGAAACGAACTTGCTTCAATATTCGGATGTGTTCCGTCACAAATTAATTACGTTATTTCAACAAGGTTTAATCCCGACCACGGTTACATCGTCGAATCAAGACGAGGCGGCGGAGGTTATTTGAGGATTAAACAGGTAAAGCACGAAGATGGTATCATAATGCAGACCATCAAAGCCGTAGGCGAAAGCCTTGACGAGAAAACCGCTAAATCATATTTGGCAAACTTAATCAGGCACAACGCTCTTGATGAAAGAACAGCCTCAATTATATTCAGCGGAATATGCGACAATTCTTTGACTGTTAATCAACCGCAAAAAGACAAAGTAAGAGCAAATATATTTAAGAATATGCTTGCTATGGCAGGTAAATAAGGAGGATGATTGGAATGTATGATTTATTTTCAGATTTGTTTGATGGGTTTGATTGGTTTATGCAGCCGACAACTTATAAAGAGGAAAAGAAGTGTCCCGTTTGCGGACGTACTTATTCCGATTTCAGACGAGATGGCAAGCTTGGGTGCAGTGAATGTTACAAAGTGTTCAGAGGTCCTGTAACCGAAACATTACGACAAATTCATCCGAGTACCGTTCATGTCGGTAAGATACCGTCAAAGTCAGGCGAAGAACTTAAATTAAAGAGAAAGTACGAAACACTAAAGCAAGAACTTTCGGCGGCGGTTAAAAATGAGGATTACGAAACAGCCGCAAAACTTCATAAACAGATTCGTGAAATAGAAAATGAGGTGAAAAAGTCATGATTTGGTATAAAAATAATAATTCGGACATAGTTGTTTCAACAAGAATACGTCTTGCGAGAAATGTTGATAAAACACCGTTCCCGAATGCCCTAAAGGACACAAAGGAAGTAACAGAAAAAATTAAAAACGCTGTTTTGGGCGGTAATTCGACATTGGCAAAGGATTTTGACTTTATTGACCTTGATAATACACCGCTTATCAGAAAACAGGAGCTTGCCGAAGAACATCTTATAAGTCCTGTTATGTGCGAGGGCAAAGGTAAGTCGGTTATGATAAGCAAAGACCGGACAATGAGCATTATGCTTATGGAGGAGGACCATATCAGACTGCAAATCATAAAAGACGGCTTTGCACTTGACGAGGCTTACTCACTTGCAAGCAAGGTTGATGATGTAATCGAAGAAAATATCACATATGCTTTTGATAATGATTTCGGTTACTTGACAGCTTGCCCTACAAATACAGGTACAGGTATGAGAGCGTCGGTAATGATGCACTTGCCTGCACTTACAATGACCGAGAATATCAACAGAGTTATTTCTTCGGCAGGCAGTCTTGGCATTGAAGTAAGAGGTCTTTACGGTGAGGGTACAAAGGCATACGGTAATTTGTATCAGATTTCAAACAGAATTACTTTGGGACTTTCCGAAAGTCAGGTAATCGAAAAATTGACTAATGTGGTTAATCAGATTGTCGATATGGAAACAAAAGCAAGAAATATGCTTAAAGAAAAAAATTATGACGTCATTGCGGACAGATTGTTCCGCTCATACGGTACACTTAAATATGCACGAAGTGTGTCGTCATCAGAGGCGAAATCACTTTTGTCCGATGTAATGCTTGGACAAAGTTTGGGTATAATTCCAAAGGAAAGCAAAATTGCACCGCTTGAATGTATGGTGCTTTCAGAGCCGGCGCTTGTGTGTGACGGTAAGGAATTATCACCGAATGAACGTGATAAAAAACGTGCAGAATTAATAAGAAACAATATCTAAATAACAAATAACACATAGAAGAAAAGGAGTTGATTATTATGTTATTCTCAAATTTCACAGAAAAAGCAAGAATTGCGATTAGCGAGGCTCACGATGCGGCTGCGGAAATGGGTCATAACTATATTGGCAGTGAACATCTTCTTATGGGACTTATTCGAGAGGGTAGCGGAGTGGCTGCTAAAGTGCTTGAGAAAAACGGCGTAACCGCCGAAAAGGTTAAAGATAAAATAAACGAATATATCGGTATCGGAGTTTCTCTCCCACAGCAGACCGAACTTCCGCTTACACCGCGTTCAAAACGTATTTTGGAAATGAGTGCTCTTGAAGCAAGACGTTTGAACCACAGTTATATCGGTACAGAACACTTGTTAATGGCTATCATTCGTGACGGTGACGGAGTTGCCGCAAAAATTCTTGAATCGCTTGGTGTTAATTTGCCGAATTTCTATACGGATACAGTCCGTTCAATAGAGGGTGACGTTGAAATGGAGTCACAGCCGGGCGGCGAATATCACCCAAATCCAAATTCGTCAACACCGACTCTTGACCAGTTCGGACGTGACTTTACAGCTATTGCAAAAGAGGGTAAATTTGACCCCGTAATCGGCAGAAGTAAGGAAATCGAACGTGTAACTCAGATTTTGTCAAGACGTACAAAGAATAACCCGTGCCTTATAGGTGAACCGGGTGTAGGTAAAACAGCCGTAATTGAGGGACTTGCTCAGAAAATTGCGTCAGGCGACGTTCCTGAACCGTTAAAGACAAAACGTCTTGTATCGGTTGACCTTTCGAGTATGGTTGCCGGTGCAAAATACAGAGGCGAATTTGAAGAACGTTTGAAGAAAGTTGTAAATGAAGTTCTTGCGGCAAAGAATGTAATATTGTTCATTGATGAATTTCATACAATCGTCGGTGCAGGCAGTGCCGAGGGTTCGATGGACGCGTCGAATATCCTAAAGCCGTTCCTTGCAAGAGGTGAATTGCAGCTTATCGGTGCGACAACGCTTAAAGAATATAAGAAATATATCGAAAAAGACGCCGCACTTGAAAGACGTTTTCAACCTGTAACAGTCGGTGAGCCGACAGTCGAAGAAACGGTTGAGATATTGAAAGGTATCCGTGACAAGTACGAGGCACATCACAGCGTAACAATCACGGATGACGCATTGAAAGCCGCCGCAACATTGTCGTCACGTTATATCACAGACAGATTTCTTCCCGATAAGGCAATCGACCTTATTGATGAGGCGGCATCTAAAAAACGTCTTGGTTCACAGACAGAACCCGATGATTTGAAAGAAAAAGAAAAGAAACTTGAAAAATTGCAGTCGGAAAAACAAGAGGCTATAACTGCACAAGACTTTGAAAAAGCCGCAAAAATCCGTGATGAAGAAAAGGTATTGAAAGAAGAAGTCGAAAAACTAAAATCTTCATGGAAAGGTACAGGCTCATCTTCGGGACTTGTTGTAGACGAGGACGATATTGCCGACATCTTGGCAGACTGGACTCATATTCCTGCCGCAAGATTGAAAGAGGAAGAAATGGAGAGATTAAAGAATCTTGAAAATATTCTTCACGCAAGAGTTATCGGTCAGGACGAGGCTGTAAGTGCGGTTGCGAAAGCAATCAAGCGTGGCAGAGCCGGACTTAAAGACCCTAAACGTCCGATTGGCTCGTTCTTGTTCTTAGGTCCTACAGGTGTAGGTAAAACAGAACTTTCAAAGACTTTGGCTGAAGCGATGTTTGGCAGTGAAAATGCACTTATCCGTGTAGATATGTCGGAATATATGGAGAAGCACGCCGTATCTAAATTTATCGGTTCGCCTCCGGGATATGTAGGTTTTGAAGAGGGCGGTCAGCTTACTGAAAAAATCAGAAAACACCCTTATTCGGTAATCTTGTTCGATGAAATCGAAAAGGCACATCCTGACGTATTCAACATTATGCTGCAAATTCTTGATGACGGTATTCTTACAGACGCACAGGGCAGAAAAGTAGACTTCAAGAACACTGTTATCATTATGACATCTAACCTTGGTGCAAAAGAAATTCTCGGCAATGTATCATCTAAACTTGGTTTCAAGAAAGACGAGGAAAAGGACAAGAACATCAGTGAACACGACAGTATCAAGAACAAAGTTATGGAAGAAGTTAAACGTGCGTTTAAACCTGAATTCCTTAACAGAATTGACGATATAATCGTATTTGACAGATTGACAGAGGATAACATCAAGGAAATTGCAAAACTTATGCTTAAATCTCTTGAAAAACGTTTGAATGCGAATGAAATCAATGTAACATTTACGGAGAGTGCCGTAAGTAAAATTGCTAAATCGGGCTTTGACCCTGTATACGGTGCAAGACCTTTAAGATGTGCAATTCAAAACGAAATCGAAGATATGCTTTCGGAAGAAATAATTGACGGTAACATTAAGAGCGGTGACAGCATTACTGTAGATGTTGAGGACGATAAGTTTACTGTTAAAAAATAAGACTCAAATAAGGCAGTCACATTTTTGCGACTGCCTTATTTATGCAAAAAAATATAGTTGCTCATTTGAGCAACTATATAAATTTTTGTATTTAATTATGCAGCCGGAGTAGCTGTCGGAGCAGCTGTTTCAGCCGGAGCTTTTGTCGG
>ERZ780168.3812-NODE-3812-length-11260-cov-8.843820_pt1 | contig 11260 bp, 10 predicted proteins | sample MGYA00510981_ERZ780168 | MGnify/ENA primary metagenome ERZ780168 (study PRJEB29588, sample SAMEA2158769) | human gut metagenome | biome: human gut; feature: human-associated habitat; material: faeces | place: Denmark | collected 2008/2010 ...
CCGGCCGCACCCACCAGATCCGCGCCCACATGGCCAGCATCGGCTGCCCCATCCTCGGCGACAGCAAGTACGGCAACAATTCCGCCAACCGCGAACTGAAGCTGAAGTATCAGGCCCTTTGCGCCTGGGAGCTTGCCCTCCCCCGCTTCACCCAGCCCGACTTCGCCGACCTTTCCGGTAAAGTCTTCCGCGCCCCGAAACCGTGGTATTACCAGCAGGTGCTGGATGGGACGCTGAAATAAACTTGAACAGCAAAGCGGTATCTTCCTGTTTGGATGGAAGATGCCGCTTTTTCTTACTTATTTTCCCGAAAAGTATTCATCGCAGAACGCAAACCAGAGCTTTTCATAATCTCTATGTTTTACTTCAATCAGTTGATAAGGGGATACAATATTTCGCCTGATAGCTTCTGCCGCAAAATCTCTGACATAATCGTCCGCCTTTGTATAAAATCCATACACATTTTGGATTCCTTTTTCAGCCGCCACAAACAACCGGGTATGACCATCCACAGAAACATTGCGATCTTCCCACTTCACAAGCGGAATCACCAAATCGTCTTCTGTGTAAACAAAATCACTTACGGCTCGCTTCTTGATCTCATCCACATAAAATTGTGAAGGCTGAATTTTCGCTATGGAAATTCGCACCAATTCTACCGCAGGATATGTTTTCACAAGATTATTCGATTCATCCCAAAAGTTCGTAATATGCTCAGCGTAGAATCGAAAATTTTCTATTACACTCTCATAGAAATTTGGGTTCTTTCCTCTTATAATTGCATCTGTTTTTGATACAATTTCCACTTCATACGGTTCATCTCCAATAAGAAATGCTCCGTGTTGATTCAGAACTTTTTTCGAAAATCGAGAATCCGTATATGTATTTATTCGATTTACTCCGGGCATGTATTCTTCTTTTTTCATCGTCTTACATCTTTATCCCTTTTATAAAATCTTAAAGGGCCTTATCTTTCCGAATCTCGAACTCCATGCCGTGAATTTTTTCTTTCCGCACGACATCGTATTCGTAGCCCGGAAAATCCTTGCGAATCGTGATTGTATTCAGGCAGTCATAGCCTAATTTCCGATACAACCGGATGGCTGCTTCGTTGCGGGCTGCGGCTTCGATATAGAGTGAAACGGAATATTTCTTCACGATTTCTTCCAGCAACCGAATCGCTTCGCTGCCAAAGCCCTTGCCCTGCTGTTCCGGAACGATGAATAAATCTTCCAGCCAGTCGATTTTTCCACCACGACTTCCCAGATGTGCAAAACCAACATCGGTTTCATCACTTTGGATAAAAAACATCACATGTCCCGGTTTCGTCCAGTTGCAAAGGTCCTCACGGGCTTCTGCTTCGCTTTGATCGTAATGGCTGTGGGCCTTCCAGAAGCCTTGAATCAACGGGAGGATTCGGTTTTCTTCGTTTTTATACTGTTTTAGCGTAATCATAAGTAGATTCCTCTATTATTTTTGTTTTCCCCGCCTTTTGACCACCACCATTTTTATTCTATCATATCTCTCTGTCGTTCGCAACAAAAATGCGGCAGCGCCGCAAATCAACAAACCCCTGAAAAATCGGAAAGAGATCTTCACGCCGCAGGCGGGAATCTCCCGATTTTCAGGGGTTTGTCTACTTCTCTCCCTTTAGATGCGCACCATCTCGCGGGTGATCTCGCTGATGGAGTGTGCCCCGCACATCTGCATGGTATCAGCCAGTTCCCCGGCGATCTTGTCGATGTAGCACTTGACGCCCTCTTCGCCGCCGCCGTAGACCGCCGTGACGAAGGGACGGCAGATGAGCACGCCGTCCGCGCCCAGAGCCAGTGCCTTGAAGACGTCCACGCCGGAGCGGATGCCGCCATCGACCAGAACTTTCACGCCGCTGCCCTTGAGGGCATCTGCGATCTCCGGCAGGACCTCTGCCGTCGCCGGGCACTGGTCCAGCACACGGCCGCCGTGGTTGGAAACGACGATGGCGGCCGCTCCGGCTTCCTTCGCCTTGAGCGCACCCTTGACGGTCATGACGCCCTTAACGATGAAGGGACGGCCTGCCAGTGCAACGATCTCCTTCAGCTCGGCCACGCTCTTGCTGCCCGCCGGAGGAGTCATATTCTTCAGGAAGGGCAGACCGGCAGCATCCACATCCATGGCAACGGCAAAGCAGCCGCTGGCCTTGGCCTGGTTCATCTTGGCCTTGACCGTGTCGATGTTCCAGGGCTTGATGGTGGGCACACCACAGCCGCCTGCCGCGCCGATGGCCTGGGTGGCCATGGTCATGACGTCGGGGTTGGTGCCGTCGCCGGTAAAGGCGGCGATGCCGTTCTCCGCGCAGGCGCGAACCAGCACATCGTTATAGGTCATGTCGGTGTAGGCGTCCGAGTAGTGGAGGTTCACCGCGCCGACCGGGCCTGCGAAGAAGGGCAGGCGGAAGCTCTTGCCGAACAGCTCCACATGGGTGTCAGGGGTGCCGTTCTCGCACAGGGTGTCCATGTTGACCCGGATGTCGGCCCACTTATTATAATTGCGGATGGCCGTGTCACCCACGCCCTTGGCACCGGGGCCGGGGATCTGGTTTTTGCAGGCCACGCCGTTGCACACCGGGCAGGCCTTGCAATACTTGCCGATGTTCTGCCGAGCATTGCTCAAAACGTCTGAATAATTCATTGCGATCGTCCTCCTATTTACATTCCAATCCCTGCGGAATTTCCCATTCCGCGCACTCTCTGCCCTCATCATAGTCCCGTTTGGGGCTTGCGTCAAGAGGATTTATCGGGCAGCGGCATTTCCTTCAGAATTTCTTCTTCGAGCCTGTGTCATTTTTTGATTTTCTGAAATTTTTTCAAAAAAATCCTTGACAAAAGTGCTTCTTTCAGGTATTATAGTGGAGCGCTGAGGGCCACGGCCCGAAACGCTGAAAATCGAAGATGTGGAAAGATGGCTGAGTTGGTCTAAGGCGCACGACTGGAAATCGTGTAACGTGTCAAAAGCGTTCTGGGGTTCGAATCCCCATCTTTCCGCCAAAATGCCCGGAACCGATGGTTCCGGGTTTTTGTTTTATCGGTCAGCGGGCCTGCCCTCTTCGTCCGCTTCGCAGACAGTTCTCCCAAAGGGAGAGCCCCTGGCAGACCGGGCAATTCCCCGCTTTTTACAAAGGCAGCCGGACTCCGCGTTCACGGGCAGTGGTTGCAAACAATGAGGCAGTTGAATATGCGTGTTGTGATCGCCATGCCGCGGATGAGCACCGACCCGGAGCCGACCGTGGCACAATCCAAATACATTGAAAGTCTGGCCCGCGCCGGAGCCGGGATGCGCTGGGTCGAGCTGAGCGACCCCGAACAGGCAGTGCAGGACGCCCTGACCTGCGACGGCCTGCTGCTGCCCGGCGGCGGCGACATGGACCCGAAGTTCTACGGGCAGGCGCGCATCCCCGCCTGCGGCGAGCCGAATCTTCTCCGCGATGCAGCCGAGCCGCTGCTGCTGCGCGCCTTTCTGGCCGCAGACAAACCGGTGCTGGGCATCTGCCGGGGCATCCAGGTCATGAATGCCGTGCTGGGCGGCGACCTGTATCAGGACATCAAGCCCTTCGAACATCTGCCGCACAACGACCACTGGGCCAAAGTCCACACCGTCACCGTCCGCCGGGGCACCCTGCTTTCCCGCATTTTGGGGCAGGACACCGTGCTCGTCAACAGCCAGCACCATCAGGCCGTGGACCGGGTCGCCCCCGGCTTCACCCTCGCCGCGCTGAGCGAGGACGGCATCGTGGAGGCCATCGAGAAGCCGGACGCAAGGTTCTGCCTCGGCGTCCAGTGGCACCCGGAATGGCTCAGCGACGCAGATCCCGCCATGCAGAGCCTGTTCGATGCGTTCGTGAACGCCTGCTCGAAATAAAGGAGGTTTTTCCATGACTGCTCCCAAAAGCAACAAGCGGGGCCGTGCCGCCCTCGTGGTGGTTCTCTGCCTGCTGGCACTCTGCCTGGCGGCAGGCGGCACGGTGTACGGCCTGCTGTCCCGCAAGGTCAAGGCCATTCAGGCCGGGGCGGACTTCGAGTTCCGCTACGCCGTTACCTCCACAGCCTCCCGGACGCCTGCGCTGTACGGGGTGCTGGAACAGGTCGGGGCCACACAGGGCACTGTCTCCGGCCAGTATGCGCCCGGCAGATTTCAGTTCACGCTGACCTCTCAGAAGAACAATTCCGCCTTCACGCGGGTGTACATCGACGCGAACGAGACGCTGTACGACGCCGGGCAGCTCTACACCTACCTGCGCGGAGAGATCGTGTCTGCGGCCCCTCTGGCCGGGCTGGTGCTGCCCAACTGGTCCATGGGCAGCTACATCTCCCAGACCCAGCTGGCTTCCCTGCTGGGCGTGGAACTTTCCGCCGTGGAGATGCAGGACATGACGAACCTGACACTGGGGCTTGGAGCCCTGCAAAAGGTCACACCCGCCGGGGCGCTGGACGGCTACACCTACTACCAGCTGCCCGCCGGGGAGACCGGCCTCACCTGCATCGTCGGCCTGCCGCTGAAGGAATTGTTCTCCGGCACGACGCCGCTCCACATCCTGCTGACCATCCCCGAACACGAAGTGCGCATCTCGCTCAGCGGCACCGTCACCGCCGCTGAGACTGCCGTGGTGGCCCCCACCTCCCGGATGAGCGACGCCGATGTGGACAACTTCGTCCAGCTCCGTCAGGCGCTGGAAAAATTTGCAGAAGTACTTCAGAAAGCCGCCTCTTAAACAGCAAGAGCTGCTGCACCCGCCGTGCAGCAGCTCTTGCTTTCTTTTTTATCGGTCCAGGATGCGGCCGTCGATGGAGAAGGTCACCACCTGCCAGGGAATGAACTTGCCGCTGTTCTTCAGGGCCGTCACGGCAGCTTGTTCGAGACCGCCGCAGCAGGGCACCTCCATGCGCAGCACCGTCACGCTCCGGATGTCGTTCTGGGAGAGGATGGCCGTCAGCTTCTCGCTGTACTCCACGGCGTCCAGCTTGGGGCACCCGATGAGGGTGATCCTGCCCTGCATGAACTCCTGATGGATGTTTGCATAGGCGTAGGCCGTGCAGTCTGCCGCGATGAGCAGCTTTGCCCCGTTGAAGTAGGGCGCGTTCACGGGCACGAGCTTGATCTGGCAGGGCCACTGGCCCAGCTGGGAGGGCATCGCGGCGCCTGCCGCAGGGGCCGGGGCCGCTTTGCGATCAAACTGGCGCATCTGGTGGCCGGGGCAGCCGGAGTGTGCCGGGGCAGCAGCGGCAGCGGCCTTTTTCTGCTTGTTCTCCAGCACGGCCTGCTCGTCATACGCCGCAGCCTCGCGCTCTTCAAAGGTGATGGCACCGGTGGGGCAGCCGGGCAGGCAGTCGCCAAAGCCGTCGCAGTAATCGTCCCGCATGAGTTTAGCCTTGCCGTTGACCAGGCCGATGGCCCCTTCGTGGCAGGCCGTGACACACGCACCGCAGCCATTGCACTTTTCCTCGTCTATGTGAATGATTTTTCGAATCATAAGGGAATCCTCCTTGCTTTTTCTGTGCACAGTATACTATAATGACAGCAAAGATTCGGTTGTTGTAACCACAAAGAGGGATTTTTATGGATTATCACTCGATTTTTCTGTTTCAGGGCCTGACCGAGGCCGACATCGTCCAGATGGAGCACGACCGCTGCCTGCGGCGGAAAACCTTTGCCCGCCGCCAGACCATCTTCCACACTGGCGACACCGTGCATGAGATCGGCATCGTGCTGCGGGGTGCCGTCCACATCGAAAGCATCGACCTCTGGGGCAGCAAGAGCATCCTCAGCGAGGTGGGCGAGGGGCAGGCCTTTGCCGAGACCTATGCGTTCTGCGGGGAGCCGCTGATGGTGGATGTCCTCGCGGCGGCAGACTGCGAGGTGCTGTTTCTGGACACGGCTGCCCTTTCCCGCCCCCACGCCGAACACAGCTGGCAGGACAGCCTGCTGCGGAATCTGCTCCGTGTCTCCATGAAAAAGAACCTTGCCCTCTCCCGCCGCATCCTCTGCACCGCCCCCAAGACCGTGCGGGGGCGGCTGCTGACCTATCTGTCCGGTCAGGCCGTTCAGGCGGGCGGCATGGAGTTCGACCTCCCCTTCAACCGCCAGCAGCTGGCCGACTACCTCAACCTTGACCGCAGCGCCCTCTCCAAGGAGCTGTGCCGGATGCGGGACGAAGGGCTGCTCACTTTCCGCAAGAACCACTTCGTGCTTCGGCAGCTGCCGGAGCTGCTGTGAGTGCCAGGTACAGAAAAACGCGCAGAGCCGCTTCCCCCGCTTCGGGAAGCACGCTCTGCGCGTTTGTATGATGTTCGGTCTTACTGGCCCATGTCCGCGTGTTCCTGAAGCCACTTGCCGCCTTCGCCCTTGCCGGTCACCTGGCTGTAGGTCACATTCGTCAGCTCTTTGATCATCGCATCTTTTTCTTCTTTGTATTCTTTTTCCGCAGCATCTGCAATGCTCTGGTCGTAACCATTTTCCCGCAGGTAGTGGCGCAGCTCCGTGACGATCTCCTTGAACTCCTTGTCGCATTCGCTCTGCAGTTTGGTCAATTCCATCGTCTTCCCCAGCACGATGGAGACCTTCAACGCCAGATTCCGTTCTTCTACGGGGTGCTCCATATATTCACTGTACGCACTGCTTGCGGTCTGATACAGTTTTTTGCTGCTGCGTTTTTGCAGGTTCCGGAGCCGCCGCACATACGCATTGACCTTTGCGTCCGTAGTCTCCGTTGTATGTGAGCTGCCAGACGAGACCGACGCCGAATGCGAAGACGACGCCGCATGAGACGAAGCGGCCGAATGCGAGGACGATGCCGCGTGGGACGACGCCGCCGAATGTGCAGCGGGCTTCGAAGAAGCGGCGTGGCTCGAAGAAGCCGAATGCGCTGCGGGCTTCGAGGAAGCGGCTGCTTCGGACGAGGACGCACTTGCGTCCCCGCTCTCTGCGCTGCTGTCCGCTTCCTCCGAGGATGCGTCCGGCTCCTCTTCCGGCTGCAGCTCCGGCTCACTGGTGGAGTCTGCGGCACTGGCCGCACTGGACACCGGCACTTCCACCTGCTCTTCCGAACTGCTGGCCGCAGCGCTGGCTGTAACCTCGTCGGTGGAGTCTGCGTTTGCGATGTGCAGTCCGAGCGGCACCGCTGCAACAAGAAGCAGCGCAACGGCTGCGATCAACTGTTTTGTGTGTTTCTGCATCTTCTATCAGACGCTCCCTTCCCCTGAAATTTCCCGCAGGAGGCTGCAGAGTATCTCAAGCATACCATTTCACACCCCGGAACACAACCCCTAAATCGTGAAATTTCTGTTTGATTTTCGTTTTGAGCCGGTCTGCGAGGGTTCCCGGACGTAGCGTTCAAAGGCTCTGCCGCCAAAGTGCAACCAAAAAGAACCGCCGTCTGCTCAAACGAATCCAAAAGCAGACGGCGGTTTTCAAACGAAAAGAGGGAAGGACTGTTTTTCAGGGGGTCAACGGGCCAGCAGGATGGCTGCGGTCACTTCTTTTGCGTCCGTGCTCAGGTCAAAGTCGCCGCCGTCCTGCAGGGCGAAGCGGATCTCGTACACCTTCTGCGCGCGGAGACGGCCGGAGGCATTTTCCAGCGACCAGCTGCCCGTAAAGGCGTGATACTGCCCATCGGTGCCCTTGGCATAGAGCTTATAGTCGGAGGCCTTGCCGGTCAGGCCGTTGACCCGGATGGCGGCAATGGTCTGGGGGTGGAGGTTGTCGAAGGTGACGGTGTGCAGCCAGGTCGCCGGGGTGCCCTGCCCGCCTGCTGCGGCAAATTCTGCCGCCGAAACGACGGTGCGGCGGGTCTTATCCAGGTCCACCTTGCGGTAGGGCATCTCCGGCAGATAGACGAAGCGGTCCTGCAAACGGAGCAGCTCCTTGTAGCCGGTGGGGCAGTACAGCTTGTTGCCGTCCCGCCCGGCATACATGCCGATGGCCATGTTGTTGTAGCCGTACAGCGACGCGACGTCTACGGTGAGCGCGGTCCTGCCCGTCTCAAAATCCAGCACGATGTACTGCCACATGCCGCTGTCCACATCCTGCACGAAGCCGTAAATATAACCGGTGGCCGTGGAGAGCTTCATCATGGAGGTGTCGCTGAGGTCGTCGCGGCACCAGATGCTCTTCATGGTCCAGCCGTCGTCGGTCCGGATGGTATCCACCCGCTCGATGCCGGGCATGATCATGCTGTTGCCCTTCATCAGCCAGTTGCGGTCGTAGATGTTCTCGTAGCTCTGGATGGAGGAATCGTTGTCGGGTTTGGCGAGGTTCGGGCTGCCGGCACCGAACCAGTTGCAGACGATGGTGCTGATGGTGCCGGTGCCGTGGTCGTAGACGATGGCGGAGTTTTCCACCGAGACCGGCATATTGGCGGGCAGCTCGTCGATGACGGGCAGACTGGCCACGATGGTACCGGTGTGGATATCCAGCGCCAGCAGGCTCACGGTGTCCAGATTGTCGGTGAAGAAGACCAGGTCCCGGCTGAGGGAGGGCGAGCAGCCGCTGCCCCAGGCCAGACCGCCGCCGGTGGTGGCGTCGCCCTCATGACTGTCCTTGGCACCCACGCTGTTGTAGCCGGTGTGCCAGACGACCTCCACACCATTGTTGGCCCGCAGCAGGTAGCAGGCCAGGTTCGTCAGGATGACCGCGCCTTCCTTGCAAGCGGCGATGCCGTTTTCGGCACCTTCCCCGGCGATGGGCGCATAGACGTGGACTTCGTGGTCGAGGTCGGCCGTGCCTCCCGCCAGGATGGCCTCGATGGCGGCATGGGAGACATAGCCCATCGCGCCCTGCTGGCCCCGGCTGGGGTAGATGCGGAAACCGCCTGTCACGAACCAGAGGTTGCCCTCGTAGTCAAAGACGACGGAAAGGAGCTTCTGGTCCAGCGTTCTGCCCAGCACCTTTTCGGCTGCGGCCTTGATGTCGATGTCCAGCACCTTTTCGAACACCGGCAGCGGGGTGCCGTTCTCGTCGGCGGCGCGGAGCATCAGGACGTGGTTGTGGCTGGTGGGGCAGACGATGAGGTTCCGCCCGTCCACGAACGAATAGGAGCTCTGGATGACATACCCGCCGCCGTCGTGCTTGGTGGGCGAGAAGAAGCCCCGCGTGGTCACCTCTTCCGCATCCAGGTCCCGGATGGCGAGGCCGCCCAGGAACGGGCTGATGGGGTTGTCGAAATTGTCAAAGAAGATGGCCGGAGAGGCATTGGGGTTGACCTTTTCCATCGCTACATTGACTTCCGGGCAGATGCCGATGGGCAGCACGGCATCTGTGGAGTCGGTGTTGTAGCAGTCGTGGTGGATGTTGGACTCGCTGAAGCCCATAAAGGGGTTGGCATCCACGACCTTGGCGGTCAGAGGCTTGGGCGGAAGGGCGGTCTCCGCCTTGCTGCCCAGCAGCCCGGTCAACAGGCTGTTGGTCTCCTCCGCATGGGCAGCAGGTGCAAGGCCGCAGGCCAGCAGGGTGAATGCAGATGCGCTGAGAAAGTTGCGTCGTGTCATTTTCATCGTATCGATCCTCCAATTTTTCATTGATGCGTTGTCGATTCGTTATAGATTCAGGAGCACATTGGCTCGGAAAACGTTGTTCTTCGTTTCTACGGTCAGATCGCCGTTGTACTTGCGGACGGCGGTCTCGATGGAGACCAGCCCGATGCCGATCCCCTCGTGCTTGGTGGAGTGCAGGATGCCGCTCTGCTTTTTCAGCACACCGTCGTAACGGTTCTCCACCACGATGCCCAGCATGGCAGGGCTGAGCATTCGGACCATCACCCGGATCTGCCGCTGGTCCGGCGTCAGCTTCCGGCTGGCATCGAGCGCATTTTCCAGCAGGTTGCCCAGGATCATGCACAGGTCGGCTTCCGGCATGGGCAGCAGAACGGGCAGCTCCAGCTTCCATTCGATGGGCACCCCCTTCTGCCGGGCCTCGTGGTCGTAGTGGCCCGCCAGCGCATCCACTGCGGGGTTGGCGCACAGAGTGGGGCGAGCCTCGCTGAGTTCGCTCTCGTACTGGCTGAGGTAGTGTTTCAGCTCGTCCAGCTGCCCGGCCTCAGTCAGGCCGGAGATGACGTGCAGGTGCTGGCGGAAATCATGCCGCAGGCGGCGGGTCTGCTCCATGTATTCCCGCAGCTCCATATAACGGCGGGATTCCACGCCCAGCAGCTGGTTTTCCCGGTCCAGCTGGGTGTTCCGGGTGTACTCCTGCGCCACCCGATACATCTCGTACAGCAGCAGGAAGATGCCCAGCAGCGAGATGGACACCGCCAGCACCGCAATGATCATGATCCGGTTGAGCAGGACGACCGACGGGTCCAGCGGGACGCAGAAGATGAGGAAGGCCGCATAGATGGCCGGCAGCGGCCACGCCGACTGCCAGAACGCTTCGCCGTGATATTCCTGCAAGAGCCATGCGCTCCACCGGACGGCTGTGAAATGGAAGAGGACGCTCAGCACCGCCGAGAGCCCCAGCGCCAGCAGCGCTGTGGAGACCAGATTGGCCTCCTGCTGGTTGCCGGTCTCGGCGCGGGCGTTCAGCACCACGGCCATCAGCGAACAGACCGCCAGCATGACAGCGGAGATCGAGAACAGGAAGGCCGTCTGGCCGACGGTCACTCCCTCCGTCCGCCATCGCAGCAGCCGGAACGAGACGATGAGGATGGGGAGCAGGAAAACGTTGCTGGGCAGTTCAAAGATCGTGCACAGCGCTGCACACCCAAGGCACAGCGCCGTGAGGGCACCGCCCGCGATCCAGCAGGTCGTTTTGGGGGCCTTCAGGTGGTCCCGCAGCGGGGCCAGGCAGAGGTAGGCCCCCGGATACAACAATGCAAATTCGAGAAAGTAGCGTCCGAACAACACAGCATCCACGGCGTTTTTCTCCTCTCAGAACTCCCGCTGCATGTGGCGGAATTGATATTGTGTGAATTGCGCAAACAGGCTGTTTTTATCCTTCAGGCGGACGGGCAGCCGGGCACCGTCCAGCATCTCGATGCAGTCGCCCTCGAACCGCAGCACCTTGTCCATGTTCAGCAGCAGGCCCCGGTTGCAGACAAGAAAGTTCTCCTGCGTCTTCAGCTGCTGCTCCACCTGTGCAAAGGTGGCAGCGGCCCGGCACTCGCCGTCATCGGTCACGATCCGGACGAAGTGGTTCTGGGATTCCGCATACAGGATCTTATTCAGCGGCAGCTGCACGGTCTGGCGGGCGATACGCACCTCCAGCTCCGGCTCCTGGCGGCAGAGCACCCGCC